>Ga0075419_10000019_pt1 | contig 70484 bp, 88 predicted proteins | sample SoiMetdeltSBSDD3_FD_76900 | JGI IMG/M metagenome (GOLD analysis project Ga0075419, IMG submission 76900) | Bulk soil microbial communities from a Populus tree surrounding site in Tennessee, USA - Soil MetaG P. deltoides SBSDD3 | ecosystem: Environmental > Terrestrial > Soil > Tree plantation... | reverse complement strand
GCGACGACCCCGCGAAGCGCAACCTGACCATCCGGGGCGTCGGTGTCTCCCAGACGACCCTGGCGCGGGACGACGGCCTCGATACGCCGCTCTTTCGCCTCCTGCATATTGGCCCCTCGGGGCGGGTCACGATCGAAGGCCTGACCATCCGCGGTGGCGCCGTCTCACCCGTGTTTTTCAATCGCGGCGGTGCGGTCTTTAACCAGGGCGATCTCCTCGTGCAAGACGTGGCACTGGTCGAGAATGAAGCCTGGATCGGTGGGGGTCTTCACAATGGCTTTGGGGGCACGTTGCGGCTCCTGCGGTGTGCCATTACCGGCAACACGGCCGACTTCGTCTCCGGGGGTGTCGCCAGCCTAGGGCCGACCTTCATTGACGGGTGCCTCATTGCCGACAACCTCGCCGAGTCGGGCGGGGGCCTCGGCTTCGATCCCGCCGCGGGCCGGGTCATCCTCCGCAACTCCATCATCGCTGGGAACATCGCCTTTCTCAACCACGGCGGCGGCACGGATGGCGTGGGCGAACTCGACGTCCGCAACACGGTCTTTTTAGATAACGGGGCAGGCGTGCGCGGCGGGGCCCTCAATCTCGCGGGGGGTCAGGTGACGCTCCGCGATGTCGCCATGGTCGGGAACGAAGCCGTGAATTTTGGCGGTGGGATCTTTGTGGAAGCGGGCACGGTCGAGGTGCGGCGCTCCACCATTACCCACAACCGCTTGATCCTCCAGGGCACCGGTGGGGGTATCAACAACGCAGGAGGGACGGTCACGCTGCGTAACTCGGTCCTGGCAGATAATGCGGCTCCCATCGGCCCCGATTGTTTCGGGGTCGTCCAGACCCAAGGACGCACGCTGGTGGGCGATCCCACCGGCTGCACCGTACAGCCGCAGTAGCGCCGGGCTTTGCCTCCGATGGCGCCGCCATCGGCCTTAGCGGCGTCACGGATTGGCGGCGGCAAACGCCGTCGGCGTGGTGGTCGGCCGGGGCGCGGGCCCGCCACCCCCCGAGGATGCCGGCAGCGGATCACGGCGGGGCTCAGCGCTGGCCCCGGCCGCGCCCGTGCCGTTATCGGCCTGCGCCGTGGCGCTGCCAAAGTCTGAAATCTCGCTGCCATTGCCCGAGAGCAGATTATTCCGCAGCACCGTATTGCTCGCGCGGCTCCCCACCTGGATGCCATGGAACCGATTGTTGGTAATCGTATTGTTGGTGACCTCGCAGCTCTCACAGCCGTAGTCCACCTGGACGCCCGCAAAGTTTTCCGAGATCATATTGTTATCTACGACGTTATGCGTCCCGTGCGCCACCACGACGCCGCCCAACCCCGGCCCATACTCACCAATGCCGTTGTGGATAATGCGGTTATTCCTGATGACATTGTTACTCACATCGGTATGCCCCGTATTAAAGACGTGGACGCCATAGCCGCCATTGTCATAAATATCGTTGCCGTCAAAAACCGTATCGTGCCCCGACCAGTAGGTGCCATAGTATTCGGCGCCGTGAATCTGGTTGCCGATAAATTCGTGAAACCCCCCGGAGCCACTAATGCCCATGCGTCCGCCGGCGATGTCCGATTGCTGCACGCGAATATGATGGGTATCGCCCCCGAGAAAGACCCCGCCCCCCTCGATGCGCAACCCGGAAAACGTCATCCAACTAAAGCCCCCACCTTCGCCCAGATTGAGCCGCGTGAGCACCGGCATTTCCCCGGGATAGCCGGCAATCGTGGTGCGTGACGACTCCCCACTGCCACTCGCCAACCCCCCGACACCCGGGTTAATGCCATCGTTATACGTGCCACCCCGCAGATAGAGGGTATCCCCCGGCCGCAGCGTACTGGTGCCCGTGCCGAGACTACAGGGCGCTTCCTGCGAGCAAGCCGTCCCTGAGCCGGACGGCGCACTATAGTAGGTGGCCCCCCAGGCGGCGGTGCCCCAGAGCAGCACGCCGAGCGAGAGCCCGGCCCGATGTCGATATCGCATCACGTGTCTCCTTGTGGTCTCCGCGTTCATATCCCTATTCCCTGATCGCGCTCTGGCTCATGCAGTCGCACGCGCAGCGTCCCCTGAGCGCGGGTATCTTCCAGCTGCGCGACGAGTACCCGCGCGAGCCGCTGCAACTGCCCACCCCGCGCTTGCCTCTGCCCCTGCATGCGAGAAGGCTGGTGCTGCAGCAGTGCCCGGTAGCGCGCTGGCACCCGCTCGACCGTGCCGTGGCGCTTGAGCAAAATGTGCGCGAGCTTCTGAGCGTGCGGCATGTCCCGTGTAATGCCCAAGAACGCCTTGCGCTGCTCCCAATACTGTCGCGCATTGTTCTGCTCGCGGGGCGGCGCTGTGGCGCGAAGCTGACGGATGTCGAGGACTTTGGCGAGAGCCGGAGAGACGACACCATGCGTGCGGTAGGCAGCGCTTTCACTCGGCAGCAGCTTGGGCTCAGGCTCACGGTCGATCCCCCGACTCTTGAGGCTGTCAGGGTGCACCCGCGCCACATGCCCATGCTGTTCGAGATGGAGATTGACGACATCGCTAATCATGAGCCGGTACGCTTTGATGGCACCCTGGTGATTCATGGCGGGATCTTTCTTCGCCCCACCGCGTGCGGGCTCCTTGCTGTTCCACCGCTTAAAGTGCTGCGCCACGGGACGTTGGTACTCATCCGTGGTGCCCGTGAGGCGCCCAGAAAGCAGAAGATGGATGTGCGGTTGCGGCTGCGTGCCACTCAGGGTCTGTGGATTGTGAAAGGCATAGCTGTAGGGCAAGCGATTCCCGGCAATCATCGTCAGTAAATCCTTGACTAGGGCCAGGTTCTGCTCGCGTGACAGTTCGTGAGGGAGCGTGATTTTCCATTCCTCAAAGGCGATACCGCGCCGCTGCGCATCGTAAGGCGATGGTCTTTCATACTGCTCGGCAGCGGTGAAAAACTCGTGAGCCGTGCGTGCCCAGGCCGGGAGATTGCGCGTCCCTTCGGCGACAAGGTCTTCACGACCATTGCTTATGTACGCAAGCTGCCTGCCTGCCTGCTCAGACTGGACGACCTGTCTTCCGCTAATATATTCCAGCCGGGCCACCGCTTTGTGCCCTCCACTCTTATACACGGTTCGTCGAAAGTGCAGATGAGGCATGGCAAGACCTAGTCTGGAGAAAGAGCAAATGCGCCACCCTGCACACGCTGATACGACGTGTGGTGCCCGTTGCTCATGGACGTCATCATCACGAGCACGGTCCCTGCGACCCCAACCACGAGCCCACAACACAGCACACCAAGCGTGCGGGCTCTCCTCCCGAGACGCCGCTTTTTTCTTGCGAGAGCAAAGGCGCGCATGTCTGCCTGGATCCTCCTCGCTCGCTCGGCATCTTCGCTGGCGTGCGTGGCCTCCCATTGCGCCCTCTGCCGCGTACGTTCTAGCGTAGCATTCTCACACTGATCCGCAAAAAACTGTGCACCTCTTGCCCTCTCGACCTCTGCACGTACCCGCCTAGCCTCCTGCTCTTGCTCGACCGCCTCTCTCCAGAGTGACGGATGGTAATGCGCCCTTACCATCAGGCGCTCAATCTGCTCAAGCGTGGTTTCAAACCACTCACCGTGTCGCCGGTGGCGCGCCAGGAATATATGGAGCGCGTGTTCCAAAACCATTGGATTCTCACAGGGATATTCTTTCACAATCTGCAAGGGCAGTGGACAGCCTGTCTGCATCGTTCTGACTCGACGCCGTACCGCCTCACTATCACTATGCTCTGTCCGTCCAATTTTCAACCATGGATAGCCTTCCATCTGCACAACATAGACATAGCCATAGATAGCACCACGCACCACCCTGTCTGCGATACGCCTCTCATCATGAGATGCTTCGCGGCTCACAGCCTCACTCCTGCTGCTGGACGGTTTTCGCTCTGACAATGACTCCCACTGCCGTTGGCTACTCCCTCCTCACCTCCTTCCAGTCGGACTCGTCAGGAGTCTTGAGAAGGGGAAGGGGAGTTCTTCCCTGCATGGGCGCTTGGAGAAGAAAGCGCGAAAGGATGATCTCTTTCGAGATCATCAGAGTCCCACGCAACTGCGACCCCATTTTTCACCAACAGCCCCTCCAGGACCGCCACAGGATCAGGGCAGTCCCCCAGGGTCGCCAGTAGCACAAAGAGCCCGCGTAGGTCGGCATTACTCCACGCAAACAGTCCGGCCTCATCGGCCATAGCGCCCACATGATAGCGGCGTTTGTTTGTCGCCTTGCGGTCCTCTTCTCGAACAGCGGCTTCGGCCTGCATGATAGCCTTGCGTTGGGCTAGTCGCTGCGCTTTGGCGAGGCGTTCATGTTCAAGCAATCTTTCTTTCGCTTTGCGCACTGTCTCGGCAGCACGTTCTGCTCTGGTCATAGGATCATCTCCTGAGTGGGGTCGATTTGTGTGTCGCCGCAGGCGTGGGCTTCGGTGCCTCACGCGGCTCCCCATCCTGCCACATTTCTGGAAGTTTTAACTCTTTGAGTAAGATGACGTTTCCAAGCTGGCCAGCTTCAACGGTTATGGTGGGTTTGGTGCTGAGGAGTGGTCCCGTAATCTTCGTTCCCGCCTGCGCGCCAACGCCTGCCACGCTCGAAGCGATATGACCCACACCGGCGGCTTCATTCGCAGCGACAGTGATAGAGGTCGTTCCACCCTTGAGGACGCCCTGAATGAGGACGGCCGCTAACAATCTGCCATAATGTTGGTTTACATCACCTCCCATCCCGGATACGCCTTCCTGATCCGTGATGGGTGCCCGATCGAGATCGACGCTCCGCCCATCAGGGAAGGCAAGTTTGAGAGTAATGGTGTCAAGACGTTCATTGCCGTAGACGAGTTTACTGCTCTGCGTATTGCCGAGGACCGTCGAGCCCTGCGGAATCAAAAGATGTCTTCCTGTCGCAGTATCGAAGATATTCGAGATCACCCGTCCCGTCATATAGCCCTCGACATCAGAAATGATCTTCGTCTCCAGGACAAAGGGAATCTTCGTGGCCCCTGGGGCGAGCGTGTAGAGGCGGGTCGTCTCCGGTACGGGCGATGGCTCCACCTTGTTGGTGATGAGGAGCGGTGGCACCGGCGGCTTCGGGGTGTCCTTTCTGGGGGCCTGCCGGGGAGGCGCCTGGACCGCCGCACGCGTCGCGGGCGGATGCTGGAGGGTTTCAAGCTTGTGCAGGATGTCTTTGGACTGGCGCTCTAGCGCCTCCAGCCGTGGGCCGACCGTATCGGGGGCCGCGGCCGCCACCGTGGGTAGTGCCTGGACCGTGATATCGCGGACGACGGGGTCTTTGTCCAGTGGCGTATAGATGCTCTGACTTTTCCAGGTGCGCACCGGCTTTTCCGCGGGCGTCGCGGGCGGGGCCGACGTCCGGCGCAGGTAGAGGAGCCCGCCCACCACAGCCAGGATAAGCACCACGACCACGACAAAGGCGCCAATGAGACGCCCAAAGGAGCGCCCTGTCACCGGCGGCGCGGACATGGGGTTGGTATAGACGGCGCCTCTCATGGTCTCCTCCCTGCGAGGTGCTGCGCCGCTGCGGGAAACTGGGGGCAGTCCGCATCATCCGGGCACGCGATGGTGCGTAGCCTTCCCCTGGCTATCGTGACCACTTCTGCCTGCTCGCCTATCCCCACCCGGAGTTCCAGCCGGGCTGCCAGTTGGTCCAGAATAATCACGTTAAGATAGGTGCGCGCATTGACCAGCGCTGGCCCGTTCGGGCCAATCATCCGTACCATGGGAGCCACGCCAAAGAGGGTCACCTCCGGCAGCACGATATACATTTTGCGACCGTCATCGACTACATGGCGAGGCCACCAGTCGGGGGCTTGGGCCTGCGAGGACGTCAGGACATAGCCCACATGCCACCTCTTTGGCTCGGCAGGATCTGGCAGTAAGCTTGGCTCTTTAGCGCGATGGCCTGTCCCTTCAGCCGACCCGGCCTCCTCCTTCCACCGGAGCACCCGAATCGGCGACTTCGCCACACTTTCGAGCGTGATATAAAAGACACGCTTGGTGGTCGTGACGACGAGGCCATTGCGCAGTCCCACCTCGCTCGCGGTGACGAACACATGATGGCGTGTCTCCGCGCCGCTCCCTTCTTCGCCCTGGAGCACCTGCCACTTGCGGGCCTTGCCCTCTTCCTGGGGCGTCCGGTCCCCATCGGTGAGCGTATGCACTTGCTCGCCAGGACCAAAGACAATATCCAACGGAAAGCCCAGGCTGACGGGTGCCAGGTACGTCCCCCCACGCGTGTAGGTATAGACTTTCTCGGCGGGTGTCGGAGGCACCTCTTTGACCGGGGATGCCTCAGCGGCGGCCTGGACCGGTGCAGGGCTTACCACTTCAGGAACAGACCACAGAGATAGATCCTCGGGCGGCGGAGGCACCAGAGGCGGCGGCGGGGGCTCCGCACACCCCGTCAGCAGGCACAGCACAAGCACACCAAGGACACGCATACGAGAGCACTCCTTACGTCGCATTTTCAGCCGTGTCAAACGACGATACGCAAATCCCTAAGCGGTTATCTTCGGCGTCTGCCAGCGTTTTGAGCGCGAGGCGACCCACGGTGAACGTGGTGGTAAACTGCGCCGCCTTGCCTTTGGCGTCGGTTCCCGTGGTCACCTGTTCCCAGAGCACTTGATAACTCTTGGGCGTCGGAGTTTTGGTGATGCTCGTGATATTCACCTGCACCCGGGTGGTCACTTTTTTGCCCGGTTTCTGTTTGGACTTGAGCCCCGCCAGAAAGGGGCGCGCACTGGGGCAGGTGTGGAGTTCCACCCAGCGCCAATCATGCAACTCGGCCTTAGCCACGTCGTCGCCGCGCCAGTAGACCCGGCGCAGCCATTCGGCCAGCATGTCCATGTAGGGCGCATCAGGCGGGGTATAGTCGAGGAGCTTCTGGGGGACGCCAATCTGCACGAGACGGCCCTCGTCCATCTGCACCACCTGCACGAAGGCCTGCACGTCGCGGCGCTCATAGACGAGCCAGGCGACGATGAGCAGCGCCCCAAAGAGCAGACCAGCCAGCCAGAGCGCAAACCGATGCCACAGCCAGGCGTGCTGTTCGGCCGAGGCATCGCGCGCATCGAGGTCGGCACGCGTCTGCGTCATCACGGCCTCAATCATGGCGGGAAACGCTTCGAGCTCTGGCGGCAAGGTTGGCAGGGCATGGCCGTTGCTGCTGCCGATGGTGGGGGCCACGTCTGTCGCCATGCGCGTCGCCATGGGCATCTCCTTACGCGCCTACCCGGCGCAGCATGGCCGAGGTACCCCGCGCCACCCCGGCCGACATCTGGACAAAGCGGGTCGTGGTCATGGCCGCCGAGGCAATCGTCGAGCCTGTGAGGCCCAGCGAGGCCCCTCCCGCCAGCCGTGCCGCCTTGGCGGGCAGGACCCAGGCCAGGACCGCAAAAATGAGGCTCCCGATCACGGGGGTGGCTGCCTGGATGTAGGTCATGACATCGAAGACGCCTCCCGTCGCGGGCGGGGGCAGACGGAGTTGCTCAAAGAGCGGGAGAGAGAGACCAATCATCGTACAACTCACGAGCGCCCGAATAAGGGCCCCCGTAATCCACCCCAGGCTAAACTCGGCAAAATGGGTGGTGGTGCGCCAGATACCCCAGCCAATGAGGACCTGGCCGCACATGAGGGCGAGGTAAAACTCCACGAGCATAAAGAGGTGATGCACCGCAATGGCCGCAAAGGCGAGCGTAATGGCGAGCACCTGCAACCATTCGCTGGGCGCAAAGGCCAGGTTCAAGCCCTGCCAGATTTTTTGATACCAGGTGGCCTGCTCAGCGAGGGGAAAGGCGACGCGGAGGCCAATGTCGAGGATAAAGCCAGGGTTGCGGAGTTGCTCGCTACTGAGCCCATTGCCGCCCCCGAGCATGCCCCAGGTGGCAAACGTGTCAAAGGCCGCCTGCCCCATCTCCCAGAGATGGACCAAGACCCACATATAAAAGCCCGTGGTGACCGCCAAAAAGAGCAGATGCCCGAGGGCGTCGCCGAGCTGGCTCCCGCCGCTCAGCATGACCGGCCACCATTCCCGGTAGAGTTGGATGAGCGCGGCCACACTCAGGATAGGAATGGCGTACTGGGCCAGCGCCTGGGCACCCGTTTCGAGCGCGCTCAGATAGGCGCCCGCCAGGAGATTAATGAGGGCTCCCATGCGTCACTCCCAGCGTGGCCAGTCGGCCAGGCGTTGATCGCCAATCCGGCTCAGGCTTTCCCGGATCATGTCGGCCGAGGCGCGGTCAATGACCTCCGAGCGTTGCCACGCCGCCGTCTGGGCCGCCAGGACGGCCAACGTCTTGGTCTGGTTCTGCTGCACTTCCGCGAGGCGTTGTTGCCCGGCCAGGTTGCCCAAGAGTTTTTCCACGTCCTCAAAAAGTGCCCGCACATGGTCGCCGGTGCGAATAAGGGTCTTAATCAGGGTTTGCGTGCGAAAGGCAAACGTCCGGGCTTCCTGTTTCATCTTTTTGAGTTCGGCCATCCGCTGATCCAACTCCGACCGCGTGCGGGGAGCTTGCTCCAGGTCCAGGAGTACGGCGATCTGCCGCTCTAGGCTCTGCACGTCGGCGTTGAGCGCTTCCGCCTGCTTGAGGAGGTCGCACATGAGTTCGATGTCCTCGACGATCCCCCCGGCTGCCGTGAGGGATTTCACGGGGGTGAGATCGATAATTTGGTTGAGTTGGATAAGCGTGGTCTGGGCAGACGTGATGGCGCTTTGGATGGCCGTGATCGTATTTTGAGCCAGATTCGCTCCGACCTCAGCAACCGGTGTAATTCCGGTACCCAGGACCTGTGCACCGCTAGAGAGCGGAGTGGCGACCAACACCCCGATGGCCAGGACCGTACGAAGTCTCATTGCTTGGCCTCCTTGCTGCTGGTACTCACACATTTTCCGTCCTTGAGCGCCTCGGGCCGGCAATTTAAGCCATGGAGTTCATTCATCCGATAGCCAAAGTCCGCGCAGCCACTCAGCGTGAACGCGAGCAGTACCACCCCCACCAGCATCAGGAGGAGCATGCCCGCCACCCAGACACCTCCCATCAGCACGTGGCGATTCATACGTCACCTTTCTAGCGGAGAAACACCCCCGCACATGCCAGGACAAACCCGAGGAGCAACGCGAGTCCGACGCCGAGCAGGCCATTCTGTACCCGGTACGCATCTCGGGCTTCCCAGACATCTATGGTGCGCTGCCAGTCACTGCGACGCCGGTCGCGGCGTGGGGCAAACTCGCGCAAGCTGGCCTCGGCACTCGCCTGCCGAATCGCCGCGCGCTCACGCTCAGGCAATTGGAACCATTCGCTTCGCGTCATCGTGATACCTTTCGACAAACGTCGCCGCCTCATGCTGCCCACAGGCGCGAAACCAGGCCGGGGCAAACCCCTCGGGCCCTTCCTGCGCGAGGAGGTGATCCATGAGAGCATGGTCCGCCATGCTATTGCGGGCGACACAGTCCAGCACGGGCCGCGGCAGGGGCAGACTCACGAGCTGCTGCCCGAGTTCGCGTTGCGCAAAGAAGACATCCCGTTGCGGCTGCGCGTGCGCCACCAACTGAATGGCGGGATCGGTGAGGCCCAGCCGGGTATAGACCGCGTAAATATCGGGCTCCAGCGCCGCGCCGTTCGGGAGGTAAAATCGCGTGGGACACGCTTCCTGGAGGAGGGTCCCCAGCGGCCCACCAAACACTTTAATGAGGCTGTGGGTGGAAAAGCCCAGGCTCACGGCTTTTTTCGCCTTGGTTTGGAGATAGGTCTGCACTTTTTCTTCGCGCCGGACCCCCGCCATGCCGGTCACTTCCTGGGTCATCGAGTCGGCCATCCACGAGACCGCCGCATCATCCATGGCGAGCAACATGGGCGCCGCCGTACTCATCTGGGGCTCCACATGGAGATTGAGGATATAGCGCAGCACCGGGGCCAGCACGGACGGGCGATGGAGCAGTTGCGCCATCTCAAAGGTCTGGACTGGATGGCTCGTCAAGGCGTCCGTTGCCGCATCAAAGAGGCCCTGATAGACCCCCCGCTGCGTAAATTGCTCGAGCGTGCGGTGGATGGCATGCCTAGTATTGACCAGGGTCATGAGGGTTTGATCCGGGTGAGCAATCCCGTGAATATCTCGACTGCCGGTGCGGGCGCGCTGCGTCGCGGATTCCCCCGCCGCCACCAGGAGGCTGAGGAGCGTACTCATGGTGCGCTTCGAAGCCGGTTGCTCCCGCAAGGCCGCCAGGCCGCGCCCCAGGTGACTGACCACCATCGCATCCCGCGTAATCCCGTAATCGAGCAAGAGGTCGAGGAGCCACTCTTGCACCAGGCCCAGGTGCTCCGCGTCCTCCAGGCCCTGAAACGGGGCATACTGGACACCCGGCGCCCCCAAATCATGCCACGCGCCGCCAAGCAGGTGGGTGAGCAGCCGGCCGTGCCCATCCAGATCGAAGAGCATGGCTTGCGCGTGGCGGTACTGCATCCAGGCCGCGCGCAGGACATTGAGGAGTGTCGACTTGCCAGAGCGTGTTGCGCCAAGCAATAAGAAGTGTCCCAGGTCACGAATATGGTTCACAATGCGAATGAGGGTATTCCCGCGACTCACAGCATAGAGCCACGGCAAGCCGTCCAGATACTCGTCACGCGCCGGACCGCGCCAAGCGGCATTGAGGCCGGGGCAGAGGTGTTCGAGCGTGAGGGAGGACTGCGGCGTGCGGGCCACATGATCGAGGCGGTTCCCCGGATGCGTGGCAAACCAGGCGGGCGTACTCTCATCAGTTTCAATCGCCGTGGTGAAGCCGCGATCCTGGAGGGCCTGCCGCACGACTTGCAGCTTCATGTCCGCCTCAGCCGGATCACGGTCCCAGACCATAATAACCGTCGTAAAATCGCCGTAGGCTACCAGGTCATGCCCCGTTTCTTGCCTGGCCGCATCGAGTTCGGCGGCTTTGTTCAAGGCCGAGCTATCCGTCACACGGGCCATGTCCCCGCCGAGCTGTTCTGCCGCGCGCTGCGCCATGGTCTTTTCCTGGCCGACCCAGGCATGGTGGCGGCGGCGCAAAATCCCTTCCTGGAGTTGCCGGTGCATCCCCAGCCAGCGCACCACCCAGCGATACTCCACTTGCGCCACATCGAGTGCCTGCATGACTCCCACCACCGAGCTATGGGGGTAGCCCATAATGGAGCAGAGCCGCACTTTCCAGGAGTGGGGGTCATCAGGCCGCCCGCCCAGGCTCGGATAATGCTCCCCATACCAGGGCGAGGTGCCCAGTTGGCTATCAATGCCGTTCCAGTAGGCGAGCGTCCCGACCGGGTGCCACTGATCCGAAATCGTGGAGTGGAGATAGGTAAACGTTTCCGCTGGCGTCAGGACTCGACATTCTGCCAGCATGCCTGACAAGAGCCCCATAAAGTAATCGACTTGCGTGACAAACTCCTGTTCGGTGCGCTGCCGTGCCTGGGTTGCTGTCTGACGTTGGGCGCCGGGACCATAGAGAAACCAGCGCAGGCCCTGGACCGCGGCTTCAGGCGGCGGCCGGTAGGTCGGCGTCATAAAATACTGTGTTTCGTAGCTGCCGGGGTCGACCAGGAGCTGCTGACGGCGACAGGCATCCATCCATGCGGCCACCGCATAGCCCTGCCAATCTGCCTGCGGGATGGAGGTCACGCGGCGGCGCTGCGCTTCACTATGGATCATCCACTGCCCGCCAAACTTCTTCAGGACATCATTGGCCCGCAGGGCTTGCGTGCCCAACTCTTCGGGAGTGAGGCCCGTCACGTCGGTGCCTCGCACGGCATAGGAGCGTTGTAAGCCTTTATCTTTCTGAAGCACCACATTGGGAGCCACCATGGCGCGCCAGGGCAGCATGTCGGATACCACGGCAGGTTTTTTGCGCGGCGTGGGGTGGTATTCGGTATAGACCGCCATGGTTAGAGTCCCTTCAGGCGCGTTACATGTTTCCAGGTTGTCCCCGACACAATATGCATGGCCACGAAAAAGGAGACATCATACTTTTGTGCAAGGACTTTGAGTGTTGGTCTCCCCTCTCTTTGCCATTCATCCCATATCTTTTTGACTACCTCTTCTGTCGTCGTGACTCCTGGATGTTTTGAACCTTGAGAAATTCGTCCTTTTGAACGTGCATCATCCATGTTGTCTTGACATGCTCCTTTAAAAAGATGGTCCTTATGAACGCATAATCCTATGTCGCAGGTATGACAGATAAGATCGTCTGAAGTTAAAACTACCCCTGGATGGTAACGCTCATATGCATAACGATGAGCATAGGCAGCCCCAAATTTTCCATAGCTAATCCCGCCCCCGTTATCATACGCAGACCCGGTATACAACCAGCACCCTTTCGGCCGAGGAGATTTATCAACCAATCGCCAGAAATCGGCTTCCGTGAAACGGAAAGAAGCCCAAACACATTTTCGGCTGCAATAGCGCTGAGTTGGTTTCCACCCCAAAAACTCACCGAAACAAACATCACATATCAAGCTATGCTGCCGATGATTCATGCCATCCCTCCTCTCTCAGCCGCTTCTGTAGTACGGTTGATACTTGCGCCGCCAGCACGCCAGCAATGCACTATCCCAATTCACATTCCAGTACGTGAGGCCTATAAGCAGGAGTTGGACGCTGAGCCAGACGACACCTACCGCAGCCGCCCAGCGCATGCCCAGCTTCATCCACGTCACCAGGCCCACCCAGATACAGGCAATGAGCCAGGTGTAGGAGTACATGCGGGGTGCCCCCAGACTCAGCAGGCGTTGCCAGGTGCCTAACCGTATCGGGGCCTCGTAGCCCAGCGTCCCCCACCGTTCGGCCATGCTATGCTCCTAGCAGGAGGGCGCCACTGACGAGACCCAAGGCCCCGCCAATCGTGGAGAGTCCTCCCAAAATGCCGCCTTTGACGAAGAGCGAGAGATACCCACTTAAGAATTGCGCGTAGGCATTCTCGGTCATCGCCACGATGGTCCCAATCCCACCCGCCAGGAAAGCAACCAGGCCGAGCGAGACCATGGCCGTTTCCAGATCCCCGAGAAAGCCATCCAGGGCAATCCCCAGGGAAAAGGCGTGTGCCTGGCGTGCCACCAGGCACACGCCCAGCAGCACCACCACGCCAACTGTTTTGCTCCGCTTCGTTGTGCTCACCACCACGGGGCTCTCCTTCTCTTCCCGCCTCCCGCCTCCAGCCTACGGGACTGGCGCCGCATGCCGCCCGGCATATTCTGGATCCGTCAAACAATTGACCTTGCCGCATAGAATGGGCCGCAACCCCGTCTGGTAGACAATCGCCGCCCGTGGGTCCATGGCCCGCAACTCATCAGGGGTCATCAGGAACCGCCCGACTTGCTGGTACGAGACCGAAGGCCGCTGGACGAGGCCCGCCTGCTTCGAGAGGACGGGTTGCTCGACGGTTTCTTTGCCAAGAAAGTTCTCACTGAGACGCTTGGCCGTGAGATCGCTATCCGGAGCAAAGAAAATCTTGGTGGAGGTGTTGCCCCAGACGCTATTTTCCCGCCCAAACGTGGCGTCCAGTTGCGGCAGATCTTGCGCCACAAGGAGGAGCTTGATGCCGTACTTGGCCACTTCGGCGCTGCCTTTATCGAGGAAGCGACTATACCCGTACGCCGGGGCCTCATCCGCAATAACGAGCAGGCGATGCCGGGCGCTCCTTGGCGGCATCTGCTCCAGTTCGCGCATGGCCATATCGGAAATAACCCGGTACACCGGGGCCAGGCGCGTCAAATCCGTCGTACTGGGCGCCACGAGGTAGAGCGTGAGCGGCGTGGGGCCATGCTGCAAATCGCGCAGGGCGATGGTCGAGCGATCCGTGCTGCGCTGGATCGCGTAATCCATATAGGGCAAGAGCGGGCGGATCGCCGTCGTCCATACTCCCGAGAGCTCGCGCTCGTTGGTAATATTCTGAATCCCCGTTGCCAGCATATGAATGGCCTGATGGACGCCGATGCCCGTGTGGTTCTCTCGCGTCATCGCCTGCACAAACGCCGGGAGCGTGCGGTACTTCTGCATGAGGAGCCACAGCAATTTGCCGAGTGAGCCTGGCGGTTCCGCGTAGGCCATATGCAGTTGCGCGGCGGTGAGCAGCATCAACACCAGGTCACGAAAATGGACGCCAGTGTCACTGTGGCGCACCTGCTGGTCCTGCGGCTGGAGGCTCTCCGCAATCGCCCAGGCATCATCAAACTCGTGCGGCGTTCCCACCCGTATAAGGTCGCACACATTGATACAGGCCTGGGGCGAGCGCTTCGGCGTAAATTGGGCGACACGGTGTCCCAGTGCGGCCCGATACGGCGCCGAGGCGTTCGCGTTTTCGCCATCGGCGGGATCGTAGACGAGCGCGGAGGCGTGCCATCCCCCAAGGAGGGTGCACAAAATCGGCCCCACGCCTTTGCCGGTCCTCGTAGGCGCCAGGAGCAACACGTGCGTATCGCTGGCGTCACAGAGGAGCCGTCGCCCTAAGCGCCCGACCACCACGCCCTGGGGCGCCAGCAACCCCGCGTCCCGGATCTCGCGCAACGTCGCCCACCGAGCGCTTCCCTGGGTAATCTGTTTGTGCCGTTTGGCATGCCCCAGCATCCCGGCTCCAGCCATCAGGGCCAGCATGCTCCCCATCCCCCCAAACAGCAGGTGGGGATGCGTCTTGGCCCACAGACCGAGTTGTAAGATCATCTCAAAGCCAGTCATTGTAGATCCCTACCAGTCTGCCTAGCGCCCACGCTCCCACCCCTGGCGCCGTTGGGCCTGATCCGCCTGCCGGGCAGCAGCGAGGCGTTGTTGCAGCGCGTCAATCTGCTCCAGGAAGTGTTGGGCCTGTGGCGTGGGGGTCGTCCGCTGTCCCAGATGGTCAACCGTCTGCCGCGAGAGCGACGACTGAGGACCCGTCCGCTCGGGGGTGGTGAGGCGCTGCTGTGCCAGCCCCTGGTCAGGATCAAGGGTTTGCCGCAGGATGCCGTTCACGAGAGACGACTCCTGGCGTTGGCCCGGCGCGGGCTCCCGGCCGAGGGCGGTACGATACAGGTTGGCGAGACGATCACGAATGTGCTGGAAGGAATCCATACCATTACCTCCACGTAAGGAGCGGGAGCGCCTGCGCGGTCAGTACCGTCACGGGCACACTCCCAAAATAGCGACTATCGAGACTCTGGGGCGCGGCACTGGCCAGAAACACCGTGCCAGACTGTACCACCACGCAGCCCTCCCGCAACCGTGGCAAAGGCTGCCCCTCCGCATCCTGCGTGAGGACACGGCCAAAGGATTGCCCCCGAATCCAGAGCGTGTCCTTGGCGACACATACCTGGTCCCCGGCTACCGCGGCCACCGGCTTGAGCAGGTGTGCCCAGTGCGGTGCCCAGGTTTTCACACTCGCGGGCGCGGGCAGGGTCACCCACATGCCTTTTTCGACGACCGCCGGCACGGCCAGCAGACGCCAGAGGCCACGAGGCGCACTGGACGTGACATTCACTCGATACCAGGGAAGTGCGCACACCATGAGCAGGGCCACCACGGCGCAGACCCGGCTACTGCGCGAGGCGAAGAGACGGCACCACCCCCCTCGTTGCGGCGGTCTCGGCGGCGTCTCGGTCGCCTGGGGGAACACGTCAGGCGGGTCCTCGTCAGCATACAAGCTCGCATAGGAGGCGATGGGAGGCGCCTGGGGCTCTTTGCGTGGCGTGAGCAGGGTGATGATTTGTTCGAGAAGCGGGGCGAGTTGTTGCACCTCGGTTTCGAGCCGTTGCTGCGCCTGTTGCAGATGCTCCATGGCGAGTAAGAGCATCAGGTCGGGATGCGCCGGACGCGCCTCGGGCTGGAGCACGGTGGGTTCAACAGCGCGAGGCGTTGTCACAGGAGGTGCATGCGTGGAGGATAGATCTGGTATGCTTACCACAACACACCTTTCTCCGAGGCTGTGTGCTACGTGCCGCGTGGGACGCTTGTCAGAGGGCACCCACGCGGCGAACGCTGCCGGGTCTTAGACCCCAAAGGCGAGGCCACCCTCGCACTCCTCCAGGTACTTATAGAACTCGTCTTCGGTCATCGCGGCCACTTCCTCCTCCCAGGCCACGGCCTCGTCGGGCACCGGCAGAGTTTCGCGCAGCCAGCGATTATCAGGGATCTTCTCAGCCATCGTCACTCCTTTACCCCAGTAGGGGGGGCATGTGCAGCCCGCGATGGAGCACCTCCGCCAGCAGATGAATGATCAGGGTATCTTTTTCCGCTTGGGACATCTGCCCCAGATCGACCCCCTCGGGCAGCGTCGGTAGCCCCGGCGCCTCCTCGTCTTCGCCCAACAGGTCGCGCCCCACTTTGGCGCCGAGGGCACGGCAGAGTTGCTGCGCGACCCCGAGCTTCATATGTGCCCCCTTCAGGCGACCCCGATGGAGCGACGAGAGGACCCCGAGCTTGAGCCCGGCTCGCCTGGCTAACTCGGTTAACGTCCATTGCTTCGCCTCGCGCATGGCGTCAAGGCGCCGTGCAATATCATCGCGCACGTCTCCCGCCTCTGGGTCGGCCATCGTCCTTGTGTCTCTTAGGGGTAGGGGCACAGCGCCGGGGAAAAGGGGACACCGTTCCCCGCGGTTCGTGGCTAGCATACACCTTTTGCGTGACTTCTACAAAAGAAAAATGTATGCGGTAAAATTCTACAAAAGTAAAAAATTTATTTACGTATAGGAAAATACGCCATCGGTCTGCTACACTTGGAACAGCACGTGTCAGGGGCGTCCTGGCACGGTGGGCCATGGCCCACACCAGTCATAGGCGGCCCGTGAGCCGCGCCAGGAGGGTGTATGAAAGTGCAGACCAACGTGAAGGCCGGTGCCGTGATATCGTATTCGCAGTCAACGTCCGTGTCGTATTCCCAAAGCCTGAGCGGACCGGGCAGCCTTTCGCAGACGATCACGCTGTCCCAAACGAACAGCGCCAGCTCGTCCTGCTCCTAGTCCCAGATAACGGCGTGGGAGGGCGCACACCCTCCCACCTCTCTTGCCAGATACGGAGCGCATGCGCGTGCCCCACGACCCCCGCCTTAACCCCCACACTCTGGGTCCCAGTGGCGCCGGGTGTGTCCTCGGCCTGGTGCTGACGGTCATCGGTGCGGCGCTGGGGGCCGTGCTCTGGTGGCTCTTGGGATAGGCGAGGCTAGAGGCGACCCGTGAGCAGGAGAATGACGAGCACTATCAGGAGAATGCCGAGGATGCCACTAGGATAATACCCGTACCCATGCCACCCACTCCAGGGCGCGCCGGGAAATGCCCCAAGCAGCAGCAGGACGACGACAATAATGAGGACGAGATACACGGTTCCCTCCTACGGCCCAAGCAGGCGCTCGATCTCTTTACACGTCTCTAACGTCGCGCCACCGGTCACAGTGACCACGCGCACCAAGATAAAAGGATACGGGAAGCCCATAGAAAAAATGCACGAGGCGACGTGGCGCTCCGCCAGGGCTGTCGTCAACTCGTGCAGGCGCCAGAAGCACCCGCTCGACAGCAGGCACAGTCCCACGAGCAGGCCCCAGCGTGTCCGCACCCAGTGCTCCTTACGGCCGCTCGCGTGGACGCTCGGGCTGTGGCAACCGGCCCGGTGAAAGACTGAGCGGCAGACGCTCACCCGGCGCCTTGTCTTGATTATAGTCATGGACATCCAAGCGATCTGCCAACCCTTGTATCTGCGCCGCGAAGGCCTGTTGCACGGCCTGCGCCTGGTCGGCCATGGTGCGGTTTTGCGTCCGAAACTCCTGCCGCATTTCCTCACTTTGCGCGTGCAGGAGGGCGTTTTGTTCGCGTAACTCCCCCCGCACGGCTTCCGTCTGGGCGGCCCCGAGTGTATTTTGCTCCCGGAGTTCCGTGCGAATCTGCTCTTGCCTAGCCCCAAGTGCCTTGAGGTGCTCGTTCAAGTCTTTGGAGCGCATCCACCCCAACACGCCGAGAAGCAGCAGGCAAATGACTGGGATGACGATCGGCCCCGTAATCCCCAAGGAGCGCTGCTTCAAGTCGACACTAAAGCCATTGCCCCCGCCCGGCCCCTGACCCTGCACCTGGAGTTCGTCGGCCACCACATGATCCTTCTAGGGAGTGCCCCGGCGTTCTGCTATACTCGAGGGACAAAAAACAAGCCCTGCCAGTGCTTGACACACCAACAGGGCTCTGACCACGCCACACTCTTCACAGGAGAGCCTGTCATGGCTACTGACGAGTCTACCACGCACGCCTTGATTATTGCTGACGTTCATATCTTGCAAGATCTCTCTGGACGCTACAACCTCAATACGCTGCACAAAGCAAGCGGCGCTTCAGAGACGAAGCGGCCAGGGCAATGGCTCAAGCGCAAATCGACGCAAGAGCTTATAACAGAACTCGATAGCCAAATGTCATTTTCGACTTTTGACGTCGTTAAAGGGGGAAACGTTGCTGGCGTCTATACGCATGAATTACTCGCCATTTCCTACGCGGGCTGGATTAGCCCTGCCTTTCAGTTAAAAGTCAATCAAGCCTTTCTCGATATGAAGCAGGCACACGCCTCGCCCATGCCTGCCTTGCATGACCCTGCCATGCGGGCTTTGGTCGAGATGGCGTATCAAGTTGATAACATGAAACATGAGATGGCCCAGATCGCGGCATCCCAATATCGCCAGGATCAACTCTTGATTGCCCAGCAGCAAACGCTGATCGACCATTTTGTTGCGACCCAGCAGGCCAATACCAAGGCCGACCTTGCCTTGAGCCAGCAACAATGGATCACGCTGCGCCAGTATGTCTTTGCCAATAAACTGGAGCGGCAACTCCCGCCGTCCCTGCTGACGGACTATGGCAAATGGTTGACCGGGTATTGTCTCGAACATAACATCCCTATCAGCCGTGAATCCCTGGCGGATCGTCCCTATGTCAGCGAGAATCGCTATCACGTTGGGACCATTGAAGCGACCTTGCCGAGCTGGCGCACGCGTCGCAACGGACAAGTAACCCTTCTCCAGCCCTCCTAGGGGTTTGCTACAAAATGAGCTAGTAGATGTAGAAATGCAGCTTGATAATATATTCCACTTTCAGTAAATTCCCAGCTATTCTGGGGAGTACTGGTATTGAAATCAGCGAATGCCTTTAAAATCGGCTGCCCACCTGCGGGCGGCGTCGGGAGGCCGGTGCCCGTAAAGTTGGGATTAGGACCGCCCACCAGATATCCCGGCGCTGGTCCCTTGGGCGAGGTGAGAGCATTATCCCAATCTGTGCCATCCGAGAACCATTCGTGGAAGGTCTCATTGGAACAGCGCGCGCAGCCATACTGGTAGAGGTTTGTCAAGAAGACGATACTGTGCGGATTCACCCCGAGGATATAGTGCACATAGCCCGCTGCGGCATTTTTGTAGTTGGTAGCATTGGGCGTATCGAGGCTATAGCGGATTTGATCCAGAAAGATGTTCCCGATGTGCGATTTGTTCTGATTGGACCCCCACTGATAGTCCGCATCCTTCATGTACGCCCGATAGGCGTCCGTCTGGGCGGTGACAGCCGGGTAAAATTCCGCGCTGCCAATCCCCGTAGTTTTGCTATTCTGAATCGCCGTCTTCACGCCTGCGGTCACGCCGGGCTGGACCGCATAGTAGAGGAGGGCTTGCTGGGCGTAGACATCCGGCGCAAAGCCAAACCAATAGGTCGAATTGACCGCATTAAGCGTCGTGTAATTGTTCTCGACGTAGGTCTTGTAGGCTCCCGTGCCCGTCCTGGCATAGAGAAAGGCGGCAGCCTGCAACTGACAGAGTGCCCGTCCGTAGGTACTAGGTTCGGGGTTGGCATTATTAAAGCCCGTGTTGGCATAGCCTACGGCGTTATTCGTCTGCGCCCACGTCCAGGCACTCTCTGCCGCCGTGGTGAGCGTCGTGGCATAATCGGCCTGACCTGCCGCCGCAAAAGCAATGGCGCCCAGCGCAAAGACCGACGCCGTACAGGCGGTACTGGCGGTGGAGGCGGCGCCCCAGTACCGGGGCGTGGTGTCGGTGCTGGGCGGACTGGCGCGCTGGTGATCGGTCACGGCGAGTTTGCTTAAGACCGAGCCATTCCCCGTGGCCGTCTGCATGCGGCGCAGCCAGTCGAGTTCCCACTTGGCCTCGTCTAAGAGGTCGGGGATACCATTGCCCGATTCGGGGATATTCAGATCATCTGTCCACACGGTGGGATACTGGAGATAGGCCATGAGCAAGTCGGTGAGCGCCCAGGTGCCCCAGATGCTGTATTTATTAAAATCACCCGCATCAAACCAGCCGCCCTGCAGGTCTCTGGCCGTCCCCGCGTTGCCCTGATCGATCACGCTGCGCGCCTGCGTATCTTGCCCGGCGCCCAGAAATGCGGCGCCGTCCGCCCACTTCGCATCCGTGTATTGTCCACCCTTCGCAAAACCACTCCGCTGATAGTAGAACATGCGGAGGACTTGCCGGAGTACCGTGGTATAGGCCGTGTCACTCACGGCAAAAAAGTCACTGCGGGCGTTGGCGCTGGGATCGAAAAGGTAATACACGCCAGGCGTCGTCAGACCCGAGAAATCCACCCACCACACCTTGTCGCCACTTTGCGCGTGCGTGGCGCCCCCGTTCCAGGCCGTGGGGGTGACGCTCAGCACCAGCCCGGTATCGCTGCGCCGGCGGACCTGGAGACTCGCAGGCGGGGTATAGGTGGTAGCGGCATCAAAGCCCGTCTGAGGATCGCGGACCACCCCCACTTTCTGGGCCGTGGGTGTATACCCAAATTGGTTCACGACCACGGGGAAGAGCGTCGCGGGCGGCTGGGGGAGACAATGCGCCGCCAGCAGGCGCGGCAGGCAGAGGACGACCAGGACGATCCAGCAGCGCATCGCTCTCTCCCTAAAAGTACATACTGGCCGCGAGCAGGTTGCACGGCTGCTCAGTCACCGTGTCGCCAGGCGTCCCCGTCGTCGCAATCGTCTCATAGGCGCCGACGTCTTGCTGGCCTTGCTGCCGCGGCTGGCCTTCATAATCCGTGAGGATACTGGGGAGCGTCTGGCCCTGGTCAATCGCTGGGGACGGTTCGTTGAGCTTCAAATCGCCCGGCGGGCCACGAAAGTTGGGGTTGATCGTGACGTTCGAGGTGGCCACGGCGCTGCAATTATTGACGATGTTGCCCCCCGAGTTGCCATAGACGATGTTGTTCACAATCTCGGTATTGGAGGCGGGCGGATCACACTGCACCCCTATGCCCGTATTCCCGTACACCGTCGTGTTCAAGAGGCTGGTGCCCGAGGTTCCACTCTGAATCCACACGCCCCGGCCCCCGTTAGAGTGGAGGAGCAGGTTTTGCAGCAGCAGACCGGTGCCCGTTTCCGCGTTCACCCCATCGCCGCTATTATTGCGGATTTCCGTTTCCCGGAGGGTCAGATTGGCTTTCGTCCCATTATTCACCACGTACAGACCACTCGCCTGGGCGCTAAAGAGATGACACCGCTGGCACAGAAACCCATCAATGGTGCCTTCTATTTTGATACCGTCTCTGCGGACGTCATGGATAAAGACGTCGACCAACTCGATATTGTTGACATTGGACAGATGGATCCCCTCAAACCCGCGACCGAGCGTGTTCTTGACCTCCACTTCTTCAAATCGAATATGGTGGGCTGGAGCGGCTATCGCCACAGTATTATAGGTGTCGTTGTTGCCGTCAATGACCAGTTTCTTAAAAATCAGATACTTCGCATTGCTGCCACGTACATACAGGTTGAGCCCGCCCCCCGCGGGGGCCTTGAGGGCAGGCAGCGGCGAGCCATAGCCTTCCAGGCGCGTCGCGGTCGTAAACGAGGGACCATCCCCCCCCACGAGATTGGTATTGGCGATATCAATTTCCTCGCTATACACACTCCCATTGCCTTCGATGTAGAGCACCTTGCCAGGCGTCTGCATGCAATTGAGGGCCCCGTCTGGCCCCAGTAAGTGCTGTTTGGCGGTCGTGGGACTTTCCGCCGCAAAGCACGTATTCGTATCGTTCCCCACGCTGCCTCGCACATAAATAGGTTGGCCGTTCGGTGGGGTTAGGGAATTGCCTTCCTTGTACTCATACGCCCCAATGTCACACGGGGTTGCCGAGCCGCCAATCGGGGTTTGGGGCCGAGCCGTGCCTTCAAAGTCAATGGCCAGGGTACAGGCGCCCGCACTGGTGGGAATGCGATTGCGGGCCTGACTGCCCTGGGTCAATTTAAAATTGTCCCCCCCGGCATCCTCAAAAGCCGGGTTGCCGGTCATATCACAGAGGTTTTGATTGGCACCTTGGCAGAGGTTATGGTCCTGGGCCGCGATGGTGCCATTTTGATGGTCAATCGTATTGCCATTGTTGTCGAAGATGTTGTTTTGCAAATAGACGTTGGTGGGCGGACGGATCTCACGCCAAATGCCACTGCCAGGGGGATATTCATAATCAAAGGTTTCGCCCAGAATCTGGATCGCCCGGTATTGATTGTTATAGATGGTATTATTGTAGACGCGGCAACTGTTACAACTACTGCGAATCCCGACCCCTTCAAAATTGCCGTAAATGAGATTGTTGTAGACTTGCTGGTTATCCCCATGGAAGAGGACAATCCCACCCCCGCCATACTGGTTGTTAAACCCGTTGCGGGCAATAATACTATTCCTGACGACGGTGTTATCAATGTGGGACGCTTTATCGTAGAAATGCAGGCCATACCCGCCATTATCCACAATGGTCACATGATCCCAGAGGGAATCCGCGCCAGAAAAATAGGCCCCGTAGCCTGTGACATGGTGGATGTAGACACCAAGAAATTCATGGTGATGCCCTCCTGAGCCTCCGAAGCCATGGGAGTTGCCATCGACATGGGAATTTTTCAGTTCCACATTCCGAAACCGTAAATGATGGGTGTCCCCCGCAATGGTGGCGACCACGCCGGTATTGTTCCCGTCAAAAATCAGACGCTCAAAGGTCATCCAGGAAAAATTCCCCGTCTGCTCTAAGGAGAGGACCGCGTTCCCACTAAACGGCGCAAGAATGACCGTCTCTTGCTGATAGCCGGCAATGGTAACGCGGCTATTCTCCCCTGTGCCGCTGCGCATCCAGGACCCTCCGGGGGGCCGAATCTGTTCATTATAGGTCCCCCCACGGATGAACAGCGTGTCGCCAGGGAACAAACAGGAGATCCCCCCATTTGCCCCAGCAATGTTGCGCTTGGGGGCACCGATATTGTTATCCGCGCAGGGGTTCCCATCGGACGCGCCAGAGGCGGTCGAGACAAAATACGTGGCACTCCAGGCGGGCGCTACCCACACCAGACTCAGGAGAAGGACAAACCACACCATACGGATCCTTTCAGGGGGCCTGGAAAAAGGGGAAAAAGCGGCTCTTGGGGCCGCCCACGACCAGCGGCGGCACGACCCCCACGAGCAGCGACGGGGGGAGTAACTTCGGCTCACCCCGCTGGGAGTCCCGCATGACCTGACACACTTCCTGCCCAGATAACGCCCGATTGTAGAGTTTAATGTCATCCATGGCGCCGGGAAAATAGAGCGACGGCGCTGCCACGTCTAACGTGCCCACCACGGTCGGCAGCGTGGTCACCGGGTACATCGTCCCCGAGGCCCCATTAAACGTGGTGGGGAGACAGTTGGTATACCCTTGCAAGCCCGTGGCACTACTGTAGGTATAGGCCAGATGCGTCCAGACCCCCACAGGAATGGCGCCAGGATTGGCATTGTCTTGTTGCAGGTAACTGGACGTCGACGTGACAAACGACACGTTCATGCCTCCACTGGATCGCACGATAATATCGCGGAATCCACTATTATTCCCCCCCGTCACGAGGCCTTGATAGTCGTTGCCGGTGGCGGTCCGCTTCATCCACAAGAGGATACTGACGGCGGGGGGCCACAACTGCGCAGTGACCGGATGGGTGGCATAATCATTCGTTCCGTCGAAGCGCATTTCGCCCTGCCCGCCAGGCCGCGTCGTCGCCCCCGCGCCACTACTCCCCGCCGTGTCGATATTGGTCACGGCTAGCGGGAAGCGCCCGGTAAGATCGTACCAGGTGCGTCCCCCGCTCACGCCTGCGACCACGCGCCACCAAGCGAGGAGCCCCTGGGCGGTCGGCGCATTCCGGTCCAGCCGGGGTTGCGCGAGCGCTGGCGTACTCAGCAGCGTTAGCAGCAGGAGCAGCGCTAGGGTATTTGTAACACGTACGGGGTGCATCGTAAGGTCCATGGGGCGCCCTGGAGGGTCACGCCCGTGCCGTCATTTTTGAGGAGAGCCTTGAACACCCCCCGCGGGAGTTCAATGCTCGGAATCACAATGCGCTGGGCCGTGCTAACCGCGCGCAGGGGAAAGATGAAATCAGGGATCCTGGCTGGATCAGCGCCAGTAGTACCGTCTTCAAAATTGGTGCCGTCTGCTTGCCGAATGAGCCACACCACGACCGCCGTATTGGCTGCCACAGTCCCACTCCAGGCCCCAGTACTCAGCTCACAATCTGCGCGGGTGTAGTTGGCACTTGCAAGCGTAATGTTGCCAGAAAGCACGCTGGAGCCACTCGCCAATCCGGTACTCGTGGTAATCCAGGTGTCGATCGTGCCCCGGAGCCACACGAAGGGGGACGCGGCCCAGAGCGGTGACACCCAGAGCACAAGACTCAGGAAAAGGAGGGAAGCAAGACGTGTCCTCATGGCAGTGGCCCTCCTCGGAGCGCGTACCGGATATCGTGCTGCGTCAAGAAGCCTTCCCAGACAAGAAAGCCTGGATCCGCAGTCGTGCCGGCATTGGTTCCGGTGACATAGATTTTTTCTGCGCGGGTGACGGCGCGTGACGACTGCTGTTTAATGTGGTTGCGATTATTCGTGGCATTGCCCGGGAGTTTGAAAATCGCATCGAGGGCACTGTGGACATTGGGCAAACTCGCGTCCATCACCAGGCTCGGGCCATCAAAAAAGTCATGAAAAGTCATCAACTCCTGAACAGTCAAGGTCAAGTAGCCATTGCCCTCAAAGATAAAGCTCGTATTGGCAGGAGACTTCTCAAAAAGAATCGTCTTGCGCGTCACGGCCGTTTTGTAGACCTGGAACGTGGGCGTCACTGGTTGGTTGTACCTGTCCGCAATGACCTGATCCCGCCCGGCGGCGACATCGGCTTGATTCTCGTTCACGTCCGTCACCGTAATTTGGGTCTTCAGTTGCTGATACTGCGCCTCGGTGAGGGTCGTTGCTGCGCCGCCCCAGACTACCCAAGGCACTAAGAGGAGCAGCCCGCACACCAGCGTTATGCACCATCCTGAGCTAAAAAGAGTTCTTTGAGTCGCCATGCATACACTCCATCAGTTCGTAGCAATCACCTGATGTTTGCCGTCCGCTTGCGAATAGGACAAACCAATATCAAACCAGCCCATCCCGGCAGCCGTGGCAGGACAGGTCATGGCGAGAGGAATATTGGGCGACGGCAAAAAGCCTGCTGTGCTCAGCGTCAAGGTCTGCGCGTTGGTGCATTTGAGACTAATACGCGTCAGCGTGCCATCCGTCACCGTGCCACTCACGGTAATGGTGAGCGTCCCCGCCGCCCCGGTCATGGTGTGCCGGCACAGGGCGGCGATCTGCGCATTGCAGTTCAGGCTGGTGGCCGTGCCTGTACTCGTGGTAATGCCGCGCCCAATGCCCCGCGTGGTGGCCACGGCCCCATACTTGGCGGAGACCGCATTGTAGAGCACTTTCACGCGATCCGTCGTGGTGCCGTCTCCGGTGGTGGCACTCGGGAGCGGAATGCCGTTTTCGGTGGTATAGATGGCGTGCCACGTGAGCGCCCGGGGCGTGGTCGACTTAAACCGAAACGAGACCTCTTGCTCCTCGGTGGGATTGCCGCCCGTGCCGATGGGCGCGTTGATCGTGAGGTCCCCGGTAATGCCATCGACCACCACGACATCGGTCGTATCCAGATTGGGCGTAATGGACAACGGCGTCCCCGCCGGCGTATACGCGACCGCCTTGGGAACGATTTGCTTATTCGTGACCTTTTGCGGGGCTGTGAGCATGACCACATTGCTAATATCGAGGGCGAATGCGGTACAAATCGTCGTGCCATCGGGGCGCCAGCCGCTCACAAAGTTGTTGCTGCCGCAATTAGTGAGCGTGCCCGCCCGCAGCTTGTTCAGGCGCAGGTTGCTACTATGCATCCGACCGCCCAGTTGCTGCGCCTCGCTGAGGGCGAACGTGCCGCTAGTGAGCAGGAAGAGCAGACAGAGCAGGCATCGTCGCATCATGAACACTCCCATAGGACAATACGGCCTAAAACTCACCGCAGCTTACAATAAGATTAATCCGGGTGGCCGCCGTCAGCGCGATCGTATAGGTGGCCTGGAGCGTATCGCCGCTGGCCAGTTGGATATAGGGATTCCCGTCGCTATCGAGCGGCAAGCCCGGCCAGAGCGTCGGCGCCAACAGGTTGAGGGCGGGTGTCCCACTGGCAAAGCCTTGACTCACGAGCGTCTGAGCCGCCACCCCGCCGAACCGGATGCCGCCGCTCACGATTTGCACCGTCACGAGATGCGTCGTCGTCCCGTCATCCGTGGTGAGCCACATCGCATTACAGCGCGCCCCGTTCGTGCCCGCGGCATAGAGCGTTTTATAGGTCCCTGCCGTGTCGGTGCCCTGGAGAAATTGCACCTTGCCCACCGTGGGCGTCTGCATGAAGACCGGACTATTGGGCGTGACTGCCGCCCAGCTTGACCCCGCCAGGAAGGCCCCTAGCAGGGCCAGGAAGCCCATCACTCGTCGTCCGCGCATCCTAGAGTCCTCCCGCGTTGGCATGGGCACTGAGGGCCGTCGTGGCGGTCACAAAGGCCGGGACGCCGCCGCCCCCGCCCCCCCCGCCGGCGCCACCCGGCCCGCCGCCCGTCAGTTGCATGTTGGTGCCGTCATAGCAGACCGTGATGATCTGTCCATTCGCAATGTCATTCGCGGCCAGGTCCGTCGACACCGTCGACACAAACTTCCGCAGCGCCTTCACGCCCCGGGCATTGATATTGAGCGTCGCCGCGCCCGTCACGGTATGGTTGGCCTGAAACATAAAGCATTGATTGGTCACATAGGCCCCAATCGGCGGGTTGAGCGTCAGCACATAGGCATTGCCGCTCCCCGTGGCCGTCCCGGCGTTGATCGTGCCTGCTACGGTCAAGTTCGAGTTAAAAAACTGCCCTTGTGCCCAGGCGGGCGTGCTCCACAGGGCCATCAGGAGCAGGGGGATCCCCAGGCGTCTCACGCAAGACCTCCTTTCTGGGCGAGGGCTTCGAGCACCGTCACACGCTCGGCCAATTGCTCTTTCTCCTGGCGCACCGTCTCCAGGAGCTGATACACCGTTTTGAGCGCATTGAGGAGCAGGTACGGCAGGGCCTCGGTATCGAGCGCCAGGAGGTCCGTCTCCTCGCTGTTAGGCGTCAGCACGCCCCGGCGACTCGTCACCATATAGGGCGCCACAGCCTGCACGACTTGCGCCCGCAGGCCGATGTGCCGCTGGCGCGTAATCGGGATGCCGCCCTGGCCGTTATAGCGAAACCAGATCGGATCGAGCGCCAGGAGCACCTCAAGCCCCTCCACAAACGGCTCGATATCCTTTTTGAGCCGTTCGTCTGAGGGACTGAGCCAACTGCCGCCACCCGGTTTGGTCGCTGTGCCGGTAATCATCAAATTGCCGCTATTATCGGTCCGCTGCACGACCGTCCCGGTTTTGTTCAGGGTTTCCACGGCCTCGCCGCTGCCCATCTGGAGGAGGAGTGCACCGTCGTCACTTAAGACGCGCACGGCTGAGGCATTCGTGACGCCCGCGTCCCGGATTTCAAAATCGGTCCCGGTAATGGCGGTGGCTTTGACGATGATCAGCCGCCCGCTCGTGGGGGTTACGAAGGTCATGACCACGTCATGCGAATTCGGATCTACTGTAATGCTGTTGGGCAGCAGGCTCTGGCGCGGACTCGCGTTGTCATAGACAGCAAAGAGCAACGCGGACGTCCCGAGCCCATGCGTGGCGCCGGGCACGCTCACCGTCGTGGCACTGGCAAAGGTGGCCACAAACCGTGGGCCGGCCGCACTGACAATGATCGTGCCACTCGCAGGCGTGACAAAAGTGACTGTTACATCCGCCGTCGCCGGGGCAATACTGACGGGCACCTGCGTCAGGATATTCTGGCTGCCGCTCACGGTATAGACGCGTACGAGGAGGTCTGCAGTCCCCAGGGCGTGCGTACTGCCGGGAATACTCACGGTCGTCTGATTGGTAAAGGACACCGTATATTGCGGACTCGGCGCCGCGAGACTGATGATCCCCGTTTGCGGCGTGAGGAAGGTAAACGTGGCATCATAGGTGAGCGTATCAATGGCTACGGTATTGGGCTGAATCACCTGGCGCGGGGTTTCCGCATTGTACGCCTGGAAAAGCGGTGCGGGCGTGCCGAGGCGATGCGTGGTCCCCGCAATGGTGACGCTCGTGGTGGCATTGAAGGTAAAAAAGAGCGGGCTCTCGCCACCCCCAGGGAGAAACTGCTGGAGCCGCGCGGCGAGCGAGCCAAACGTGCCTTGCGGATTGGAGCCGAGGACCGTCTGGACCGCGACCATGGCCGCCAAGGCATCGTTGATGACTTCCGAATCCAGGCGACTGGCACTATCGGGAGCCATCGGCGGCGCATTGATAAACGTCTGCCGTGTGTCGATGACTCCTGGGTAGCCAGTCCCGATTCCCGCGCCGAGTTGAGCCACTTTAAACTCTCTTCTTACAAACTATGTTGTGTCATATTAAGACTGTACTTTCAAGGCTTCGAGGGCCTCCACCCGCGTCGTCAGTGCCGCCACCTGCTCCGCCAGCGTCGTCAGCGTCACGCCTGTCCCAGTGAGAGAGGGACCCTGCGGCTGGAGGGTACGCGGGCGGACGTCCTGGACCACCTGGTCCCCCAGCACGCGCCACTGCTCCTGCATGCGGGACGGCGCCGTCTCGTCGCGGATGAGATACCCATAGCCGGGCTCGTCCGCGCCGCGCTGGGCTTCCAGAAAGACCCGCGCATTACTTTCCCAGAGCCCGACAATGGTCCCGTCATCCGTGCGGTATTTGACCAGATAGGCCATACGCTAGCGCTGCCTCCGAAAGCCGACCATCTTGATATGATCGGCGCCGATGGAATTCCCGGCCACGCCTCCATTCTTAAACGTGCCCACAAAGGCTTTCGTCCCGCTAAAGCCACTGGGGGCGGTATAGACGCCCTGGCACACCATCGTACTGCGCCCCGGGTTATTCGTTTGGCCATACGCGAGTTCTGGCGACCCCGAAGCCGCGCTATTTTCCCGAACGCGCAGCTCACACGCGTCGTCGAGCGTGGCCACGCTCACGGTGGCGGTGAGGGTCACCCAGACTTGATCGCCCTCGTTCAAATCAAACACAAGCGACGCCAGCGCCGTCTCACTGATCGTCACACTGAGCCCCACAATGTCCGTATACGACACGCTGTTGGTGACGGCGTTGACGTAGATCTTCTCCGTGACGACCGCGGACGGGGCAATGCCGGGCGTTTGCGCCCCGGTCTCCGGGCTCCACATGAGGGAGCCATCCGCGTGGTAAATCAGGATGCTATAGTTGGTCGGCCCTGCCGCAATCCGCCCAATCCAGACGCGAATCGTGCCGTTATCGTCCCGGAGAATGATCTGGCGATTGACGCCGTCAAGGACAATCGGGGCAATGGATCCGGCTACCGGCCCCCCCAGGAACACCTGCGCGTTAATCGTGCCCGCAATGATTTTGTCAGCAGCCAGGTCCAGAATATGCGCATTGCGGATCAGCGCATCTTGGATTTGAGCCACGCCCGTAATGACCGCCGTATCGGTGCGCAGATGCCCCGCATTAATGACCCCGGTTTTAATTCCGGCTGCCGTGACACCGCTCTCATTCGCGTCAAACATGAGGCCGCCGCCACTATTAAAAATCTGAATGCCGTACTGATCCGAGAGCGGCCCGAGCTTCCCCAAGAGGACGCGGTTATTGCCCAGGTACTGATCGCGGATGACCATCAGACTATTGGTGCCATCAATATAGACGCGATCCGCCACGCCAATACTGACCAGCGCCGTGAGCTTCCCGGTAAGGATTTTGGTCGCCACCAGGGAGCTAATGAAGGTGTCGTCCAGTTGCCCAGCGACGGCCGTCACCCCTGCCGTGGCCGAGACGGGGTGAAACGGCCCAATATTGCCCGAGGTATCTACTGGACGAATCCAATAATAGGCCCGCTGATTGGCGACAAACCCCGTATGTTCAAAGCTGTAGCTGCCTTGCCCAATCACCCCAGCCGTGCTGCGATCGTTGAGCCCCGACGTCCAGACCTCACAGTAGTCGTAATCCAGATCGCCCGGCGGCGTCCAGAGCAGCGCAATCTTTTGCACGGTGCCGACGGCATAGAGGTTCGCGGCGGCGCTCGGTGGCGTCCCATCGCGGCCCGTCGTAATGGACACCTCGGGATCGGTAAACGCACTGAGATTCGCCAGGCGATCAATCGCGGCAATTTTGGCAAAGACCGTCACATTGCCGGGGACAAAAATTTTGTAGGTACTATCAAACCGTCCCGGCTGCACGACGGTCGGGATGTTGGGTGATGCCACCCGAAACACGAGTTGAAAGCCGTTGAGATCCTCTTCTCCCTGGGGGTTCCAGTGCGCCTGCACCCAGGTCATCACCGTCCCGTCCGCACTGGCATCCGTCCCCGTCGTAAGGCGGAGGCCGGTCGGCACGGCTGGTGGCGTATTGTCCAGTTTGTCGGCCGTGAGGGCCACGGGCGTAAAGGAGGCAATGGCACTCGGAATGCCAATGCCAAACGAGTCATAGGGAATAATCTGGACATAATAGGTGATGCCCGCGAGCAGATCCGGAATGAGCAGCACCTGGAAATCAATGCCGACCGTCTGATTAGGGATCGTGGGCGGGTTCCCGGCATCGAGTAACACCAGGAAATGATCAAAATCCCGCGGGCGGATCCATTGTTTCCAATCAATCCGCACCGCCTCAAAGAGCGCCTGGGCTTCCGGTAAGATATTACTCATGTCGGGCGGCGCATTGGTCACGACGATCACCGCAGGATCGAGCGACAAGAGCCCGGTATTGGTGACTGCCCACACCATCACCTGGAGATCGCGTCGCGCCCCGGCGTAGCCGCTGCGAATCTGGTCTTCTTCGTTTTGCTGATGGGTATACGTCCACTGCACGCTCTGGCCTGCGGGCGCCAGGGCCGCATTATAGGCCCGCAGCAAGTAGAGTTGCCCCGGCGCCCAGACTTGCACCACGTAGAAGGCCACAAAAAACGTCTCGCTAAAGAGCGGGCTATCCGCCACCGCATCCCACTCGACATGCAGGTCCCGGCCTTCCCACAGGGACACGCCCACGGCCTGGCCCTGGAGACGCAAGTTCCGCGGCGTCGCGGGGAAGTAGCCGGGCGTCGTGGGGCCGGCAATATGAATGACGACTTCCCGCGCACCGATATTATTGGGGACCCCCAGGTGCGAGATGGGGACGACGCGGTACTGATACGTCGAGCCACTAATGGCCGTATAGTCATCCCAATCCAGCACATGCCCCCGGACCTGGGTGAGCGGCGTATAGTTATAGTTGGGGTCATTGGGGTCACTAATCGCTCCGGCGCCAATCGTCCCGGCCTCCACCTGCCCCATTTGCCCCGTCGCCAGGAGCACGCGGCGCAAGATCATGGCGCCCCCGTAGAGCGCATAGCCACTACTCAAGGGGGCGACGTCCCATGAGAGATTAATGACGCGCAGACTCGCGCCGCTCGTCTGAATCCGCGTCACTTCGGTTGCCACGAGCGAGAGGAGCGGCGGCGGCGGGCCTTCCGGGTTAAAGAGCGTCGTAATGACCCCCAGCGGCGACGCCACGGCCTCATCATAGATGCTCGGGTTGTGAATCAGCGCTTCGAGACTCACGGTCAAATCATTTTTGCGCCGCAGACTGGTCACCCGGAACGTGCGCGTATTGGCATTGGTGGCCAGCGTCCCAAACATGAACGTGGAGGTGCGCGGGACCGGAAAGAAACTGAGCTGCGCGGCCAGATGGAGCGTGCGCGTCGGGCCCAACGTGATGGTCAGGACCTCGCGGGCTTCGAGCGTATCGTCCTCATGACGCACGTACACGACATACGTGAGGTCCTGCTCAAAGAGGCAATCTTCATCGACGTGGAGGATGGCGGCATCGGAGCCTTGCTGGATGCGCCCGGACGTGCCCCAGCCCGGCAAGGGATGGGCAAAGCGAAAGAGATCATGCATCTGCAGCGGCAGCGCTTCCAGGGAACAGTCCATCTCCAGGAGCACATTTTCAAAGCGCCGCCGATTGAGTTCATACTGGAGGGCGCGCATGACCCGGCTTGGCTTGGTCACGCCGCGCAAATCAAAGCTGTGCTTATGGACCTCAGGGGGCCAGTTGGCCAGCGTCGGCCAGGTAATGACGTCTTGCTCAAAGTCCTGATCTTCACTGGCAAAGCGCGCCTCCACGACGTTAATGGCGTCCACGTCCTGGATATAGGTGAGGCGCACATTCGTCACGGAGGTCCAGGAGAGGAGACACGTGGGCGTTTCGTCCCGCGTCGGGCGTGGTGTCCAGAGCCCGGCCGTTTTGAGGAGAATGCCGCGCGATCCGCCCATGGTTTCTAAGAAAAATTGCTGCGCCCGCGTTTCGCGGTCCAGCACGTAATTCAGCGTATGGCGCCGCTCACCCTGCATTTGCTGGTCACAATAGGCGGCGTAGAGGGCAAAGGCGGTGAGGTCCACCTCGCTATCTGGCACCCCCGTCCCATAGCGCCGATTGGTGAGCGCATCGAGCACACACCAGGCGGGGTTATCGGACCACGTTTCCGGGACCGCGAGGGAGCCCACGCGCACCTGACGCCCCCGCACCTCGACCGTGATATTGGGTAAGGCCCCCCGCAAGGCATCGGTAGCCAGTGCGCGCAAGCCCAGCCAGGCCGTGTACGGATAGGCATACGTATCCGGGACGTATTCGGTCACACTTTCCAGGATACTCTTATACCGTGCCCGGAGTTCGTCCGTATTCCCCGCGCGGAGGTGCTGAATCTGAATATCGTAGGCTTGATACGGGAGCCCTTCGCGGCGGATCCCCAGGCGCACCGCCGCCGTGCGGTCGGCATTGACCTGAAAGGGCGTCCACGCGGACCAACTGCCCGTGCCGCGCGGCGCATAGCGATACTGGAGCACGGCATTATTGCTGTGCTTTTCGCCCTTGTCGTTGAGAAAATACAAGCCCTCGGGCCAGGCCAGGTTGAGGACAAAGGCATGCAACGCGGCGTTGGAGGTATAGGTGAGGGGGCTCTCGCCGATGTCGCGGCCGTCGGCAAACGTGTTGCGCGCCCCGCCAAACTCGGCAAAGGCCGGTTGATTGGCCGTGCCGAGGCCGGTATAGACCTGCACGCCCGGAAAGTTGGCCACGGGTTGGCCATTAATCTGAATCGTGTCCGTCAGGATGGCCTCAATCGGGCCTTCACAGAGCCCGATCATGAGCGTCAGCGTGGGCGGATTGGTGATGGCCTGGTAGTTGCGCGAGCCCTGATTGTAGAGCATGGCCGTGCCGCCGCCCTGGTAAGGATGCGTGATACCCACGGCCCACGAGCTATCGAGGACAAACGTATCCGCATCGCCCACGTGAATCGCCCAGGTGGTATTTACTTCTGTTTTGCCTTGAACGCCCTGGATCAACACAATCTGGCCCGTGACAAAGCCGTGATTGGGGGCGGTCACATACACAATGTCCGAGGGTTCCCCGTGCGTGACGTCACTAATCGTAGCGGTGTGGGCCGTGGTGCCATCGTCCACGACGACGGCGGCTTGATCGACAGTGGCCAGGAGGAGTTGCCCGCCAATGCGGTGGCGACCATACACGACCGGGACGACGGCGCCCGGCCCCACGGCGGTGCGAATCCCCTCAAAGCTAAAGGTGCGTTCGGCCTCGCCGCTCATCTGGTTTTGCTGCGGCAGCAGGAGCGGCTTCGGACGAAAGAGAAAATGGGACGCCGCCGAAACCGCGAGGCCGACCAGCAACGAGATACCAATCCCAATCAACGTCGCCGGTTCGCCCCACGTCGGCCAGAGCCAGAGTTCATCCCCGGCCTTCGGCACGTAGCGCGCGTAATGCTCAGGCAGGATCGTGGCCCCGTTCACGGTGACATGCCGCAAGTCTTCGCCCTCGGGCAGATAGGCATCGAGCGGATCGCCTGCCGGAAAGACCTCCCGCTGCACGCGCAAGTGTCCATCGGCGGCCCGCAGGGGCGACAGGACCAGGATACAGGTAACGGTGGCTACAGGAGCCGCCGCAACCGCGCAATCTGCATCAGGCGGGGCGCCCAACGCTTCGTCAACTCCATACATGTGCCCAGGTTCTTTCTCGTGTGCACAAACTGCCGACCATCACAAACAATCCCCACATGACTACTCGCCATGCCACGGGGACGGAAGATCAAAATGTCCCACACTTGCACCAGCGTGAGCGGATCACGGGGATCCTCCTGAAACCAGATCTCTTGGACTTGGGCGACCGCCGCTGCCGGGTCGGCGTCCAGATCAATGCCCCAGCCTTTGCCATACAGATCCCGCAGGAGGTTCCAACAGTTATAGTCGTCATAACTGCGCCCGAGAATCGCATCCACGAGTGGGAAGATGTCAGGAACGATAATGCTGGTCATAATATAACTTTTCTAGCTAAGCCTTCTAGGTATGTTCGGAAAGCCCCCGGACTGCGTGAACCGTCTTTTTGGTATTGTTCCTGAAAGAGTTATACCCTCGGCCTGGAGGTCGACCACCGCCGTGAGAAAGTCCGTCGCCACCTGCACGACCTGGAAGACTTCGCCTGTGCCAAAGGGCGTCGCGTCGGGCTGCTGCGTATCAATGGGCCAGATGGTCACCTCCCAGCGGCTATCCGGCCCCCAGTAGTGCTCGAGTAACGAGATAAACGCCTGATCCACATTGCCTACCGTCCCCCGCAGACGCACCAGGGATTGACTCGTGGCGTCTTCGAGGGCGTCCACGTCCACGCTGGCACGGTTGTACCAGATGCCATGAAACGGAATATCCTGATCGTAATTGACCAAACGATACGGGACGGGAGCGCCTGGTATAAATAGCTCGAAAAGCCAGGTAATGACATGATCCGATTGCAACTGATTTTTTTCCCGCACGAGCGCCGCTGAGAGAATACGGGGCACTAGACTTTCTCCGCTGCATAGAGGATACTCAGAGGTACGGCTATAAGCGGGGTTGCTACCGCTCGACCACCAGTCTCCACACTGGCGCCGTACGTTCTCCTTGTGGAGCCCTTCTCAACGTGGAGGTTGAGCCCATGCCCGTGCTCTGTGTGTGCCTGAATCCTACCTGTCACAAGTCCTTTACTGCTTCTGCCTATCGTGTCCAACGTGGCCTGGTCAAATACTGCTCGCGCCAATGTGCTGGAGAGATAGCAAGTGCGCAGACCAGCACGCGTTTTTGGAACCGTGTCGCTGTGTGCGCGCATGGATGGGAGTGCCCCTATTGCTGCCACGTATGGACTGGCTTTCGGAATAAAGGCGGTTATGGCATCTTTCCTCTCAAAGAGGACGGACACTGGAACAACCGTCTGGCATCGCGTATGGTCTGGGCGTTGATTAACAACCGCCCGATTCCTGCTGGGCTGAATGTCCTGCATCATTGCGACAACCCGCCGTGTACTAATTTGTACCATATCTATCTTGGGACACATAAGCAGAATACGACTGATGCGAAGAAGCGAAAACGCCTTGCCGTTGGCGAGCAACGAAGCCATCTGCGAGAACAAGACATTGCAGACATTCACCTGCTGTATCAACAAGGAGCGAAGTTGCGCGAATTGGCGGAACAATTTCAGCTTGATGGAACGTCTATTGGCGCCATTGTCCACGGCAAAACCTGGCAGCATATCGAACGGCCCTTTAGCGAAGAACAGGTGCTTACTTTTGTTTATGCACATCGACAGCGTGGAGCGAGCCACTCGCGAGCCAAGTTGACGGAAGAACAAGTACGTTCCATACGAACCATGCGAACGCAGGGCATAAGTGCTAGAGCCTTGGCGCAACAGTTTCAGGTGAGCCTGACCCAGATTAAAGATATTCTGAGAAGAAAATCGTGGAAGCATTTGCCCTAGGCCTAAAATTGTTCTTGGATTAGTACTACTAGATTGAATCTCCCGCGCCCTTGCGTGAAGACATCGGCGGCCTCGGGGCCAATCAACTTCACGGCGGGTTCCATCACGTCCTGAGCAAATCGGGCGGTCGCATTGGGGAGATACGGGACCGCGATCGCACTCCCCGTCCCGCCCTGAGCGGCCGAGCCATTGAGCGCAAAACTCGTGGAATCGAAGCGCGTCAGCGTCCAGAAGCCGTTGAGCCCGGCATGCGTCGCACTGTTGAGCCAGAGCCACTGATTGGTGACGTAGCTGTGCTGGAGCGTACAGACCACGGGCGTCGTGTTCGAGTAGTTGACGCGATCCCCACCCGTGCGGTGCAGCCACTCAAACGACAGTACGCCCAGGCGTTGCTGGAGCAAGAAGTCGCGGAGCACGCGCATCTGCGGCGTCGTGAGCCCCAAATACTCCAACTGATACTGGCGCAAGGCCCGACTATGCTTGGGCCGACGCAGTTCGTACCCTTGGTCTGACTCGAACTGGTGCATGGGGTCATGTATGGCGGCAACCGAGATACTCGACGGTATGGGATCGATCGGATAGACGGCCATCCTCAACCTCGCCCTTAGCGCAGCGCCTGTAACGTCCGCGCAATGCGCGAACCTGACCCTTGACTGATTTCATTAAGAACTTCGTTGATAATCACCGCTTTCCCTAACGCGCGTTCCCGTGACGCCTCTTGCGCGGCCTGTTCCCGATTGGCCACGTTGATCACGGTGACGCCCCCCATGGCTTGCCCCCCGGCCGTGGGTGCTGCGCGCATGGCGCCACTCATAAGCGCTTGCATTTGCGGCCGATTGAGCACGTACTCGGGATTCATCGCGGGATTTTCGCCGGCGAGGATGGCCGTGGGGCGGTTGACAATCGCGCCGCCCTGGGCCTGCTGAAAAAACGTGGTCCCCGGCGCAATCCCGAGGGCAGCCTGGTTCCCGGCAGCGGTGCCAGTCGCTCCAGCCGCTCCAGGCGCGAACGCCGCGCCAATCGCCGTAATGCCCAGCCGTATGAGCATGCGGAAGCCCTCGTTCAGCGCAATCTGGGCCACCGAGTCGAGGATGCTCTTGGCCATGAGCCGGAAGGCATCGCTCACACGTTCCGTCCCGTCAATAATGCTGAGGAGCCCCTGCGTGATGGTCTGCGCGGCAGTATCGCCAATCCGCTCGGTGATCTGCATAATGTCGTTAAAGCGTTCTTGCGCGGTAATCGCGCGCAGCCGTGCTTCGTCGTCGGGGGTCAACTCCACCCCTTGCCGCCGCGCTTGTGCCCGGAGGCGGAGTTCGGCTCGCTCCTCGCGCGGTGCCCGGAGCCGTTCCAGTTGCGCCTCAATGCTCTGCGTCATCGCGTCGGAGGCCGCTTGCGCCTCGCGCTGCGCATCGGTACGGGCCTTGATCGCCGCAAAACTGCTCTCCATCGCTTGTTTTTCTTCAATGAGCAGCCGGACATTTTCCGCCCGTGTCTGGATTTCCGCATCCTGGGGAAACTGCGCTGCCAGGCGCGCCGCCTCGCCTTCCTTGCGGGCATCCGCCGTGAGCGAATATTGCCGCTCCAAGCTCTTCAGGCTCTCCACGGCCTGAAAGCGCTTCTGCACTTCCTCCTCAAGGGCGCGAATATATTCCCGGCCCGTCGCCATGACCTGTTGGCGCCGTTCCCGCGCGTCGACGTCGCGCTGCCGCTCTTCCTCCTCAATGGCCTGGAGGTATTCGCGGCCCGTCGCCCTGGTTTGCGCCAGCCGCTCGGTGTCAGGGGTTTGCGCTTCTTGCCCCGCGGCCAGGGCGCGTTGCTGGCGGCCAGCGGCATCGAGCATGCCCTGGATGGTCTGCGGGACACGCCGCAAAACATCCTGCGCAAAGGTCGCGTTTTCGCCGGTAGGAAGCGGGATGCCCCCGCGCGCCGGTCCCGCATTGTAAGCAGTGAGCGCCCGCTCGACATTGCCATTGAACTTCTGGAGGAGTTCCGCAAAATAACTCATGCCCGCCCGGAGATTGGCTTCGGGCTCAAACTCCCGGCCCCCGGCGCCATACGCGGCGGCCGTCCCCGGCATGAGTTGCATGAGGCCCTTGGCGCCCGCACGGGAGACAGCCTGCGGATTAAAGCCGGATTCCTGCTCGATTAAGGCGCGCATCAGGTTCGGATCGAGGCCTTTTTCGCCGGCAATCCGCTCAATCAGGGCATCAAGGGAGTTGGGCGCGCCACTCGGCGTAATCGTCCGGCGCAACCCTTCGCCCAGCTTGCCAATTTCTTCCTGCACGGCCTTGAGGGTCTTTTCCCAGGCTTTGAATTTCTGGTCTGCAATGTCGAGCGCGGAGAGAAAGGGCGCATTCAGCTCAATATCACGGATTTGCTGGCGCCCTTGGTCCAGGATTTTCGCTATGCGCTCTTCCGCCGCTTGCAGCGGCCGTTCGTCCGCCGCAATCTCAAACTTAAAGCCGACTTGCCCCCCCGGCCCAAAGCCTTCCGCTTGCAGCTTCTGTTTAAACTCGGCCATTGCCTTGCGCTGTTCGGCATCAACGGCTTGCAGCTTATCCCGAATGGCCCGCCGCTCCTCCGTCGTAAGCGGTCCCGCAAAGCCGGGGAGCATGCTCTCGACCAATTGCGAGGCCTGGGCGCCCGTAATCTGCGCCTGCAAGCGCTCCAACTCGGCCTGACGTTCCCGAATCGCGGGCGGGAAGCCCACACCGCCTCGCGGCAGAGCACCCACCGGGGGACCCGCTTCCCGACTACGTTCTTCCTGGACTTTACGCAAGGTAGCCAGCAGCGTCGTGGCAGCCTCGGCCAGGCTCCGGAGCGTGTCCAGGAGCCCGGAGGCCGCGATGGTTTCCCCAGCCAGCTTGATCTCGTTGCTCAGGCGCTGAAATGCGGCGGCGGCGGTATCGGTCGCGGTCGCCACGGCCCCGCCGAACTCCATGCGAAAGCGCTCACTGAAGCGCCGGACGAACTCAATACTGTCCGTCCCCTTCTCGATCATCTTATTCAGTTCTTGCGTCGTCACCCCAAAGGCCCGCGCCGCAATCTGCGTGGCCCCAGGAATCGCTTCCGCCAGCTGTTGGCGTAATTCCTCTTGCGACACGATGCCTTTGGAGACCATCTGCTGGAGGGCGAGGAGCCCGCGCTCGGTCTGCTGCGAGCTTGCTCCCATGGCCCGCATGCCCACTACCATGTTTTCAAAGATGCGGGCGGCCTGCTCGCCCTGAATGGACGTGCCACGGGTCGCGGCGTCAAAGCGCCGGAAGTTTTCGGCGAGCGGGATGACTTCGATCCCCAACCGCTGCGCCAGGTTGATCATCTGCTGGAAGGCCGCAGCGCCGGCGCTCACGCCCTGGATGGCCGTAAATTGCTGGCGTAACTGTTGGAATTGCACGCCGACCGCGACGATACTCGTCGCCAACTCTTTCATCTGACTGATGATGGCGCCAATACTGGTGGCAATCCCGATGCCCCCGGCCACACTGAGCGCCGTACTCAGGGCCGCGCCCAGCCGTCCCGCATTCTGCGCCGCGTCTTGAGCGGCTTGCTGCTCCGCCGCCCGGCGTTCTTGGGCGAGTTGCCGTGCCTCCTGGGCCGCTTGGCGCGCGGCCACTTGCTGTTGTTGCACGGCGGCTTGTTGGGCCTGCGCTGCACGTTGGGCCGCTGCCGCGACTTCTTGCGCCGACTGCCGTGCCTCCTGGGCTGCTTGGCGGGACGCCACTTGCTGTTGTTGCACCGCGGCTTGTTGGATTTGGGCCGTGCGCTGCGCCGCTGCCGCGACTTCTTGCGCGGCCTGGCGGGCTTCCTGAGCCGCGAGACGGGACGCGACTTGTTGTTGCTGCATCGCGGCCTGTTGCGCTTGCGCCGCGCGTTGGGCGGCGGCCGCGATGTCTTGGGCCGCCTGGCGGGCTTCCGTGGCCGCCGTGCGGGCCGCGACTTGTTGTTGCTGGACGGCGGCTTGTTGGGCTTGCGCGGCCCGTTGCTGCACGGCGGCGACATCTTGCGCCGCTTGACGGGCGTCCGTCGCCTGTTGTTGACTCGCCGCCTGCGCCAGCGCCTGCGTCTGCTGCCGGGTGCTCTGCGTCACCTGCTGCATGGCACTGGCCGTCTGGGTTGCCAATTGCGCGTACTGACTCGTCGCCTGCGAGAGCGCCGTATACGCTTGTGTCTGCGCCACTAGGGCCTGCGTGAGACTGGTCGAAGTTTGGGTCGTCTGCGGATCGACTTGCGAACGACTCCCTGCCGCAGGAGCGGCGGGAAGGGACGCGCCAACGATCGCGGGTGCCTGCGCTTGCACGGATCTGACGGCAGCCTGGGCTTGCGTCAATTGTTGATACGCACGCGCCTGGGCCGTGATGGCTTGCGTGAGGGCCGTCGCCGCCTGGGCCGATTGCTGCGTACTCTGCGCGATACTGGCCTGGCCCTGGCTCGCGGACATGAGCGCCTGGGTGAGCTGCTGAAGCGCACTGGCGGCCTGCGTAACGACTTGCACCTGTTGACTGAGCGCTTGGGCCAGCGCGAGCAAGGCTTGGGCGGTTTGCTGCGTCGTCTGCGCCGCCTGCGTCTGGCCCTGGCGGAGTTGGCCCATCGTCTGCTGGAGTTGCGAGAGCCGCTGCTGGGCCTGCGTCAGCGCCTGGTCAAAACCGCTGGCATCGATACGGAGGCGTGCCACCACATCGCCGACCACAATCTCCGCCATTTAAGCCTTCCTCTCCCCATTGGCCGTATACAAGCTATGCAGTATCCCGATCCGCGCCTCCATCTCCTCCAGGCGTGGAGGCGGTGGCGGAGGCGGGGGCGGCTCGGGATACCCCAGCACGGCTAACATCTCGTCCAGCGTAAACGGGTCGCGGCGCTGATCCGTATCCCGGTGCACGTTCCAATACGCTTGCAGCAACATCGCCATCGGTCGTACCTGCCGGGTCTGCTGCTGCCAGTACGCCTCAGCCAGCAGGTGCCCTTCGAGAAACGTCATGCCCCAGAATTCGCCGTCGCTGACACCAAGACAGGTCCGTTCAAAGGCCCAGAGCTTGCCCCAGTCGATCCGGCCAAAGGGTCGGTGTCGACGGCCTCCGCTGTGACGGCATCCACGGCGGCCTGCGGGCTCGCATGGCTCCAGGCCTGAAGGATCAGACCCACATAGGGAATAAGCCCCGTGGGATCCGCGTAGGGCAGGGCTTCTTCGACCTGGGCGAGCGTCAACGTCGGGTCTTCATGGAGGCAGCCTTGGTGCAGCATCACGGAAATGTTAATATAGCTTAGTTTACTTAAGTCATTATCCAAGAGCATTTCACTGAGGCGCCGCACCCCTTCAAAGAACGTGTAGTCCCGCCCCCAGATCCGCGTGAGGGCCAACTCAATGTTCTTGACCGCCGCCCGTGTAAAGAGCAGCTGACGCGGCTTGTCGAGCTCAATGGGCACGAGGGCGACAATAGAGGGCATAGCAACTCCTAGGCTGACGGCTTCAGTTCGGGCTCCCCTGCCGAGAGTCCCAGGTTGGCCGCCATGGGCGAGGCCACGTGCACGGTGGCCGTATCCATAATGGTCACGGTCCCGTCGCCCATATCGGCATCGGCACTGACGGTCACGACGCTATCCCCGACGGTACTGCCCGCATTGACCCAGACAGAGGTCGCATCAATCGTGTCGAGGGTGCATGTCCCCTCGACGCTCCACTGCGCCTCGCCATCAATCGGGGCGGGTTGGTCGCCGGGCGTCATCGGCTCAATCGCTAACCGGATGCGCTCTTCCGTACTGATATGCAGATCCAGCGGCATGCTGCCTCCTGTTGTCGCCTGCACCGGCCCGACATGCCAGCGGAGACTGGGCGCGGCCGGCGTCGTCATGACCACCTGGTCAATGTGAATGGTGTCAATCGTAATGGTCGTGCCCATGCATGGCACTTCCTGCGAGAGGATAGTTTAAAAAGTCACTGCCCCATCAACCGTCAGCTCGAATTCCAGGGGCAGCGCGCCATTGACCGGTGCGGACGGCACGCGGTAGCGCGTCACAAACGCGTTAAAAGTCCAGGTCGTGGCGCCGGTATTGGGAAAAACCACGGTAAAGACCGTCGAGGCGCGGTTAATCATCGCGGTCCGCAGGGCCACATGCTGCGCATTGGCGGGGACAAAGTTCGCGGACACGCGGATGGTGCCACCGTCGAGCAAGGTGGGGATTTTGCTAGCCCAATCACCGCCGTCGTGCGCGCTCACATCGACCACATTGAACTGTGCCCCGATTTCCGACACGTTAGTTATTTCTGGGATAGGCGTTCCCGCCATAGTAACAACTAAGCCAGTGGCCGCTATAGCCTGAGTCGGCATAGTATAATCTTTCCTATAATAAGATAGTCTACATATATGATGCTTTTCCCTGTTTTTTCAGCCCCTCCTCGGCTATACTGAGAGGGTACTTGGTGAACGCCTTGCTAGCGTTCGTCAAAAGTCTCGTGTACTCACTTGCATGGGAGCCAAGTACTCACCTTTACCTCAGTGAGGAGGCCCCTATGGAAACCCCTGTGCACAAAGTCTGTCGTGGATGCGATCTGCTGAAATCCCTCGATGAGTTTGGTATTGACAAGTACACCAGCGATGGCAAAGCTACGCGCTGTATCCTGTGTAAGCGCCAAGGAAGTCTGAGATATCGTACCCAGCATCCTGAGAAGGTGCGTGCAGCTGTCGCACGCTGGCAACGCGAGAATCCTGAGAAACGACATGCCTATGAACAGGCGCATAAAGCGGAAAAACAGGCGCGAGGCAAAGCTCACTACCGGCAAAACAAAGCTTTGATGAATGCCCAAAGTGCGGCGTATTATGCAGCGCACCGGATGGCCCTGCGCCAAAAGCATGCCGACTGGTACGCGGAGCATCCTGACTGGATACAGGCCAAAGCCGATCGCCGGCGTACCGCAATGACTACGAGCTCTACCAACGACTTGACCGCCGCACAGTGGGAAGAAATCAAAAGTGCCTACGGTCATCGGTGTGTCTATTGCCGTCGCAAGATGAAACGCCTGACCCAAGACCACCTTACCCCCATCAGTAAGGGCGGCGCGCACACACTGGCGAATGTGGTTCCTGCCTGCCAATCCTGCAACTCCAAGAAACATGCGAAGGCGCCTCTCATTCCTGTCCAACCCTTACTGCTGACACTCGCTCCAGCCAAACCCTACAACAAGAGGGCCTAGGCTAAGATAGGCGCTCCATCAAATTCAAACGTGACTTGCCCCGTCAGTGCCCCTGCGACCGGCGCCTGATCGCGCCAACCCGTGACCCAACCAGACATCCACCATGTAGTCTTCGTCGCATTAGGCAGTACGAGGAGGTACGGACGACGAATGCGATTTTCCATGAGATAGAGGAGGCCGGTGACTTCATTGTGCGTGCCATGTTCAGGGACGTGGTTGAGGACTAACCGCATGCTGTTATTGGAAAGCATCGTCGGGATTTGCGAGCCCCATCCACCGATCCCGTCGTGAGCACTTACGTTAATCACCGACGCCATGATGCCCGCGTCCTGGATGTCCGTCACTTCCGCAATCGTGGCATACGTACTATCGAGGGTGAATACCCCACCCGACGTGTAGGCCCCGGTCCCCACTGAGCCCCGGAGCCGGGCGGTCGTGGGCGTCACGGCCTCAGCAATCCAGGTTCCATTCGCCCCGGTATTCCCGGCAACGCTGGTGACGGTCACCTTGGAGACATCGACAATCCCATGGACGGCTGCGGTGGTCACGACAATCGGCGTGGCGTTGGTGGCAGCGGTAATGTTCAAAACAGCTGGAATACCGTCCCCGAGGCGCAGGGCTATTCCAAATGCGCTTATGGCAAGGGTTGGCATGTGCTAGGCCCCCGCAGGCGTCGGCTGGGCCGGTTCGGGCTCGTCATCGGGGGCGGGTTCGTCGTCCGGAGCGGGCTCAGGAGGCGGAAACGGCGATGGGGGTTCTCCCGCCGCGATGGCTGCCTGCAAGCGGACACAGTGCGCAATGTGGGCATCCATCCGCGCTTGTAGCAGCGTATCGTAGCCACAGGCGGGACAGCGGAATTGGATGAGACCGGACCAGGATTCGGAGCGGTAGGGGGCATCGTCCATGACGTGACCTCCAGCAACGACAAAACCGCCGACAGCGACGAAGCAAACCGGTTGCTTCGAAACTCTGCGGCGGTATGTGTTACCTGGAGGATGCCAGGCGACCAGTGACTACCGTAGGATTCACTCCCCCCACCATCGTGGGGAACAGCACACGTACAGACACAGCGTCAAGCCATGTATCGGGTCATCCCCACACACGTGGGGAAGGCCACCCTCTCAGCACTGCCTCTCAAAAGATATCGTGAGCCTAGCATACCCCCATACAAATCACACGACTTTTTTAGTAGTGCTCATCTCAGACAACAAAGGCCATATTTTCCACCGCAAACTGGACCTGAAAGGCGTCATGGCGCGTCCCGCTATCCCAGGTCCAGCGAAATTGCGCGACGCGGTACTCCAGCGCCAACTCGGGATCCACCATCGCCGTATCAGCAGGTTGAATCTGCCATTCGATGGTCGTGACGGCAGGAGAGCCAGCCGTCGTCACACTCACATCATTGGCATTCAGGACATTCTGGGCATTACGGCTATTGACGATCGTGCCGCTAATCACATCATAGTACGTGAGCGTCAGGGTCGTGAGCATGGACACCGGCACGCCTTCGCCCACACTATCGACGAGCAGAAACGTAAGGAGGCCAGTCGTCGCTTCGAGCAAGGTCGTGGACAACAAGGGAATCGTCGGCATAGATCACCTCAAATCAGGATCGCGCGGGGACGCGGTACGCCGGAGAGTGCCGGCCTGCCCGTCCCCGCGCCGCAATGTTGGGCTGGTACCGGGGCTGGTACGCATGAGCGTGCCTGCCGTCTGGCTGCGCGTCAACGTGGCGGTCGTCGCTTGCCCCGTCCGTTGCAGCAGGGCGCCTGTGCCCATGAGGAGCAGGGGCATGTCGAGCATCGTGGCCCGCGCATTCGGCGTCGCACTACTCCCGCTGAGCGCACTGAGGAGCGCCCGCAGGCTCGTCTGAGTACTCAGCGGCGTGAGACTCACGGCGAGGAAAGCTGCGGCCAGATCGCGTAGTAGAGAGGCGGACGCGAGCGGCGTCTGACTGGCGAGGGCGAGCGTTGCCTGGAGGAAGCGGACGTAGGCCGCACTCGTCGGCGGCGTGAGACTCGCCGCGGCGAGGAAGGCCGTCAAACGCCGGAGGCTCACGGCCTGGGCAAGGGGCGTCTGGCTCGGGCCACTGAGGAACGCCTGGAGCCGTCGCACCAGTTGCCGGGCACTCACCGGCGTCGTACTGGTCCCGAGGAGACCCGCCTGGAAGGTCACACGCTTGGCCAGGATCGCGGCCGGGGTGGTACTGGTCCCCACGGCGATCACCCGCAACGCCCGGATCTGCCGGAGCACCGTGGCAGGCGTGGCACTACTCGGGGCAACTTGTGCCGTGAGGCGACGCCCCATCTGCCGCGCACTGGCGGGCGTCGTACTCGCCCCAAGGAGACTCGCCGTGAGGGAACGCACCCCGGCCTGTGCCGCCGTGGCGGGGGGCGTGACGCTCGCGGCAATGAGCACTGTACTGAGGCGTCTGGTCAGCGTGCGCGCAACCGCAGGCGTCGTACTGGCGAGAGCGAGGTTCGTACTCAGGCGCCGTGCCAGGGAGCGGGCACTGGCCGGGGTCGTACTCGTTGCCGCCAGCGTCGCCGTGAGGGAGCGCACGGCACCCATGCTGGCGGTGGCCGTGGGCGTCTGGCTCGCCCCCAGGACCGCTGCCGTCAGCCGTCGCGCGAGTGTCCGGGCGCTGGCTAGCGTGAGACTGCTGGGCGCGAGCTGTGCCACGAGATGCCGGAGCGTGCCCATGGTCGCGGTCGCGGCGGGAGTCGTACTGGCCCCGCTGAGCGTTGCCTGGAGGCGGCGCGTGAACGTTGTCTGGCTGGCGGACGTGGTACTAGCGCCCAGCACTGCAGTCGTCAGCCGTCGCATCACCGTCCGCGCTGTCGTGGGCGTGGTACTCGTGCCACTGAGCGCGGCGCTGAGAGAGCGTACGGCGGTCACGGAGGCTTGGGCGGGTGGGGTGGTACTGGCTCCGGGCAGGGCAGCCGCAAAGCGATGCAGGACCGTCACCGCGCTCGTGGACGTCGTACTGGTCACAGGAAGCCCCGCGGCGAGGCGCCGTGTCACCGTGCGCGCACTCGCCGGGGTCGTGCTCTGGCCGCTGAGAACCGCCGTCAGACGCCGCAGGGTGAGCACAAGAGCCGTGGCACTGGGCGTCGTACTGGCCGCAGGCAGCGCGGCCTGGAGACGGCGTACGCTCGTCTGCGCACTGGTAGGTGTGGCGCTACTGCCAGGAAGGACACCCGTGAGGCGCCGGACCGTGGTGGGCCGGGCAGCGGCGGGGGTGGTACTCGCCCCGGCGAGCGTCGTCGTCAGGCGTCGCGTGAGCGTCCGGGCGGCAACGGGGGTGGTGCTGGCCCCGGCGAGTTGGCCGGTCAGGCGCCGCGTCAGCGTGCGCGCACTGACGGGCGTGGTACTGGTTCCAGCCAGCGCCGCCGTGAGCCGCCGCGTAGTCAGCAGCGTGGCCGTCGCTGCAGGGGTGGTACTACTGCCGAGCGCCGCCGCACTGAGGCGCCGCGTCACGGTCCGGGCACTTGTCGGGGTCGTACTCGTCCCCACCAGGTTCGCGGCAAAATGGGCGCCGGGGGGCGCCGGCGGCTGATACTGGAGAAACAGCACCGTGACATAGGGCGGCAGCATATCCGCCACGCTGTCCAGCGTCGGCGTGGTGGCGCCCGAGGTGGGAGCGGTCGAACCTGTATTGGGCCAGGTATGGGTATGCGTATCAGGCGGCGCGTTGGTGGCGCCAACGGTCCGCGCTTCCGAGGCACCCACCCCACCCGTCACCGTATGCACATGCGCGGCAATCGCGTGCGTATGCCCCGTCGCCGTGTGTCCATGGCTCGCGGTCGAGCCGCCACTACCGCCAATGGCGGCGACGGTAGAGGCACCTTTGACAAAGAGGCTGCGCAGGTCGGGAGTGCTGTTCGTGCCGTCACACAATACCCAATCTGTAGGAATCGTGGCGACTGTGCCGAGCCAGAGAGCGATAATGCCGCTGGTCTTTTGCAGCGCGCCACTGACGTTTTGGAGATAGGCGAGGAGCCAGTACGGCGGCTCCGGGATACTGGCGCTGGTGGTACTATCCGTTTGCGCCGTCACGACTGGCGCAGGCGTACTGAAGGTAAGGGCGTGTGTGTGCGTGGCCGTCGCCACATTGGCCGTGGCCCCGCCGATGCTGCCGGTAGTGAGGGCTTCCGTGCGCTGACTACTGGTCACGCCGGGATGCGTATGGCTATACGTGCCGCCGTGACTGTGACTGGCAATGGTATGCGCATGGGTCGTGGCGCCGCCGCCCGTCCCGCCCGGTGCCCCGGCCGCCGGTGCCCCTTTGAGAAACGTTCCCCGGTAGTCCGGTCGTCCCCCGGCGCCATCACACAGGGACCAGTTAGCGGGCGCTCCGGCACTATCCGCCCACAGGCCAATGGTGGAGGCCGGAAAGCCATGAGTCACACCCTGGGACATGAGAAAGAGGGTTTCGACATACGCCGGCTCATGGTTCACCGTATCCGTACTGGGCGCCTCGGTCGTGAGCGTCGTCACGGGGTTGGGCGCGGCGGGATTCGAGCCGTGCGTATGCACCATAGGCGGGTTCGTGGTGCCCGTATCGCGCGTTGAGGGTGTCCCTCCCGTCCCCGTCGTATTGGGCGTCGTATGGGTATGCGCCGTGGTGTGGTCATGGGTCGTCGTGGGATGCGTATGCGTGGCGCTCCCGCCCGTGGCACCCCCATTGGCACTCGCCGCGGCGCCCCGTGGATAGCGGCCATCAAGGGCGGTGGCGCGTGTCCACCCGGCAGGAATACTGGCGACGCTGCCGCTCCAGAGGACCGTAATCCCGGTAGCGATGGCGTCAGGATCGACGGGGACGGATATCCCGACAGGGACGACATGCAGCGGCGCGCGCCAGCGCAACTCCTGCGGATAGCGGAGGCAGGAGTCGCGGTAGAGGCGCCGCACCTCACTCGCACTCAAGGCCCGATTGTAGAGGCGGCAATCGTCGAGTTGCCCTGGCAGATAAATATTGTTATAGCCACGCCCGAGCCACACGGTCCCGCTCACGGAGCCGGTCGCGGTACTGGCGATGCTCCCCCCCAGGACGCCATTCTTATAGATACTCAGCGTGCTACTGTCATGCGTCAGGGTGAGATAGGTCCAGGCCCCGACCGTATAGGGCACGCCAATGTGGGTATCTGAGCCCGTCCAGTTAAACGCCCACAGGCGGTCGTCCCCGGTCAGACTGGTGCGGTAGAGGCCAAAATACCCGGCATTCTCGGCGACAATGCCTTGCCCAAAATAGACAGAGCTAATGGAGGGCGCCGTTCCCAGCGGCAAGACCCAGAGACTGACCGTGGCGGCCGTGGGGGTAATGTAGGTGGCCAGCGTTCCGGGGACGGCCAGGTGATCGTCCGTCCCATCAAAGCGCAGCGCGGCCCACCCGCCCGGACGTGTCGAGGCACCCCACCCGCTCGTGGCGGTCGAGGCACTCATGCCCGTCAAAGTGGCCGGAAGACGCTTCGCCAGATCGACCAGGCGCCGGCCCCCCACGCGCTTGGGGAGGAGCAACCACCAGGCCGTGAGCCCACGGTTCAGCGGTGCCTCCCAGGCGATGGGCTGGCCATAGTCCAGGCTGCGGGGACCCAGCAGATGCAGCGGCATGGCACGGCCCCCTTCGGACTCAGATGGCGGTCAGATAGGCCCCGATATAGGCGAGACTATGCAGCGAGCCAGTGGCGTGCAGGTTCTGGCCGGTATTATGCGACACGAAAACACTGAAGCGTTTGGGGACAAAGCCAAAGGCTTCCGCGAGGGTCAAAGTCCGGATGGGATAGTCCACGGCCGTGGACGCGCTCACGGCAGTGACCCCGAGGAGGATGAAGGCACTATCGAGGATGTAGGCATTGGTGACGGTGCACCCGGCATCGCTGCCCGTCATGGTGTCGGGCCAGGTCGGGGTATCGTCCAGGGCCTGCACGCCATAGACGCGGATTTCGGTATCCACCGTCGGGGCGGAGGTGCCGGTAGTAATGGCCACAGTGATACGCCCGTCAATATAGAGATCCGAGGTATTGACGATGGCCGCCGATTCCCGTCCGATCAGAAAGGTGGCGGAGGTAGCGAGCGAGGCGAGCGTAATCGTCAGCGGGGTCGAGGCCGCGTAGGCAATTTTGACGTTGGCGTTCTCTTTCAAGGCCAACCACCAGGGGGCCTCGCCGGTCTGCTGGTAGGGCCGGTCATCGAAGTGTGGTGGTAGGCGCCGAGCAGGGGAAAGAAATTCAAAGTCGTGCCCCCGGTGCTTGACCTCCCACTCCCAGAGTTCCGCCGTAAAGTCCTGGAGCGTACGCCCGAGACGATGCCGGTGCTGGCAGGTCCAGCAGTACGCATCGAGGTCGAGCCGCACGCGGGCGTCTGGGGCACTAGGCGTCATGACGGTCTCCTCTAGGGAATGGCCCAGGCTTGTTCCACATCACTCCCGGTGAGGTTGCCCTGAAAGCCCATGACGGCAGGACTGGCCGTGGTGCCCGTACCACTGCTGGGGACGATGAGGAGCTTTTCGGCCTGCGAGGCTTTCTCGCGGCCCAGGGCGAGAAGAAAATTGACCTGGGTCTGCGAGGCGCCCTGCCCGCCAAAAATGGCCTGCCAGCCGGCACGGGTTTGCGCCAGCGACGGATTGACGACCCCTGGATTAAACATGCGCGCCCAGGCATCCCGGTCTTGCACCGTTTGCGCCTTGTAGGTGGCCCAGTTCCACAGGGTATCGTCAGGGGAGGTCGCTTCGTACACCTCTTGTTCCGCCAGTGCCGTGCGCCAGACCCAGAAATCGGGCGATGCCACCTGGTTATAGCCAGCCGCAATCGTATAGGCGTTTTCGCCCGTGTGCGCCAGGGATCCATACACCGGATGCGCGGCAATGTCGGCTTTGAGGAGCGTCAACTGCTGGGTGGTCAGTGGCACCAATCTATCCTTCTCATGGCGGCGTGTGCTACACTACGCCCGCCCTCGCGCCAGAGTGGGAGCCAGGCGCGTCCTCGCGGGGCCCCCGGATACGATGACGTCCGCGCAAGCCCTCCAACGGTGCGACCAGGACGACCGCAGCGACAACCACAGCCCGAGGGTCCTACGTCATTGACACGTCAAAAGCCCCTATATCAAACTGAACTGTGTCAGATGCGTTTACAGTTTGATCGACAATCGAGGCATTATCATACCCAATAATATTCCCGGCTCCACTCGCGCTATCGATAATAAAGCAGCTCGTAATGGTGCCCCACGTCGCCGTCGGCGTCGTAAACGTGATGGCGGCGACATTATCGAGCGCGCCGCCGCTGGCGTTGGTCCAGGTCGGCGCCGCCCCGCCGTTGATATTGACAAGTTTGCGGCTGTACCCGGTGGCCGCGGTGCTCACCTCCGTCACGTTCGCCTCGGTCGCCGCAGTATCGGCAATCGTCGCCGTCGCTAGGCCGATGTACGTGGCCGGCTTCGTATACGCCTGGTTACGAAACATGCGATTCAGGAGCAGGTGCACACAGACATCGACAAAGCCCGCGCCTGATGAGGCGTTGAATTGGACCTGGAGTTCACCGCTGGGAATCGTGGGCGTATTCCCCGTGACCGGCGCAAAGGAGGCCGTAAACGAGCCATACGCCAGGACATTGCCCGCGCCATGCGTGTTGGTATCGACAATGGCCCAGTCCGTCACGGTGCCCCAGGCGCCCGAGGCCTGCGGAAAGGTCACGGCGCCGCTCTGAATGACGCGGCGGGTGGCGGCGGCGCCAAAGGTCACGGCCGTGCGCGCATACCCGTTGGCATTGGTGACTTCACTCATGCTCGCACCCGTGGACGTGTCGGTCAGCGTGCCGGTCGAGAGCGCCACATACACGGTCGCAACACTAGTATAAGCAGTATTAAATATATGGTTCAATAAGGCATTTTCGGCATAGTCTGATAAGGACCCCATCGCTTTGTCCTTTACAACGCCCGTGCACAGCGCACGTTAAAGAGCAGCACGGGCCGCTGAAAATCATCGGTGCGCAGCCAGTAGGGACTCTGGAGCGCCTGGAGCCAGAGATAAAACGTGCCACTGAGCGACGCATTCTGCACGCCGTCGAGCACGTCCCAGGCCGCCTGTGCTGCCGCCCGTGCCGCCGGATAGCCGTAGGGTGCCCCACGCGTGGCGACTTGCACCACGGGCTGCTCGTAGCGCGCCACCGGCACGTCATGGCTGCGCATGGGCGGCAACCCCGGCACTTCGATCAAGGCCAGAATGGGCGCCGTGTTCTCGATCGTATCGAGTGGGAACCCCCCCTTAAACAGCGTATTCCCCACGGCGCCCACGCCTTGACTCTGGAGATATGCGCCTAACTCGTCCAGCAGCATACGCTACTCATCCTTCACACTGCGGTAGACATGCGTTTCGGTCAGCGCCACGTCGGGCTGAATGAGCCCGTCCCGCACGTAAAAGGTGAGCGTCACGTCGCCGTGCATGCCCTTGCGCAGCAGCTCGCGCCATTGTTCCTCGAGTAACTGGAGGATGGTCCGCCGTTGCTGGACATTAAAGGGTCGCTCATACAGCACAGCTTTACGGGCGTCGGCCAGCTCAGGGAGCGGGTTGCCATAGCCGTCGTGGCGCATAAACTGGGGCATGCTCACCCTCGCAGGGCCGGGCCAATGATGGCGCCAAAGCGTTCGGCCATGCCGCCGGTCGCGGCGAAAAACGGCGATGAGAGATAATGCGCCTGTCCGCCGTTGGGATGGTTGAGCGTGGTATCTTCATGAATACGGATCGCATAGGGCGCGAGCCCATGGCCTCCCGACCGAATGATCATCTCCAAGACGGCCCCGCGCTCGACCGGCCCTTCCGTCATGCCGCTCGACACCAGCAACCCGGTATCAATAGGAGTAAGAAACCGACTCTCTTCCAGAATGCGATCGGCTTCCGTCATGAGGGCACGCGCCGCCCCATCCCGCGCCTGTGGCAGGAGCCGCTGCCAGGCTTGGCGCAGGGCCTCGATCCCTTCAAGCTCAATGGTGATCACACTATTGCCTCCCAATGGTCCTTCGCCCCTTGCGGCGTCTTCCACAGATCAAGCCGCTCGATGGCCGGGCTCGTGCCGTCTTCGAGCGTCAGTTTGTGGCGAATATCCAGCGCCACCGTGCCGTCAAAGAAGAGCAGCGCCCGGCTGACCCGCTCTTGCCCTTGCGCATTGGTAAAGACCTGTGTGCGGTATTCGACCCGGCAGGGCGTCGCCACAGGCGTGCCATACGTGGGCGCGCCATAGCCGTCCTGGCCCGTGTAGGGGGCTACCAGGACCGTATCCGTTAAGAAAGCGACGAGGGCGCTATGCATCGGCCCCTCATGTGCGCAGAATGGGAATAGCGATCATGCCCGCCATGACGCCATAGCCTTTGAGCAACGCGCGGACCTCACTGGGGACGCTCGTTACCGGTGAGGCCCCCACGACGGGATTCGGGTTATCCTGGTACGTGATCGTCGTCCCGCCAATCTTCGTGGACTTAATCCCTGCCGTCTGCCCGCCGTTGGGCTGACTCAGCGTCGTATCGCCCAAGAGCGCCAGCGCATAGACCGCCGTTGCCTGCTCCAGCCGAACGGGAATGAGCAGCGGATCAATCGGCTGCCCGTAGCGATCCACCTGCCCCGTTTGCGGCCAGGCGAGGGCCTGCGTCGGTGTCGTGGGCGTGCCGTACCAGTGGACCAGGCTATCGAGCAGGCTCGTGGCCCACATCAGCGCCGGGGCCGCATCCCCACTCACCAGCGCAGCGTCCCACGCGTCGTGATACGGGCGCTGCTGGAGGTACAGGGTCGCATCGGCTACAGTCACGTAACTGTTACTAGAAATACCACCTGGCGTCGCATCCAGCGCCATGACTAAGAGCCTCCCACTGTGGCCGAGCGCTTCCAGCGTATCCGCACACAGAAATGACCCAACTCCAGACTCCACACCACATACGGCGCCTCTTCCACGTCGAGACAATACCACCAGCGCCAGTCTGACAGCTCAGGATACCAACCCCAGGACAGCCAGGGCGTGACGTGATGCGCCACGGCGTCTGCATCCTTCCCTATTCACTACGCCGCGAGGCAGGCGGCGTCGCCGGGGGCGTACTACTACTCGCGGTCGCCTGGTGGCTCCGCGTGGTACTGCGGGCGCTCGGACTCGCGGCCGGTGTCGGCGCCATCACGACCACCTGCGCGCCTTCGGGCACGCCCGCGAGCAGCTCCGCCTGCTCATTCGCCTTGGCACGGGCCTCCTCGCGCTCCTCCTCGGTCTGGAGCTCAGGATGCGTGGCGCCCTGGCCGGTCCGGAAGCGGCTCATCGCCGAGGCGCGGGCCTCGGGCTCCACCTCCTTGCCGCCTGGCGGGACGGGCGTATAATCGCCCAGGCGCACGGCTTCGGCGGCATCGACGGTGTGCATGTAGGTGGGGGAGCCACCTTCTTTCTCGTACACAATAACTGGATTTTGCGGCATTTTATACTACTCCTCTCAAATATATACCAGTTAGATAAATGTAAAAATATCCCCAACGTCCACCGCAAGGCCGTTATTATTACTTGTCTTAGTAATAAAAGATCCAGCGACTATGCCAGGCGTGGTCCCGCCGATGGCATAGTTGACGCGGATGAATTTACTATCATTGTCGAGCCCCTGCGCCACATTGCCCTGCATCGGAATATGCACTCGCCCTGCAGCCGTCGTCGGCGTAACGGTATAGGACGCTATGGTTGTATACGTTCCACCCACAAGGTCACTCACTTGCAAATTGAACGTATAGGTCCCAGTGGCAACGGTGCCGGACCAATGGAGCACCCAATCACACGTTGGGAGGGTACGGGGGTAGGCGAGAATGCCTGTTCCAGAGCCGTTGGCGGCAAGGGCAGCGCCAGGTGTCAGGAGCGAAAGCGCGGCGTCATAAACCGCAGTCGTCATAGTACTATCTCCTTTAGAACCTTCTCGTGTGAGAGCATATGTTGTATACTCTAGCGTTGGTTAGGTTGGAGGTCGCTCCTCCCGATAAAGTCCTGCGTGGTCCTTGTCCATGTGGGAGCCTAACTACCCCACTCTGACCATACAAGGAGGTCATTCCATGCCTGCTCATCGTGTGCCCCGTGTCCAACTCCTCTGTGCCTACGAGCCATGTGCGAAGCCCTTTGAGGCCATGCCTGGCGAAGCCAAGCGTGGAGGAGTCCGGTATTGTTCGCCCACATGCCGAAGCTTGGCGAGACAGCAACCTCGCGTCTTTCCTCAAATGCTGGCCTGTGCCTATGCCCCATGCGGTCAAACCTTTGCCGTGATGCCGTGGCAAACCACCATCTGGAAATACTGCTCGACGGCGTGTTACCACGCAGCCCGGCTGACACAGAGCCACGAGGCCTTTGCGGCACGCTTCTGGAGTAAGGTCGACAAGACCCCTGGCTATGGCCCTCAAGGTCTCTGTTGGCTGTGGAGAGGCGCAACCCATGCGAACGGCTACGGGAATTTTCGCGCCACACCCTACAAGGAAGGGAATGTGAGCGCGCACATCGTCAGCTGGTTCCTCAAAACAGGAGAATGGCCCCCAGAAGGCCTGTTTGTGCTCCATGCATGCGATGTCAAGGCATGCGTCAACAACGAAGCGTGCCTCTTTCTTGGTACGCACATAGAGAATGTGCAGGACATGATGAGCAAGGGGCGGGGAATCATGCAGACAAACCCTGAGCGTGTCCATGCAGGGGTACGCCGATGGAATCTTGAGAATCCTACGCGCCCGCAGACAAGTGGCGATAGGAACGGTATGCGCTTGCATCCTGAGTCTATCCTGCGTGGCGACAACAGCCCCGTACACAAGATTACTGAGGCACAAGTCGAAGAGGCACGCAGGTTGTATGCAACTGGAGAGTGGACCCTGAGCCAATTGGGTTTGCGCTATGGGGTTACAGCTCCAGCTATTCGCTACCGCATACGTCTTCATAAGCAGCCTTCTAATGACTAGATATACTATACCACAACGGCTGCATCTTTTATGCCTCGTAGTCTTGCAACTGATCTACCATGGAATACTGCAATGGAGGCGAACCACTCGACCCTGGTCCTAAAGACCGGTTTTGCTTCTAATTCTCCTAGGTCTCTTACGTCTAAAGGCCCATTTTGTATCCCTACTACGCCGCCGTCGCCAAACTGGACCGCATAAACGCTGGTACTGGCGGCGGCGCCCCCGCCCGGATTCGCCTCGGTAAACGGCAGGATGTCGTTCCCAACATTATCTTCGCGGGCAATGAGGATCGGAATGCCGTTGTAGGCCATGACGCGCTGCCCGAACTGATTGGGGTCCCATGTGATGAACCCGCCCACCGCCGTATTGCGCGCTGCCTGCGCCAACCTGAGTGCCATCGTGTTGTTCATAATGAGGTAGTTAGGGTCATCGACCTTGCTGATCAGCGTATCGAGCTTGAACAAGGAGAGCGCATCCCCGCCCGACGTGGCCCCGGCATCGAGGAGTTGTGAACTCCCTGGCGGGATACGCCGTTGCAGCCCATCAAATTCTCGAGGGTCGGCTGAACTGTCACCTTTTATAAAAGCGAGGGTCCAGCGGTGGGCAAGGGCCTTGACCTTCAGACCCTCCTGCACGCTGCGTTGGTTGGCTCCCATCGTTCGCGTGATAAACCGGTCAACATCGAGGTCTCCGCCAGCAATGACAAGGGATTCCGTGATGGGGTTCAGCACTCCAACCGACTCCGTAAAACCTTCGTTCACTCCGCGAAATCCCACGCCGGGCAAAATATCCTCACGATTATACTTCAGCGCATTGCCAGCGATTCCTTCAAAAGGTAACACTCTGAGGATGTCAGAATTCCTCGCGTACATTTCCACAATTGCCGTGCGGGCGACATCGCCCGAATTGAGCTTGGACGCTTCCACGATGGTCAGGGCCATAGGGATGTTTCCTCCACGGATGTGCCCTCGCCCTGCCTCAGCGCCCTGCCAGGAGGCTCGTCAGGGGAGGAGTTAGCGGGTTTGCGTCGCCTGCCACTCACGGAAGCGGGTCAGGCGTTCTGCCGGATTCGTGATACTGTTCCAGTCGATGCCCGCGCCATTGCCGCTATGACTTGCCGGGGCACCACCGCCGGACGACGGCGGCCACAGGTGCGGCGCCTGGCCACTGGCTTTGAGCGTGGTAATCCACTCGCTCGGATTCAGGGCATTGACGCCATCTTTGCCGTAAATCGTATCATCACCGTTTTTGGCGATCACATTCCCTTTATCGTCCAGGTCGGTGAACACGGACAGCCCGCGTTGTACCGCATCGTCAACTGCTTTCTCATACACACCGTTTTTTGTGACCGCGTCAAGGAGTGCCGTTTTGATGCGGTCCTGGCGCCAGCGGCGATCCAGATCGGCGGCGGTCGTTTTCAGCTGATCATTCTCGCGTTTCAGGGTGCCTACCTGGCGTTCATGATCGGCCCGCATGCTGTCGGTACGTTTAGCGATGAGCACCTCGATGCCTTGACGGTCGTAAATATCGGCATCGTCCAAGCCCTTGACGCGCTCTTGCATCTTCCGGTGTTCATCAGGATCGATGCCTTCATAGCGCGTCTTCATATCTACGAGCTGCTTCTCGACTTCCCGACGTACCGTGCGCTCGGTCGTCAGGGCTTCTTGCAGCTTGGGAATGCCATCGAGTGAGGGTTCGGTCTGGAGAATCCATTTCCCCTCATGCTCGGCATAGAGTTCGCGGAAGCTGTCAGGAATCTCTCCCGCAGCCGTATACCATTGTTTCAGCGCCATACAGCACCCTCTCGGTGTGTGTGGTTGGGCCGGCATCTCGCCAGCCATGGACCAAAGACCGCTGCATCTCACAGCGGGAGCGGGGCACCAAAAAAAGCGGCCTCCAGGAATCGTGTTCCCGAAGGCCGCTTGCGAGACAGAGGCGGATCTCACCCGAGGGCAAGAGCGAATTATGCGCTAAGGTTGTGGATAACTTGGGGAAAAGTCAAGAAATATTTCACGGCTGGCGTTGTTCCAACGCACGCACCCGCTGCTCCAAGCTATTGAGCTGGTGCTGCAGTGGAAAAGGCTCGGGCACCGTAGCGGCACGGCGCAGGTCGTGGAGGGTGAGCCCCAGGATGGCCCCACACATGAAGATCGTGAAGAGCAAGATGCCCACCCAGATCCGATCCGCCAGGGGAGGGATCGCGTGGAGGACGCGGCGAGACCAGGGATCGGGGGGCATAGGGGCTCCTAGTGCGATGTCTTGCGGAATTGGACGGTAGACCCATCCTCATAGGCTTGCATGATCGCCGGGATTTCCTCCGCCATCGCGCGGAGTTTCTTGTCGTCCCACTTCGGCCTGTGCACGTACGTGACCGTCACGTAGGGCACCTTCTGCGTCTGCTTCAACGTCAGAATGGCGGGCTTAATGAGGGCTTGCAGGGTCTCCATCTGGAAGGTCAAGGCTGCGGTATGCTGGGCAAGCTCCCCTTCAAGACGGGTAATCTGTGTTTGGTATGGGGCGGCTATCTCCTGATACGTCTTGGAGAGGTGAGAAAGCTCCGCTAACCAGCCGCGTAGGTCTTCGAGGGTAGGGTCGGCCATACGCATTGCTCCTTAGACGGTAGGCCGTACGGCTACCTGAATAGATTTGACGGCATTCACCGCAAACCGTGCATGTTTGGCACCCGCCATAGCGACAGGGCTCATACTGAGAAAATTGCGATTGAAGTTATAGAGCGTCGTCATGAGTTGCCAGCCTTCCTCTTCGAGCAAGCTCACGACTTTATAGCCAAGAGGTATATGCTGTTGCTTACGCAAGAGATCATCGGTCATGATGACCAAAATACCCTCAGGGGTGAGGCAGCGAGCAACTTGGTTGATAGCCGCTTTGAGGCCCTCCCGCCACTCTGCAAAGACATGCCCTAGCTCAGTATATTTGCCTTTCGCTATTGTCAGATAGGGGGGGTCGCAGATAGCGAGGTGGGCACATTGATCAGGAAACGGGAGACTTATACGGGCATCGGCCTGTACAATCGCTGGATGCTGCGGGGCAATGTCCGCCATGAGGGCATAGCGTGGTCCGCTAAATTCTGCCTGCGTCACGTGCTGAAAATGGGTGTACCGCTTGAGAGTGGCTGCGAGGAGACCACCACCTGCGAAGGGATCAAGCACGGTATCGCCGGGATTGGAGAAGTAATGGATGAGGTTCGCATACAGGGCGGGATTGACCCCGCCTTCAAAGCCATCGAGGCGCTTATCGTCAGCGGCAAAGACCCAATGATTTGACACCTTGAGATCAAAGTCAGGGCGATACACGCCCTGTGCGGCATCGACACGGGCACGAATGGCACGCCGCAGTTCTGTCCGAAGAGGGCGAGTCTCTTCCGCCCAAGCGCGGACTTCTTCTTTTTCTGTACGTGGCAAATTACAGTTTGCCATGTGTCGATAGGCTTCATAGGGCAAGATATTATTGCCGGCAATAATATCTGGCCACGTTGCAAAGAGTTTGCGTGCATTAGCAAGAAACGAGGGCCGCACGGCAGGTTGCCGTTGCGTCTCCAGCCATGCTCGCAGGTCCATATTGGCCTTCTTGCTGATCTCATGCCGCGGTTTTCCATGCATCGCCGGATGGCGAAGTACTTCTTCGTCAAAGTCTCTCACTAATTGCGCTTTGTCCCAGCTCGTCGTCGCCTCGCGTGCTTCAATCGCAATGAAGGCTTGCCCATAGCGAGCAATAAGAGCTTCCCATGTTTCCTGGCTGGGGTCCTTTAGAGAAACGTCGACAAGATGTAATGCTGGAGCAGTGGCCATTAGTGCCGTCTCCTAAAGATTGCAGGATTCGCGGCAATTAACGCCGCTGTTGCATCCCCACCGAAGGGATGGACCGTCGTAAAGTTGCCTTCCGTACCGAGATTGTTCTCCTGGCCCTTGCCCACCCAGAAAAAGCCGCCCTGGAGTTCGAGGCGGTCATAGGTTTCCAGCCCTTCTTTGAGCAACACCTCTTCTAAATGGCGCCGGTCTGTTCCGCTGCCCAACCCGCGACCAAACCACACCATCTGCGACTGGGTTAAGACCGTTTTCGCCACTTCGGCAATGCGTTGGGCAATAACCATCCAGCCGACGCCATATTTACGCGTTTCACGGTAGGCCCGATTCACGACCGACCGTGTTTCATTGGTATCATCGACTCGCGCTTCGGGGACCCACCGCGTCCCCTCATCCAAAACCACGAGGGCATTGTTTTGTTGCCCCTGGGTATAGCGCCTTTGAGCATGCTGCGTCAGATGCTCCATGAGTTCCCTCATGACGTAGACTTGTTCTTTTTCCCGGAGATACCGCGAATCCATCCGTATAACCACCTTGCGCCCATGCTCTAAAATACTCTGGACAAGATCACCCATGCGTTCGCGGCCATCAAAGAACTGCCTGACGCGCTCAAAGTCACGCTCAAAAGCCCGACGCCGAGCAGGCTGTGTCTGCAATTGAGCGACTTCTTGCAGCTTGGCTTTCTGGGTATTGCCGCCCCCGGCATAACAGGAGCCAATATGGACGCCAACGGCGTCAAGCACGCGCTCACTCGTCAGTTCCGCAATGGTGACATCCTTCTCACCAAAAATCTCTTCGCTCACAAGCTCCCCCAACCTATAGGCAATGTCGTCGCGCATATTCCCTATATGCCGATGGAACGGAAACACCAGGAGATCAGCCAACGTGGCTCGATCGGTCATGCAAATGTCCTGGACATTGAGCACCTCAACCTTGATCCCCGCAGCCTGACAGACCTCCAGATAATTCCAATGGAAGTCGCCTCGATCATGGCGCGTGGCATCCGAGAGATCGCCCGCCGTATCGGGCATAAGTAAGCCCATCTGTGGATGTGCGCAGAGCTTCCCAGCGATCAACATCAGCGCAAAAACCGTTTTGCCTGATCCCGTTTGGCCATAAACCGCATACAAGCGGGCCTCCCCATACCCACCGTCTTCAACTCGGCCAAAATTGCGATTGATAATCGTTGCGAGAATCTCTGGGGTATTGGGAATATGGCCCAGTGCGAGCCGATACCGCTCATCTTTCTCATTGTAGAGTCGTGTGAGATGGTCACTATCTGCGAGGGCAATGAGCGTCCCAGTCGATGGCCAGGCTTGTTGCGGGATTTTGACGTTTTTGGCATCGACCGTCCCAATAATCTGAATGGTCGATTGCTCAATATCGACTTCGCGGGACCATTGCTCCACGCGACCATGAACCATGAGATAGGGCTTGAAGGCAGGATCGTCATGAATCGGATTGCTCAGATTAATAGGCCCCATGCGTCCCACAATGAGATTTAACTCGACCGGCAAGGCGACATATTGTCCTGTCAGCGGGGTTCCACGAGCCTCGTGGAGAATCGTACAGTAAATAAGGCCATCTTTGACACCATCGAGCGTCGCAATCCATCGTTCCATCAGACTCCTTTCGTCCGGGTTAGATGAGTGTTCTAGCCGGATCGAAAAAGGGCGTACGTGGAAAATTGAACATGCCGTAGAGCGTCGCAATGGCTGATAACCGCTTCGTCGTCCAATCCGCCAGAAACTGGGGCCAGGGCTCCACGCTTCGATCTGCCGTATGGTACGTGAGGGCGGAAAGTAACGGCATCAGCCATGTATCATCACAGAGCCTCTCTAGCCGTGCTTCAATACGTAAGGCCCGTGAAAACGGATGGGGTTTAAAATAGGTCATGCCTAAGCGCCGCTCATAGAAATCACGCAGGGCCTGCCGCTCGTCATGCTTGAATCCACGCTTTTCCACGCCAAACCGGCCTTTAGTCCCTGTGACAAGCGGCTCTGGCGCGAGAAATTCTCCTGGCTGGAGTATCTGTCCAAGGAGTTCACGATCGGAGACAAGCGCACGATCAAACTGGTGTGTTCTGGCCTGAAGAGCCGCAAGCGTAATACGCTCACTACTCTTGCTCATCGCAATCACTTCAGGATTCTCAAGCAGGGCGAGAAAGCCGCCATCAACGACCAACCTTTCATACGCTCGATTAATACCAGCATTCCTCGTCCCACCGTTTATACGCCGCGTAATCGTTTGATTCACTTCCATGAGCATCGACCAGAATGACGTATCGGCAATCGTGGGCGTACAGCTGTCGACCAACAAGATATTTTCCGCGAGCATACGTAAAGGCGTACGGGCCAAGCTCAATTCTTCACCATTAATACCAGTTTCACGGATAGGGTCGCCGAACGACGTTTGGCCATCGGCATCGACACGGACTGCTTGAATCAAAATAGAACAGATATCGCCGAGCGGGACATCAATGACCGCCGCATCCACTGCACCTAATGACGTGGGAGGCGCTGCTTCCACCGTGCGGATATGGAGCAAATCGCGCAACTCAGTGGCATCTTCCAGGAGGTTCAGTCTTTCGCCAATTTGACGAAGGAAGTCCTGATTGTCGGCAATCCATGGCGCGATTAGCCGTTCAGGAATAGGCCGTGACTCCTCCGCCATCACTCCTCCTCTCTATGCATAGAGGAATGCCGTGCCTGCTGCTGGCGTTCCTGTTCAGCCTGGACAAGCCCCTCCTCAAGAAAGCGGCGCAACAATTCTGCTTGTTTCATTCCAAGCACGTCAGCCAGCGCCTTGAGCCGTACATATTGTTGTGCCGCAATATGGACAGTAATTTTTTTCATGATATCATTGTATGGCGAAAAGACTGATGAAAGCAAGAGGAAAACCGTGATGTGTGACGACGCCGACCTGCCCGACCATGACTTCGAATCCATCTACGGCCATGCCGCCCTGCACGCACGGACCCTGGCCCGCCTCGATGCGATTGCCCGCAAGATGGAGGCGCAGGCGCATGACTTCCACGCCTGGCTCGCCACGCGGGAGGTCCCACGACACTCGGCCCCGCCCACGGGCGTGCAGGACCGGTGAGGATCTGCTACACTCCTGGCTACTCGTGAATGCTTGTGTAGTCACTGGGGCGGGCCGGAACCCGCCCTGGTCGCTTCTCTCGCCTCCCTCCGCTTGCCTAGCACAATCTCTTCGTGTAGGGTAGCCCCGCATCGCCGTTTACACGACATACCTGTCTAGCACAAGGAGACACGTCATGATCCGTCACCCTCGCTCCCGGCTCGTCGCCAGCTTCCTGGCCCTGTGCCTGAGCGCCACCGGCGCCCTGGCCGCCATCACGAGCAGCCTCGATCCGTCGCAAGCCCCCTCGGGGACCCATCTGCAAACGGGCACCATTGGCTGTAGCGTCAATGCCGACCAGTCCGTCACCTGTAGCACGTTTGAACTGGCGGGCGTCGGTCATACTGACGCGAACGTCAGCCTGAACGCCAGCTACAGCGCCACCGTGGATTGTTTCAACCACGGCGCGAATCGAAATAATCCGATTGAGTCACACACGACGAGTTTTAGTGCAAGTACGCAGATTACCGTCACGTCGGGAAAGAATGGCCGGTTGAGCGTGCCAGCACAGAGCGTCAATCCTACCATTGTCGCGCAGGGCTGCCCTAATCCGAACTGGACGCCGGTTATTCGTGCAGGGACGCTGGCGTTGGTGAGTTTTAGCTATGAGCTGACGTTTGAGGACTTTAACGACCCGTATATTCTGATCACAGGCCCATAGTTCGTATAAAACTATGGGATATAGACATGGCAAGGCATCGCCGTCTAGGCACGGCGCGACGTGACGTGTCGAGGCTGGCCAAGGCAAGGCCCCGCTGGCCTGTCCCATGCGAGCTGCCCGCCGCCCTAGCCCAAGTCCGGGGGACATGCGGAGGGCGGCTGCTTCTCTAAGCCAATCAACCGATTATCGGCCGCATCAATCGCTTTAATCAACTCGTCAACCTTGGTCTGAAGCGCCGTCTCTTGATGCGTTTGGGTATGTTGAATCAAAATGACGAGAATCCAGGTTGTCCACGTGAGCAAACTGGTGGGGATGAGATTCCAGAGGTCGCCCCAGTGGAAGACGGGGCCTAATGCTAGCCAGAGCCCAAAGGCCAACACGGACCCGAGAAACATCCAGGCCGACCCGGCAACCAGGCTCGCCGTCGTGGCTAGGCGATAAAACCAGTCCGCCTGCACGCAGTCTCCTCCACGCTAGCGGACCACGCTTGCGCCGTCCAGCACCGCGTCGCTGATCCGTGACAACTCATAGCTTTTTGAGGGCATCACGAGCCGCAGATCACATTGCGAGAGATACCCGTGCGCGAAGTGCCAGGCGAGGGAGCCATTCTTTTGCAGCTCCAGCGCACACGCCAGCATGCGCAGGTGCTCTTCGGTCACGCCATGCAGTTCAAGTCGTTCCCACACGAGCGCATCAAGCATCGGGCACCTCCCGGCGCGGGTTGAGGCATTCCCAGCCCGCAAAGTGTTCGGGCTGCATCGACTCCTGGGTATACGTCGCCACCCAGCAGGTTTCGCCCACCCACAGCCAGCCGGGGGCCGCAGGGAGGCGCGGCAGATGCGCCCGCACGAAGGCCTCCAGCGTCGCACTAATGGGCGGCAGGAGCCGACCCTCGAATAGCATAGTGTCCCTCCCGCTCACGCCGCCTGGCCGCAGACGTGGGCGCCGCCTCAAAGCCCTAATCCGTCCACAACAGGCACTCATGCCGACGTCTCCGGGAGTTCCTCGGGCAATGTGAAGGTATACGTCAGCCGGTAACTCCCCGGCGTTTCCGCATCGAGGCGCCAGCGCAGACTCTGCGCCTGCTGCGGGAGGGCGCCATGCGCATGCAGGAGGGCCTCAATGGCCACCATCGTGCGCCCGGCCATGAGCCGCGCGGGGAGCCACACCTCGCCCGTGAGCGTCAGGGTTCCAGGCATGGATCCTCCTGCGCCTCTCGGAGACAATGCGCGGCGTGCAGCTGCCGTTCTAAGCGCTCCAGGACTGTTTGTGGATCTGGAGGCGCCTCCTCGCGTGCGTAGAAGCCGGGCTCGGGCTCATAGTCCAACTCGTCGTCCGGCTGTTGCTGCCAATGCGTGTACCGGGCATCGCGCGGGGTCATGAGTGGAGATCCTTCGCCGGGAGCCGCATGACACTCATCATGGTCGCTCCTTGTGCTGCAACACGTCCTGCGCCCAGGTCGGGGCCGGGAACACCGTGGCAATCCCGCTCAAATTCCCATGGCGCCCATAATAGGCCCGCAAGGCGTGGAGGGAGACCTGGCTCAGCATGGAGACCCCCGCACGCTGAGCCAGGGTCCACACAATCTGGCGCACGCGGGTCGCGGACAGGCCATAGTCGTGGGCCACACGCCCATACGAAGCGCCCTGGCGCACGCGGGTCGCAATGGCCAGATCGCGTAGCGCACGGGTGGGGTCGCTCATGGCGCTTCCTTCGCGGTCTGCCCGTAGGGACCTTGGGCGGGATCATACGTCCTGGGGACCCGCTCCAGGTAAACGTGGCAGACGACACAGTAGGCAAAATCAATATCCTGGACATGGAAACTGATACTATTGCACAGGAGACAGAGGAGCGCGGGTTTTTCCGCAAGCGTGAGGATGCGGTACGCGTCGGTGATCATGCGCCGAACTCCTCGAGCGTCAACGGCTGGCCCGTGGCCGCCTCCAAGGGTTGAAGCCAGGCCAGGAGGTCTGGGGTATCCACCGGATAGGGGCGCTCATAGTCGTAGACCACATACCGATCGTTGATGTCACGTCCCCACAAATAGGGGACGAGCATGGCACACTCGTCGGTCGTAAAAACGGGGACGCCCCGACGCAGAATGACATAGCGATGTCGGGCATTCAAGCTCATGCCCCGAGCTCCTCCAGCGTCAATGGCTTGCCCGTAGCCGCCTCGATTAATTGTTTCACCGTGAGCGATCCAGCACGAAACATGCGTGCCCGCGTTGGCCCTAAGACCGCATCCTGATAGGCCGTATCGCGGCGTGCCAGCCAGCTACTCACGCTGTCGTTTGGCACGCGACCTCCTCCCGGTACCACCGGGATAAAGCTCGAACGTCAGGCGATATGGTACGGCACACCGGAGAGATAGGGAATGCTATGCCCCACCGGCGTATGATCGGCATCGGCGGTATACCGGAGGCCATTACGCGCCAGGCAGACGTGTGACGTGCGCGAATCGAGAATCGAATGATGTTCAATTTGAACTGCATCACTATTCACCATTGCCGTTGCAACGCGCGCCTCACTCACCGCATTGGTCGTCTGCGTGCGTAAGAGGCGTGCGGCATCCTCTTTCGCCTTCGCCATAATCCCATCTTGAAAGCCGTTCGCCGCCGTCCCTTGCACCCGTGCCGCGAGAGTCGGGAGGGGCTCCTCCAGGCTGACCCCCACCATGAGCGAATCGCCCACGCGGGTCACGAGCCCAGCGGCGGCGCGGCTCCACCAGTCGTCCCCGGTCGTGCTCAAGTCCGTGGGTGTGGCCGGGCTGGGGATGAGCGTCTGACGCACGGCCCGGCGCAAGGTCGTCTCGCTGGGCATCTCGTCAATGGTGCGGGTCTCCGTCTCGGTATTCACAATGCGCCGCGTGACACGGGCCTCTTGCTCGGCCAGGGCCACGAGAAACGCGTCCACGTCGCGGGCAATCTGGGCGTACCGGGTCGTTACAAGGGGATCAATCTCATCCCGCACCAGGAATTGCACCGCCCGGCGCCGCGCCACGAGAAAGCTAAACTGCGCGGGATCGGCCTCCCGGAGTGCATGCAACAGATCCTGCTCCAGCAAGAGCAAGACCGCCCAGACCTCCTGGCGCTGGTGCGTCTCGGCCCGGCCCACCTGGAGCAAGCGCGCGGTGAAAGCGTCGGCAATCTGCGCATTGACGGGCTCGGTCATGCGACGCCGTCGTCTGCGGCACGCCTAGCGTCTTCGGCATCAAGCCAGGCTTCCAGAGCCCGCATCCGCGTCGCCGGGGAAACGAGTGAGAGGTCCGCATCGCCGCCTCGGCGGTCTGCGGCGATAAACGCCGCCCGGAGGGCCTCCAGAGAGGCCATCGCGCCCTCTAGCGTCCCATCAGCGCCCGGATACACCGTGGGCTTCCCGTCTCCTAACGTACTCATATGTTGCACTCTCCCACCCCGTCGTGGGGCATTTACGGACTCGGCCATAATACCTCATCGAGCACTTCGAAACATTCGACCCGCCCATCGGTGTGTAGCTTGTACCGGGCCACCACGATCGACTCTCCCGCCTCGTCAAGGGCCTTGGCCTCCACCAGGACATCCTCGGCAGGGGCGTACGCGGCCATCACGTGGGCAATCGTTTCTTCGAAGACGCGACGGGCATGGGCACGGTCATCACGCATTAGCCACCTCTGGCGCGATACGGCCGTGGCATACTCCGCCATGACCGTGGCGATAGTCTCTTCAAAGTTTCAATCCCTTCCAGGGAAGTGACGACCATACCCATGCCGCTACACCGTGAGCCGCAGCCGACTCGTCTCGGGCAGCGCTTCGTCATGCCGCTCCCACTCACCACCCCCGACAGGTATCTGGATTTCTCCGCTAAAACCCGCCGGCTGAACAATCGATGAGGCCCAGCGAAATAATTCGCGCTCGACACTTGCTTGGAGCCGCTGCAAGACCTGGAGATACTCCAACTCGGCATCGCCCGCCTTGGGGTCGAGATGCCCCAACGCCTGGCGCATGACCTGCTCTTCTTCCGGCGTGGTCTTGGGATCAGGCGGGGTCTCGCCAATGAGCCCATGCCCCTCGGGATCGGCCAGCATATGCTGGAGCGTCACCACGAGTTGGCGGAGCTTATCCACGTAGCCTTGCGTCATGTCGGCGTCGTGATCAAGGGCCTGAATCATCGCATCGACTAAGGCTTCCATCGTTGGATCGTAAGGTTCCACTAGGGCTCTCCTAACGTTTGCAATTCTTCGGTAACACACGTCTGCACGTCCACCAGGAGTTGACGATAAGAACGGGGTGATTCCGCCCGGGGGCGAAAGGTCATGAGGAGCCGCTGCAACGCATAGGCCCGGTCTTCCTGGAGCATGCGCAGACGGATTTCCTCCTGGAGGATCTCAAAGTTCGCCGTGGTGTGCTCAGCCATCGACTATCCTCGCTTGCGCAAGCCCCGACGGGCAAGGCGTTTGCGGCCGGCCGCACCGGCACGCTTGGCAATATACGTCGCCAGGGCAAAGGCATTCCCTTTCCGCAACCCCCGACGCTTCAGTTGTTCGGCGACTTTACCCCGAGCGGCTCGGGCCTTGGTCCCCGTCTTAAAGGATACCTTCTTCTTGGCCATCGCACCCTCCTAAGCCACCTGCCGCGTCGTCCCATTGCGTCCCGGTGGTGGGGTTCCTGGTCCTGGAGGCAGCATGGCGAGCGGCCGTTGGGCTTGCTCGTCTTCAATCAGCGCCTGTTCTTCCTCTACAGGCACAAGTGGCCTTGCAATCTCCCCACGTTGTAAACAGAAATAGAACGTTTCGTACGAAATAGTACCGTTGAGCAACGCTTGCATCAAGGCCAGGAGCATCTGCGGTTGCATCACATTCGATACGAGGTCCTTGTTGAGGACCACATGCACGGACGGATCATCCACATTTTCAGTGAGGCCCTGCCACCACGCGTGCACTTGCAGTGCCCACGTGAGCCCTTGACTGACGCTGCTCACGAGGCTCTGCACGGGGCTATCGCTGCCCGCCATGCGCCACTGCACACCCGTGGCCGTTTCCTGGGTCTCCGGTGGACCTTCGAGGAGCCGCGCGCCCATCGCGGCCATCATTTGCAGATCGGCTTTGAGGGCGTTCTCGTGCGGCTGGAGGCCCTGCCCGTGAAACTCGACGATCCCCACCTTGGCTTGATTATCGGGCAGGAAGAGGGCCGAGCTGGCCCCCACGTACAGCTCCGGGGGCGCTTCCATGTTGGCGGCAATGTAGAACTGCGGCATGGCGGTCAAGTGTAAGGCATGCTCGTAGTCCGCGCTGTGGCGCCAGTTCAAAAAGTTCCTTTGGACTAAGCCTTCGAGGAGCGACTTCTCGGGCGTCGGCTCGAGCGAAAACGGCGCCATGAAGCAGAACGGGAGGAAGTCGAGCGGTTGCCCCTGGCGGGTCGGCATCCACACCCGCTGGAGCGTTGCGGCCTGGGCATTGGTACGCTGGCCAATCGGATCTTCCAGCCACAAGCTCACCTCGTAGAGCCCCCGTTCATTCAAGCGCAGCACGCGGTACTGAATCTGGTCTTTGACCACAAAGAAGTCGGGCGTCCCCCACGGGCCTTGTGGGACCTGCACACATTCCCGCAGCACCACGAGCGACAGGATCGTATCGCCCCCCCGCTGCATCGTGCGCCAGTTAATAATCTCCTCGGCCTGGTACGCCACCCAGTACGGGCGACTCTGCGGCGGCGGCGGGAGCAACTGACCATCGGGCGTGAGGTCACCGGTCGGGAAGTCGACCAGGATGCCGAAGCGCCCCATGAGTAAGGTCTCACGCACCGCCTCTTCACAGAACATGCGCAGCGAAATGCCGGTCTGCGTAATGTCGGCCAGTTGCGGCTCTAAGGCAGCAGGCCCTACGAGTTGCGGCTCGTGGCGGAATACCGAGCCGGTAATCCCATGCACGGCGTGTTCTGTGGCACTCGTCCACGCGGGGCGATCCCGATACGCGGCGTACTGTTCATCGCGGCGCATCCCCGCTGGGCGTGGCAGATACGCCGTCCCATTGCGCGCTGTGGACGTACTGCGGCGGACGGCATCGAGGGGCTGTGCCGACTTGACGGCGGCTTCGCCCAGGTAGCCGTCGCGCAGCATCGCCCAGAGCGGCAGCATGGCACGATACGCCGGATGCGGAAGCGTGACACTCATATATGCAACTCCATCGCCAAACTCCTACGCGGCGGCGGCGCAAACGTACAGCCGAGTGCATCGGCAAGATCACACGAATGCCCGAGACGCTTGCGGATATGGTCTTTATCTTCAACCACGAGTTGTCCCTGGCTATCAAACCCATACCCCACACTCGCCAATTCCCCCGCGAGGTCCTCGCACGCGTTCGCAGCCGGTGCACAAAACACCGGCTGGGCCGTCCGCAGCCACTCCGCCACTTCCAGCCAGAGATAATCGCGGAGGAGACGTGGCTTCGCCTCCGCAGGATGACGCACGACGGGAGCCTTCTCCGCCACATTCACCGCCGTAATGCCGACACGGATCACGCCCTGACGTTTTAACTCCGCAAGGCGATCATAGACACCTGCACCCAACCCAATGACATCAATGGCGACTTCTTCCACCTGCCAGGGCTCCAAGACCGCGAGAATACAGCCGACCGTGGCCATGGTGTCCTGACGTGCATAGACCTTGATCTGGTCAATGAGACTCCCATGCCGCAAGACAAGCGCTGTACGATCTGAACCCAGTCGCGCCACATCTACGCCAAGCCGCCGCACCCCACCAGGCTCGCGTCGTTCACGAGTCAGACAGGGCTCGGTGAGCTCCAGGGAGATCAGCACGTCGTCGGCTTGGCGCGGGAATTCGCCGTCCGCGCGCACGCGCACCACATTGGAGCCTTCGCCCCACTTCGCCACGAGGCGGGGGCGGTAGGAGGCATCCACCAACGGCGAATCCTGCGAGCGAAAGTGCAGCGTGGTATAACTGCCCCGGTCCTTGTGATGGGAGGCGTAGAACGTGCCATTGGTGCGGGTGGGATTCCCCAACATGAGGACGCGGGCCTCGGGCGTCGAGAGCGCCCCTTCCGCCGCCTCAAACACTTCTTCGGGCATGCCGCTGGCTTCATCAAGGACGAAGAGCAGATGCGTCGCATGAAAGCCCTGGAGGGCTTCGGGGTTTTCCTTGCGAGCGGTGCGGGCGAACGCGCCCCATTCTTTCGCGCTGGGGTCCACGAGACTATCCGTGAGGAGCTTAAAAAGCCGCGAGAGCCAGAAGCGCGGCGGGTCGCCACGGGCGGCGCTGAGGGCATCCGCATGCCGACGCCACTTACTGAGCTCGCCCCACAAAATGTCGCGGAGCTGATGCGAGGAAGGAGCCGAACAGGGGACTTTGGCATAGTCGTGGGTTTCGAGCATCCAACTCACCGCCCAGGCGGCACTCGAACTTTTGCCAATGCCGTGCCCAGAGCGCACCGAGACTTTCGCGCCGGGAGGGAGGATGGCCTCCAGAATCTGGGACTGCTGCAGCGTGGGCTCCATACCAAAGCGTTGGCGGACATAGAGGACGGGGTTCTCGCG
>Ga0075419_10000018_pt1 | contig 71693 bp, 72 predicted proteins | sample SoiMetdeltSBSDD3_FD_76900 | JGI IMG/M metagenome (GOLD analysis project Ga0075419, IMG submission 76900) | Bulk soil microbial communities from a Populus tree surrounding site in Tennessee, USA - Soil MetaG P. deltoides SBSDD3 | ecosystem: Environmental > Terrestrial > Soil > Tree plantation... | reverse complement strand
GACCCTCGTGAGATTGAGCACTCTGGCACCGGCCCGGTAAGCAGCAGCGATCAAGCTCGCCGTGGCATGCGGCGGATCGACGATATACATGCCTTCGCAGTCTTTGACCTTCTTGCATGGCACGCCGATTTCCTCGAGGATCTTATGCGCCGGAGCACAGATCGTCGCCTTGTTCATCAGATAGCCGCCGTGCCAGAACCCCCCGCCCAGCGCGAGGCTCTGCTCAATGATGACGGTGCGGAAGCCCATGTCCGCCAGATCATGCGCGCAAATGAGACCCGAAGGACCGGCACCGACGATGATGACATCACTTTCGATCAACTGGTCGAATTCTTTGTAGTACTCGCGGGCGATCTGCCTAGTGATGTCGCGCTCTCTCAGCGGCGCGGGCTTGGGTTTCCCCATGGCGGTACTCCTTGGTGGATGCCGGTATGAGCGGGCAGCCACCCGATGCAGCACTAACGGTAGATTTCTGAACCGGATTGTTTGAACTCGTCCGCTTTTTCCTTCATGCCGATTTCGATCGCTTGCTGCTCGGTCACCCGTTTGCTGGCCGCATACTCGCGGACGTCTTGCGTGATCTTCATCGAGCAGAAGTGGGGCCCGCACATGCTGCAAAAATGCGAGACCTTGGCAGCCTGGTCGGGCAGCGTCTCATCATGGAAATCCTTCGCCGTGTCGGGATCAAGAGACAAGTTAAATTGATCTTCCCAACGGAATTCGAAGCGGGCCTTTGAGAGGGCGTTGTCCCGGATCTGGGCTCCCGGGTGCCCTTTGGCCAGGTCTGCTGCATGCGCAGCGATCTTATAGGTGATGACGCCGGTCTTCACGTCTTCCCTGTCTGGCAATCCCAGATGTTCTTTGGGTGTCACATAACAGAGCATCGCGCAGCCATACCAGCCGATCATCGCGGCGCCGATCCCGGACGTAATATGGTCGTACCCAGGAGCGATGTCAGTGGTGAGCGGCCCCAGGGTGTAGAACGGTGCTTCGTGGCATTCCTTGAGCTGCTTCTCCATATTGACCTGGATCAGATGCATGGGCACGTGGCCGGGCCCTTCGATCATGACTTGCACGTCGTGCGACCAGGCGATCTTCGTCAGTTCACCCAACGTTTCGAGTTCGGCGAACTGGCTCTCATCGTTCGCGTCTGCGATTGAGCCCGGTCGTAGGCCGTCCCCCAGGCTGAACGACACGTCGTAGGCTTTCATGATGTCGCAGATTTCCTCGAAATGCGTATACGCGAAGTTTTCTTGGTGATGAGCCAGGCACCACTTGGCATGGATCGAACCACCCCGGGACACGATGCCGGTCATACGATTGGCGGTCAGGGGTACGTAGGCGAGCCGGACGCCCGCATGGATGGTGAAGTAATCGACCCCCTGCTCGGCCTGCTCGATCAAGGTGTCACGAAAAATGTCCCACGTGAGCTCTTCGGCCTTGCCGCCCACTTTCTCAAGCGCCTGATAGATGGGAACCGTCCCGATTGGCACGGGCGAGTTGCGGATGATCCACTCTCTGGTTTCATGGATGTTTTTCCCGGTCGAGAGGTCCATGACGGTATCAGCGCCCCACCGCGTCGACCAGATCATCTTTTCGACCTCTTCCTCGATGGTCGAGCTGACGGCAGAATTTCCGATATTCGAATTGATCTTCACCAAAAAATTGCGCCCGATGATCATCGGCTCTGTTTCCGGGTGATTGATGTTGGCGGGAATGATCGCACGTCCCCTCGCGACCTCATCTCTCACAAATTCAGGCGTGATCGCTTTCGGGATAGAGGCACCCCACGCCTGGCCAGGATGCTGGGCGACGCCTTCACCATGACCGTTGCATGACGCCAGTTCGCGGGCCACTTCGCGCGACTGATTTTCACGGATCGCGATGAACTCCATCTCCGGTGTGATCATCCCGCGGCGGGCGTAATGCAGCTGGGTGACGTTCAGTCCCCGTTTGGCACGAAGCGGTTTGCGGATATGCTGGAACCGGAGATCGGTCAGCTTGGAGTCGGCGGCACGCAGCCGGCCATATACGGATGTCACATCAGACAGCTGCTCGACGTCGCCGCGACCGAGAATCCAATTTTGTCGAAGGGGGGCAAGTCCCCTGCGCAGATCGATCTTCACCGACTGGTCGGTGTAGGGACCGGAGGTATCATAGACGACGAGCGGCTCGTTCTGAGTAGGGGCCCCGCCGTTCGGTGATTTGGTGGGCGTCAGGGCGATCTCTCGCATCGGCACCCGCACCCCTGGTTGGGTGCCGTCGACGAATACTTTTCGCGAGGCCGGAAACGGCTGGGTGGTGATGGGTGAAGTGCTGGTCGGATGGCCGTTGGTCGTCATGGAAGATCCTTTCATCGGATCGTGAACGATCGAGGTGGGGCAATAAAAAAGCCGCACCTTGCAGGGGGGAGAGTGCGGCTGAGACGGTCGTCAGTGATCCGCTTCCCTACGCTGGTATTACCCAGGTCAGGTTCGAAGGGTCATCCGATCGCTCGGATTCTCAGCCGTGCGGCCCCCCCAGCTCTGGGATGAAATCGTATGCCGACCTCCCTCTGAAGTCAACGGGTTAATAGCCCTATCCGGCTCCTCCCGAATGGTCCCTGACAAGGGCTTCTTCCCAACCCTGTTTCATTGATTGGCCGGTAAACCTTATCGTAGAATGACGATCTAAATGATATTCCTGAGGACTTTGTGAACAGCCTAGCGAGCTTGCCCAGAGCGGTGACTGATTACCAGCTCCTGTCCGCAGAGGAATTGCGCCAGCGCATCGCTGAGGCGAAGCGGACACTCGGAGACCAGGTGATGGTGCTCGGCCATAATTACCAACGCGACGACGTCATCGAACATGCGGATTTCCGTGGTGATTCGCTTCTTCTTTCAAAATTGGCGGCCGAACGGTCGGAGCGACCGCATGTGGTCTTTTGCGGCGTTCACTTCATGGCGGAAACCGCCGACATCCTGAGCCGGACAAATCAAACGGTCATTCTTCCCGACATGGCGGCCGGTTGTTCAATGGCCGACATGGCCGCGATCGAACAGGTAGATCAGTGCTGGGAGACACTGGGTCGTCTGTTCCCTGTCGAAGAGACAGTCATGCCCGCGGTCTATGTCAATTCGGCAGCAGTCCTCAAGGCGTTCTGCGGGGAGCATGGCGGCATCACCTGCACCTCCTCCAATGCCAAAGCGGTGATCGAATGGTGCTGGGCGCGCCGCGAAAAGATTCTGTTTTTCCCCGACGAACACTTGGGACGCAACACCGCCAACAAGATGGGCATCGCTCGAGAGCACATGATCGTCTGGGATCCGTTTCAACCGAATGGCGGCAATACAAGGGACGCCATCCGAAGGGCGAAACTCATTTTGTGGAAGGGGCATTGCAGCGTGCACCAAATGTTTCAAGCAGCCCACGTGGACAATTTTCGGAAACAGTATCCACAAGGTCAGGTGATAGTTCATCCAGAGTGTCACGAGGATGTCGTCAACAAGGCGGATCTCGCCGGCTCGACGGAGTTCATCATCAAGACAGTCACCGCTGCGCCGCCCGGGACGGTGTGGGCGGTCGGCACCGAGCTGAACTTAGTCAATCGTTTGAAACGTGAAATGACCGATAAGAAAGTGTTTTTTCTGTCCTCCACTGTGTGTCAGTGTGCGACGATGTTCCGGATTGATGCCGCACACCTCTGCTGGGCGATGGAGAATCTCGTCGACGGGCACATCGTGAACCATATTGTCGTGCCGGAGGATGACAAGCGTTGGGCCAGGGTCGCCCTCGATCGCATGATGTCCGTCAGCTAAAGGAATCGTGGGAAACGCCCTCTTCTCACAGCCTAACCCCGGTTCGCCGTGACTTGCCCTTCATCACGCTTCTCTCGCGTCGCTCAACCTCCAACGTACATGGAAGCGTACGCTGCAGGCGCTCGCTCGCTGCGGCCTTGCTGTAAGTCGTTTTTGACGGTCCCGCATACAGGCTAAGGGCTAGTACCTCGCTCGACGTTCCGGTATATTCACTTCATTTCCGCCTAAAACCGTCTGCACCTATGGACTACAAGTCGACTCTCAATCTGCCGAAAACCGATTTTCCGATGAAGGCAAATCTGCCTCAGCGGGAGCCGGAGTTGCTCGCGTGGTGGGAGCAAGAACGCCTATATGCGCGTATTCAAGACGCCGGCAAAGACCGGCCCCGCTATCTGCTACACGATGGCCCTCCCTACGCGAACGGCCGAATCCATATCGGCCATGCGCTCAATAAGATTTTGAAGGACATCATCGTCAAATCGAAAACGATGGCAGGCTTCCACGCTCCGTATGTCCCGGGATGGGATTGCCATGGCCTTCCGATCGAGCATCAGGTGCTCAAAGATCTGGGCGAGAAGAAGCACGCATTGGACGCGATGGGGATCCGCAAACTGTGCCGGGCATACGCCGAGAAATTCTCCAAGATTCAGCGAGAGGAGTTTCAACGATTGGGCGTTCTAGGCGATTGGCAGCATCCCTACCTGACGATGAATCCGGCGTACGAGGCGACGATCGTCCGGGAGTTCGGCAAATTTGTGGAGCGGGGCGGTGTCTATAAAGGCTTGAAGCCCGTCCTCTGGTGCACCCAGGATCAAACCGCGTTGGCGGAGGCGGAAGTCGAGTACGAAGATCATGTTTCGCCGTCGATCTACGTCAAGTTTCCCATAGCAGGGGGATCCGCCGCAGTTGCAGCGAAGCTGCCCGGTGTTAATCTGCCTGCTGATGTCACCACCGTGTCCGTGGTCATCTGGACTACGACTCCGTGGACTTTGCCGGCCAATCAAGCGGTTTGTCTACATCAAGACATCGACTACGCTTTCGTTCGGGTGGGATCAGAAGTCGTCATCGTCGCCGATAAGCTGGTCGATGCGGTGGCGAAGGCGTGCAAGCTTGAGGGGTATCATCTGCTCGCGGTGAGAAAAGGCGGGGAGGGATTTGAAGGGCTTGAGACTCAGCGACCGTTGACCACCGGCCTCTCACCCGTGCTGCTGGGAGATTTCGTAACGTTGGAGCAGGGGACCGGTTGTGTACATATTGCACCGGGCCATGGCATGGAAGACTACATTCTTGTGCTCGAGCACAATGCTACGGCGTCGCCGGGTGAACGGCTTGAAATTCTCGCTCCCGTTGACGACGCCGGGCGATTTACTCAAGGGGTTCCGGAGTTTGCCGGGCAACATGTCTTCAAGGCGAATCCGGGGATCGTGGACCTTCTCCGAACGAAAGGCCGGCTCCTCGGTCATGGCTCGCTCGCCCATTCCTATCCTCATTGCTGGCGCTGTAAGAGTCCTGTGATCTTTCGCGCAACGGAACAGTGGTTCGTCTCGATGGACATCAATGCGCTTCGAGAGGAGGCCTTGGCAGAGATCAACCGTGTGACATGGATACCGCCTTGGGGGAAGGACCGGATCAACGGGATGATTAAGAATCGACCCGACTGGTGCCTCTCCCGCCAGCGCGTGTGGGGCGTGCCGATCCCCGCATTCACCTGTGCCGGCTGTCGCCGTGTGCTCGCCGACCCCAGGATCATCGACCATATCGGGGGGATCATGGATGAGCACGGCGCCGACGTGTGGTTCAATCGGTCCGCAGCAGAATTATTGCCGGCGGGAACGATGTGCCCCCACTGCAACGGGAACCAGTTCGAGAAGGAACGCGACATCCTTGACGTCTGGTTCGAATCCGGTGTGAGCTTCGCGGCCGTTTTGAAACCCTCCCGCTGCTGGCCGGCGGACTTATATTTGGAAGGCTCCGATCAGCATCGCGGCTGGTTCCATAGCGCGCTGCTGGCTGGCATCGTCACGGATCAACGTGCCCCTTATGCAGCCGTGCTGACGCACGGGTTCGTGCTGGACGGGCAAGGGAAGAAGATGTCGAAATCTGCGGGAAATGTGGTCGCTCCGCAGGACGTCATCAAACAATCCGGCGCCGAAATCCTGCGCCTCTGGGTATCCGCACAGGACTATCGGGACGACGTGCGCATCTCCTCCGAGATACTCAATCATCTGATAGAAGCCTATAGAAAAATCCGCAACACTTGCAGGTTTTTGCTCAGCAATCTATACGATTTCGATCCGGCGAAGCACCGAGTGCCTTATGATCAATTGCCTGAACTCGATCGTTGGGCGCTCATGCGGTTGGAGGAAGTCAAGACGAAAGTCCGCCGTGCGTACGATGAGTTCGAATTTCATGCCATCTATCATGCACTGAACAATTATTGTTCGGTCGATCTGAGCGCCGTCTATCTCGACATCCTTAAGGACCGACTTTATACGTTTCGCGCCGGTGATCCGTTGCGTCGGGGTTCCCAAACCGTACTGTATGAGATCATCGTTGCCATCACGAAACTCATGGCGCCGATATTGAGTTTTACCGCCGAAGAAATCTGGTTGTCACTCGGCGTTCAACGCGGCGGACACCCCAGTGTGCACCTTGGTCAATTTCCCGAGGCGTCTCCCCAATGGCTCGATGCCAGACTGGCGCAACGGTGGGAGCGGCTCTTGGGGTATCGGACGCAGGTCCAGGGCGTGTTAGAGGTCAGCCGGCGAGACAAAGTGATCGGATCGTCGCTGGAGGCTGCTGTCGAAATTCACGCCGATGCCGATGGGCTGGCTTTCTTAAAGACTTATGAGCAGGATCTTCCGACCCTATTCATTGTGTCGCACGTGCGTCTGACTTCTGGGGCCGGTGGTCCTGCCACCGTCGTGGCCACGAAGTCGTCGTTTGGTAAGTGCGAGCGCTGCTGGAACTATCGTGAAGCGGTCGGGAGGGATGCGGCTCATCCCACGCTCTGCGACCGTTGCGTGGAGGCCCTACGGTGACGCGAAGCTCCCGTTATTTCATCCTGGCACTGATCGGAGTGGTCGTGATTGTGCTGGATCAGCTCACGAAATACTGGGTGATGCAATCGATGCGTCTGCATGAGTCGATTCCAATCGTTCCCAACCTGTTCAGTTTCACATACATCCGTAACCCGGGTGCTGCATTCGGGTTGCTGGCCGGAAGCAGTAATGCCTTCCGCACGGTTTTTTTCGGAATCACGTCGTTATTTGCCCTCGCGCTCTTGGGGACTATCCTCCTTCGCTTGCCTGAAAAGGATTGGATCGGCCAACTCAGTATCGCCGGCATTCTTGGGGGGGCAATTGGCAATTTGATCGACCGACTCCGCTTCGGAGAGGTGATCGATTTCCTCGACGTCTATGTTGAGACGTATCATTGGCCCGCATTTAACGTGGCCGACTCCGCGATCAGCGTCGGCGTGGTATGCCTGATCATCCACTTCGCGTTCGAGCGGAAAGAGGCGCCGTTGCCTGCGCCGGACACTCCTCCACCGACCGGTTGCTGAAAACAGAGTTCGTTCGTCCCTTCCACAGGGCGCCGAGACCCTGCTTGCTATAAAAAGGCACGCTCATCTCCATGAGACAGTCCTGGCAGGCAGAGAACGCGGCAGGAAGGATCCCTCTCGGAATGGCAGGCCAGTTTGCCGCTGCTCCCGCGCGGTCCAGCCTACAGACCAAATACGTACAAGACGACGAGACCCATGACGATACGATAGTAGGCGAAGGGTCGCAGGGTGTGACGTTTGACAAATGTCAGAAAGGCGGCGATGACAATCCAGGCGACCAGAAAGGACACCACCAAGCCGATGCCGAGCGCGACGAAGTCGTCGGGGCGGAACACACTGCGCGCTTTCCACATCTGGTAACAGGTGGCGATGATGAGCGTAGGAAGCGCCAGAAAAAACGAATATTCCGTCGCGACTTTCCGATCGAGCCCGACAAGCAAGCCGCCGATGATCGTTGAACCCGACCGTGACATGCCGGGGATGAGCGAGGCGCATTGTGCCAATCCGATGAAAATGGCATCACGCAATCCCACCTGCTCCAGTTGCTGAACGTTCGCTCGTGTGCGTCGTGCCTCAACGGCGAGAATAATGATTCCGCCGATCACCGACGTGACAGCCACAGTTTGTGGGCTGAAGAGATGCGCTTTGATCCACCCGTGCGTGGCAAAGCCGATGAGACCGGCAGGAAGAAAGGCGGCCCCCAATCCGATGAGAAACCACAAGTGCGGATGGGCGGTCATGGACCGGCGAAGCAGGTCCGGCCATGATGCCCTGACAGGACCGCTCAACGACTGGCGCAGATCGGCCTGTTCGCCGAACGCGCATGAAAACAGTGTTTTGAGTTTTGGCCATTCATACACGACCACGGCCAGAATGGCACCTAATTGGATTGAAATCTCGGCATTCGCGGCGACTTCTCCGGTAAATCCCAACGCATGCCCGGCCAGAATCAGGTGACCTGTTGAAGACACAGGAAGAAATTCAGTCAATCCTTCGACGATGCCAAGGATGACGGCAAGGGTGGGGCCCCATTCGTTCATACAGACGTCCGTGTGAGTAAAAGCAGGCAGTGAAGCGGGTTTCTCAGATGTTCGCATAATCACAGAGTGCTGACATTCCGTCAAGCGGGCCGTCAAACACTGGGCCGGCTTTGGCAGGTACCATGGACTCATGCCCGGCTACTACTGACTCCTAATTGTATTGACATTGGTTTTGGCTTGGCATACACAAGAGGCGTTCCTGAGCAGTCCAGCCCGTCGCGTCCTGAATCCTTGCCATTTCGTGACGGCTGCCATTTCAAAAGCTGATAAGTTAACGGGAGGTTCGCATGAATCCTGTGTGGTTGGCGGCACTCATCATCGCAGGAGCAATGACGATGTCAGGCTGTGTTTCGGACCGGAAATATCAAGAGGCCGTAGCCGAGACTGAAACCGCAAAAACCGAATTGGCCACGACGCGCGCACAGAAGAGTGCTCTCGAACAGCAAGTCAAGACGCTGAAGGATCTGAACGTGAAGTTCGGCAATGAAGCCCAGACCGCTCGCGATGAGCTCGAGCGGATCCAGTACGGGCGTGACAAGGAACGAGGGAGCGTCGAAGGCCGTACGAAGGAGTTGGAAGAGCGCGTGAAGCAACTGGCGGGTCAAAATCGGGCCTTGCGGCAGGAATATGAAGACGCGAAGCGGCACAATGAAACGCTGAAATCCCTTGTCGCGCGTTATCAAAAAGAGCTCAAGGATCAGTCACGTTCTGCGGGTGGGTCCCTCGCACCGTCAATGCAGCCGACTCCTCCCTCCTCAGCGTCGGCGCCACCGGCGATGGCTCCTGCACCGTCCACCTCCGTTCCGAATGGGACACCGGCCCCTGGAGGTATCATGAACGTCAACCGGGCCTCTTCCAGCGAAATGGTGCTCCTGCTGGGATTGCCAAAAGACGTCGCAGAACGGATTGTCAGCAATCGCCCGTATAAGGTAAAGGGTGAACTCGTCGCCAAGAATGTGGTGCCTAAAGAAACATTCGACATGATCAAGGATCGGATCAGCGTCAGCCCGTAGGCAAGCGGGTGAGGATAATCGTTCTTATACAGGCCGTCCGCCTTTCGGCGGACGGCCTGTTGTATTTGAAGCGGCGCCAATAGTGATTCACCATGACCTTCTTGCTACAATGATCCGGCACTAGCTCGCCAAAGATTGTCCTTATGCGCCGAATATTTCTCATGACCGCAGTGTTGCTGGTCGGACTCGCGATCGGCGGATATGTGTTTTTCAACGGAGAACGAAAAGCCCCTGTTCGGTACCGGACCGCGATGATCGAACGCGGTCCAGTCATATCCGTTGTGACGGCCACGGGATCTATCAACCCTGTCGTGTCCGTCCAAGTCGGGACGCAGGTGTCGGGGATGATCAAAAGTCTCCACGCCGATTTCAATTCGATCGTCAAGGCGGGCGACATCGTTGCCACCATCGATTCTGAGCCATTTCGGGCGCGCCGGGACCAGGCCGCCAGCAACTTGGAAATGGCGAGGGCGAACGTCGCCAGGGCCAAGAACGAGCAAGCCCAGCGTCAACGGGAGTTGACCCGAGCACAGTCCCTTGCGACGCAGCAATTCGTCTCGCAAAATGACGTCGACATGGCGCTGACGAATGCACAGGGCGCGGATGCCCAAGTCAACGTCGCGATCGCCCAGGTCAAGCAAGCCGAGGCCGCACTGAACGCCGCCGAGTTGGATCTCAAATATACGACCATCCGCTCGCCCGTAAACGGTATTGTGGTCGCCAGGAACGTGGAAGTGGGGCAGACGGTCGCAGCCAGTTTTGCGACGCCCAATCTTTTTTTGATCGCGCTGGATCTCACTAAAATGCAAGTCGACACGAATGTCAGCGAATCGGACATCGGCGGAATCACCGAGGGCAAGGAAGCGACGTTCACGGTTGATGCCTACCCCGGCATCCCTTTTGCCGGCATCATCCGCCAGGTGCGATTGGCACCGATCGCAGTCCAAAATGTCGTGACCTACAATGTCGTGATCGGCGTCGAGAACAAAGACCTGCGCTTGAAACCCGGCATGACTGCCAACGTGTCAATCGTCGTGGCTCAACGGGACAACGTCCTGAAGATCCCGAATGCCGCGCTGCGTTTCTCGCCACAGAAATTCGAGACGCACGCGTCCCGGGGGACCAGCGTCAAGTCAGCATCAGTAGAGGCCCCAGTCCCGCCTCTCATCACCGCGGACGGGCCATCTCCGCGCCCGATCTGGAAGCAGACGGAAGACGGGGAGCCCGTGGCCGTGATGATACAAGCTGGCATTTCAGACGGCACCTCGACCGAAATTCTTTCCGGAGCGGTGACCGACGGCGATGAGGTACTTGTCGGGATTGAACAGCCACGTGGCATCAGAAAGAGCGGTGACTTGCCTCCCGGCTTTGGGTCGTCGGGAGGGCCGCGCCGGTCACGTGATAGGGGTTTATAGCCGCTGGCCGTCTATTGCGATTGAAGACGCGGCAGCGCTCTCCGCATTCCCTTCACCATGCATAGTTTCATTCACTGTGACGACATCTGGAAGGTCTATCGCCTTGGCGATGTGGATGTGCAAGCACTCCGTGGACTGAGTCTAAGAATTGAAAAAGGTGAGTTCGTCGCCGTCATGGGTTCATCCGGTTCCGGGAAATCCACATTGATGAACATCCTGGGTTGTCTGGACCGACCGACGAAGGGACACTACCGGCTTGAGGGCCGCGATGCCGGCGAACTGCGGGCGGATCAGTTGGCGGATATCAGAAACCGCGAAATCGGATTCGTGTTCCAGAGTTTCAATTTGATTCCGCGCACGAGCGCGCTCGAGAATGCGCAGTTGCCTCTATTGTACCGAGGGCTCCCGCTTACGGAACAGCGGGCGATGGCCGCGCGTGTGCTTCAGCGAGTGGGGCTCGCCGGCAGAGAGCATCATTACTCCACGCAACTGTCGGGCGGTCAGCAGCAACGCGTCGCCATTGCACGGGCCCTCATCACAAACCCTTCCCTGTTGCTGGCGGACGAGCCGACCGGCAACCTGGATACCCAATCGAGCCGGGAAATCATGACCATGTTGGAAGCACTGAATGGCGAGGGCATCACAATTATCCTCGTCACGCACGAGGCGGACATCGCCGCGTACGCGCGGCGCGAGATCGTGTTGAAAGACGGCCAAGTCCTCAGTGATCGAATGACGAAGCCGCGTGCACAATCCGTCGAGGTATAGATGCCGGCCTTTATCTGGCTCACCGTGATGACGGCCCTGCGCATTCTGGCACGTAATCGCCTGCGCGCAGGGTTGACCATGTTGGGAATTGTGATCGGAGTCGGGGCAGTCATCGCCATGGTCAGCATAGGAGAAGGAGCGAAGCGGGCTGTGCAGGCCCAAATTGCTACGATGGGGACGAATGTCATCATCGTTTGGCCCGGCGCAACGACAGTGAGCGGAGTGCGCGGCGGCCAGGGCGGGGCTGTGACCCTCACCGTTTCGGACGCATTGGATCTCAAGAAAAAAATTCCGTTGCTGTCGGAGACGGGATGGGCAAGGCGAGAGGTCATGCAGATGGTCAACGGAAATCGGAACTGGAACGGTCCGATTAACGGCATTTCGCCGAGCTATCTCACGATTCGGGATTGGGGATTTTCAAGCGGTGGTCCTTTCGCCCAGGCGGATCTCGACAGTGCTGCCCGCGTGGCGTTGATCGGTCAAACCATCGTGGACAATCTCTTCGATGAAGGCGAAGAACCGGTCGGTGCAGTGATTCGAATCAGGAACGTCCCCTTCCGCATCATTGGCGTCCTCTCGCCCAAAGGCCAGTCAGCGCAGGGATCGGATCAGGATGACGTCATCTTTATTCCATTTACGACCGCGGAGCGCAAAGTGTTCGGCACGTTGTTCTTGGGCTCGGTCGCAGCACTGTTCGCGTCAACCGATCGCCCTGAGGATCTCCCCGAAGCCGTCGCGCAGATTCGCGAGGTGTTGCGTGGACGTCATCGACTTCAGGCCGAGCAGGCTGACGATTTTACGGTGAAAACACAGGTCGACATTGGAAAAGTCCAGGAGGGAACGAGTTACACGCTCACCCTGTTGCTGTTCTCGGTGGCTTCCGTATCTTTGCTGGTGGGAGGAATCGGCATCATGAACATTCTCCTGGTGTCCGTGACTGAACGGACACGGGAAATCGGCGTCCGGATGGCGGTCGGTGCCAAGCGCCGTCACATTGCGATGCAATTCCTGATTGAGGCGATGACCTTAAGTCTCTTGGGAGGAGCGGTGGGTGTCGTGCTTGGGGTCGTGGGAGCAAAACTGACTACCGTGGTTGCCGGGTGGCCCACCGTCATTTCGACAGACGTGATCCTGCTTGCTTTCTTGTTTTCTCTCGCCGTTGGATTGTTTTTCGGGCTCTATCCCGCCAACAAGGCGTCTCGACTCAATCCCATTGAAGCGCTCCGCTACGAATAACCGTACGGTCAAGCTAGGGTAGTGGCGGACAACACCACTTCGATGCGCGGATTTCTCCGGTCGACGTGTTTGTAGAGATGCGTTTCAATAATCCGATTGTCGTTTAAGCCGAGACCTTCGCAGATGGCATCCTGTGCAATTTTCAGCCCGCCATCCACATCACGTCGCAAAGCCGACGTAAAATAAAAGCGAATGGATAAGGCGAGCGCACAGGACTGGAGTTGGGACAAGAGCACGGCCTTATGAGGAGATGCTGCGAGTCGTATCCAGACGAGTTGTCCGACCTGTGCCTTATACGATCGCCCGGTCGATGAGAGCAGACGGCGCCCGTTGACCGTGGCGTATTGATGGTTGACGCTGGGAGGAACGGGAAGCGTGAGGGCGATGGACCGTTGCTCTTCATGAAGAGAGGAGAGGGCCGCAGCATTCAGTTGAATGGTGAGGGCAGCCTGCGGTTGTGCTGGACGTCGAATGCTTCTCGAGGTACGGAAAGACACTAAAGTAGGCGGAAGGCTGGAAGCCGGAACTCGGATCGGTCGACGATAGCCGGGCATCAGTTCACGCTCTGTCTTGAAGTGGGCCAGGTCGGGAAGGCGTAGGATGGTTCAACGCGTGCCTAGAGGAGATTAAGGATTTTCGCCATGTTTTGTTCATAGCGATCTTCGGAGCGAGCGATGTAGCGGCGCCATTCGCTGGGATTCCAAATTTCCAGGCGGTGGTAGAGTCCGACGAGGATGATTTCTTGGTCATCGTCCAACGGCACCAGCTTTCGCAACTTCCCTGGAATAAGGATTCGCCCTGCCTTATCGAGCTCGGATGTTCCCGCTTCGGAGACGACGAAGTGCATGAACAGCCGGCTCTGCTCTTCATCCAGGGTGGTTTTCGTCCGCTCGAGCACCTTTTCCCATTCCTTCATTGAATAGATGAGAATGGACTCTTCCGGGCCTTTGAGGAATACGACAGCCTGCCCTTCCGAGTCGACTTGCTCCCGAATGGGCGATGGGACGATGAACCGCCCTTTTTCGTCGACTTTGCAGAGGTATTCTCCGGCAAACATCAGCGGAGACGCTCCTTCAAGAGGGGACGGAGCCCCGGGTCCGGTCTCGAATCCACTGCTCTAAATCGGAACGGACGAATCGCCATTCTTTCCCGAGTTTGAAAGCGGGAATTTGATGATTGTGAAGATAGCGGTACAGCGTTCTGGAAGTGATTTTGAGATAACGGCAGGTCTCTTCCGCGGTCATGAGCTCGCTCTTGGGCGCTTTGGTCATTGAACATCCGCCATCGGCTCGCCGGCACCATATACCTATCACTCCAATTGGCGTCAGGGTAGATAAATCAACGACATCTGTCAAGGAATTTGTATGACAATGCCGGTCATAGGCTGTCAAACCCTTCCGGATCGCCGACGCTTTCATTAGAACTTTCCATGGCTTCCAGGTCATCTCCGACTTCTGCTCCCATCTCATTGCCCATCCGTTTCATCAAACGCTCCATACTTCCGGGATCGTTCTCATCAAGACCGGCCAATGCACTATCGTCGGCTAAGGATTCCATTCTCGCCTCATCCGATTTCGGCGACGCAAAGCGCGACAAGAGCCGCTCCAGTCTGGGGCTCTGACAATGCGAGCAGCAGAGCGAGGTTTCAGTGGAGCGGCTCAGAACGAGAAAGCTGCTCCGCTTCTGGCACTCCGCACAACGATATTCGTAAATTGGCATCGTGTTAAAGTCCGAATCCTGTCAACGAACGGTCGGCGTGCTCAGCCAAAATACGGTCTGGTACAAGGCTGGAGTCAATTGTCCTGGCGAGCGTGAGCGCCGAGACTGAGAGGGCCCCCGCCTTGAGCAGCGTCGTGGCGCACTCGTTCAGCGTCGTTCCGGTGGTATAGACATCGTCCACCAGCAAGATGCGACGGCCGGCGAGGGGCTCTGCGTCCTGCACGGCAAATGCGCGGCGGAGATTCCGCAATCGCTCACGGCGCGTCAATCCCATTTGAGGCTCTGTGGCAGTAGTGCGGATGAGGCCAGTCGTGGATACCGGCCGCATCAAAAAGCGCCCCAGTCGGTCGGCAAGCAGGAGCGATTGGTTGAACTCTCGGGCTCTCAGCCTCGACGGGTGCAACGGAACGGGGACAATAACGTCGCCCTCGATGTCCGGGGGGAGTGCGCGAATCATCAATGCCGCCAGAGGTCCAGCCAGCGCTGTTAGGCCCCGGTACTTCAAGGCACAGATGGCCTCCTGCAAGGGCGGAATGTAGGGATAGATCGTCCATGCCCGATGATAGGCAGGAGGCTGTTCTCGGCAGTGCTGACACGTGTGATCCGGAGTCCAGGACGTGGCAGCTGCAGCCACGAACGGCTGATCGCAGCGGGAGCAGCGAGGGCCCGAGAGCGGGTGGATGCGCTGCCAACATGCGTCGCAGAAACAAGGGGTGGGATCGGAACGCAAAGGCAGGCCACAGCTGATGCAGTCGACCGGAAGAACAATGCGGAGCGCCAGCCGGCACCATCGCAGCATGCGGTAAGGCATCAGGTTGAAGGTAGGAGAACCGGTGACCGCTGTCAAGGTTGTCGCTCCGTAAAGGGGTATGGTATAGAACACGAGGTCTGACACGAATGTTGCCCCCGTTAATGTCGCCGATAGTGAAGCTGACGGAGGTGTCCAAGCTCTACGAACGGGGCGACGACCGGATTTGCGGGTTGGATCGAGTCACGTTGGAGGTGACACCAGGTGCTTTCTGCGCGTTTGTTGGCCCCAGCGGATGTGGCAAGAGCACGTTGCTCAATCTGATTGCAGGGCTCGACCTTCCGACATCGGGGGACATTCAACTGATCGGACAATCGACTGCCCGCTATAACGCCGATGATTGGACGAGAGTGCGCCGTCAATGCATCGGAATCGTCTTTCAAGCCTTTCATCTCGTTCCCGGTCTGACCGTTGAAGAAAATGTCGCCTTCCCTCTGCTACTGCGAGGCGATAAAAGCCGCAAAGTTCGTGATCGAGTGTCCGAAGTTCTTTCCCTCGTCCGCATGAATCATCGCGCGCGACATCGACCGAGTGAATTGTCGGGGGGTGAGCAACAGCGGGCGGCGGTTGCACGCGCGATTGTGCATGAACCCCGGATTGTGTTGGCCGACGAACCGACCGGCAACCTGGATTCGCAGCATGGGGGCGAAATTATCGCGCTCCTACGCGCCCTGGCGAGAGACTTTCATCTTACGGTTCTACTGGTTACACATAGTGCGGCCGCAGCGGAAGCTGCCGATTATATTTGGGCGATGAAAGACGGACGATTGCTGACCCGCACTGTGCTCAGAGCGGCACGTTGCTGAATGGAGCGGGTGAACAGAGTGTCATAGGACGGTGATGGATCTTACGGTCGACATTGCAGGTGTGAGATTTCCCTCGTGTTTCATGAACGCGTCCGGCGCCTTATGCGTGACTGAGGATGAACTCATGGCACTGGGCGGCTCTCGTTCTGGGGCCATCGTCACCAAGTCCATGACCCTCGAAGCAAGGCAAGGCAATCCCATGCCGCGCTATCACGGGTTCCCTGCCGGGTCGATCAACTCCATGGGACTGCCGAACCTGGGGTATAAGGCCTACGCCGCATTGATCCCGGCACTGAAGCAATTCGGCAAGCCGGTCATTGCCAGTGTGGCTGGTCTCTGTGAAGACGACTTTCCCACCATTGCGCAGGTTATTAATGCTGCGAAACCGGATCTTATTGAGTTGAATCTTTCGTGCCCCAACATCCCCGGCAAACCACAAATAGGCTACGATGCGGATACCTCGGAACGGATCATCAAACGGGTGCGGAAGATCGTAACGGTGCCCATGGGAGTGAAGTTGCCGCCCTATTTTGACCCGGCTCATCACAAAATGATGGGCGATGTGATCGCCGGTTGCGGAGTGGATTTCCTGAATTTAATCAACTCCGTTGGCAACGGCCTTGTCGTAAATCCGGACTCGGAAACTGCGGTCATCAAACCGAAGGGCGGCTTTGGCGGACTTGGCGGAGCCATGATTAAACCGGTCGCACTCGCCAACGTACGAGCCTTTTGGAACCATTTTCACGGCAACATGCCGATCGTAGGAACCGGCGGTATCGTGGACGGCGTCGATGCTTTCGAGCATGTGCTCTGCGGCGCCTCGGCCGTACAAATCGGGACGGTGTTAGTTGAAGAAGGTGTCCACGTCTTTGCACGATTGGAGCACGAGCTTACGGCATGTCTGGAAAAAAGAGGTTATAAGACGATTGCGGACTGCCGCGGCAAACTCAAGGAGTTGTAGCAGATCTTGCGCGCCGGAGCAGCGTCGAAAGAACCCGGGGCTGAGTGGATCACGAGCGGGTCGTGGGACGCCCGACTTTATTTTCCGAAGGATTTGGAAAGCAGGCCTAGCTGGAGGGCTCGTCTGAGCAGTTGTGCCACATTGCGCACGTTCAATCGTCGCATGAGATTGAAGCGATGAACTTCTACGGTGCGCACGCTGATTTGCAGCATGTTTGCAATCTCGCGATTCGTATGCCCGATGGAAACGAGACGCAGGATATCTAGTTGGCGGGGCGTTAGCAATTCGAGGTCGACGGGCTCCTCGATCAGCGTGTCAGTTTTTCGTCGTAACGCGGTCTTCATGTTTCCCACCTTCGATAGCCAGCGATAACTTGAAGCGAGTCTAGCAAAGGTATGGCACTCTGTAAACGAAACTGCCGATTTGTGCAGATCCGCTCTGGGCCGCTCCCACGCTGGCGAAACGCCGTCTCAATAGATCAGTAATACGCACTTACTCGTATGACCGAATCGACAATGACAGCCTGGTTCAGGTTGGCGGGCACGCTCATTCGAGCCCATGGATGGCAGCGGCCGTTCAGGACTGCGCTGACGGTGACGGGGGTGGCGCTCGGGGTATTGTCTTCTGTCGCGATGCTGACGGCCAACCGAGAGGTGCTTCGGGCGTTTGAGCGAGCGGTCTTGACCGTCGCCGGTCCGGCGACACTGGAAGTGTCGGGCCGCGATCTCGGACTGGATGAAACGCTTCTTGAGCTTCTTCAACACTCACCGGGCGTCCAAAAAGTGATTCCTCTCATCGAAGAAGCGGTCGTTCTAGGGGAAGGTACGCCTGCCGGTGAAAGTGTGCAGGTCTACGGGATGGATCTTCTCGAGGAAGCCGAGGGCCTCGGCTTTCGGGTCGAGAGAGCCGAAACCGAAGACTTGCTGACCGATCTCTTGGAGCCAGACCGTGTGTTCCTCGGGCGTGAGTTGAGCGACGAGTTGAAGCTTGTCCCAGGGAGCACGTTCAAGGCCAGGGCAGGCTCGCGTTGGATGCACCTGAAGGTGGCAGGGATAGTCGAGGGCAGCGACCGTCCCAGATCGTATTGGAACCGCGTCGCCATCATGGATCTGGCGGCGGCCCAAGTGCTGTTCCAAATGGTCGGCCGATTGGACCGGATTGACATTGTCACCACACCGGATCGGACGCCCGAGGAAGTGGCCGTTGCGTTGCGAGCAGTGCTTTCTCCTTCGGTCGTGGTCCAGCGGCCGGCTCAGCGCACGGCGCAGGTCGAAAAGATGGTGGGGTCGTTTCAGCTGAATCTTGCGGTGCTGAGTTGGGTCGGATTATTGGTCGGCATCTTTTTGGTGTACAACACGATGAGTTTCTCGGTGGCCCAGCGGCGGCGGGAGATCGGTATCTATCGCGCGTTGGGGATGACTGAGCGACGAGTCGCCGGTCTGTTCCTCCTGGAAGCCGGACTGCTCGGCTGTCTGGGGGGATTCTTGGGCGGTGTTGCTGGGCTTTGGGTGGCTCGCAGCATGGTCGTGCTGGTGAGTCGCACGATCAGTGATCTCTATGTGCCGTTGGGGCTGACCGGAACGTTTTCAATCGTAGATGCCCAAAGCGTGACTGCCGTAGCCCAAGGTATGGCGGTCGGGATCGCGGTGTCGATGGCGGGAGCAGTGGCACCCAGTATCGATGCCAGCCGAACGATGACAACGAAGGCGCTGGCACCCGGTGACTATGAGACGTCGGTGGCCTTGCGAAGCCAACGCTACCTATTGGGAAGCCTGGGGCTCTTGGTGGCGGGAGCCCTGTGCACATTAGGTCCTCCCGTCAGGGGCCTTCCCATTTTAGGGTATGCCGCTACCTTATGTCTCTTGGGCGGTTTTGCGCTTCTGGCTCCCGTGTGCATCCTGGCGCTGCGATGGTCAACGCAACACCCCAAGCAGGGGCCGGCACTGGGCGCCAATCTCAGGCGCATGGCGGCCGATCATGCCGCGCGCCATCCCGGCCGAAATGCCGTGACCGTATCCGCATTGTTGGTGGGACTGGCCATCATGATCGGGGTGGTCATCATGGTGCGTAGTTTTCGAGAGACGGTCGAGGCCTGGGTCGATGAAACGGTCATGGCGGACCTCATCATTGCTCCGCCGGCCTGGTTGCATAACAAGCAATCGGGACAGGCTTCGCGAACCTTGCCCGGTGCATGGTTGCCTCTCCTCCAGGCGCTCAATGGGGTGGCGGCAGTTGACACCTATCGTGAGGTAGAGGCTGAAGTGGAGGGCCAACCCGTGGCGCTCATATCACGAGATTTGCGTCTCCATGCCGAGCGCGGCCGGTATCTGATGGTCCAAGGGGAAGGGGCAACGGTGCTCAGGCGGGCCGCGGACACAGGGGGAGTGCTCGTATCCGAAGTCCTTGGGAACCGGTTAACCCTCCAGCCGGGCAGCCTTGTCACCATCACCACGCCAAAAGGACCCCACACCGTTCCCGTCGAAGGCGTGTTTTACGACTATGCGACCGACGGGGGAAAGATGGTGATGGAACGAAGCGTCTACCGGCGTTTTTGGGACGACGATCGAGTGACCGTTTTCGCGATCTATGTATCTCGGGACGCGGACGAAGAGCGGGTCGCCCACTCGATCACGGAAGGATTCACCGGTCAGGAGTTGTCTGTGGCACCGCCCATCATCATTAGGAACAAGGACCTTCGCCGAGAAATCCTCACGATCTTCGACCGCACCTTTGTTCTGACGTATGTGCTTGAGGCGATTGCCGTCTTCGTGGCCGTGCTTGGCATCGTCAATACATTGGTGACCGCCGTGATGGAGCGGCGCCGTGAACTCGCGACCTTGCTGGCGATCGGAGCCAGTAGGTCGCAAGTGGAACGGTTGGTCTTGTGGGAGGCCGTCTACCTGGGATTAATCGGTGCGCTGTTGGGTGTCATGGCCGGATTGGCACTGGCCTATGTGCTGATCGCGGTGGTTAACAAACAGTCCTTTGGATGGACGATCCGCATGACGATCCCACTGGAAGTGTTGCTTCAAGCCGTGTTGCTGGCAATTGCCGCGGCCGGGGTGGCGGGCTACCTGCCAGCGCGCTGGGCAGCCAGACAACCGCTCGGCGAGGGCTTGCGCGATGAATGAGCCCCGCTCAAAACCAGGCGTGAAACGGACTGAGCAGGACACCCAGCGCACGATGGAGCCATTCCTGATTTTCCAATTGTTCGCGCGAAACCTTGTGTGAATAGGCGATGTCCGCAGCGAAAATTTCCTCCAGCCGCTTTGCAATCGTGCGATCATAAAACATGACGTTCAGCTCGTCGTTCATGGCCATGGAACGGTTATCGAAATTGGTGCTCCCCACCGTGGCCCACGTTCCGTCGATGATCATCATTTTCGTATGCAACAGGGCCGGGGAATACTCGTGCAGTTGAACGCCCCCCTCCAATAAGGCTCCGAAGGCTTCTCGTTGCGATGCCTGCGTCACGAATTCGACCCCGGAGCTCTTCACCACACTCGGAACCAATACGCGAACGCGCACTCCCCGTCGGACGGCGTCCAACAGGCCATCGGTCAACTGCTCGCCAGGCAAGAGATAGGGCGTCGAAATCAGAATAGACGTCTGGGCTGAGGAAATGGCCTGCAAGAATACACGGTACATGGCATCGTTGCCCTGCAACGGTGAGCTTCGGACGACCTGAGCCAGAACCGGGACGTCTTTGACCGTGACGGGCGGATGAGGAAAGTAATCTTTTCCTCCCAGCAGCACGCCAGTGGCCTCGCGCCAGTGCTCGACAAAGGCTTCCTGCAGGCTTTGGACGATCGGTCCTTGCAGCCGTACGTTGGTTTCTCGCCAGCGTCCTTCGGTTCGTCCATCACCGCTCCAGGTATCGTCCACGCCATATCCCCCGGTAAACCCGACGCGGCCATCAATGACCATGATCCGGCGATGATTCCGTTTGTTCGTTCGTTCGAGGCTCCACAGCCGTAAGGGACGGAAATCGGATACCAGAGTGCAGCCTGCGTCATGCAGGTTCTGTATATACCGTTCCGGCAGCCCATCGGAACCATGGGCATCAAGCAATATGGCCACTCGAACACCGGCCTTGCAGCGTTCGACGAAAGCGCCGACGATCTGGTCTGCCACCTTGCCCTCGTGAAAAATGTAGGCTTCGAACGTCACTGTGTGGTGAGCCGACCGGATGGCATCGAGCAAGGCCGGAAATGTCTCTTCTCCGTTGAGAAGGATATCGACGCGGTTGTCACCCAGGATGGGCGCCCCTGCGAAAGCTTCCAACGAGGTGCGAAACGCCGGATCATCGATGCGCATGGACGCCACTGTGAGCGGAGTCGGTTTCGATGCACAACCGGCTAGCCAAGAGCTGAGGAGCAAGACCCACACCGTCAGGCCAAATCCCGTAGGTGAAAGCCCCCTCTCTACACGCCGGAACATCCCTGTGTTAAGGTATTTCATCCCCATTCCATGACCTTGTTTTGCCTGAAAGTGAGGCTTTAAAGCTATGACTGCATCCGGTGATTCGACGACGAGCGCCTCAAAATCCCTTATTCCACAGCTAATGCTGGCCTGGTATGCGGTGCTATTTTTCTCATTGGCAATCTCGCCCTTCGATTCGAGAATCTGGTGGGGTTCGAATATTTTGCCAGTGGCGTTTGTCGCCGTGCTGGTTCTGACCCGTCGTACCTTTCCTTTATCGAATACATCCTATGTACTCATCACCCTGTGGCTGACGCTGCACACCGTCGCAGTGCACTATACCTATCCAAAGGTGCCGGTTGGAGACTGGCTCGACCGGTGGTTTGATTTTCACCGCAATCATTTCGATCGGATCGTGCATTTCAGCTTCGGCTTTCTCATGACCCTGCCACTCGTTGAAGTGTTTCGACGCCGGTGCAATGCCAAAGGCTGGTTGCTCCCCTATTTGGTCGTGATGACCGTATTGGGCTTCAGCGCCTTCTGGGAAATCGTCGAATCCTGGATCGGACAGTTGGCACATCCCGACATCGAGAAGGCCATGGTTGGACATCAGGGAGACGTCTGGGATCCCCAGCGCGATATGGCATCCGCCTTCTATGGCTCCCTGGTATATGTCGGCTATCTGGCCTGGAGCAGGACGCTTCACGAGGAGAAGGCCCCGACCGAGTGCGTGACCGATGGCATGCTGGATCACGACATGGACGCTGGACAAGGGATTTAGCGGATCTACCGGACCAGCATCAGCACGAACGCGACCACAGAGAGAAGTAATCCTGCTAACACCAGCATCGTAAGCCGTTTGAGTCTCCGTTCGATTGCATCTGAACGTTCGGCAAGCCATTCTATGGACTGTTCGATGCCTGCCAGTCGCCCATCTTCCGTGCCCTTCGAGGGTGGTCGTTCCAGCAGGGATTTCACGACTGGAAGTAGTCTGGGCAGCTGCTTGATTAAAAGGCTGACGATCGGATTCATGTGAGGCCCGCCCGTTATTTGGACACATGCTTCTGGTCCCCTGGCTTTACCGCCGCTTGAGGACTTGTCAATTCAATGCTCAGAATTGGTCCCATCAGTTGCAAAGGCCCCTCAAATCGCACGAAGCTCGGAATGTCGTCGGCCAGAATGAGGCAATCGTAGTGAAAGTCGGCCGGCAACTTCCCCAATATCTTTCCTAGAAAAGTCTTGATCGGTCCGATATCCGGCTTGAAGGTGTATTGTAAGGCCTTCCGGGACTGCTCTCCCACCCGTATCACTTGTTCACCGACAAAGCTCAATTCGAGCGGGATAGCCACCGGCTCCGGCGTAAAGGCAAGCACCTGCACGGATTCGCTTGAGGCCTTCGGGAGGTTCATGAGGGTTGTGACTATCATGCCGTTGTAGGTATCCCTGGGCAGATCAATGTCTCCTGCCAGGACTTTTTCGTTACCGTTCTCTCGCCTGCGGGATCGGACTTCGTATTTCGATGTCGCTCGGTCGACCGTCACATCGATCTGTTCCGGAAAAGACGGTCCGCGCTGCACCAGCTGATATCGGATGAGGGTAAACACCCGCTGTTGTGAAAACGCGACTCTTTCGTCATGGACCGACCCATCTTTGAAGCGGAACACCAGACGGCTTTCCGTCACGCCGTCTTCTTTGATCACCTGTGTCAGCTCGCCGTCACCGACGATCTCGCCGGCAGAGGACCGAACGAGAAGGAATCCGTGGGTCAATCCTTCAAGAAATCGAACCGCGATCGGACGGGCCTCCGTTTCACAGAAGGTAAGAGAACACGCCGCGACGATGCCGAGGCCGCAAAGATAGGGGAAACAGCGTCGGATTCTGACGGTTACCCGCGCGAGTAATGTGACCGGTAGATTACTCACTTAGCAACTCCGCCACCGGCCGCAGATCTTCGACGCGCTCCGCAAACACCTTCACCATTCCTGTGATAGGAATGGCAAACAAGAGCCCCCATACTCCCCAGAGCCATCCCCAAAATAGTAGCGCTACAAACACGGCAGTCGTGTTCATGTTTGAAATCTTGCCGCACATCCATGTGACGAGAACCATGCCGACCAGCATGGCGATAATGAGAGAGCTGGCCGCGACGAGTATGGCCATGGACAAGGACTCGAATTGCATGAAGCCGGCCATCCCCGTGACCACGGCGGTCAGCGCCGGCCCAAGGTAAGGAATGAAATGCAACACACCTGCCGCGACCGCCCATGCGCCGGCGTTGTCCAGCCCGACCAGGCGGAACGCGAGCCAGGTAAGAACTCCAAGCAGGACGTTGGCCATCAGGAGCGTGAGCATGTAATTCTGGATGGATCGATCGATGTCGTCGAGGATCGCGGCGGTGATCTTTCTCTTCGAGAGCGAAGGGCCGCTCATGCGCATTAGTTTCCGCTTGAATGTGTCACCGGATAACAAGAGGAATACCGTGAGGATCAGCATCGTCGCTGTCTCGCCGATGATGCCGAACATCCCGAGAGATCCTGTCCATAACCAGGTAAGGAGTTTGAATTTCGGCTCTTCGATCACCACACGAGTTGGAGGTTTTTGCGAGGCGGTCGTCCCATTGGCCGCCTGGTTGGTCGCCTGCTCGATTTCTCGAGCCGCCGCCTGGACCTTCAGCATGGCACTGGGCTGAGCGGCCATATCCTTGAGCGCAACCGACAATTTCCCGGCCGCATTCGGCACCTCATCCAAAATTCTCTCGACTTGTCCCCGGAGCGACAAAGTCCCCAGCGCTACGCCAAACAGCAGTGTCATCATTACGATAGTCGTCCCAACGAGACGGGGTACTTTGATCCGTTCCATCCACGTCACCAGAGGATTTAATGTGTAGGCGAGGATGATGCCCAGGAAAAGGGGAATAAAAAACCGTTGGGCCCAATAGAGCGCAAAAATTGTCGCAACGACAGCGACAATGACCTCTGCCAGGCTTCGTGAATCCGTTCGCAGGTTAACCGTTGTAAGAGGTGGTTCTTGTGCTTGCGACGGCCCAACCGGTGGGTACACGCCCGGAGAGCATGGTGTTGTACGTTCGTCTGTCGTCATGCGGCATCAATGTCCGGGGAACATTTAGAAGGCAGCTCTCTACCCATGACACCACAGCACCAGGGAAAACCCTACTAGGAGAAGTCCTTGTCTAGGCTGGAAAGGTGCAAGGATCGTTGAAGCGAACCACGCGATGAGGGTTAAATTTACTTCTGCACGGTGAGCGAATCCGCGGGGGGAGCCGGCTGGTATGCCACTTCGATGGTGAAGCCGAGATCACGAATCATGCCCCACACCTCTGGCGCTGGTGCGCCGGGGGTAGTCAAATACCCGTTTACAAAAACAGAATCCGCCGGATAGAGGGCCAAGGGTTGCAGGCTGCGTAGGTTATGCTCACGACCGCCGGCAATGCGGATTTCTGTGCGAGGGTGTAGGAAACGGAAGAGACACAGGATTTTTAGACAGCGTTGTGGAGTGAGATGGTCGCAACGCTCCAGCGGAGTACCTTGCACGGGATGCAGCGCATTCAACGGAATGGAATCCGGTTTCACGTCGCGCAGCGCCATAGCGAGGTCGATGAGATCGTCATCCTGCTCTCCCATCCCCACAATTCCGCCCGAACATATTTCAAGGCCGGCTGCCCGCGCGTTGCGTATAGTGGCGAGACGATCCTGGAAGGTGTGCGTGGTGCAGATCGAACCGTGAAAGGTCTCACTTGTGTTTAAATTGTGATTGACCCGATCCACTCCGGCGGCCTTCAACCGTCTGGCTTGACCTTCGTTCATCAAGCCCAGCGAGCAGCAGATTTGGATCGGCAATTCCTGCTTGATGTCTCGGACGGCGCCGGCGATCTCGTCGATCTCGCGATCCAACGGGCTGCGCCCGCTGATGACGATACAATAGCGCTGCGCCTTCGATGCGGCGGCCTGCCGCGCACCTGCAACCATCTGTGTCCGCGGCAATAAATTGTATCGTTCGATCGCCGCAGTCGACACCGCTGATTGCGAGCAGTAGTGGCAATCCTCCTGGCACGCGCCGCTCTTCGCATTTTGCAACATCTGCAGGCGGACCGTCTTGCCGAAATAGCGGGAGCGAACCAGGAAAGCGGCTTGCAGCACTTCAAGGAGGTCGTCGTCAGGGGCATTGAGCAGGGCGCGACACTCCTGACGCGAAAGGACCTCGTCGTTGAGCGCCTTCTGAGCGAACACTGCATAGTCCGTCATCTCAGTTCCTTTCACGGCGACATCATCAGGGTAGAGCGTGAAGACGCACGCACACCGTTCTCGTCCTGCGTTGCCGCCAAAAAAACTACACTGTTTCGAATGGAGAAGCAATGCCTTGGTAGGGTACGGTGCGTCCCGCGGCGGGCGCGCCATCACGGCCGGCTCCAGCGCCGCCTTCCCATGGAAGCGCGAGAAAGGTGTTCCAGTTGCCGCATCGACGGCATCGTCCAGACCATTCAGCGGTATCCTGCTGGCACGCCGTACAAACGTAGGGAACCACGACGCGTTTTTTAAACTGCAGCGCCTTTTTCAGTTCTATGACCGCCTGTTCCATGTGCTGTTTGCGGAGAAACAGATTGGCCATAATCTTGTGGTAATCCGCCAGTTGATCCTGGGGGCCTTCGACGGTCGACAGGATATCGAAAGCTTCGTCCACCATTTCCAGCCGGTAGTAGAGCTTTCCGAGATAGAACTGGAGCGCGGCGTTATGAGGATCCTGCTGCAGCGCCTCCTGATAAATGCGGATGATCTCGCTGGGTTCGCCCTGTTCGAGAAACAACTCTTCCAGGCGGTGCAAAATGATGATGTTGTGGGTCTTGGCGTAAACCTTTTTCAGGATTTCGACCGCTTCTTTCGTCTTGCCTTCACGGATCAGTACTTCGCCCAAGCCGATGTAGGCCGGTAGGAAGGTGCGGTCCTTCTTAATAGCGCCGCGGAAGTATCGCCTGGCCTTATCGGCATGGCCCCGTTCCAGCAACTGACGGCCCACTTCATACATACACCCGGTCAGCAGCTGTCCTTCCGCTCGCCGTTCCGCTTCAGGGAGGTTGGCCTTGGCCATGCGGTGTTGAATTTCGAGCGCGTCGCTCCATTTCTCCAGACGGATCAGGAGATCCCGCTTCCGCGTGAGTCCCGTCAAGTTATCCGGTTCGATTCTGAGGATCTTTTGCAGAGCCTGGAGCGCCTCCTCATATCGTTTTGCCCCTTCGAGGTCTTTCGATAACTCCAGCAGAATCTCGATATTCCGGTCATCAATGCGATGTGCATTCTGATGCAGGCGAATGGCCTCGGCATAATTGGTTTCAGAGCGGTAAATGTTTCCCAGCCACAGCAATGAGTCGATCCGATTCGGGTCGATCGCAAGCGCTTTTTCAAAGAGTCCCACGGCGTCGCTGGTGCGTTTCGACATAAAGGCATGAGTTCCTTCACGATGCAAGGCGTCGACCTTCTCCTTGCGCCGCTGGAGCCGAGTACTTCGCCAGTTGCCGATCACGTGCACGGTCTGTCGCATGCCGACGGCGAGGGCCACCAACACTGCGCCGACCGCCATCGAAAAGACCACCAATGTGACGGCGCTTAATTCAAATTGAGTCGAGGGTCCGGTATGAACGGTGATCGTGCCAGGATTGAGCTCGCGGAAATAGCTGTAAACGAAGATGCCAGTACTGATCAGGAAAATGGTGGTGAGCAGCCTGAGCATCGCACTATGCTCGCTTGGCGGCACGCGCTTTTGGGCGCGTCACCGGCTTCGATGTGAGCAGCGGCGGGGACTCGGAGTCAGGAATGGCTACGCGTTTGGCATCCGCCCACAAGCGTTCCAGTCCATAGTGTTGACGGGCATCCTGCCGGAAGACATGGACGATCACGTCGCCGAAATCCATCAGCACCCACTGAGACGAAGCTTTCCCCTCGATACTCAGCGCACCAGCTCCGGCTTGTGAGAGAACGCCATCAACATGATCGGCAATCGATCGGGTTTGCCGGTCGGACTCTGCGGAACCTAACACCAGGTAATCGGCGACGGAGGTCAGTTTCGCGACGTGGAGGATGAGGACATCCGTGGCCTTTTTGTCCAGCATGGCCCTCGCAATGGCCAGGGCAGTGGCCTTCGATGTTCGTGCGATCGGCGTCCTCTTATGAGTAGATATGATGTTGAAGTATATAGGATTCCACGGCAGGCGGCAACAGGTTTGCCGTGGGGAGGCCTTGCTTGATTCTGGTGCGGATGTCTGAAGCGGACACCTCGCACGGCGGTAATCGAAGGCAGATAAGCGCGTGTTCGCCGATGGGAACGTCGAGTCTTGAACTGTGTCCCTCATCCAGGTCAACCAGTGATTGCCTGGGGATGCGGGGGATGAGGGGCAAGGTTCCAAGGGCCTGAAAGAAGGCCCCGGGCCTCGAAATGACGACAAACGAACAGAGCGTGAGGGCGACTGCCGGGTCACGCCAGGTTGGCAACTCGAGGAACGCGTCCAATCCGATTAGGAAATACAGGGAGATGCTCTTCCCATACTGCTCTAGGAGGAGCCGGATGGTATCGATCGAATAAGATTTTCCAGGTCGGCGCACCTCGATATCGGAGACAGTGAAGGAAGGATCCGAAGCGACGGCGAGTTGGACCATCTCATAACGGTCTCTGGCCGGAGCGAGATTTCCCTGTGGTTTGTGCGGAGGGTCGCCGGTTGGAATGAACACGATCCGTTCGAGGTGAAGGACATCCCGTGTCTGCCGTGCAATCTCGAGATGGCCGTTGTGAACAGGATTGAAAGTCCCCCCGAGGAGCCCTAGGCCTACCGGTCCCGAAGCCTGTACATCGGGTGCTGAATTTTCGGTATCGGCGTACTGCATCACGCAACACTCACGGGTCAGAAAATGACCAGGTTGTCGCGATGGATGACTTCCTCGTATTCCTGAAGGCCAAGTCGTTGCTGGATCTCGGCCGTTTTCAGCCCTTTGATTTTCGAAAGAGTGTGGGATGAACAATTCACCAGACCTTTGGCGAATTCTTTGCCGTCCGGGTCCAGACAGCTGACCGGATCGCCTGCGTCGAACGAACCGGTAACCTGGACGATGCCAGAGGCCAGCAGACTCTTCCCCCGTTTCGTCAGGGCTTCGACCGCTCCCTGATCGACGCTGACCGTTCCCCGTGCCCGCAAGGTGAAGCCGATCCAGTGCTTGCGGCTGGTCAGTCGGCGCACCTTCGCAAGAAACAGGCTGCCGCCTGGGTTGCCGGAGAGGATTTGGGGAAGCAGGCCTGCGGTCTGCCCGTTCACAATCAGGGTTGCCACACCGTACTCACCGACTTTCTTGGCGGCACGAACCTTGGTCGCCATGCCGCCGGTGGCGCCAAACGTAGTCGATACGCCGGCCCGCCGCTCGATGTCTTCATTGATGTCCGTGACAAGCGGGATCAACCGGGCGGAGGGATTCTTGCGCGGATCCTCCGTGAACAACCCGTCGATGTCCGACAGAATGACGAGCAGATCGGCATCCACGAGATGAGCCACTTCGGCGGCCAGTGTATCGTTGTCACCGACACGAATTTCGTCCACGGCCACGGTGTCGTTTTCATTGATGATGGGAATCACTTGGAACTCGATGAGGGCGGCGAGCGTATGCCGGGCATTCAGGAATCGCCGCCGGTCCGCGAGATCCTGATGCGTAAGAAGAATTTGCGCCACTTTTAGCCCGAGGCGTTCAAAGGATTTCTCATAGGCCCACATCAGCCGGCTTTGGCCCACTGCTGCTGCGGCCTGCTTGACAGGAAGGCTCTTGGGATACTCTTTGAGCGCGAGTTTTTTGATGCCGGAAACGATGGCGCCCGAGGACACGATCAGCACTTCACGGCCTGCCGAGCGGAGCTGAGCGATGTCGTCCGCCAGCCGATCGATGCGTTCGGGTTCGAGACCGGCTTCGCGAGAGCTCACCAGACTGCTCCCGATTTTGACGACGATTCGTCTCGCCTGTCTTAGGACTTCGTCTCGCATGCCATCCCGCGCAGTCGTTCGAGGCGTTGACCGACGAAACCGATCAGATCCGTCAGTCCGGCTCTGGTGGCCGATGAAACAGGAAGGCACGGAATGGCCCGTTGCTGACAGAATGCTTGGAGCGCGCTGAGTCTGGTCCCATCGCCGGCCGCGTCTATCTTGGTGGCGACCACGGCAAAGGGACGCGCGGCGACCGACGGATTATATGCGGCCAGTTCATGGCGCATGATGTCAAAGCTCGCCACGGGATCTTCCGCCGTCCATTCCGAAGCGTCGATCAGGTGAAGCAGCAGAGACGTGCGTTCGATGTGCCGTAAGAACTGTATGCCAAGGCCTTTTCCTTCATGCGCGCCTTCGATCAGTCCAGGAATATCAGCGACCACAAAACTGCGGTCTTCGGCGTATCGCACGACACCCAGATTCGGAACAAGGGTTGTGAAGGGATAATCCGCAATCTTCGGACGGGCGGCCGAGATTGCGGCGATCAACGTTGATTTTCCCGCATTGGGAAACCCGATGAGGCCGACGTCGGCGAGCAGCTTCAACTCCAGCCGCAGTTCGAGTTCCTCGCCGTCTGTGCCGCGTTCAAAGTGGGTAGGGACGCGGTTGGTTGACGTTGCAAAATGGCTGTTTCCTCGCCCGCCTTTCCCGCCGTGCGCAATGGTAACCGAGTCCCCATCCGCAACCAAGTCAGCTAAGACCTCGCCGGTCCTGTGGTCATATGTGGCGGTTCCGACGGGCAGCAGGATCTGAATCGACTTGCCCCTGCGACCGGTGCAATTTGATCCGCCGCCCGGTTTTCCATCTTCCGCCTCATAATGCCGTTGATAGCGAAGGTCGAGGAGCGTCGTCAGGCGTTGCGAAGCGATCAAGATGACATCACCGCCATCCCCCCCGTCGCCGCCGTCCGGACCGCCCCGCGGAACGAACATTTCTCGTCGGAAACTACAGCTGCCGTCTCCGCCGCGGCCTGCCTTCACTGTGATGGTGACTTCGTCTACGAACATGAAGCCCTACCCGTGGAAGGTCAAAAGAAATTGTGACGATGCGGACTGCGCGGGAAATGCTCCACGCAAACTCGTCGTCAGTCGGCACGGACGTAATGACTCAGAAGAATGGTGAGATGTTAAGAGGTCGCGGACACGGGGTAGACGCTGACCTTCTGGCGCGCGCGTCCGCCCTCGAATTTCACGATTCCCGACACGCGGGCGAAGAGGGTGTGGTCTTTGCCGAGGCCGACATTAAACCCAGGGAAGAACTTCGTCCCCCGTTGACGCACGATGATGGCGCCTGCTTTCACGGTCTCACCACCGTAGGCTTTCACACCGAGGTATTGAGGGTTGCTGTCCCGCCCGTTTCTTGATGAACCGCCGCCTTTATTCGTTGCCATGACAGATCCTTGCTTCGGGTATGAGATTGCTCTTTATGAGCCGACTACTATGCCGTATGGATGCCTGTGATCCGTAGTTTAGTGAAACTTTGACGATGTCCTTTGGTGCGGCGATAATTCTTGCGGCGTTGTTTCTTAAAAACCATGATCGAACGAGTCCGGCCCTGGTCAACGATTTCAGCGGTGACTTTGGCGCCCTTAACCGATGGTTGCCCGACGATCAGGCCATTGTCGCCATGGACCAGCCGCACATCGCTCAATTCCACGGTGCCGCCCACATCCCCGGTCAGACTTTCCACTTGAACGAGGGTTCCACTCTCGACCCGATACTGCTTGCCGCCTGTTTGCACTATTGCATACATGAGTCCCTGCCTCCATAACAGAACGTCGTTATGTATCACAGCGATTTCAAGAGTGTCAAGGAATGGCAGCGACTGACATGTCCCCCCTGTTCGTAGGCTGTTCTTGGAAATAGGGGCGGCGTAAAGTGAAGCCATGAAGAGAGCGGGAACATCGACACCGCGCAGAGGGTTCGTGCTCCGTCCGTACCGGCGCATCCCCACCTGGTACGGTTCCTACTACCTGAGCGGAAGCGTGATCGGCAAAGGGGTGGTCATGAACGTGAGTTGCACCGGCCTGCGTGTGCTCGGAGATCACTCTCTCAAGCCGGGAACCGACGTGTCTATCCGTGTCACGGTGGACAGTGGTCCTCCGCTGGAAATTTCTCGAGCCTCGGTCCGATGGGTCAAGGAGTATGAATTCGGGCTGAAGATAGATGAGGTCACCTCTCAGGCTGCGAATCGACTTACCAGACTCATCCACGATTCCATCGGCGGTCGCCCTTCCCCTGTGCGGGAAAACGCATAGCGTACCGCGCTGTCTACTTCCTCGTTTGCTTGACGCTTCTTCAAAACCGCTGCTATAGTCCGCTCGAGTATGGACACGCAAGGCAAGATCTGGATGGACGGTTCGTTCGTCGATTGGGCAGATGCAAACGTGCATGTCTTGACCCACTCTTTGCATTATGGCCTGGCCGCCTTCGAGGGGCTCCGTTGCTACAAGGGAAAGTCCGGTTCGGCCATTTTCCAGCTGCAAGCCCATGTCGACCGATTATTTGATTCGGCACATATCAGCATGATGACCATTCCCTACGACAAAAAACAGGTTGCGGAGGCCATCGTCGACACGGTCCGAGTGAATCGCCTGGAGGCCTGCTACATCCGTCCCCTTCTTTACATCGGGTATGGTGCAATGGGGGTTTATCCTGGGGATAATCCGATTAAATTGGCCATTGCCGCGTGGAAGTGGGGTTCATATCTCGGCGATGACGCCTTGGCTAACGGCATGCGGGCCTGCGTATCCTCGTTTACGAGGCACCACGTCAACGTATCGATGACGAGAGGGAAAATTTCCGGCTACTACGTCAACTCGATCTTAGCCAAGCGCGAAGCCAAGGCTGACGGCTATGATGAGGCCATTCTTCTGGATACTGAAGGGTACGTGTCTGAGGGGACCGGCGAAAACATCTTCATCGTGCGGCAGGGCCGCATCAAGACGACGCCGCTGACATCCATCCTCGAAGGTATTACACGAAGTGCCGTCATCGAACTGGCACGGGAGCAGGGCATCGTGGTGGTCGAAGAGCGGTTCACGCGCGATGAAATGTACATTGCCGACGAAGTGTTTGTGACGGGGACGGCTGCCGAGCTGACTCCAGTCAGAGAAATTGACAATCGCCGGATCGGGACCGGGAAGCCGGGTGTCGTGACGGCCGCATTGCAGAAACGGTTTTTCGCGATCGTGCGGGGAGAAGATCCCTCGCATGATTCCTGGCTCACCCGCGTCTAACGAGACGCTGAAAACTTCCTCCTCTGCCCAAGTCTGCCACCCTAGTTGTCCGGGCTTCGTTGCCGTCGCTACGACCTCTAGGTCTCCGCATTCTATGCGCCTGAATGTGTGAACAGGCACGTCCTGGGACTTTGATTGACAAAGTGCCTGGTAGGTTGGTCGGTGTGAATCAACGCACGGGTCTGGCGTGAGAAAAGGGAAACACCTACGCTTGAATAGTTGAGACGACGGATTAGTGGGTGGTGGCGGGATTGCTCGAGGAGTGCGAGTCAGTGTCCGGTTTTTGAGCGGGAGCAGCGGCCGGGACTTCTTGAGAGGTGTCTTTCTTCTTAAGATCGATGACGGTGGACGAGAACGTCTTTTCTTTCGCAAGAATCGCAAGTCCCATCGAGGTCAACATGAAGACCGCTGCGACCACGACCGTGAATTTACTGAGAAAATTTGCGGGGCCGCGGCTCCCGAATACCGTCTGGCTCGATCCCCCGAAGGCCGCGCCGATTTCCGCTCCTTTTCCCGATTGCAGGAGAATCGCCCCGATCATGAGGAAGCATGCGATAATGTGAATGATGATAACCAAAGTATGCATAGACTCTGTCACCTACTCCGTCGGTTCACAGCAGCGAGCGCAATTGTAGCAAATGACTCTGTTTTGAGACAAGCCCCGCCGACGAGTGCGCCATCGATCTCCGATTCGCCCAGCAGAGATTCCGCATTCTGCGGTGTCACGCTTCCCCCATACAAGACCCTCATGCGTGCCGCCGCCTCCTGGTTCCAGCCGGCTGCAATGTGCGTGCGAATAGTCCGGTGGACCATCGCGGCCTGCTCTGTGGTGGCGGCATGTCCCGTGCCGATGGCCCACACAGGTTCATAGGCGATAGTCACACGTCTAAGATCGTCTGATGTCAGATCTGCGAGTCCTGCCGCCAGTTGCCCAGTCACGATCGATTCTGTTTGGCCCGCTGTCCGTTGGTCGAGGGATTCACCGACGCAGAGAATCGGACGAAGTCCGTTGATCAATGCCGAGCGGACTTTCTTGTGAACATCCCCGTCCTGCTCGCCGAAGAGGGTTCGTCGCTCGGAATGCCCTACGAGCACATACGTGCACCCCAGGTCGCGCAACATGGCGCCGGAAATTTCACCCGTGAAAGCACCCTGCTGTTCCCAGTGCAGATTCTGGGCGCCAAGAGCCATGTTGGATGCCGGGCCCAGCGTCGTACGCACGGACGACAATGCGGTGAAGGGCGGGGCTAGCACGATTTCAACGGCCGGATTATTGGGAATGGCACGGGACAATTCTATGACGAAGCCCGCGGCCTCCGAGGCCGTTTTGTTCATTTTCCAGTTGCCGACGATGAGGGTAGTCCGCACGGTAGCTGGGCCGTCCGCTAGTCTTTGCGCTCTGGCAGGGCCACCAAGCCCGGCAATGGTTTGCCTTCCAGTAATTCCAGTGCCGCGCCTCCTCCTGTCGAGATGAATGAGATATTTTCCGACTCGCCGGCCCGATGGATCGCCATTGCGGTTTCGCCGCCGCCGACGATCGTCAAGGCGTAGGCATCAGCGATGGCATGCGCGATGGACAACGTGCCGCGTGCATAGGCGTCACTTTCAAAAACGCCCATAGGGCCGTTCCAGAGTATGGTCTTGGCGTTCTGCACCGCCTCCGTAAAGAGCTTGACCGATGCGGGACCGATGTCGAGGGCGTACCAGCCTTTCGGGATTTCCTGCACGGGAACGATCTTGGTTTCAGCGCCGGGTTCGCGGCTCGCGGCCACAACGCAGTCAACTGGCAGATAAAATTTCACGCCGCGCGAGAAGGCGTGCTCTTCAATGCCTTTGGCGAAGTCGAGCATGTCATTTTCCACGAGTGAGTTCCCGATCTCGAGGCCTTTCGCCTTCAAAAAGGTGAATGCCATACCGCCGCCGATGATGACTTTGTCCACCCGCTTGCCCAGATTCTCAATGACGCCGATTTTCCCCGAGACTTTGGCGCCGCCGAGAATGGCGACAAACGGACGCACCGGATTCTCCACTGCCCCCTCGAGGTATTCGATTTCCTTTTTCAAGAGGAAGCCGGCCCCGGCCATCGGCACATATTTCGTAATGCCGACGGTGGAGGCATGGGCTCTGTGTGCCGCTCCAAACGCATCATTGATATACACGTCGCCGAGCGATGCGAGCGCCTTCGAAAAGGCATCGTCATTCTGCTCTTCTCCGGCATGGAAACGAAGATTCTCGAGCAACATGACGTCGCCGGCTTTCATCTTCGCGACGAGATTTTCGATATTCGGGCCGATGCAGTCCGGCGCAAAGATCACGTCCTTTCCCAACAGTCTGCCCAGCCGCTTGGCAATAGGCGCAAGGCTGAATTTTGGATCGAACTTGCCCTTTGGTCGGCCGAGGTGAGAACACAGAATGGCTTTGCCGCCGTCGTCAACCACACGGTTGATGGTCGGAAGGGTGGAACGGATACGGGTATCGTCGGTAATCTGCAGGGAATCGTCCAACGGGACATTAAAGTCTGCGCGGATGATGACCCGCTTGCCGGCCAGGGACATGTCGTCGATCGTTTGCTTATGCAGATTCATGGCGATCCCTAGTGGTCAGCGTGAAGCAAGCCGACGTGCAGTGGGGGAGTTGTGGTTTAATGGCTCTTGCTCTTGGCCGCGAGTACTTTAATGAGGTCGCGAACGCGGCACGAGTAACCCCATTCGTTGTCGTACCAGGCGATGACCTTGACGAGTCGTTTATCGATGACCGTGGTCAACGGCGCATCCACTGTGGCCGAGTGGTCATCGCCTTTCTGATCAATCGAGACGATCGGATCTTCGGAGTAGTGCAGGATGCCTTTCAAGGCACCGTTCGAGGCTTTGCGAAACACCTCATTGACCGCGGCCACGTCGCAGTCTTTTTCGGTTTCCACAGTGAGGTCCACCAATGAGACGTTTGGGGTGGGAACGCGAATCGCGAGACCGTCCATCTTGCCCTTTAGTTGGGGCAACACGAGATGGAGCGCTTTTGCGGCGCCGGTGCTGGTGGGAATCATGGACATACCGGCTGCACGCGCTCGCCGGAGATCCTTGTGAGGAAGATCGAGCAATTGTTGGTCGTTGGTATAGGAATGAATTGTCGTCATGACGCCGTGCTTAATGCCGAAGGTCTCGAGCAGGACTTTGGCCACGGGCGCGAGGCAGTTAGTCGTGCAGGATGCATTGCTGACGATATGGTGTGTCTTGGGATCGAATTTGTCTTCATTGACTCCCAATACGATCGTCACATCCGGATCTTTAGCGGGGGCGGAGATGATGACTTGTTTGGCGCCGGCCGATAGGTGCTTTCCCGCTCCCTCGCGATCGGTAAAGCGCCCGGTCGATTCGATGACGACTTCGACATGCAAGTCCTTCCAGGGCAGTTCTTTCGGGTCCTTGACGGCCAGCACCTTGATCGCCTTGCCGTCGACAATGATCTGGTCATCCTTGGCCTCGACGCTTCCCTTCAGGGTCCCGTGCACGGAGTCATACTTCAGCAAATAGGCCAGCGTCTTGGCATCGGTCAGATCATTAATGGCGACGAACTCCAGGTCGGGATCGCCCAGTGAGGCACGCAGCACATTACGTCCGATTCGTCCAAACCCGTTGATACCGACTTTGATAGCCATGATAGAGCAGTCCCTCCTAAAACCGGCCGCGTGGGTCTCGTTGAAACGACGGCCGATAGTATCGGCGGTTCACCCTCTGAGTCAAGCGATACAAAAGTGGTAACCCCGCGTCCGCAGTGAGGTTTTGACTGACTTTTGCCCCGTCGCACCTGCCAGGGTTGGCCACCTTGCGACTCGCCACCAGGTCCGTTACAGTTTTCGACTGATTCACTCTGAGCGAACGATCGAATGCCCATGGCGGAAGTTGACCAAACAACGCAAGTATTGGAATGGGACAAGCTCCTCGAGTTGCTTGCGGGCCATACGCGCTCCATTCGTGGCGCGGCATGCGTGAGGTCCGGGGCTCTGGCCGTCGACCTTGCAGACGCCAGGCGCTGGCAGCAGGAAACTGTGGAGATGGCGGGACTCCAGGACAGTGCTGATCCGATGCCGACGTTATCGTTCCCTGATATCGAAGAGGCGCTCAAGAGAGCTAAAAAAGGTGCGGTCCTGGAGACGCACGACCTGCGAGAGCAATCTTCAGTGTTAGCCTTGTGGGAACAGGTGGAGCGCTATCTCAACCGGCATGCGCGGGATGCGCCGGCTTTGGCCAGCGTCGCCGCTGCGCTCGTCTTCCGTTCTGAATTATCGAAGCTCAAGCAAATACTGGACGCCTCGATCGACCCGGATGGCTCCATCCGAGAATCGGCGACGCCGGAGCTGCGCCGGCTCACCCATCACGCGAATGATCTCAAACAGCAGATTCGCGACCAACTTGAGCATCTTCTACGTTCAAGCCGATATGCCGAAATCCTTCAGGAGCAGTACTTCGCCCAGCGGGAAGGCCGCTATGTCATTCCCATCAAGATCGACATGCAGCGCCGTGTCGCAGGCATCGTTCACGATGTCTCGTCCAGCGGCGCTACAGTGTTTTTGGAGCCTCGCGAGTTGGTCGATCTCAACAACGCGATCAAGGTGGCCGATCGTGAAGTCGATCGGGAAGTGCTGCGGATCCTTCGCGACTTGTCCGGCCGTATCGCCGAACAAGCCGACGTCATTCTGATGGGCCTGGAAGCCCTCGCTCACCTGGATGCCATCGCGGCTCGAGCGGCATTGGGACGACAGCTGCGAGCTCACCCTGTTGCGCTCAACGGGGACGGCCGTGTGCGGCTGAAGCAAGCGAGGCATCCGTTGCTCGTACTTTCCAAGCAACAAGTCGTGGCCAATGACATCCTTCTGGATGACCAGGTCCACGTCCTCGTGATATCCGGACCCAATACCGGCGGAAAAACCGTCACCCTGAAAATCGTGGGACTCTTTGCTCTCATGGTCAGAGGCGGAATGCTACTGCCTTGCGAGCCGGAATCGGAGATGGCGGTGTTCCCTGAGCTTTTTGCGGATATCGGAGATGCGCAGGATCTGGCTCGTGACTTGTCGAGCTTCTCTGCCCATATGATGCACATAGTCCGGCTGCTCAAAGGCGAGTATGGCGTTGGTCGAGCCTTGGTGCTGCTTGATGAGCCGGTCACGTCGACAGATCCGAGCGAGGGGGCTGCACTGGCAGAGACATTGCTGTGCCGTCTTGCCGCGATGGGGATGAAGGTCATCGTGACGACGCACTACCGTTCGCTGAAGGCGTTGGCGCAAACGACGCCGGGATTTGCCAATGCGAGCGTTGGATTCGATCTGGAGACATTATCACCTACGTATCGGCTGTTCATGGGAGTGCCCGGTGGCTCGTCGGCAATCGACATCGCCGGACGTCTTGGGATGGACCCCGCTATCCTTGACGCGGCGAGACAAAAATTACACACCGATGATCGGAGGGTGGAACGGCTGCTCGAGGACCTACATGCAAAACAGCGGCAACTGACAGAGGATCTTGCACTGGCGGTGAAGGCGAAGACTGAGGCTGAGGCTGCGGCGGAAGGAGCTAAAGCGCGACTGGCAAAGTTGGAGGCGACTGAACAGGAACAACGCAAAGGCATCAAAAAGAAATTGCAGGAACAATTCATCCGCGCCCGAGCGGAGGTGCAAGCCACACTGGACGAAGTCAAACGTGAGCATAAGTTGGTCAAGGCGAAAGAGGCAAAGGAGCGGCTCGTTCGGCTCGAAGTCGAAGCACAAGCCGACCTGGGCCCTGACGTTCAACAGATCCCGGTCGAGCAGTTCGAGGTTGGAGATCAGGTAGAAATCGGCGGCCTGGGAATGACTGGAAAATTGCTGGAGCCGCCGCAGGGAAAAAAGCGCGTCCGCGTCAAAGTCGGTGAGGGTGAGCTCTTGGCAACCGTGGCTAATTTGGTTGGCATTGGTCGAGCAACGGAAGCGCTGCACCCAGCGCCCCCCGCCCGCGGCCCTTTGATAGGAGAACGCTCATACTATGCCGAGACCCCTGCGGTCGTCGATGTCCGCGGGCAGGCGGTCGACGAGGCCGTGGATCAGGTGTTGGCCGCTCTGGACCGTGCCACTCTGGAAGAAGCGCACTCGCTGAGGATTATTCATGGCCATGGCACTGGTAAGCTCAAATCAACCCTTCGGACATATCTAAAAGATTCACCCTATGTGGCGCAGCTCCGTCCTGGTGAGCGCAATGAAGGCGGTGACGGAGTCACGATCGTCACCATTCGGTAGGAGCTCAAGTAAACCCGATGCACTGACTGGCTAGGAGAGATGGTGCTTGGCCATTCGGTAGCGAAGAGTGTTGCGAGTAATCTTGAGCAAGCGGCTGGCCTGGGAGACATTCCCTGCGGCCTTACGCAGTGCTTCTTCCAAAATGTTCTTTTCTATTTCCTGAAACGAGAGGCCGAACGCCAACATCGATGTTTTTTCCGTTCCAACCGTCGGCGAAGGTGCTTTTGCCGGGCGGAACGAGGCCGGTAAGTGCTCCGGGTGTATGGTGTCACTCTTGCAACTAATCGTGAGCCCTTCCACTATGTTATGCAGCTCGCGCACGTTACCGGGCCAATCGTGCCGTTGCAAGAGGGAGAGTGCTTCAGGCGAGATGCCTCGAATCCGGCAGCCATGATGCTTTCGCGCATGATCGAGAAAAGACGAGAAGATCGGTTCGATGTCGTCGGGCCGTTCATGCAGGGGAGGAATCCGCAGTTGGTACACATTTAAGCGATAAAACAGGTCAAGTCGAAAGCGTCCCGCCTTGATTTGAGCGGGGAGGTCTTCATTGGTGGCCGCGATGACTCGAATGTTGACCTTGATGCTGTTGGTATCGCCGAGTGGATCGATGACATGATCTTCCAATACGCGCAGAAGTTTGGCTTGCGCTGAGAGGCTCATCTCACCGATTTCGTCCAGAAAGAGCGTTCCTCCGGTCGCCATCAGGAATTTACCGGGCTTGGCGTGCTTCGCATCGGTAAATGCACCGCGCTGATAGCCGAACAACTCGGATTCCAACAACGGTTCGGGAATGCCGGCACAGTTGAGGGCTAGAAAAGGACCTTTCGATCGCAGGCTGGCCGCATGGATCGCACGTGCGAACAGTTCCTTGCCCGTCCCGCTCTCCCCGGTGATCAGGACGGTGGCGTCGGTGACAGCGACTTCGGCAGCCAGACGTTTGACAAGTTGCATCTGCGGAGACACGCTGACGATATGCTCAAATCCAAGCAGGTCTTCCGTGTCTTGTGAGGAGCGGGTCGCTTGGGCATTGAGAATGGACGTCGTGACGGCGTCGGCAGAGAGTGGGGTGGGAAGATAGTCAAAGGCGCCTTCGCGGATCGCCTCGATGGCGGCTTTGGCGGTATCCGAGCGGCCAAGAATCACAACAGGAACGGTGCCGGGCATCTGTCTGGCTTGTGCCAGCACGGCAGTGCGGGAAATGCCTCCTGAACTGTCGTCGCACATGACCAATGTAATGTCATGTCGCGTGGCGAGAAGTCGGAGTCCGGCTTCGGTTGTCGTCGCGGTCAGGAGGGTGCCGCCACGATCCGTTAACGCTTGTTCGAGAACCGTTCTCGATGTGGCGTCTGCAGAGATCAGTGCAACGATCGGGGTGTGCATAACAACGCTCCACCGCGAGCTGCTGAACAACAAGATTAGCCTACTCTTATTTCCAGACTGATGGAAGGGGCAAGTTTTTGGCTGTAAACCAAGCGGTTTCGCTTAAGTACTGCTTTTGTCGTTGTCCTGCGCGATAGCGACGTTACGCTGCAAGCCGGCCAGCTTGGCCCTTCGAATCGGACTGTGACCGAAGAGTCCTGCGAAGGTCTCTTCGTCGAGGGCAGCTAAATTGTCCAAGCTGGGCCCCAACGTGGTGGCGTCTGGCTGAAACGACGCTTCCGTCGTGGGTTCCGCCCTGAGATTGAACGGACAGACGTCCAGACAGTCGTCGCATCCGAAGATGTGGTTTCCCATACGGGCCGTCAGATCTCCCGGAATGTCGCGGCGAGGTCCTCGAAACTCTATCGTCAAATAGGAAATGCAGCGGGTTGCATCGACGACATACGGTTCCACGATGGCATTGGTCGGACACGCCTGGATGCACAACGTGCACGTCCCGCACAGATCCGTCGCGGGAACATCCGGTGGCAATTCCACGGTTGTCAGGATCTCCCCAAGCACCAGCCACGAGCCGTGATCTGAAGATACGAGGTTGGAGTGTTTGCCAATCCACCCAAGACCCGCCTGCTGTGCCCAGGCCTTCTCCATTACCGGCCCCGTATCCACGTAAGAGCGTGTGATGGCCTCGGGTACCAAATCGCGCACCTTGTTCTCCAGGAGCGCCAGACGATCGCCCACTACATCATGGTAGTCTCTCCCCCATGCATAGCGGGCAATACGGCCATGTCCTCGTCCCTCGATGGCACGAAGTCCAGGGTCGTAGTTCATGCCCAACGAGATGATTGAGCGGCATCCAGGAAGGACGATCTGAGGATGTGCACGTCGGTGAGGATCACGTGCCATCCAGGCCATTGTGCCGTGATAGCCTCGCCGTAGCCACTCTTGAAGGCGATCCAGCAAACCGTCAACCGGTGGTTCAAGAACCACTGAGGTAATCCCGACGGCGTCAAACCCCAGCAATCGAGCCTCGCGCTTTATTGCTTGGCTTATGGACATGGCGAGTAAGAAAGCTCCTGAACATAATCACCGTGCCCGAAAGTGGCACGTCCAACGTGACCGTCATCATAATCTGAGCGGGAGGAGGGCAGGAACGTTTGTGATTCTTGCTAGTGGGGGTTGCAGTCGAATCGGACGATGAACTGGACGGAACAGTGACCGGTGCTGCAACGACCGCAAGTACCCGTGATTTTGGTCTTCCAATCCGTCTGTTTTTCGTCGAAGCGGCAGAAGGTCTTTCCCCCTTTGGAAATCGTCGTCCAAGGTTTGTTGGTGCCTGGTGCGTTCGCCACCAGACAGCCGGCTGGAATGGGGACCTGGCAATGGTGCGAGGGGTCGCCTTTGGCCATCCCAAAGCTGCATGACTGTTCGGTGGTGGCGGGAAAGTCAGAAGGCACCTGAGCTTGGGCACCCGCCGGCCGTAACAGGAGGAGGGCAAGAAGCATGAGCCCGCTGAGGCTCAGGAGACATGGCGTAACGCGCATAACACGGATCGTATCACAGTCTCTTTGCTTGCGGCCATCGACTTGACTGCGTAGAATCTGTCTGGGCAACGGCGGTGTTCGGCCGTCCCGACCTCGGGCCAGTCATTAGGGGAGGGTACCATGCTTGCGACGCGGATTCGTCAAAAGGAAGGCACCTTTTACTTCATCGCATACAATGCGGTCGATCTCCTGGACAAGGTCCGCTTCACCAGTCGGTATTTTTTCGAAGGTGAAGAAATCGCGCAGGGGAAAATTTCTGAACATGATGATGTGGCCCAGTTCATCGCTGGCATCGAGCGCAGCGAAAAGGGCTTTCAACGTCAACTGAACCGGCAAAAGATCAAGCAGATCGTCAATTTCTATGAGACCGTCGTCGCGCAACCAATGATTCCCGGGACGGTTTTGATCTTCACGGACGAGACGCTGAGGTTTCAACGTGCAGGGGAGTCGGAGTCCATCGGGCATTTGAGCGAGCCGAAAGGCAAGTACCTGATCATCGACGGCCAACATCGGTTGGCAGGACTCCATTTCTTTCGAGCAAAGCATCCGGATCAAATCGCCAATGTCGAGGTGCCGTGCGTCTTGTTTGACGGCCGTAGCGGGGACTTTGCGACCGAAATGTTCGTCGTCATTAATAGTACCCATACCCGCATTAATCGTTCCCACTTAGTTGACCTGTATGAAAAGGTCTCCTGGGAAACGCCGGAGAAGAAGTTTGCTGCCAAAGTCGTCAACCTGCTCTACGCGGAGGATGACAGCCCTCTCCAATATAAGATCAACCGGTTGGGCGGGAGGAGCAAGCAGGAAAAATGGATCCTGCAGTCAGAAGTCTTCAACGAGCTGCTCAAGGTAGTGACCGCTCACAAGCGCTGGATGGAATCACATCTCGGGATGAAGGCGGAGCGTTGTTACGCGCTGGTTCGCGACTATTTGAAAGGCGTGAAAGAGGTGATGGCGGAAGTGTGGGGGAACAATGATCGGTACATGTTTACCAGGGACGTCACCCTGAAGGCGTTGATTCGAGTCCTTGACGACTTGATCGTGGATCGCAAGTTGATCAATGATTGGGATGCCCAGCGGTCACATAAGCCGTTTGCCGAGATTGTCAAACCGTGGGCCGCATTGTCCAAAGAATTTCGCGCCGACGGATTTTACGAACGATTTGCCGCCAAAGGGCAACTCGAGCGGGTCCGGAAAATTCATCAGCGGCTGCTTGATGCGATCGTCGGGTAGCGTCGTCCCCTCTGTCTGGTTGCTCATCCTCTGCGTCTGCTGCCTGTGGCCAAGCCTTCCGGCCTCGGCTGACGCTCCCCAGGAATATCTTGACGTCAAAACGGATCCTGCCGGTGGAGTCATCGCAACGGCCCGGCTTGTATTTCCGGCCAGCCCTGATCTCATCCGATCGCTGCTTACCGACTATCCTCATTGGCCAGATCTCTTTGAAGTACGGATGCGGATCGTCGATCTGCACATTGCCCGAGGCGTCGTGACCACCGATCTGCGTATTGACCACGCTTTGCTGCCCGGAGAGCGCCGATTGGTCACAGAATCGCGTGTGATATCGGGAGCCATCCATACGGATCTTGTCGCGGGAGACTTCAAGCGCTATCACCGCGTATGGAGATTGGCGCCCACGAACGAAGGACGGGAAACACGCGCCGAATTCGAACTCACAGTCGCCATCGATTCCATCCTTCCCGATTGGCTTGTGGCCTTGGCAATGAGGCGTGAGCTTGAAGCGCATTTCCGGATCGTGAAGGAAAAGGCGCGGGCACTGGCCGCTAGTCCGGAAAAGTGAACTCCGAGGATTCGACCCGATCCATGCCCTGCTTCACGAGCGTACCAATATCGAGGCCGCGTTCAATTCGGCGAATGTCGTCCATACGGGTTTTAGTGCTGGGGTGCAAAGGCGTAAAGAGCGAGCAACAGTCCTGATCTGGCTCGATCGAAGTCGTGAACGTGCCGATCCGTTGCGCCTGGTCAGTGATCTCGAGTTTGTCCATCCCGATCAACGGACGAAGAATAGGGAATTCCGCCGCCTCTTCGATGACGGACAAATTTTCCGGTGTCTGTGAGGCCACTTGGCCGAGACTATCGCCGGTCACCAGAGCCCAGCATCCTTCACGTTGCGCCAGCTCCGAGGCAATCCGGACCATCAACCGACGATAGAGCACGACCCGGTACGGTGCGGGGGCCTGAGCCACTATTTCGCGCTGGATTTCGCCAAACGGCACGATGAAGAGCTTGGAATGACACTGATGCGCAGTCAAGGTTTGAACGAGATCACTGACTTTGTCCTCCGAGTCCCGGCTCACCAGCGGACGTCCCGAAAAATGCACAAAAACTGCGGTGCAACCCCGTTTCATCATGCGATACGCCGCCACCGGTGAATCGATCCCCCCTGACACCAAGCAGGCAACCTTCCCGCTCACGCCAACAGGCATCCCGCCCGGGCCCGGGAACTTGTCAAGATAGTAGTAAGCGTCTTTCGCCAGCAACTCGACGTAGATGATCAGGTCCGGGCCGGTGAGCCTGACTTTCTTGCCCGTGAGGTCGCAGACATATTTGCCCACGGCCTTTTCGACGTCCATCGACGTCAATGGCAGACGTTTATCCGCCCGCTTGGCGGTTACACGAAAGGTGTCGAAGGTCCGCTGCTTGACGGCTTCTACGATTCCGCGGGTCAGCTCGCCGAGATCAGGCTTGAGCAGGTTGAGAGGTACGGAATGCGCGAGGGAAAAGTTCGCGATGCCAAAAATGAGCGCCAAGCGGCTTCTCACGGCTTGATCGCTGATATGTTCAGGGAGGAAAACGCGGATCCGGCTGCGCAGACTCTCGATGCGGGTTGCGCCAAGATCCTTCAGGACCCGGCGGATGTTATGGATGAGGCGCTGCTCGAAAAAATCCCGGTTTCGGCCTTTGAGAGCAAGTTCGTGATAATGAACGATGGCGCAGCGCATCTGTCGGCATCGGGCCTGCGTTTCAGTGATGTCCTTTTAGTTCCAAAAACTTCTCCGCGTCGATTGCCGCCATGCAGCCTGTTCCGGCCGCGGTGATTGCTTGCCGGTAGATCGAATCCTGCACATCGCCTGCGGCGAACACACCCGGCACACTGGTCGCCGTGCCGTGCTTCGTCACAATGTACCCCTTGGAGTCCATGTCCAACTGTCCGGCAAACAACGCCGTGTTCGGGCGATGCCCGATGGCCACGAATACCCCAGAGGCGGGCAGAGTCGTCGTCGTTCCCGTCACCAAGTTGTTGAGCCGCACGCCACTGACCGTGTCCTCACCGAGAATATCCTCGACGACTGTATTCCAAATGAAGGAGATCTTGTCGTTCTTAAAGGCCCGATCCTGCATGATTTTGGAAGCCCGGAGCTTATCCCGCCGATGCACGACGTAGACCTTGTTGGCAAACTTTGTCAGAAAATTCGCCTCTTCCATCGCGCTGTCTCCACCTCCTACGACCACCAACTCCTTCCCGCGGAAGAAAAATCCGTCACATGTGGCGCAGGTGGACACGCCGTGCCCGGTGAGCCTGGCTTCATTCTTCAGTCCGATCTGGATGGCGGAGGCTCCGGTCGCAATGATCACGGTTCGGGCTTCGATCGTTCGTTCATGGTCCACCCGTATTTTCAGGGGACGCGCACCGAATTCTGCGGCGGTGACGTCACCGGTCAGAAAATCCGTACCGAAGCGCTCAGCTTGTGCCCGCATTTCTTTCATCAGGTCCGGGCCCATGATGCCTTTGGCGAAGCCGGGAAAATTCTCTACTTCGGTCGTGGTGGTTAACTGCCCGCCGGATTGCCAGCCTTCAACGAGCAGCGGAGCGAGATTGGCTCGGGCCGTGTAGATGGCTGCAGTAAGGCCAGCCGGACCGGAGCCGATGATGAGGACATTGCGCATGCAGTCAATCTAGCACAGCAAACAACGGGATTACACAGGGCGGTCTCGAGCACGCAAATCGTGAACCACCCGGCGAATCTCCCTGCTCAGGGAAGACTTGCTCTTGGTGCCGTCCAACACGATGTCGGCGCGACGCGCCTTCTCCGCAAGCGGCAACTGGCTAGTGATACGCTGAATTGCCTCTCGCCTCGTGAGGCCGTTGCGCCGCTTCAAGCGGGCGACTTGGGTTCCACGGTCTGCAGTGACCACAATGATTTTATCCACGCGCGTGTTGACGCCGGCTTCAAACAAGAGAGGCACTTCATAAATGATGAGTGCATCGGGAGTGCGTCTGGCAATGTCACGTGCCCGGCGCTGCTGTTCACGTGCTACCCGTGGATGAATGATTTGCTCAAGGCGCCGGAGCTTTCGGCGGTTGTGGAAGACAATGGAGCCGAGCGCAGGACGATCAATCGTCCGGTCGGGCAGCAGGACTCGTTTGCCAAAAGATTTCACAATTTCGCGCCAGGCCGGTTTTCCAGGCCGGACCACTTCGCGGGCCAATTGATCGGCATCGATGACGGTAGCGCCAAAGCGTCGAAATATGCTGGCGACGGTGCTCTTTCCCGTTGCGATTCCTCCCGTCAATCCCACGAGGATCATGCCGCGGAGAATACCATGCGGTGTCTAGAAAGTCGTCGAGCAGCCGCGAACTCGCGATTGACTTCGAACCAGCCCCGCCTGTATGAACGTGAGAATATGCTGCTGCGGATAATCGGTTGCCTGACCGTGTGGTCTGTTGTTGTGTGCGCTCCCCTTCACGCGAGCGGACCTGCGCAGGCCCCACGAACGATCGTGGTCGCGTTGGATGGGAGCGGTGACTTTCGGTCGATACAGGAGGCCGTCGATGCGGCGGCAAAGGGCGACACGGTCTTCCTCAAGGCGGGGCGCTATGAACAAGACATCACGATTCACAGCAAGGATCACGTCAAACTCATTGGAGCCGGGCAAGAAAAAGTCACCTTGGTCGGCCGTGAAGATTTAGTGGGAGTGCTTCATGTGGGCAAATGGCCGTACGGTGCCACAAACATCGAAATCAGCGACATGACGATCAACGAGCATGGCGGTCATGCTGTGGGCCTGTTCAATGGCCGGGGCCTATTGCTCAAGCGTCTTACAGTCAACGGCATGCTGTTCACACAGCAGGTCGAAGACACGCGCATTGAAGACTGCACCATTGGGGGTAGCGAGACTACGGGTGTGCAATTTGCTGACTCTCAAGCAGTCTTGGTCGGTAATTTCATTCATGACAACGACCACGGGGTGAACGTTGCGGGCAAATCCAATGTCCGTCTGGAACGAAACGTCATCACCAGAAGTCTTTTTGAGGCCGTGGTGGTCAATGATCGAGCCAAGGCCGTGCTGGTCAGCAATACGCTGGTCAAAAACGGCGGCGGGGCGGCCTTTCTCGGCCAGTCCCAGAGCGATGTCAGTGGCAATGTGGTTGGCTTGAATCGAGTCGGATTCCTGGTCGCCTCTTCCAGTCGAGCAGCGACCTCCTATAACGCGCTATACAATAGTGACGGTGATTATCTCCGAGAGGGAAATCCCAATCAAATTGCCCCGGAGCTCAAGTCGCAATCGGATATCACTGGCGATCCGTATTTCGTTGATCCCGCAAAGGGTGATTTCAGACTCCGCGCCGACACACCGTTACGCAAAATCGGTTCTTTCCTGTTTCTTGGCGCCCTTCCTCCCGCTGAGTAAACTACTTAGTATTCAATGGCTTGCGTGGCTAGCTGGTTGCTGCCGTTTCGTGTGCTAAGCTATCAGTACGCCAGGTGTCGCGAAGACTGGCGTGACAATTGCGAAACGGGTCATGGGAACGGGTCATAGGTAGGAGGCAAAGCGTGGCTAGCTACAAACAAGAGCTTGAAAAGCGCGGACCCGAGGGTATTCCGTCCCTCGATGATATCGAGCCGGGAAAAATCTGCGGGGCCGTGATTCCCATGTCGGAACGCGCACAGACTCAGATGCGCGATAGCATTGAAGTCATCGATTATCTCTTGAATCAGGAACGTGTTGTCTGGAGTTAAAAACACTGCGCCTTTCCCCTTCACAGTAGCCTCCCCTTGACACTCCTTCCCTCTTCGTAGTCTTCTTGGCATGTTTGTCCACCTGCTCAAGAGGAGATGCCTGCATGAGATTTCTGAACCGTCTTCGGCTATCCCACTTTTCCCCGACCATGCCCTTGTTTGCGGCCGGTCTTGTCGTACTTTTCTGCCCCTCATTCTCATTCGCAGATGAATTGCCGAAAGAATCCGTAATGCCGCTGGCAATGGCGAGCAAGGCGGCTCAAGCTGCCATAGAAGCGTGCAAGAAAGACGGGTATCGCGTGAGTGCTTCTGTTGTGGATCGAGCCGGTGTTTTACGGACTATGGGACGGGCCGATGGGGCCGGGTCCCATACGGTCGAGAGCAGCAGGAAAAAAGCTTATACAGCTGCAAGTCTCCGCCGGGCGACGACGGAACTGGCAGAACTGATCGGGAAAGTTCCGACGCTTCAGTCGCTGAGGGAAATGAATGACGAAATCCTCATACTCGGCGGCGGCCTGCCGATTGAAATCGGCGGCGACGTCGTGGGCGGCATCGGGGTGGGTGGTGCGCCGGGAGCACATCTGGACGATGCCTGTGCTCAAGCTGGACTTGATGCTGTTGGGGCGGCTCCCAAAGTTCCACCGGTCAAGTGATCGGCAGCTGGGGGAGGGGCAGCCTGCTCGGTTGTATCGGGCTCCTCAATGGATGTAACAGCGACGTGCCGGTTTCTGCGGTCACTCAGGTGGCGCCTGCCGGATTCATCGTAACCGTCACCCGCATCGCCACGCATCCATTCTTGTCCCGTTTCAATCTCGTACTCACGGTGAGTACGGCCGGTGGCTGTACAGCGACCAGCGATCTGTTCCCGGACACCGGCGGTGTAAGCCGGCGCAACCTCTATCTTGCCTCATCGGGTCTGCTGTACGTGGTTGGGCAGTTCGATGTGCGCCGATTCGACCCGGAGCCGTGTCTGATCGAACTGATCGAATTCCGATCGGTGGAGGATAGACTGAAATTCATCGGCTCGTTTGACATCGATCGGACAGGTCAATGGGTGTTTCAGAGAGCCAACACGCGAGAGGAACGTCCGTTTGAGCCGCTGTGACAATCCCCTTATGGCGATGCCATGTACCGCTCAAGGTCATGATGGACCAACAGATCGTGGGGTATCACCAAGATGAAGTCGGGGATTGGGTTGCGGATCTCGCCTGCGGGCACGGACAGCATGTGCGTCATCACCCCCCCATGACATACCGGCCTTGGGTGCTGACTCAATCCGGACGAGACCAGCATCTGGGCACGATATTGAACTGTAAAAAGTGTGAGGAGGTGCAACATTGAAGCAGTACGGTTCCGATCCTGCTGACTGGTACTCGTCCAGCATGGCCACAGTGCAACGAGCGAAGCATTTGCGGAACCGGTCAGTGCCGAGCGCTGGATTACGCTGGGCTAAGCCTAGGCGGCCGACATTGAGGTTTTCCCCGGGCCCCGGCACCTAATTGCCGATTGTAATCAGATCGATTTCATCCGATCCCTTCCAGAAGTATCACAGCGTGTAAGCCGACACGAAAAAAGCGTGCACGGTTCCCGCCTTGCGGTGGCAGGAGGCCACGGCGCGATATGGAAACGGGTACTCGGCTATTGGCAGAGTAGCTACTATCAACGCGTGAGGGTTGCTATTGCGTCAGGAGGACGAACAAACAAGTCTAGCCCTGGTCGATGCCAGGGCACCAGGTGGGACCCGCGGTATTGATACCCGCCTATGACGGGGTCGTTGTCCAAGAGCAGCGGGGTATCCAGATCGAGGACCTCGAAGCCTTTTAGGCCAAGCACCAGGCTGAATGAGCAGCTCATCGCAATTCTCGTTTCGACCATGCCGCCGACCATGAGTTTGAGGCCGGAGGCGAGAGCAAATAGGGCAATTTCATGAGCGTCTATGACACCCGTTTTCATGGTCTTGATATTGATGTAATCCGCCGCGTGCCGTTCAACCACCTGCTTCGCGTCTGCGAGAGACCGGACGGATTCATCGGCCGCCACTGGAATACCCGTCTCTCGCCGAATCGCAGCAAGCGCTTCTAAGTCCTCTCGTAGGACCGGCTGTTCGAGTAGGACCAACTTCCCTCCGAACCGCTTCACTGCTTTTGCGAACGCCAGACATTCCTGATGCGAAAATCCCTGATTGCCATCCCCGATGAAGGCCACTTCCGGCAAGGTACGATGGACGGCTTCCAATCTTCGGATGTCCGTCTCGACATCAGCGCCCACTTTCATCTTGAAGAGACGGAAACCTTTGGCGTACCAGGCTCGCGCCAGCACGAGTGTCTTGTCCAGCGTGCCAATAGGGATGGTGATGTCGGTCTCGCGTTCCCGTAGGTCGGAGCCACCCCACAAGGCCCACAATGGAAGGCCCAGCGCACGGCAATGTGCATCAATCATGGCCGTTTCTAGTGCGCAACGTGCGGCTGGTTGGGCCGGCGCCGCATCATGCAATCGCGTCGCAATGTCCTTGAATTGATCCGTCCGATGGCCCAGCATGGTGCGCCCAACCAGGCCAATGGAAGCGAGACAGGAGGCACGGCTCTCGCCGCCCACTTCGGGAAAGGGTGCGGCTTCTCCGTATCCTTGTGTACCATTGGATAGGGTCATACGCACAAAGACGTTCTCGGCGATGCTCCGCGACCCGGAGGCCACGACAAACGGATCTGTCAGGGGAATGTCGATGGGCCAGTAGTCGATTTGTATGATGTCTCGAGTCTGTCCTGACATGGCCGAGGCATCTTAACGAGAAACAAGTATGATGCCAATGAGAAGGGGCCTGGCTCTGAATCACCGCCGGCGTAGTGGATCAATGCAGATGGCGTGTGATTATCCATCATGAAACAAACGTTCCGTTCCATGCAGCTGATGGTCGTGTTGCTGTTGGTCCTGATTGGGGGATGGCTGGCGCTACCCTCAATTGCCTCAACCGTGCTTGAACGGTGGCTGGAAAGGCAAGGCTACGAGGATGTGGCCGTCACGGTCGGGCGCCCCGGCTTTCGGTCTCTGACAGTCCCGCGCATGGTCCTGACGAAGCGACTGACGGGCGAAGTGGTGACCGTCTCCCTGAACCATGCCCAAGCCGAGTATACGTTGCTCGGCTTACTTTCCGGTCGCATCGATATTCTCACCCTACGGCAGCTCACGATCGAAATCTTGGCGTCACCGGCTCCTGACGACGGACAGCCCCGGCTGGAGGAAGAGGCTCCGGATGCGCCGGATTCTTTGCTCAATGCGTTCACGGCCGGTCATGTGGTTCAACGGTTGCCTTTTTTCCCGTGGGACGAAGTCAGGTTGGAGGAAATCAAGGTGTTCCGTGAACAGGCTACAGGACCTCTGCGCACGGTCATGATGGGAGGCACCATCAAACATGAGCGCGAAGCGTTAGTCGCCGACATGGTTCTGCAAGGGATTGACACGATTCCCTACGAGCTACGCGTGACCGGTCAGTCCGCGGCCGATATGTCCCTGCAACTCCGAGCTGCCCAGCCAGAGGCAACCCCTTTCGTGTTGTGGCGATCGCAATCGGCTCCCAAGCAAGCGCAGGTTCATCTTGAAGGAGTGCTGGAGGTAAATGTCAAGGAACTGGCGCCGTTTTTAGCTCTTGCGCTGCCGATTGGCTCCGAGTGGCAACGGGTCGGTGGCAATGTGACGATTCATTGGACAGGCACCGCGGCCTCGGGGGTGCCGGTCTCCCTCTTGTGGAAGGATCCCGCGACCGAAGTCCATGCGACCGTTCAAACTGCAGCCTCACTTCCTGAGCTCAAAGGGTATGGAAAAGATCTCGCGGTCAAGGCCACAGGCACGCTCTCCGGCAACGCCCGACTGGTTCATTGGACGCTCGCGGGCGGATCTTCGGCGACGGCTGCTGTGAGTGGTAGGGCGGTCAAAGGGGAACGACTCGTCAGCCTCACCCCATATGGATCGCAACCAGTCCGTTTCGAGAGCGCCCACGACACTTCCGGCGAGCTGTTTTGGGCCGAGTCGCCTCCTCGATTTACGGCCTCGGGTCCAGTGCGCATCTCGTATGGCTCCGAGAAAGGTCCGATCTATGCCGAATGTGTGGTGTCGCAGATATATGGCAGCGGACGCGTAATTGATCGTGCTGAGGCTAAAGTGCTCGTCAAGGGAGCGTTGGCGTTAGCCATACCGGAGCGATCAAACAATGCGCAGGTGACGGGAGAAATCCGCGGCGATCTGGCGTGGACAGGAAGGACCTTTCGCGGCACGATCAGCCCCTCCTCGGTGGCCTCGTTCACGGACTTCAAGTACGCGTCGCTACACGTCAGCGGCGGATCCTTGCAGCTGGAAGAACCGCTTCCCGTTGAAGTGGACGTCTCAACCGGACGGTGGACTTCCGGTCCTGGCCTTGTGACTTGGCGGTCGCCTCATCTAAAGCTGGGCGGCTCGTCTCTGACGATGCAGCGAGCCCTCACGAGGGTGGATCGACTGGAGGGTGCGTCGCACGTGCAGCAAGCGCAGATGACAGCGACGCTCGAAGGGCTTGCTCTTGCCCAGTCACCCTTCCGGAGCCCGCCGGTGGACGTGACGGTGCGCGTGCAGGCCGATCCCTCCGGGGTGAAAGCGGACATCCACCCAAAAAGCCAATATCAGGGCCTCAAACTCACCGGGCAGGTCGAGCACCAATGGGTGGAGGGTCGCGGAACCGTCCATGCGGTTGTGGGGCCGCTCACCTTCCAGAGAGAGACATTTCGCCTGGGACAACTCTGGACTCCCTGGCCTTATGCGGCTGACGTCACCGGCGGTGAACTGACCGGGATCGTCGATATCCGATGGGCATCGGACAACCAGCAGCGACTACAAATACAGGGCGGATCAGTGGACATCACCGCTGACAGACTGGCGGGGCGGTACCGCGACATTCTCTTCTCGGGACTCAGCACCAATGTCAAGGTCGCCCTTGAAGGTCTGCAACGCATTGCTACTTCAAGGCCGGCTGAAGTAGCTGTTGGGTCGCTTCAGACGGGGGTCGATTTGACCGATCTCACAATGACGGTCGAAGGAGAATGGGATGTCAGGGAGCGGCTTCCGCTCGTGGAAATACGCAACATCCGCTGTGAGTTGTTGGGTGGAACGGTGACGAGCCAAGGTTTGCGTGCCGACCTTGCCTATCCGCCCTATGGGCTTACGGTGCTGGCAAGAGAACTGGACCTCCAAAAAATTCTGACCCTCGAACAGCAGAAAGGGTTACAGGGAACAGGCGTGCTCGACGGCTCCATTCCTGTGACGGTGACGTCGAGAGGGCTCATAGTAACGGACGGAAGTTTCGAGGCCCGTCCGCCCGGAGGTGTGATCCGTTATATGGCGTCACCGGAAGCAACGCATGCGGTGACTCAGGCCAACGCGAACATGGAGGCTGTGCTCCAGGCACTCAACAATTTTCACTATAATGTGTTACAAGTGGGTGCCGAATATGTCGAGGATGGTACGTTACAGTTGAAGGCGCGGCTCGAGGGCAAGAATCCAGATCAGAAAAAAAGCCCGCCGATTCATTTTAATCTCACGGTACAGGAAAATATCCCGGCATTGTTGACGAGTCTTCGACTGGTGAATGATGTGGAGGACTCTGTGCGGAAGGCATTCTCGGGATCGCATCGATAGGAGAGCGGATGGTTCGCGTCGTCTCCATTGTTACGGGAGGAATGGTCGGTCTGTATCTCACGGTCGGGGGATGCACGCCGCGCGTTGAAATGGCGACACCCGACAAACCGATCACAATCAATTTGAACGTCAAGATCGATCATGAGATCCGCGTGAAGGTCGACAAGGAACTGGATGAAGTTCTCTCTCGGGACAGTGGGTTGTTTTAGGGCTTAAGGGCTTAGAGGAACCGCGATGTGGAATATGTATTTCGGCCGGATAGTCGTCTGCCTTGTCTTCTGCTTGTCAGCAGTTTCGCCGGCGTTTGGCATCTCCGTGGAAGAAGCTAAGACAAAAGGATTGGTGGGTGAAAGGCCGAACGGATACCTGGGCGTCGTGACTCCCGAGGCTCCCGAGGCGCAAGCATTGGCGAACGAAGTCAATGAAAAGCGACGCCAGGCGTATGAGGATATCGCCAAGCGGAACCGAACGCAGCTCGGTGCCGTCGAGGCGCTTGCAGGAGAGAAGGCCATTCAAAACACGAAGCCCGGCTATTTCGTAGAAGGACCGGGCGGGTGGACAAGAAAATAGGATTGGCCGCTTCTCACAGAGCCCGGCGTGAACGAAGAGGCGAGACGCTGTGTTGCCTGAATCTTTGTGCGAGCGGGACCGAAACTGAAAGCCTCCAGAGCACGGTTACCCATAACGATCATTGTTCCATGGCAACGCGCTGTTGGAATAGCCTCGTACTTCCCAAAATCCTTTCTCATCTTTGTCGGAGAACGTGATTTCCTTTATCCACTTCGCGCCTTTCCATGCATAGCGTTTCGGTACGATCATGCGGACAGGTCCACCGTGCTCTTTGGCGAGCGGTTTGCCGTTCCATTTGTAGGTCAACAGAACGTCGTCGCTGTCGCAGGCTTCGAGTGGTAGATTCGTCGTGTAATCGTCATACGACTTAAACAGGACGAACTTGGCAAGCGAGAGTGGTCTCACCACCGAAAGGATGTGTTTGAAACTGACCCCTTCCCATTCGTTGTCGTAACGGCTCCATGACGTGACGCAGTGAAAGTCAGAAACATCCTTGAACTGCGGCTGTGCGAGAAACTGCTCCCATGTCCATGTGACGGGGTTCGCGACAAAGCCCCCGATTGTGATCGTCCAGGTTGAGAGGGGAATATCCGGTTTGTAGCCCAAATCCAGAACAGGGAACGTCTCGACTACGTGCTGTCCGGGCGGCAATCGCTCGTCGCCTGCGTAAAACACTTCACGCTCTTCTCCTCCTCGCTGCGCTTTTGCCCACTGCTCCTTCGTCTTGGTCAAACGTGTCGGTTCATCCATGTAAGCCTCCTCCCACAGGGTAGGACAGGACGATGGGATCTGACAAGCGGCGGCCATGTGTTGCGGCTCGACAATCGGCAGGACGTGTAAATCATTGTGTTCACAGAGAATCTTGGTTACCTGCTACACTTAAGGGCATTGCCGCAAGGGAGCCTTATGAAGACGTGTCTGCTTGTTCTCCTCATGACCGGATCCTGGTGGCTGTGCATGATGATTGTCGCCATGGAAGAGACCCAGGCAGAACAAAAGAGTCGTAATGAAGGAACCTCTTCCGGCATGCCGGCGAAGAGTCCCAGACTGGTCGAAGCAAGGCAAAAGAAGCCTCTCCCGATGACCCCTCAAGCCACGCAGTCACCACAGCCAGAGACCAAGACGCTTTCTTCCGCTAAAGCGGCAAAAGGCATACGTAGTGAGCTTGCAAATGCCAGTCGGAAACCGCACCGCGTCATCAAGGCGTCCAAGAAAGTGCCGCGTAAAGCTGTCGTGGTGCAGCCACGAATGGATCTCATCCATTATGGTGTTCTCGAAGATTCGCAGCGATATGATCCGCGCCCGCATGCTCATACTGCCGGTGTGCCCAATCCACAAACGCCGGACCTCACGCATGATCACTTTCAGGAACTGGATCGCAACCAGGACGGCAAAATTGACCCGGTTGAACGGGCGTTCGGCCGCATTGACATGGACCGGGATCTCAACACGCGTACGTTCAAATAGTTCCACCAGCCCTTCTCATTCTGTTGACTCTGCCATTCCCGAGCCTTTCCACGTTGAGTCTACCGGCCGGCCCACTACGCCCTTCATTATCTATTGATGGACGGTCGGGCGGTTTCGGTGAGCCATCCACATTGACAGCCGCAAAAGGAGTCCCCATCATTAGCTGGCACGTCCACCCCTGTGACGTGAGTGATGGATGTCACGATATCGCGGCTCCCGCGCCCTATGAGAAGCGGGCGGATTAGGCACCTGAAATTCGCTATGATCAGCCGTCATCCTGAGAGGAGCAGGGAATGTGGGATATGGCATTGAGCGGACTGCTGCCCAACGACCAGGACGATCGGGTCCTTGCAGAAAATGTACACCCGACGAAATGGGTGAACCCCGCTGCGGACGGGCGTTACAACATCGTCGTGCTCGGTGCAGGAACTGCCGGTTTGATTACCGCGATCGTGGGTGCCAGCTTGGGCGCCAAAGTTGCGCTGGTCGAAAAGCACCTGATGGGTGGCGACTGTTTGAATGTGGGATGTGTCCCGTCAAAGAGTATTATCCGTGCTGCCCGGGCATGGGCCGAGCTTCGAAACACCGAGCAGTTCGGGCTCCGCATTCCTGCCGGAGTGAAGTACGACTTCGGTGCGGTAATGGCCCGGATGAGAAAGATTCGGGCGCGGATCAGTCACAATGATTCAGCCCAGCGGTACACGAATCTCGGCGTGGACGTGTTCATCGGCAGCGGACGTTTTGCCAATGCCAATACGATTCAGGTTGAAGGAGCGGCTGGAAATCGCACCCTGCGGTTTGCTCGGGCCGCGATTTGCACTGGTACGCGCGCCTCAGTGCCTGCCATACCTGGTCTGAAAGAAGCGGGCTACCTCACTAACGAAACGGTGTTTGCATTGACGGAATTGCCGCAGCGTATCGGTGTGATCGGCGCCGGTCCGATCGGCTGCGAGATGGCGCAGGCCTTTGCGCGTTTTGGGAGTCATGTCTATGTGATCGAAGCGCTGCACGGCATCCTCTCCAACGAAGACCGCGATGCGGCTCAAGTGGTTGAACAACAGATGATCAAGGACGGCGTCCAGCTGCTCTGTTGTGGAAGGGACCTTCACATAGTCCAAACGGCCGACGGCAAGAAGCTATCGGTCCAGTCTCATGGCCAACGGTACGACGTGACAGTCGATGAGATTCTCGTGGCGGCCGGACGCACGCCCAATGTCGAGGGTATGGGCCTCGAAGAGGCCGGTGTGCAGTTTGATCGACACGGGGTGAAGGTCAACGGCCGGTTGCAAACCAGCAACCCGAAGATCTTTGCCGCCGGCGATGTCTGCTCGTCGTACAAGTATACTCATGCTGCCGACGCAATGGCTCAAATTGTCGTTCAGAATGCGTTGTTTCCACACCCGTTCAGCCTTGGGTATGCCAGTGTAGATTCACTGATCATGCCGTGGTGCACCTTCACGGATCCTGAGATTGCCCACGTCGGGCTGTATGAAAAGGATGCGGAAGCCAAGGGGCTCAACGTGGAAACGTACACGTTCAAGCTCGACGAAGTGGATCGTGCCATCCTTGACGGCCAAGAAGAAGGTTTCGCCCGGGTTCACATCCGAAAGGGCAGCGACAAAATCCTGGGCGCGACGATTGTCGCTGCCCATGCCGGAGACCTCATCAATGAGTTTTCGGTAATCATGAACGCAGGAAAGGGCGCGCGGACTATCGCCGGCACCATCCATCCTTATCCGACTCAAGCCGAAGTAAACAAGAAAGTTGTCAATTTGTGGAGGAAGGCACATTTCACCCCGGCGACGAAGAACAAGCTGAAGCGGCTCTTCGCATGGATGCGGCGCGGATAGGAACAAAGGCATGAGAATGTACCAACGGGCCCCTTGGCTCGCCGCAGTGTGGCTCTTGACCTCTTCGATATCGGCGGCGGCCGAGCCTTCTGTCATGCTCGAAGTCGGAAGATTTGCTTCAAGTCAAGCCGGAGCGCCGCTGGCGGATGGCTGGAAGCCGCTCAGATTTAAAAAGGTCCCCGACCACACGGTCTATGAGCTAGTGGAGGACGCAGGGGCGGTGGTCGTACGGGCAACGAGCGCGGCGGCGGCCTCAGGCCTGATCAAAGAGGTCAAGATCGATCCGTCGGCATTTCCCGTCGTACGTTGGCGGTGGAAGATCGAGAATCTTCTCAAGCACAGTGATGTGACCCGGAAGTCCGGGGACGACTATCCCGCCAGGCTGTACGTGACGTTCGAATATGACCCGGACAAAGTCAGCTTCCCCAAGAAGCTCAAGTACAAAGCCGGGCAGGCGCTCTTGGGCGACATTCCTATCGCAGCCCTCAACTACATTTGGGACACGAAAGCGCCGATCGGAACCGTCGTCGACAATGCCTTCACCGATTTCGCCAAGATGATCGTGGTTGAGAGCGGGCCGGCAAAGGTCGGCATGTGGGTCGAAGAGTCGCGCAACATCTACGAGGACTACAAGACGGCGTTTGGAGAAGACCCGCCGAAGATCAACGGCGTAGCGATCATGAGCGACACCGACAATACCAAAGAGCGAGCGATCGCGTATTACGGCAACATCCAGTTTGTACCTGCCGGCCGTTGAACAAGAGAAAGTCCTGAGAGGCAAAAAAGGCCGACCTGTTCAGGGTCGGCCTCTACGCAGACACCACCACGTCAGGAGCGGGTGGCGGATTCGAACGAGAACGAGATTACTGGATGGAATTCGCGAAGCCGCCCCGCGTAATCTCAGCGCGGACGGTGTCTCCAACCTTCTTGTGTTTGATGTGCTTCGTGCCCTGCCCAACGTACAGCTTCACCTGGTTGCCTTCATAGTCCTCGACCGTGTAGGCGTTGTCTTGGATATCCTTGACGGTGCCCCCGACAGTCTTCCAGGCAGGCCCTGGTTTTTCATCGTGATGGCCACGCTTGGGAGCTTCCGAGACCTGCGGCACATGTCCCATGGACGCTGCCGCGGCAGCGGCTGACTTGTGTGAGGGCGGCGCTTTCTTTTTCGAATCTTTGGCCAGGGCCGGTGCGACGGCGATGGCCAGTATCGAGACCGTAGCGATGACGACTGGGAGTATTGTCTTCCTCTTTGCATTCATGGGAAACCTCCTTAAGACGACATAGGGGTCATAGCCTTGCCTGACCCCTTTCAGCAAGGCATGTGCCCGCTGGAGTGGCTACCGGCTCGTGGAAATTCAGTAGGTTGTAGCTCCCAATTAGCCAAGCCACAGTCAGCCTGTCACGAATGGAAAAAAAACGGCAGAAATCTGTCCAAATATGACCCTCTGTGCCGATATGACTAACACTGATGGCAGGGCGAAAGGTTGCGTATCTACCGCGAACAGCAGGATCGCCAGAAAAATATCGCCAGTAAAATCACTGGGCATAATTCCCTCTGCGGGGGGTCCGGAACGTGACCCTGAACCCTCGTACTCCAAGTCTCTCCCTGAACCTGTTTAGGTGGCCCGTTACGGGACATCTAGGAAACCGCTACAATGCGCGAGATGATGCCGCGGAGGGGTGCAGAACATCTTTTGCGCCGATTGCCTCGACACGCCTTTCTGTTGTTGCGCGATCTCGGGAGAATGGCGGACGAGCAACGAGTGGGTCTGTATCTTGTCGGCGGTGTCGTGAGGGATCTCTTGCTCAAACGGAGCAATTGGGATCTCGACCTGACCGTCGAGGGTGACGGCATCGCATTTGCTCGCCTTGTGGCCGGCCGCTACGGGGCCGGTGTGGCTCTGTTCGAGCGCTTCTCGACCGCACGATTGACGATGTCCGACGGCACCAAGGTGGACATTGCTAGCACTCGTCGGGAGTCCTATGCCGATCCGGCGGCTTTGCCGGACGTGCGTCCGGCTCGCCTCGAAGAGGATCTCCTTCGCCGCGACTTCACAATCAACGCCATGGCGATCGAGTTGAATGGCGCACATTGGGGATGCCTACACGATCCGTACGGCGGGCGGGAGGATATCAAAGCCAAAATCGTGCGAGTGCTGCATGCCAAAAGTTTTGTGGACGATCCGACAAGGATGTTTCGGGCAATTCGTTTCGCTGAACGATTCGGCTTTCGCCTGGACGCCACGACGCATCGTCTCTTGAAGCAGGCTGCAGAGACCAACATCGTCGCTCAGCTTTCCGGTCCCCGCCTGGCCAACGAGATCTTCATGCTCTTGAGGGAACGCTATCCCGAGCGAGCGCTTGCCGCATTGGCGCGGTTGCAGCTGTTGCGATTCCTACACCCCCGTCTGACGTATAGCAGGCAGGCACGGCTTCTTATGACTGTGCTTCCCCGAGCGATTAGCTGGTGGGAACGGCAATGCCCGACAAAACCAATCGATCGGTCACTGGTGTGGTTTATGGCACTGCTGGAGGGTGCCAGTTCCCCCACAATAATTGCGGCAATCGCTGAACGGTTGCAATTATCCACTGTTCAGATACGAACCCTCGAATGGGCAGGAACCCACACAGGCCACGCGAGTGACACGATTTCCGGATCGAACTCGCTGCGGCCTTCTCAGGTGTATCGACTGCTGAAGGACATGCCCAATGAAGCGGTGGTCTTAGCCATGGCCAAGACGTTGCTCTGTCATGACCGGGCAAGGGTGGGAAGAGCCGGCAGACGATTGGTGCGATTTCTGACGAGGGACCGCCAGGTGTTGACCACCGTGAACGGCGAAGACCTCAAACAGCTCGGGCTTAGGCCTGGTCCGCAATTCAAGAGAATTTTGAATCGGTTGCTAACCGAACGAATCGACGGCACGATCAAGACGGCGGTCGAAGAGCGGGCCCTGGCGCGGCGCCTGGTTGCCGCGTCGCTTAGAGCAGGCCAGGTCGGCGCAACCGGGAATCGTTCTCGATCTTTCCGAACAGGTCGTTGAGCGCGGCTTGGACAGCGAGATTGACCGGACCGCGGTCGTCGTCCTCTCCTGCGGCTTTCCCGAAACCCAGATATTTCGAGAGGGGACGTTTGCTGGATCCTTCGGCCAATGTCGCATCAATGCGGGCCACATAGACGCGAGCGAACTCGGAATTAACGCTTGGGTCGATATACAGATTGAGCCGAATGGACAGATCGAGATCGGTCTGGCTATCGGTTGAGAGGTAGGTAAACGTTTTTCTCGCCGCCACATAATCCGCGATCGACCGTTCCCATTCCTTTTTTGCCTTGCTCAATGGTTGGCGAACGCCTCTGACCTTGTTTTCGATCCGAGGATCAGCGACCATCGTGGCACCTGGCTCCACGTTATAGGCTTCGAGCTCCGTCAGACGGAAGGTAGCGGAATAGGGAAGAGGCAACGTGGTTGGCACCACCGGGGCCGGCTCGTAGACAAAACTTGAGCATGCGAGAAACAGCAGGAGAGGCAGCAAAAAGGCGGCGCGAGAGGAAGAACGGATCCGCGCTGACAGCATGCTTTCTCCCTTGTCTATCGTGATCTGTGATACATCACACTACAACTCGAAATGCGGGGTTGCAAGGGGCCTGAAATGGACTAGGATCGCCATGGCCTCTCCCATTACACATGTCCCATGGCATTCTGGATGCCATGACGGATGGTGGGCTGGGAGTGGTCTCTCGCCGATGGATCAGAACCGGTACTTCTTGCCGATTCGCCCGATCCATGTCGCCGCGATGTCTCTGCGCGGTCTTTTAGGCCCTCATGGGCTTGATGTGCTGGCGAGTGAATGCCAATGAGTATGGATTCCCTGCGTTGTCGTGACGCCACTGCTGTGGTGGTTTGGTCGAATAGACGTGCGGTCAGTTCATCGGAATGATCGTCGTCGCCATTTCACTTGGCAGCAACAACGTGATCATGGCGTGATTCTGCTCGTCCGGTTGTACGAGAGCGAGCAGCGGAAAAGGCTGAGGTATCGTGTTGGGCGGAAAATTCAACAATGCCGGGAAGTCAATCACCGGTGACAGGGCAGGATGCGCCGCCAGGCGAAGCCTGAAAGCCATCAACACGTCGCGCAATCGGGCAGCCTGCTCCTCTGACGTGAGACTATGTATTGGTGCAATACCGGCCTCCCAGAGCGGCTTGGTAACGGTCACCGAGAAAGACAAGCCAAGCTGCTTGGCGGTCGGCGTGACATCGATTAACGCCCCTGAGTCAATCGCTTTCTGGAAAGGTATGGATGCGGGTAAAGCATCGACCTGATCAGCAGGCTGGTCTTCTACATGCTCCGTTGACGCCGATTCCGTGACAGAGCCGGACGTTAAGGTCTCTTCCAACCTCGAGGAGGGTGGGAGAGAACTGAGAATCCCGTCATAGACGAGCCTCGCCCGGGCGGACCACCGTGGATTAAACGGGCGACCGCTGAAGGCCGCTTCGGCTGCAAGCTTCTCGTCGTAGGAAAGCGCACGAGGGGTCTGATGATCATCCATATGATGGAAGTAACTCGCGCCCGAGGGAAGTCAAGGGTCCGGACAGAATTAGTCTTTCAGCGGTTTGCCTTTGGTTTCTGGCGCGAACCACAGGACGGCCAAGCCGGCCAGATAAATCAAGGCTACAGTACTGGCTGCCCGGCCGAAGGTACCCAGCGTCGTGACCAGCCAGCCGGTCATGAACGGGGAGACTGAGGCGAGGATGCGGCCTGCGTTGAAGCAAAAGCCGGCCCCGGTGGCGCGGAGCCTTGTGGGATACAGTTCCGGCAGGTAGATAGGGAATCCGCTAAAAATACCGTTGTTGAAGAAACCGAGGATGGGCAAAAGCAGTAGGACGCCGCTGTAATGAGAAGGCAGAAGATACGTCGTGGGCAGCATGATAAAGCTCCCGACACACATGAACGCAAAGACCGCACGGCGTCCGAAGTGGTCAGCTAATGGGGCGAAGCCGAGATATCCGAAGATCGCCCCCGCATTCAGCGCCATAATGGCATAACTGACCGATCGTGTGAGTATCTCCGAGTCTGCTCCCTGAAATTCCGGCAACTCCCGCACGAGCGTTGGGGCCCAGTTCGTCGATCCCCAAAGTCCGAACACCGCCACGAAAGCCAGGGCAGAACCCACCAGCGTCGCTCGTTTCAGATCCCCTTCGAAAATGGCCGACAATGGGACCATTCGCTGTGCATGGACGTGCGTCCACCGTGATGGCTCTTTCACCCCCCACCTGATCAGTAAGGCGACGAAGGCCGGTAAGATGCCGATGAGGAACAGACCCCGCCATCCGTACGCGTCTTTCAGGGCAAGATTGCAGAGGGCCGCCAGAAAAAACCCCACAGCCCACGCGGACTGTAAAATACCTGCCGCCTTGGCCCGTTTGTCATCCGGCCACGATTCAGCGACAAGGGCCGCCCCCGCGGCCCACTCTCCGCCGATTCCCAGTGCCGTGAGAAAGCGGTAGAGCGCGAGATGCCACCATTCCTGTGATAGGGCCGCTGCGCCGGTGAACACAGCATAGATGAGGATTGTCGCCATGAGAACCTTGGTTCGCCCAAAGCGGTCCGCCAGGATTCCAAAAGTAATCCCGCCGATTGCCCAGCCGATCAAGAAAATGGAAAAGATGATCCCGCCGTACCAGCCGATGCCGTCGGCGGTCGGTGGTCCGCTCGAGGTGTGCAATAACTCATGCAGGGCCGGATGCAGTACGATCGCATAGATCGTGGCATCCATGGCATCGAAGACCCAGCCGAGCCAAGCGACAAACAACACGATCCATTGATCTCGTCGCACACCCTGCCACCAAGATTGTCTGCTCACTGATGGCCTTTCGGGAGGGACGGCGGCGATCGTTGGGGGCTGAGTGTCTTCGGATGAGTACCCAAAGCAGACATGGGCTGCGCAAGGCTAAGGATCTTCCCTGGCGGAGTCAAGGTGAAGCTGGAAGCTCTTTTCGACATCCTGTTATAGTCGCGCCCATGCCGCGCGTGGATTTCTATCGGATTTTGGGCGTGTCCCGGGAGGCGTCGGAAGACGTCATTAAGAAGGCTTACCGGAAACTGGTCTTCGAGCATCATCCTGACCGCAATCCTAACAGCAAGCAGGCTGAAGACAAGATCCGCGAGATCAATGCCGCTTACGAGGTCATCGGTGATGCGGAAGCGCGGCGCAACTACGACCGGCTGAACTGGGGCGATGAATTCGCACCGGATGTGGTTGATGTCGCCGTCCTGCTTGAGGAGATGGAAAAGAAACTGTTCGATGAAGGACGGAAAGAACTCTTTGCGTTGCTGGTGAAGGATGTGACGAGGATCAAGGCCGAATTAGCGCTCGTCCGGGATCGCGTGGTCAATGATCAAGGATACGATACATTCAAGGAGACGCTCGTCCATCATCGCGCGGCGGAAGTCATCCCGGAACTGGTGACTGATGAAATGAACGGCCGCAAAAAACGCCTGGTAGAAGTGGCCACCCAGATGATGGTGTCTCAAGGCGTGGTTGCTCGCAACGATGAAGGCGGCATTCGATCGTTACGCAATCGACTGGACGAGCAATTCAATAGAGGGCGCCTGCACGGCTTTGCGTCGGCGCTGGAACTCTTCTATGAGCGACGATAATGTCATGCAACTCCGTGCGTCTCACAGGGGCTGGCGCAACGAGCCGGCCACGAAGCGTCCGGCCTTCATCACGCCGGCAATGCGACTACGGTCGCGCAAGAGTTCCACTTTCTTCAGCGGATTTCCGTCGATGAGGAGGAGATCGGCCTCCTTCCCACGTGCAATCGTTCCGACCTGATCGTCCACGCCAATCAATCGCGCGGCGGCCGATGTTGAGGCAATGATCGCTTCCATCGGACTCATCCCGAATGCGACCATTCGTTCCAGTTCCTGGGCATTGTCTCCGTGCCTGTTGAAAGGCGTTCCGGCATCGGTCCCCATGGCGATCGGCAGTCCATGCGCGTGCGCCAGTCGGAAACTGGTTTCATGACGCTTCGTCATGGCCTTGGCCTTCTCCAGGGCACTATCAGGGATGCCGCAACCTCGGCGGCAGGCGGCCGTCGTGGCGAGCGCGGAAAGGGTCGGGACCATATACACGCCATGCTCCAGCATGAGCATAGCGGTTTCCTGGTCCATCAAGGTGGCATGCTCGATCGAATGCACACCGGCGTGAATCGCATTCTTCATCCCCGCTGCTCCATGCGCATGCGCCGCAACCTTTCGTCCCGCGCGGGTCGCTTCATCCACAGCGGTCCGCAGTTCTTCCATCGTCATTTGCGCTTCGTCTGGGGAGGTGCCCGGAGTGAGAACGCCTCCTGAGGCAATCACCTTGATTACCTGGGCTCCCGCATCGATTTGCTCGCGCACCACTTTCCGGACTTGTTCGACGCCTTCCACCTCCTGTCCGATAAACCGTGCATGGCCACCGATCATGCAGATCGCGAGTCCGGCGCCTATAATGCGAGGTCCCTCAGTCAGACCTTTGTCTATCGCCTGTTTGAGCAGAAAGATCGAGTGGTCACGCGAGCCGACATCGCGAACCGTCGTCACGCCGGCTTCAAGCGTTTGCCTTGCCGATTGAGCGGCCTTAAGCAATGTTTCAGACGGCGTTTCCTGTTCGATCGCCCCGACCACGTCAGGTTCGGCCCCCAAACAAAAATGAACATGACAGTCGATCAAAGCTGGAAGCAGGGTGAGTCCGCGGCCATCGATGCGGGAGGCGCCGCGCGGAATGTTCACGGTACGACTGGGGCCCGCGGCATGAATCCGCTTCCCCTGCACGATGACTGTAGCCCGTTCGATCGCTTGACCGCTCCCATCGAGCAGCCGGACGTTGTGAATCGCTATGGCCACGGGATCAGCTTCCGATCGGAAATGTGATGATGATTCCGCCCATGACATCGTTGAGCTTGAAGTCTCGGCGGGGGCTGTTGGGATGTCGGTTGTGACAATCCACGCAGGCTTGGGAGACGGCGCGATCGGCATAGACCGCTTGAAACAGACGCAATTCCCCCCGTCGCACGATACCGTAGTGAGGCTGCGAAGGATCCTGTTGAACGGCCGCTAATCCGACGCGTTCGAGATCGCTATTCGCGCCATTCCAGGCGTAAATTGGCGTCAAGCTGGCCAGACGGAAGGAAAAACCAAGGTCTTTGACGGCGACCAGTCGCCCCGATTCCAAGAGGAACTGAGCCGGAAGCGGCACTCCACGTTCGTCTCTCCAATGTTCGTGCGCCTCGATGCCGTCGCGGCTGAGTTTGACCACCACGTTGTCCGTGTAGTTATTGCGATTGGCTTCCAGGATCGCATGGACGAATTCAGCGGTCTTTTGCGGTGAGACCTGGTCCGACTTCAACTGGTTTGCCAACGTGATTGCGAAGATCCAGTAGGCGACGACAGCCGTGAAGGCAAAGGCCCCGCCGCCAAGCACCCAAAGCAAGGGTTTGTTGTCCATACGAACGTTACCTCCGGTCAGGAACACGGCTATAGATTCGCGAGGCGGCTTGCAGTGCGACACCGGGGGTGTCAAGCCATCCTCCTTCAATGAAGAGCGATTCGAGAGCGTTCAACAGCGTGAGGACATGGGCCTCCGTTGAAGATTCCCCCATGAGACCGATACGCCACACCTTGCCCTTCAACGCACCGAGACCTGCTCCAATGTCGATTCCATAAGAGGAGAGCAACTTCGCGCGGATATCCGCTTCAGGGATATGGGCAGGGAGCGTCATGCAGTTCAACATGGGCAATGCTCGCCCTGAAGGCGGGAGCGGCACCAATCCGAGTTCCTTAAGTCCGGCCACCAGCGCATCGCTGTTCATCTGATGACGCTTGTACCGCGCTGGTAAACCTTCTTCGTCGACGAGTCGCAACGCTTCACGCAGCGCATAGAGCATCGAAACAGGCGGGGTGTGGTGATAGGCCCTTGTGCCTTCCGACCAGTAGCCGTCGATCAATCCCATGTCCAGATACCAACTAGGGCACTGACTCCGTCGCGATTTCATGATGCCTAGCGCGCGTTCATTCATGGTAAACGGCGACAACCCGGGCGGACAGCTCAAGCATTTTTGGGATCCGCTGTAGCATACATCGATGCCGAGCCGGTCCACCTCGACCGGAATGCCGCCAAGAGACGTGACGGCATCGACAATGAACAGCGCCTCGTGACGCCGGCACAGGGACCCGATCTCCTCGAGTGGCTGCCAGGCACCTGTTGACGTTTCCGCATGCACAATCGCGACCGCCTTGACAGGTCCGGAACGGACCAGCGCCTGTTCGATTGCCTCCGGCTCGATGCACGTCCCCCATGCAGCTTCAATTCGAATCACTTTTCCGCCGCATCGTTCGACCACGGAGGCGATTCTGCTTCCAAAGACGCCATTGATGCCGACGACGACGCAATCGCCGGGCTCGACCACGTTCACGATCGACGCTTCCATGCCGGCTGAGCCGGTTCCTGAAATTGCGATGGTGAAGCGGTTGGCGGTCTGAAACACTGCGCGCAACAGGGCCTGAATGTCGTTCATGACGCTGAGAAAGACCGGGTCCAAGTGCCCCAGCAGCGGCAATGAAAGGGCACGCAAGACGCGGGGGTGCACTAAGCTCGGGCCCGGGCCGAGAAGAAGGCGTCGTGGAGGGGTAAATTCCTGAATAGTCATATCTGGCTGCTTGATGGGAAGAGCATCTTGGGTGGGCAGTATAACGGACTCTCGCTTCGTTCAGCCAGTTCGGGTTCAACGAGGAGCCAGCGCGTTACTTTTGAGGGGTTTCTGGCTCAAAAATAGCCATGTTATAGTCCAGGCGAGATGAACGAATCGATTCCATTTTCGGCTGGCCAGCTCCCTCGTTCCTGGTGGCGGGAAACGGGGGCACCGCCGACTATCGGCCAATTTCCCAACAATTATTCCTCCTCGATCAGCTGGCTAGCCGGGATTTTTCTCGTTGCTGCGTTTACGTCCGTCCTACTCATGGCTTCGACCACCTCGAAAATCGATCGGATCGACGCACCGGAACAGGCACTTAGCTTGATGGTCGGGCGCACGATGGATGCTCAGGAGGGGCTCTCTAGGGCTCCTGCCTGGGAGCAACGAATGATGCGCTGGGTGTCGGGCGATGGAGAAGCCGAGCGGACACAGGCCATAGCATGGTACCAGGAACTGGCTGCTCGCTCCGATGATCCGGCCGTTCCCTTGCAGCTGGCCATTCTGCAAGCGGAAAGCGGACAGGCCGCCCAGGCGCTCTTGTCAGCCCATAAGTGGAACACTCGCGAAGAACCGCTTCCTGCCTACGGAAACATCATTGGAGCTGCCTATGGCGAGGAGCGCCCTCTAGATCGTCATACCGTCGAGGCGCTGCAAAGCCGCATGGGAGATGTGCTGCCGGTCGGGTGGTTTTACGACCGTCTCATGATGAGATTAGCCCAACGAGCGGGGCATGCGGAGTTGACAGCCATCATAGACGAAGAGTTGGCCTTGCGCGGCGATCGCCTGTATCACTACTCCCGCAGATTGACAGTGATGGAGTTGGTCATCATGCTGGCGGGAACCCTCTTACTCTTCCTGATCTGGCAGAAGCACCGCGCAGGACTGAACGTCGTCCGATTGCACGACCCAGGCCTCCCACCGCCGTGGCCGGGCCGGGTTGGCACCGCTGTCTTGCTGCGCGGCGGCGCTATTGGCGCGATGATCATGGCCGTGTGCCTCCTGTATCTGCCTCCTGAGAATGCGTCTTTGAGAGCGTTGGCCATCCCCTTGACGAATGTACCGGTCCTCGCGCTGGCCTACTACCACCTGTTCCGGCCGGCAGGAATGACGTTCGAGGAAGGATTCGGTCTCAGCCTGCCCTGGTCGCACGTTGGCCGACTCATGACGGCGGTGCTCGCCGTCGTGGCTGCCGGCCTCTGGGGTGAGTGGTTGATGGATCGCATGGCGGAACAGTGGCATCTGACCAGCCATTGGACCGAATGGTTCGACGAAGATCTGGTTTGGGGCTCTAGCTCACTCACGATGGTCAGTCTGCTAGAGTATGTGATTCTTGCGCCGCTCTTCGAAGAGCTTGTGTTCCGGGGCCTGTTGTTTGCCATACTCCGCCGCAAATTTCGATTTCTTCCAGCGGCCCTGGTCAGTGCCTCGATCTTCGGACTCGCTCATGGCTATGGCCCTGTTGGTCTTATCAGCGTCTGTTGGAGCGGAGTCTTATGGGCATGGATCTATGAAAAGACGGGGAGCCTCGCGCCCGGGATTCTGGCCCACGCCATCAATAACCTATTGGTGTGCCTGGCAGTGATGTCGCTTCTTCGGTTTTAGCCGTTGTCCAGCGAGATACCTCTGTGCACAACGCAGACGTGACCAGTTTTCCTCAGGAGTGTGGCCCTCTGCGAACAAGCACGACGACCATTGCTATTCCGCTGAGCGTTTGTGCTCAGTGCACGAAAGAGAAGCGTACAAATCGTCGCGATGAATCGATGCGCCGGCGGTGTGTAGCATCGCGAGAAGCTTGGCGTTGCTGATCCGCTTGCCCGTCGCGTGGTTGTCATCACCTGTGACGTGCTGGCTTGTCTGAGACTTTTTCATCCATTCATATATCTCCGTCCAGGTCCTCGGAACGCCGTCGCTGACGTTGTACACCTCACCGGGAATCCCACTGCCCAGCGCAACAAGGCAAATGGCGGCGAGGTCTTCGACATGAATCAGATTGACATACTTTCGTGAAGGTTGGACCCGGCCGTGCCGGATCCAGTCGAACGGATGCCGGCCGGGTCCATAAATGCCTGCCACGCGAAGCACGACTGCCGCATAGTTCGTCCGAAGAAATTCTTCCCCCTGCACCCGTGGTATGCTGAGGTCCACTGAAGCGGTTTCGTCGATCCACGGCGGGGGGTAGGTATCACTCGATGCGGCCACATCATATGCTGAGGTGCTGCCCAGCACGACGACACGTCGACAGGAACCATTGATGCGTGCGGCGAACCGCTGAACGGCCTCCAGCGGAGCTGCCGGAAAGCTCCAGAGAAGATCAGCGTCGCGCGGAATACTGCTCCACGTCTCCGGCTGAGCCAGGTCGAACAATATTCGCCGATCAGTGGAAACGTCGGACAAGTTGATCGCCGGCGAACGACTGGTAAAACGGACGTCGCTGTAGCGATCAGGATGAATGAGACGAATGAAGCGAGCAAGGTAGCCGGCTCCAAGAATGACAAGCATGCGTTGCATCAGAACTTCCTCAAATCATGTCTGGATTTGACAACAGTGTGCCAGTGGTCAGGGATCAGAATCCATTGAAATCAAGCGTTTTTTCTGGCACACCTCTTGATGAGATATGCCCGACTATTTTAAAGAAGGCTAATATGACCTTTGCCCAGCATACCAAGACGCGGCACAATGTCCTGCGGCTGATCATTTCAGCCGCCGTGGTGCTAAGCGCGTGCTCCAGCGAGGAGGGTGAGAGGGCTGAGATTACGGTCGATGCGGCACCATCCCTGCCTCTCGTCACCTTGGTCGCGAACCAGGCCTCTAATAACATTTCGGCCTTCATGATTAACGCCACGTCCGGCGTTTTGGCCCCCGTCGCCGGGTCGCCGTACCCGGCCGGAGGGACGACTCCTGGGGGCATTGCGGTTTCTTCGGATGGGGCATTGGCTTATGTGGCCAATCAAGGTTCCAATAATATATCTGCGTTTACCGTTGACCCCTCGGCGGGAACACTGACGGCTGTCCCAGGATCACCGTTCACCGCAGGGACGACGCCGTCGAGAGTTACCATCTCTCCGAATCGATCGTTTGTGTTCATCAGCAATCAAGGATCGAACAGCATCTCTGCATTGGGAGTCACTGCCACCGGTGGTCTGACGCCCATTGCCGGATCTCCGTTTCCGGCCGGTTTCACACCTTCTGGAATTACCTGTACGCCCAACGGGGCGTTTCTGTATGTCGCCAATCAGGGCTCCAATAACGTATCCGGCTTCACGATCAATGGCTCCGGCCAGCTTTCAGCGGTTGCCGGTTCGCCGTTCGCTGTAGGCACGACTCCGGTGGGTGTCGTGATCTCTCCGAACGGCTCGGTTCTGTACGTCTCGAATCAAGGCTCCAATTATGTATCGGCATTGGCGATCGATGCCTCGACGGGTTCACTCACGCCGGTTACCGGATCGCCCTTTGCCACGGGCATAACGCCTGCTGGGATCACGATTTCGCCAAACGGATCCTTTCTGTACGTCGCGAATCAGAGCACGAACAACGTCTCCGCGTTTGCAATCGTTGCGGGTACCGGTGCCCTGACGCCGGTGGGCCCTCCTGTACCGGCAGGAACGACTCCAACCAGTGTGACCGTGTCACCGGATGGGGCCTTCTTGTATGCCGCCAATCAAGGCTCCAATGATGTCTTTGCCTATAGGATCAATAGTGCCTCCGGGTCTCTTGCCACTGTGTCCGGCTCACCTTTTACCGTCGGGGTGACGCCACGCGCCATCGCGACAGCGGGTCACCCCTAATTACGCATTCCCACGTGCTTCAGCCCGGTTTCGCGACTGGCATCCAGCCAATACGTCCGGAATAAAGCTCCCAAAAGCTCGCTGACGTGATTGTGTTGTTTCGTTGGCACACTCCAAGAGGGATGATATAAAACATCTAAGGGTCAAACGAATTGTGATTTGCAGGATCGTCCATGGGTGAAGCCATGAGCACCAGATCTGTCCTTTCATTGCTTGCCGCTGCCTCGCTATGGCTGACTGGTTGCCCCAGCGATAACGGGACCGGCGGCGGTGTCCCGGTGTCCAGCGGCACGATCGTCTACCTTGCCGACCAAGACATCGCCGGCGTCTTCGAACTCTATCTCGCAGGCTCAGGCACGAAACTGAATCCTCCCTTGCCCGCTGGACGCAGGGTGGAACGGTTCGCATTAACACCGGATGCCACAGCGGTCGTGTATATAGCCGATCAAGACCAGAACGATGTCTTCGAACTCTACCGCGTTAATATTGCCTCGCCCGGATCCAGTACCAAACTCAATGGCCCGCTTGCTCTTTGTGGACTCGCTGTCTGTGGAAATGTGACGGACTTTGCCGTGACACCCGACAACAGTGCTGTAGTCTATATCGCGGATCAAAGCGCCGACGATGTGTTTGAGTTGT
>Ga0075419_10000015_pt1 | contig 77019 bp, 55 predicted proteins | sample SoiMetdeltSBSDD3_FD_76900 | JGI IMG/M metagenome (GOLD analysis project Ga0075419, IMG submission 76900) | Bulk soil microbial communities from a Populus tree surrounding site in Tennessee, USA - Soil MetaG P. deltoides SBSDD3 | ecosystem: Environmental > Terrestrial > Soil > Tree plantation... | reverse complement strand
GGATAGCCTTCGGGCATCGGTGTTTCCAAATCGGCCGGCGCAGCGAGCAAAGCACCCACGATGTTCGCGCGCCGATACTGTTGCGCCCAGTGCGCGAGCATCAGCACGCCCGCGCTGTGCGCCACGATCGTGACCTCGCCTTGTATCGACTCGAGCGCGTCCTGGATAGCCGCCACGCGCGCCGCAAGATCGATGTTCTCGCGTCCAGCGGGCGGCACGGAGCGCACCGGCCGCGACCACATCAGCTTCATGCCGAGGAGCGGCTGCCAGTGCTTGTCAGTGCGGTCCCGCAGGCCGGGGACGAGCAGGAGCGTGCTCAAACCGCGATCTTGCGGCCCGGCAGCCTGGCGGGCGTGTCTGTGCAGCCGGTGTGCTGCGTAAAACCGACGCGTCCCGGCTTGCGATTCGGCGCAAAGCCGTTCGCCGCCAGCGTCTCGTCGGCGCTGCCGTAGAACGTGCCGAGCCGGTAGATCGAGCGCGCCTCGTCCGTGTTAGCGATGCCGCGGCCGAATTCGCGGGAGATGCGCACGAGCTGCTCGATCTGCTCGACCGAGCTCATCTTGCGGTCGCGCCGCTGCGTCCAGATGTTGTCCTCGATCCCACAGCGCACGTGCAGGCCGAGCGCGATCGCCATCATGTTGATGGGCAGCACGTTCAGCATGGAAGACTCCAGCGTCAGCACTGCGCCGTCCGGGCACGCGCGCACGAAGTTGCTCAGGTTGTACAGGTTCGGCGCATCGAAACCGCCGCCGATCGCAACCCAAGTGAGGATCAGCGGCACGTTCGCAGTGCCCCGGCGCATCATGCGCTCGACGGTTTCGAGCTGGGCCACATTGGCGAGCTGGAAGTGCGTCTGAATTCCGGCCGCCGACAGGCGGCGGATGTGCTCCTCCACCCACTCCGGTCCGGCGGGAATCGTCATCTCGCGATAGGCGCGATACAGCGCCGGCTCCGCGATCGACGTGCCTGTCAGATCGGCGTCGCACATCTGCTCGACGATGTTCATCTGGTTGGTGTTGATGGCGATCGTCACCTGGTCCGGCGTCGGCTGCAGCTCGGCCAGCATGTGGCGCGTGTCGTCCGACAGCCACTTGGCAACTTCCCCTTCGCCTTCGGGAGCGAACGAGATCGAGCCGCCAATCTGCAGGATCAGCTCCGGCACGCGCGCGCGAATGCCAGCCAGCAGCTCGTTGAACTTCGACAGCCGCTTCGAGCCCTTGCCGTCGAGCTCGCGCACGTGCAGATGCAGGACGGTGGCACCGGCGTTGTAGCAGTCCACGGCCTTCTGAATCTGCGCCGCCATCGACACGGGAATGTCTTCCGGGAAGTCGGCGGGCATCCACTCCGGCCCGTAGGGCGCGGCCGTGATGACCAGCTTCTGCTGATTTTCGGGAAACAGCGAACCGTCGAGGAAGTTCATGGCAGTTCCTATCTTCGTTCGAAAAGGGCGTTCAGAAGGGCCGGTCGCCGACGATGCCCGCGCGCTCCATCTTTCGATGACAGGGCGCGTAGTCCATCACCGCGTAGTGCTGCGTGCAGCGGTTGTCCCAGATCGCGACGCTGTTCGGCCGCCAGCGCCAACGCACCTGGTACTCGGGGACGAAAGCCTGGGTGATCAGATAACGCAGCAGATCGGCCGCGCCGGGATTGGCGTCCTGACCGTAGCGCACGTTTGCCGGCGTGTGATAGTTGGTGAAGTGCGTGGTGAAGGCGTTGACGAACAGCACCTTCTCTCCCGTCTCGGGATGCACGCGCACCACCGGATGCTCGGGGTCGGGGTATGCCCCCTTCAGCGCGAGGCGCTGCAGTGTCGACATCGCCGCGCCGAACGAAGCCTCGATGCTGTGACGAGCGCGCAGCGTAGCGATTCGCGTCTTGATCTCTTCCGGCAACTTCTCGTACGCCAGCGCCATGTTCGCCCACATCGTGTCGCCGCCGACCGGCGGGCACTCGATGCAGCGCAGGACGCAGCCCATCGGCGGCGACTCGCGCCAGGTCGCGTCGGTGTGCCACGCGTTCTCGTAACGCTCCACCGGGCCGTCAGGCGTCTTGTAGATCTGCACGAGCCCGGGATGCTCCGGATGACTGCCGACGATCGGGTGATCCTCGAGCTCGCCGAAGCGCTTCGCGAACGCGACGTGGTCCGCGCGCGAGATGTCCTGGTCGCGCAGGAACAGGACCTTGTGCCGGAGCAGCGCCTGCTTGACCTCGGCAAACAGGGCGCCATCGCGAGCGGCGTCCGCGAGGCTGACGCCGATCAGCTCGGCGCCGATGGAACAGGTCAGTTGCTCGATGCGCATGCCGAGCAAGCTAGAAGGAGGCGAGCCCGGCGGACCTTACAAATGACGACAGTCAGTTCGCATTTCGCGACAGGCGGGTCGCGCTCCGCACGATCTTCCGTGCGGAGCGCGAGGGGTCACTGCAGGGAAGCGCGTACCTGCGACACCGACGTGAGCAATTCAAGCGTGCGTGCGTCGATCGAGCGCTGCGGGCGCAGGCTCAGGTTCGCGGCACCCTCGTCGTCGTCCGTGAAGCCTGCCATCGCTTCGATCATCTGCAGACGACGACGCGTAACGGAGCTGAGCGTGTTGTGCAGGGCGCTCGGCGCAACAACTGGCTGAGTCGCCTGCCACGCCTCTGCCGCGCCGCTCTCCGTCTGCGAGTCGTCGGGCTGCAACCAGTCGCGCCAGTCGCGCGGCGTGGGCCGCGGTTGCTCCTGTTGGGCTGCGCTCGACCGCGGCACTTCCGCGTCCTCCTGTTGCCGCTCATCTGCCTTGGCCTTGATCCCCCCAGGCGCATGCCGGAGCGGCTCGCTCGAGACTCGATCGCCGCGTTCATCATGCGCGGCGCGATCGACGGTATCGATCCCGTCCTGCCCCATGGGAATACCGTCGCCCGGCTCAGGCAGCACGATCGATGCCTGATCGGGCTGCTGATCCAGGATCTCGAACTGCGGTGCGCTTGCGTAGCTCAGCAACACATCGCCCAAGACACCCGTCGTGCCATCTGCCCGCACGAAGTCCGAAGTCGCAGTGATGCGGTTGCCGGAGGCACCGTCAGTGGTGCCGCCGCTCAGGTCGCGAGTGAGACTGATCGCGGTAATCCCGTGCTCGCCCAGCGTTCGCAGCTCCTCTGCCTGACTGACGCCGTCGTGGTTCGTGTCCTGCCACACACGGAATTCGCCGTAGCGCTGATCGTCGCTGTCGAAGAAGCCATCGGCATCGGTGTCGAATGCCGACAGGCCGTCGAGATCGCTGACCGCGCCCGGCAGATCGTCGATGAACGAGATCTCACTGCCGTTGGTGATGGCGCCGTCGCCGTTGCGATCGAGCGCCAGGAATGCGTCGTCAGCGCCGACCCAACCCGTCAGCTCAGGATCGCCATCGGCGTCCATGTCGAACTCCACCGGCGCCACCTGTGGCGACGTGAGCTCGATACCATCGCCGTCCAGATCGAGGACGATCGGCGGCAGGAGAATCGTGGCTGGACTGCCCGGGTAGAGCACCTGAATCCGGCCGGAGTGGTAATTGCCCACCCCGTCGCGCATGCGAACCAGGAACTCGCCGGTCGGCGACCAGAACGTGTCACCCATCCAGTAGAACTGCTCGACCGTCGGCGTGTTTGGATTGTCGCCCGCATAGACGGTGGCCTGCGGGTAGGTCCCGGTCGGGTCCAGCAGCTCCATGCTGCTCACGCCGTTGCCTTCGGGATCAGTGGCGAACATGCCGTAGACGTACACACCGATCGTGCCGAGGTCGCCGGCGGGAACCGAGTACCAGTTGAACGACAGGCTGGTCAGGCGTGGGCCTTCGTTCTCGTTCGTCACGTTGATCGTGTAGCCGCGCGTGGCAGACAACCCCGAACCGATCGCACCCTGGTCCCAGACCTCGACGGTGAAATTGTACTGGGGGGCTTGCGTCTCGTAGTCGAGCGTTCCCGACAACACGATCGCTCCCGTGGTTTGATTGAGCACGAACAGGGGATTCGCCCCGGCGAATCCCCCTTGAGGATCCGAAGTCACGCGATAGCGGAAATTTCTGTTCGCCGCCGTGTGGATGTCCGGGTCCGAGCCAAAGACCGTGCCGACGACCGTCTGGTTGGAGCCGGGCACCAACTCGGAGACGGTGAATGTGCTGGGGTGACTGGTATCAACCAGGAACGAGGGTTGCTCGTTCTGGTCGGTGATCTGCAGGGAAATGTCCGCGACGCCCGAGTTGCCGGCTCCTATCGCGCCACCGTCCCACACACGCACCTGTGCGATGTAGGGCGCCGTCCTCGCCTCGTAGTTGAATCCGGCCACCGCCGACAGCGCACCGGTAGTCTGGTTGATGGTGAAAACGCCGGCGTCCGCGCCGATCACTTCATAACGCAGATTGCGGAAGCTGGCGGTCACGTCGTGGTCGACCGCGCTGACGAAGCCGTAGGAGGCTACCCCGCTATTTTCCACCACGTTCCACGACGTGACGGGGGTGACGACCGGTGCGTTGTCGTTGACGTCCGTGACCGCGACGGTCATGTCTTCCTCGTAGCTCAAGTTGCCCTGGTCGATGACCCTGACGCGGATGGTCCAGGACGACGCAGCCACGAAGTCGACACCCGTCTCGTAGTTGATCGGGGTCGTCGCCACCCGCAGCGTGCCGTCGGCATCGATCCTGAAGCGCCCGCCCGCGTCGTTGACGAGCGAGAACGTCGCCGTCTGCGTCGCCGGATTGTCCGGGTCGGTGCGCAGGATCCGGCCGATGACGGTGTTGTTGGCCGTGTTCTCGGCCACGGTGAGCGGCGGTGCCTGCGGGAACAGGTCGGTGGGCGCTTCGTTGCGATCGACCACCGTTATCGTGAGGTCTTCCTCGTAGGTGTTGTTGCTGCCATCGGTGACGCGTACCCGGATCACGTGGCTCGCTGCCACCTCGTAGTTGAAGGCGCCCGCGGTCCGCAGCTGCGTGCCGACGATCTGGAACAGGTTCCCCGGGTTGTTCACCAGCGTGTAGGTCGCGGTGTCGCTCGATTCCGGATCGGTGCGTGACAGCGTGCCGACCACGGTGCCGACGGCGGCATCCTCGTTCACCGTCGAGGCACTCAATGCGATGTCGGTCGGCGCCTCGTTCACGTTGGTGACGGTGATGGTGAACTGCTCGTCGCGAGTGAGATTGTTGGCGTCGGTGACGCGCACCGTGATCTGGTGGCTGGTCGCCGTCTCGAAGTCGAGCGCAGTGCTGCCGCGGCGCAGGGTTCCATTGGCGTCGATCGCGAACCGCCCGCCGGCGTTGTCCACCAGCGAGAACGTGAACGTATCGCCTGCATCCGGATCGGTGCGGGTGAAGGTGCCGATGATGGCATTGGCGGCGATGTTCTCCGCCACCGTCAGACTGATCGGCGGCACGATATCGCTCGGGGCTTCATTGACGTTCGTCACCGTGACGGTGAAGTTTTCGTCGTAGGTGAGCCCACCCGAGTCAGTGACGCGCACCGTGATCTGGTGGCTGGTCGCTGACTCGAAGTCCAGCGCCGTGCTCGTGGCACGCAGCACGCCGGTCGACGCATCGATGCTGAAGCGTCCGCCCGCGTTGTTGACGAGAGAGTAGCTCGCGGTATCGCCGCTATCCGCATCGGTCCGTGTAAAGGTCGCGAGCGAGGTGCCGTTCGGGCGGTTCTCCTGGAATGACAGCGCCACCGAGGCCGCGAGATCGGTGGGCCGTGCATTGATGACGATGTTGAGATTGACCGGCGCGGTCGTGACGGTCGAGCCGTTCGCCTCACGCGCCGTAGCAGTGACCGTGAGGGCCAGGTCCTGCGACCACGTGCTCGCCCCCTGTATGCGCAGTCCCGTGAGTTGCGCCGGCGTAAAGCTCCACACGCCGGAGCCTTGATTGGTGCCAGCATTGAAAGTGATGCCCGTCGGCACATTCGCGATCCGGATCTCGAGGGTCTCGGAGCCGTCCTGATCGGTGAGTGCCGCCTGCAGGTTGAGGTTCCAGAACCCGCCGTCGAGCGTGGGCTGGGTGAGCGGCGCAGTCGGCGCCACTGCCTGCACTACCGTGAGCTGCGGCATGTCTGCCACTGCCGTGACCGTCAGCAGGAAGACGCGTTCGGCGGTCACGCCGCCTCCATCGGTCGCCACCACTCTGATCGCCACCTGTCCGGCGGCATTCGGCCTGGTAGTGACGGTGATCGTGCGCAGCCCGTTTGCATCCGGCGCGCTGATGGTCGGTGCGTTCACCACGCTCAGGTCCGGGACGTTGTTATCGTCGGTGCGCACCGCCGACACGGCCACCGTGATGCCGTTCACCGGCGTGAAGTCATCCGTAATGGTGATGTTGACGGTGAGCGTCCCGTCCTCGTTGATCGTCTGGTTCGACAGCGTCTGCACCGACGGCGGTGCGTTGACGTTCCAGCCGAGATTCCACTGATTCTCGAACGTCGGGTTCGCATGCAGCGTGTCGTACTGCGCCTGGGTGGTGGGACGCGTGTAGCCCGCCATCAGGTTCACCAGGGCTTCCGCGTTGATCGTCTGGCTCACGCGATCGCCCGCGAGGAAGAAGTCGATCTTGTAGTTGGCGCGCTCGCTCGCCGTGGTGACCGTGTACCAGTCCTTGATGGTGGTGCGCACGGACGTGCCCACCACGGTGACGACGAGATCGTTGCCCACGCGCTCGAACCACAGCTGCCGGTTGGTGATCCCGCCGCTGTAGCCGACCACGTCGATGTCCGTGCCGTTCGGGTCGAAGTTACGGATCTCATCCGCGCCGGAGTTCAGATCCATCAGATAGGTGTCGCTGTCGTCGCCGCCGATCAGGATGTCGTCGCCGACGCCGCCGTCCAGCATGTCATTGCCTGACTGTGCATCGAGTGTGTCGTTGCCCGCGCCGCCGATCAGGGTGTCATTACCGGCTCCACCATAGATCGTGTCGTTGCCTGCCCCGCCGTCGAGATAGTCGTTACCTGCTCCACCCGTGATCGTATCTGCGAAACCCGAACCGATGAGTCGCTCGGGCGCATCTTCGAAGATGTCACCCGTTGCCTCGCCTGTACTGCCGGTCGTCGTGGTCATATTGACGACTACACCGGCTGTCGCCGTTTCATAGCTGACTGTGTCGACGCCCGCACCGCCCAGGAAGCGATCCGCACCGAGTCCGCCGATCAGCAGATCGTCGCCGATCCCGCCCACCAGGCGATCGTTACCGTCGCCGCCTTCGAGGCGATCGTTGCCGTCGCCGCCGTCCATCTGGTCAGCACCCAATTGCCCGTAGAGCAGGTCGGCGCCGACTTCGCCGTTCAATGTGTCATCGCCGTCGCCGCCGCGCAGCGTGTCGATGCCATCGCCGCCGCTCAGGGTGTCGACGCCGGTGCCACCATCGAGCGTGTCATCGCCCAAGCCACCGACGAGCGTGTCCAGACCACCGAGACCGGAGAGCGTGTCGTCGCCGTCCCCGCCCTCGATCTGGTCGTTGGCAGCGGCACCGGTGAGGGTGTCATTGCCCCCCTGGCCGTAAATCAGGTTGCGCCCCGCGGTGCCAGTGATCGTGTCGTTGCCGCTCGTGCCGTAGAAATAATCGTCGCGATCGAGCACGGTGAAGGTGAAGGTGCGCGTGTAAGTCAGGCCGGAAGCGCTGCCGTTGCGATCTCTCACGGTCACATCGACCGACACCGTAGTTCCGGCCTCGAAGTCCAGCACCGCGCCCGCCCGCAATCGCAGCGTATTGCCGCTCACGATCTCGAAGCGGCTGTCGGTCACGCTGAAGACGTGCGTGGCGAAGTCGCCGGCATCGGGCGCATCCACGTCGGTGGCACTCAGCGTGCCCAGGACCACGGGCGACGCGACCGTGCCGCTGATCGGCCGATCGTTCTCCGCGATGCCCGCGGGAGCACCCGTCAACGTGATATTGCTCGGAGCATCGTTGACGGACGCCACGTTCACTGTGACGGTCTGTACCGTCGACAGGCCGCCGCCATCCGTCACCCGGATCTGGAAGCTGTCAGTACCGTACAGGTTGGCAGTCGGCGTGTACGTCCACGCCCCGGTCGTCGCATTGAGCGAGACACTGCCGCGCGTCGCGGCAGTCGCCACCGCGTAGCCGGTGATGTTGTTGTCCGGATCTGTGGCTCCTACCGACCCGGTAAGCGCCGTGTCCTCGTTCGTGCTTCGGTTTTGGCTCGAGACGACAGGTGCTTCGTTCACGTTGACGACGCCGACAGTGAAATCGCGTTCGTAGGTGAGACCGCCCGAGTCGGTGACGCGCACTCGGATCGTGTGGCTCGTCGCGCTCTCGTAGTTCAGTCCCACGCTGCCTGCACGCAGCGTCCCATTCGCATCGAGTGTGAAGCGTCCACCGGCGTTGTTGACCAGGGTGTACGTCGCCGTGTCCCCAGCGTCAGCATCCACCATGCCGAGAGTCGTGAGCGCCGTACCGGCCGCGATGTTCTCATTGAAGGACAGCGTGCCTGCAGTGATGTTGGTCGGCCGCGCATTGATCTGGATGTTGAGCGTCACCGGATCCGCAAACGCCACCCGGCCGTTACTGATCTCGCGCGCGCTCGCGGTGATCGTCAGCGTCAGGTCCTGAGACCAGTTCGCGGGGCCGTACATCCGCGTCGGCCACGGGCCACCGCCGAAGCTCCAGACGCCGCCGCCGAGGTTCTGGCCGGCATCGAACGTGATGCCATCGGGCACGCCGGATACTCGAACGTCGAGTGCTTCCGAGCGATCCGTGTCCGCCAGCGCGCCCTCGATCTGCACCAGCCACGAGCCCGAGTCGAGCGTCACCTGGGTGAGCGGAGCTTGCGGTTGCGCGACTTGCGCCACCTGGATGATGGGCGGCAGTGCACGCTCGGTCTCGATCACGTTCACTGTGACCAGCTGGGCTGCGCTGTTGCCGTCAGCATCCGTCACCCGGATGATGAATCGCTCCTGACCGCTGTCGACGCCATTGGGTGTGTAGGTCCACTGCCCGGTCGTCGTGTTCAATGCGAGGCTGCCGAACCGCGGCTCGCTCTCGAGCGCGTACGAGACGATGTTGTCGTCGTGGTCGACCGCACCGACCGAGCCTGACAGCGGCGTCAGGTCGTCGGTGGACAGACTCTGTTCGGTCACGCGCGGCGCGGCTCGGCCGCCCGCATGCCAGTACTCATCGAACAGATCCGAGATGCTCTCCGGCACGCTGGCCGGCGCGCTCGCAAACTCAGCGGTCATCTCTGCAATCAACGGTTCGGCGTGCGCGAGGAACAGCGAGTGTGAGCCGACCGCAATCTCGCGGATGCGCGAGCCGCCCACCGCGTAGTAGCCCGACACTGTGATCGTCGCAGTTCCGCCGATGATGCCGATGCGCAGGTCGTTGCCGCTTCGCGTGATCCAGATCTGATCGATACTCGCCTGCATGATCTGGATGCGGTTCGTACCGAGCGCGTCGACGATGGTGTCCGCGCCGCTCGTCAGATCGAAGCCGTACGTGTCGTTGCCCGCCTCGCCGTTCAGCTGGTCGTTGCCGGTCTCACCGAGCAGCGTGTCGTCGCCATCACCCCCATACAGCGTGTCGTCGCCCGTACCGCCCGCCAACTCGTCGTTGCCGGCATCGCCGTAGAGCTGATCGACTCCGGCATCGCCGCCGAGCTGATCGTCCTCGCTGCCGCCGCGGACGGTGTCGTTGCCGGCCCCGCCGCTTACCAGATCGGTGCCGGCATCGCCGGACAGCGTGTCATTACCATCGCCGCCAGCGAGCAAGTCCGCGTTGTTGCCGCCTTCCAGCGTATCGTCGCCATCCTCGCCGGTGAGGTTGTCGTCGCCGTCCCCACCGCGCAGCGTGTCGGTTCCCTGGCCGCCAACGAGCACGTCGTCTCCGGCTCGCCCTTCGAGAATGTCGTTGCCGCCGAGCCCGATGAGGCGGTTGGCACGCGCATCGCCACGCAAGGTGTCTCCGTATCCATCGGAGCCGACGATGTTCTCGACCGACGCGAATCCGTCGGTTCCCAGCACGATCGTGTCGCCGGCAGCATACCCGCCGCTCGTCGCGCGTGACGCCAGATCGACCGTCACGGCCTGGCCCGAGCGCGTGTAACGGATCGTGTCCCCATAGGGGCTCGTCTGATGGTCGCGATCCACTGCCAGTCCGGCGGTGATCGAGTCGTTGCCGCCATCGAGCACGTCGCCGCTGGCGCCGCCGTCGAGCGCATCGTCGCCCTCACCGCCGCGCAGCGTGTCACTGCCCGCCCCGCCCGAGATGATGTCATCGCCGTCGAGACCATCGAGCGTGTTGGCATTGCCATCGCCCACGACCAGATCGCCCGCCGCCGAGGCGGTTTCCCCGAGAAGCACGAGATGCGTCAGGTCCGCGACCAGTCCATCGCGCAGTTGCAGGTTCTCGATGGCGCGGTTCGGATCGCTCTGCCCGGTAATCTGCACCCAGTTGGTGCCGCTGTAAGTGATCCTGAGGTCCGCTCCGATCCGCTGGAACGTCAGATCCGAGATTCCGACGTTCATGCCGATATCGAGTGTGTCGTTGCCGCCGTCTTCGTTGCGGAACACCTCGCGCGTTGCCTGCGCGATGCTGTTGAAGACGTTGCCGGTGCGAGAAGCTCCATTGATCCAGCCCTGCGACGGCCAGCCACCGGCCGGCGGCAGCGTGCGCGATCCCCCTTCCGGGAACGCCACCAAAACCGGGTAGATGAAGTCGATCAGGTCGCGGGAGCGATAGACCTCCTCGCCCGTGCCGTTGCGCGTGACTACCAATCGATAGCAATCGCGCGAACCGCTCGCCGTCGCCTGTACCCCGAGGGGGATCCAGGTGGCAGTGTAGAGCGTGGAGTTGAACACACCGTTGAGACTGACGATTTCCTCCGTCGAGAACGGCGCATCGAGAATCGTGTCCTGCCCGGCTGCGGCGTCGATCTCATAGATGTCGTCGCCAGCACCGCCGTAGAGCTTGTCGCCGCCGGCGAGGCCGCGCAGGATGTTGCCAGAGTCATCGCCGCCCAGCACATCCGCACCGCTCGACCCTTCGATACCTTCGATGCCGACATACACATCGGACGCTGGCGTACCTGTCAGCACGATGGCGTCTCTAGTGTTTGTGCCCGTCGCCCCGAGGAACGCACGAATACCGCTGGAACCGGTGCTTGCATACGAGACGATGTCGGTTCCGCCACCGCCGATCAGAATGTCGGCACCGGCGCCGCCGTCGAGCACGTCATCGTCGTCGCCGCCGAAGAGCACGTCGTTGTCGGCGCCGCCGCGCAACAGATCGGCGCCGCCGTTGCCCGCAAGAATGTCCGCGCCAGCAGCGCCGTCGATCGTGTCATCGCCGCCATTGCCGGTGGTCCAGTCGACGCCTGCGGTGCCGGCGAGGACGTCCGCACCCTCGGTGCCGCCTCCCAGGATCGACCAGGTCGTAACGTCGTGGCGGCCGGTGGCCGCAAAGACGAAGTTCTCGATCGAGTTGCCGGTGACATACCAGTCGCGGATCGTAATGCGATCGCTCACCTGCTCGAACGCGCGCCCATCGCCGTCGCCCAGCGTGATCGCGATCTGCAGGTCGTTGCCCTCGCGATGGAGCAGCAGGTCCTGGATGTCGATGCCGACGCCGAACTCCAGATAGTCGAAGCCGGCATTGCGCGCGATCGCGCCGCTCACCGGCCCCAGGTGCCGGCGGAACAACAGCGATTCGTTCGCGTAGTCGTAGAGCCCCAGCCACCGCGTGCCGTCAAAGTAGGTGACTCCGTTCTTGGTCACTTCCGCGGTTGTGGTGTTGAGCACGTAGCCGTTGGTGAACGTGCCGTTCAGCCAGACTGTCTCCCAGTTATCGACGTAGTCATCGAACACGATGTCGCTGCCGTCACCGCGCTGATAGCGGAAGATGTCCATGCCATCACCGCCGATCACGGTGTCGTTGCCGCGGCCGCCGACGACGATGTCGGAGCTGATGCCGCCATACACGGTGTCGTTGCCGTCGTCGCCGAATACAGTGTCGTTGCCTTGTCCGCCGATCATCTGGTCGTCGTCGCTGCCGCCGCCGATGAAATCGTTGTCCTCATCGCCGGCGACCAGGTCGCGACCGCGGCCGCCGAAGGCGAAGTCGTGACCCGCGAGACCGCGAATGTCGTTGTCGGCGTCGGTGCCGACGATGAAGTCCGACCCTGCGGTACCGAGAATGACGTCCGAGCTGGAGTTGCCGACGATGAACGAGGTGAGATCGCCGATGCGGATGTCCTGGCCATCGGCGAACCGCAACCACTCCACGCGTCGCGTCGACTCGAACCAGTCCTTGATGATGAGCTGATCGCCGGTCGCGACGGTGCCGCCGAGTTCCGGATCCGTGTACGTCAGCGTGATGATCAGGTCGTTCCCGGGCGACTGCGTCGTGCCGGAACGCTGGAGTCGAACATCGCCGAAGGAAATGTTCGGCCCGAAAGCGATGGCGTCTTCGCCGCCCTTGACCGAGCCATCGATTTCGTAGTCCCCGCCGCCGGCCCAGTTGCGGGCAACCGCGCCCGCGCCGATCTGCTGCACACGCGTATAAAGTGAGTCGACGCCGCTGCCAGGCGTTCCCGCGTTGTCGGCTTCATCGAAAATGACGTCGATGCCGCTGCCGTAACCGAACACATACTGATCCGTGCCGCCGCCGCCGAGCAGGTGCGCCTCGCCATTCGCACCGCGATCATCACCGGCACCGCCATCGAGGATGTCGCCGCCCGCGCCGCCGCGCAGCGTGTCGTTGCCCTCGCCGCCGCGCAGCCAATCGCTGCCGCGCGAGCCGTACAGGACGTCATCGCCCTCGCCGCCATCGAGCATGTCGCCATTGCTCGTTGTATTGAGGGCCGCCGCTGCCGCTGCAGCGTCAGTGTCGGCAAACTGATAGCTCGAAGCGCCCGCGAACAGGCGATCGTTGCCGGCTTCACCGAACAGCCAATCGTCGAGCTTGCCGCCGACCAGCGTGTCGTTGCCCTCACCGCCGATCAGGTCGTTGCCGAGGTCGCCTGCGATAATCGTGTCGTTGCCGGCGCCGCCTTCGATCACTGCCGCAACATCGATGACGTGCTGTCCGCTCGGAGCCTGCGCGCCGTTGATCGTCAAGCCGGTGGTCGAAGCAATGCGATCGCCAGCCACAGTGATGACGTCCGACGCATCGGTACCGACGATCAGATCCTTGCTGTTGGTCTCTATCGTATCGCCGATGGCGGACACGGCCGTACCATCTGGCTGGAGAAAGAAGGTCACGCGCTCACGCGTTTCCGCCGCCAGTCCAAAGTCCACGAGCGCCGGGCTGAACGTTGTGCCGTCGATGCTGCCGCCCTCGACTTCGTCGAGAAAGACTCCCCAGCCTCCGGTCCAATCCGTCGAAGCTCGCTTGTGCAGGCCGAGCTCCCAGGCGCGCGCCAGGGTCAGTGTCCACATCGCCGTGAAGGCACTGTCGGGCTCGGCAGCCATGGCTGTTCTGATCGCGCCGGCCTGCTGCAGAAACGTCGCATAGTCCACGGCCGTGCTGAGATCGCCGAGCAACGCCGTCGTGTCGAACTTGTTCGCGACCACGATCGCATCGATGCTCGGGAGCAGTCCCCGAACCTCGTTGATGGGAATCGCGTTGAGGTCGATGCCGGCGAGACGGTAGTTGCCGAGCAGCGCGCGCTTGACGAAGACGTTGCCCCCCGCGAGCCGCGGAATCATGTCGGCGATGCTGATGGCGATACCGTAGTTCAGGACGCGGGTGAGATTGCTGTCGCGGTACGCCGTGATCGTGCGGCCCGACGCATCCGTCGTCCGATAGACGAAGCTCTTCTTGTAGGTGCCGTACGAACCCAGGCGGATCTCATCGCCATCCACGACGCGCGAGCCGGCGATCCTCACCACATTGTTGAGCATCTCGGCGGCGCTCTGCGCGATGCTGCGCGCGTTCTCCCTGGATGCGCCGCCCTTCGCCCAGGCGCCAGCCGCGTCGAAGCGCCGCGACTGCTCGTTCCAGCGCAGATCGGCGCCGGACTTTGGCGTCTCCGCGAACAGCGAACCGATGAGTCCGCCGAAGATGTAGCCAACGAATGCGCCGACCAGCGCGCCGACCGGACCCCAAATGGAGCCTGCCTTGGCGCCGGCCTCGGCGCCGGCGATCGCGCCGCCCACGTAGCCTCCCACGGCTGCGCCGATCGATGCGCCGATCTGTCCCTCGATGGTGTCGAACTCGACGAGCTGCGACGCGAGATACGTGCCGAGGAATGCGCCGGCGGCGAGACCCATGGAGCCGGTCACGCCGTCATACCAGTGCGGAGCGTTCGTCAACAGATTCTCGGCGATGCGCGCGATGGCGGCGCCGCCGGTGCTGGTGATGGCACCGCCGATGGTGGGATCGATGTCGAGCTCGGCAACCAGCTCACCGAAGAGGTATGAGCTCACCGCGCCGACGGCTGCGACACCGAGCTGCCCCGGAAGCTCCTTGAACGTCTCAGTCAGACTGAACTTGCCCTCGTCGATCGCCTGTCCGAGAGTGCGGCCGAGCTGACTCAGCGTGGTGCTGACGGCAATCGACACGAGCGGATCTTCCAGTCTCAGGAGCTTCGCGAGGCTCGAGCCGAGTACCCCGCCGAGCCCGGCGAAGTCGATCGCCGAACGGTGCTCCGGGTCGGCGCTGAGCGCTTCGAGCTCACCGCGGGTTCGGCTGATTTCATTGGCGTCTTCATCGAAGAGGATCGTCTCGCGTCGCGCGAGGATGAAGGGAAGGCCCGGGATCTCTTCCTTGGTCACGAGGTCAATCTGGTAGCCGCCCGACTCGGTTCGCCGCACCATCACGTCGGGAACCGGGTTGCCGCGCAATTGTTGGACGAACTCTGCCGCGTCCTCGTGCGGCGGGACGTATACGCACCTGAACGCCAGATCATTCCCTTGCCCAACGAGCCAGTTATCGCCGAACCAGCAATCGATACTATTGCCGTCCCTTACGAAGAACCGGACGTCGTGCTGCGCCAACACTGACAGCCCGGCATCGAGCGCCTGGGACACGGAGCCGAACCCTTCGCGGGCCAGCTGGGTCGACAGAGTGCCGTACGCGTAGATGTCCTGGGCAAACAGCGCGAGATTGACGCCCGGGATGGCAATGCCAAGGATTTTCGCCAACAGGTGGCTCATGGCCTCGGTCAGCGGCTTGCCCGTCAAGGCGCGCATGATTGCGCTGCGTACCTGGTTGGCGGGGATGCCGCCAATCTCGTGCTCGGCATAGATTGCCGTGCGCTCCGCCATGAGATCGCGTTGCTGGGCTTGCAGCGCTCGCAGCTCTGCACCGCGCACGGTGCCGCTGCGAATCTGACTCTCCAGGGCATCGATCTGCTGGGTCAGCGCGGCCACGCGCGGCTCGGCGGCGAACTCGGCTTCCAGCTGGTTGAGGAAATTGACGATGCCGACGTCGGCAAGATCGACCTGGCGTTCGCTCGCCTGACGAATGACCGCGCGAATCGCGTCGCGGTCGAGCGATGACGTCCCGTCAAGATGCGCGATTCCAAGGCCGCCATCCAGTTGTCGCAGTACCCGGAATTCGGTCAGGCGATCGGCATCGAGCGGCGCTTCGAGTACGGTTGCGTTGTGCGCGCTGATCATCGCTGTTCGCGCGCCTGGCTTGTCGAGGTCCACCGCCAACTTCGTAGCAGCGTCCGCGTTCCGATACTCCGCGGTCTCCCGCAGATAATCGATTTCCTTGTTGTTGTAGATGAGGCGATTGCCAATGTCGTCCGCCGTGTCCATGAAGTTGGTGCTGCGAAACTGCAGCTCATTGATCTCGTCCTGCAGTGCGAGGTCCAGACCGCTTTGCAATCGAGCAGCCAACGCCGTGTCGGGGTTGCCGGCGGCGACGCTCTGCCGGTATGCCGCCAAGTCCGCACCGTTCGCGGCGAGGAATTGCTCCTCGATCGCCGTCAGCCGGGCGCGGACGACATCCGTGTATCCCTTGTGCGGCCCGAGGTGTCTGGCATCCGCGTCGGGCACGAATCGATTCGGCAGGTCCTGCAGATTGCGATCGGCATCGAGGAAGCCCTCCGCCGCGCCGCGACCGCCAATCTCGTCATAGAGCCGCAACAGCGAGTGGGAGGTGGTGCGGGTCGAGACCGACGTGACGCCAGCCCTCGTTTCGGTCAGTGTCGGAAACAGCTCCTGCGGAATCGAATGACTCTGCTGTGTACCCACTGGAAGCGGCGTGCGACCACCCGGAGCGCTTGGCATGACGATCTCCCTTCTTGTTCTTGCCTGGTACTGACCTTGTTACTTGCCTGGTACTGACCTTGTTACTTGCCTGATTCAGATTTCTGCACCGCGCATGGTCGCGGGGTCGAGCAACTGGATTTCAAACAGCCCCAGCCGCTTGATTTGAGCGCCCAGCTCGCGCGAGACGAACACATCATGCAGCGCGTAGGCATCCCGAAAGATGTGCATACCCGAAGGCAGCTCGTGCCTGAGCGCACGAGTCCTGCCGAGCCCGGCGATGTACTTGTGCGTACTGTCGTGCTCGACGAGCACTGCTGAGCGGCTCCAGTCGTACGCCTGAACGACGCGGCGCACGTACAGGAACTCGTAGCCTTCGACCTTCTCGTCGTCGGCGAATGTCCAGTCGATCGCTACGGTGTCTATCGCGTCGGGATCATGCTGGCGCAGAGTCTCGATGAGCGCGCGCGACGCGACGATCAAACCCGTGGAATGCCAGGCTGCCGGCAACACTTCCGGCTTCTTCGCCGTCGTCACGAAGCGTTGCTGCTCGGCTCGCAGCGCATCGAGGCCGCGGTAGGCGAGCGCAGCTGCGCTCGGCACCGTATTTCGCCAATACGTCAGATTCAGGATATCGTCGTATTCGGGGAGGATCGACAGTAACAGGGACCTGCTTTCCCCCTTGACTGCAGGCTCCGCCGGCTCGAGCACTCGTCGAGCCCGGGGAGAAGTCTGCCCCAGATACTTGAGGTCTGCGACGCGCGGATCGTCGAGCAGGCGACTTGCCTCCGGCGGCAGTTGCGGGATCAACTCGTCACTCATCTCTCTCTCCCCGCTTCCTGCAACCGCCGCGACAAGGGCGAGAGCAGGAACTCAATGATGCGGCGCCGGCCGGTCTTGATCTCCGCGGTGGCCGCGAAGCCCGGCGCCAGCGCGATACGTTTGCTGCCGACGTCTATGTACGTCTGCGCCAGTTTTACCTGGCATGGAAACACCAGACCCAGCTCCTTGTTATCGACGGAGTCCGTGCTGATGGTCTCGATCGTGCCGTTCACGACGCCGTAGCGGGTGAACGGAAATGCTTCGAGCTTGATCTCCGCCGGCTGACCCTCGCGCACGAAACCGATGTCCTTGTTCAGCACCATGGCCTCGATGATCAGCTCCTCGTCTTTCGGCACGATCGCGAGCAGCGCATCGGCGGGCTTCACGACCGCGCCGATCGTGTGCACCGACAGCTGCGTTACGGTCCCGTCGATCGGACTCGCGAGGATCGTGAGCGACGCCTTGTCGTTCGCCTTCTTCACTTCCTCGGCACGCAGACGATGGTTCGCCTCCGCCTCGCTGAGCGCATCGAGCGCCTTCGCGCGAAATTCGCTTTGCAGCTTCGCGATCTGGCTGTCCACGCCGGCGAGCGCCGCGCGACTCTTGACCAGCTCCTCGGTGCGGATGATCAGGTCCTGCCGCAAGCCGACGACGCGTTCCTTCACTTCGTCCACGCGCATGTGCGGCACCAGGCCGTCCTTGTCGAGCTTTTCCAGACTGGCCAGCTGTCCTTCGGCGAGCGGCAATTGCTGCTCGATCTTCCTGACTTCGGCGCCCACCATCGCGAGATCGGAGCTGCGCTGTCCACGCTCCTCGCGCAACGCGCTCAACGCCGTGCGGTGCTCGGCGACACGCGCAGCGACCAGGCTCCTCTGCGTCTGCAGGTCCGCCGCCGGCATGCCTTCAGGAGCTTCGAACTGCCACGTGAGGCTGTCGGCTGCCTGCACCAGTGCTCGTGCGCGGGCGCGATCGACAGCGGCAACGAACATGCTTTCGCGTGCCTGTGCGGCTTCCGCTTCGGTAGCGGTCGGATCGAGCACGATCAACGGCTGCCCGGCCTTGACGAAGGTGCCGTCGCTCACATGAATCGCGCGTACGACGCCGACGTCAGCCGCCTGGATGTACTTCACGCGCCCTCGCGGAATGACCTTGCCTTGCGCCGAGGCTACGACATCGATATGACCGACGCATGCCCAGAGGATCGCGATCGCGACGAAGGACAGCAGCGACCACAACACGATGCGCCCGAGCGGATTCGGCGGCGTCTCGAGCACTTCCAGCGCGCCCGGCAGGAAGTCGGTTTCCTGCAACTGCCTGGCGCTCTTGTCCCGCTCTTTCTGCAATGCCAGGCTTTGCCTGAGCACTGCCCAATGTCTGGCAAGGAAGCTCACGTACCCTCCTTCGCCAGCTGGATGCCCATCTGCTTCGCGTAGAGCGTCGCGTAACGGCCGCGCTGCGCCAGCAGCTTCGCATGAGTTCCGCTCTCCGTAATGCGGCCGCGCTCGAGGGTGACGATGCGATCGGCCTGCCGCACGGCGGACAAGCGGTGCGCGATGATGATCAGCGTGCGGCCCTGCGCCATCACCTTGAGATTGTGCTGGATGATCTCTTCGCTCTCGGCATCGAGCGCGGAGGTTGCTTCATCGAAGATCAGGATTTTCGGCTCGATCGCGAGCGCGCGTGCGATCGCGATGCGTTGCCGCTGACCCCCTGAGAGATTGCCGCCACGCTCGTCGATGCGCGTGTCGTAGGCTTCCGGCAGCTCGAGGATGAACTCGTGCGCACCCGCGAGCTTCGCCGCAGCGACCACGCGCTCCATCGGCAGCGCCGGATCCGCGAGTGCGATGTTCTCACGTACGCTGCGATTGAACAGGATGTTCTCCTGCAACACGACTCCGACCTGCCGACGCAGCCACGCCGGGTCGACGAGCGCCAGATCCACTCCATCGACCAGCACGCGTCCGCGCTCCGGCGTGTGCAGACGCTGCACGAGTTTGGCGAGCGTCGATTTGCCGGAACCCGACGGTCCCACGATGCCGATCACTTCGCCGGGGGCGACTTCCAGCTCGACGTCGTTCAGCGCCTCGCGCCCGCCCGGGCGGTAGCGGAAAGTGACGCGCTCGATCTTGATCGCGCCTCGCAACGTCGGCAGGCTGGAGCGCGACGGGCTGGTCCGCGGCTCAGTCGGTGCATTGAGGATGTCGCCGAGACGTTCGACCGCGATGCGCGCCTGCTGAAAATCCTGCGCGAGCTGTGCCAGGCGCAGGATCGGCCCGGCAGCGTTGCTGGCCAGCATGTTGAAGGCCACCAGCTCGCCTACCGTCATCGAGCCCTTGATCACGAGCCGCGCGCCGAAGAACAACAGTGCGACGGTCGACAGCTTCTGCACCAGCTCGATAGCCTGCCGGCCCCAGTTCGCGAGCATCGCCGCCTGAAAGCCTGTTTTGACGTAGCCTGCGAGCTGCCGCTCCCAGCGCGCCTGCATCTGCGGCTCGACCGCCATCGCCTTGAGCGTCTCGACGCCGGTGATGCTCTCGACCAGGAATGACTGGTTTTCTGCACCCCGCGCGAACTTCTCATCGATCTTCGCCCGCAGGAGCGGCGCCACGACCAGCACGATGATCGCGTACAGCGGCAGCGTCACCAGCACGACGAGCAGCAGTGTCGGGCTGTACATGTACATGACCGCGAGAAACACGACCGCGAAGAACAGGTCGATGACGAGCGTCAGCGCGGAGGACGTCAGGAACTCGCGAATCGTGTCCAGTTCCCGCACTCGCGCGACGGAATCACCGACCCGGCGCGCTTGAAAGTATGCGAGCGGCAACTGCGTGAGATGCGAGAACAGCTTCGAGCCGAGCTCCGCATCGACGCGGCTGGTGGTATGAGCGAACAAATAGGTGCGCAGGCCGCCGATCGCCACATCGAACGTGAAGACCACGAGCAGCCCGATTGCGAGCACCTCGAGCGTCGTGAGTCCCTTGTGGACCAGCACCTTGTCGATGACGATCTGGAAGAACAGCGGCGATACCAGCGCCAGCAATTGCAGGAAGAACGAGGCGATCAGCACGTCGCGCAGAATGTGGCGATAGCGGACCAGCGCTGGGATGAACCAGCTCACGTCGAATGAGCGCTGCTGGCCGGCAACGCGCTCCCGCGTCGTCATCAGGATCAGCACGCCGGAAAAGCTGGCCTCGAACTGCGCGCGCTCCAGCGCCTGCGGGCGCTCGTCCTTGCTGCGGAAGACGAGCACCTTGCCGTGGGTCGCCTGCAGCAGCACGGCGTACTCGCCATCCGTCTGCAGCGCGATCGCCGGCAACGGCATGCTATCGAGCTTGCCCGGCCTGACCTGAACCTTGCGCGCCTGAACGTCCAGCTTCTTCGCCAGGCGCAGCAGGTCGTCCGCGTCGAGCGGCGCAGAGCCTTTGCCGAGCAAGTGCCGCAGCTGCTCCGGATCGGCGGGCCGATCGAGAAACGACAGGAGCAGGATGAACGACGCGAGTGCGCTGTCTCCCTCCGGCTGAACTTCAGACTCTGCTCCCATGAGCCGCTCGTCCTTTTGTCGTTAGTATTACCGCCGCCGGCTCCAGCCTCGCTCTTACTTCATTTGCTCGCCGCCGCGGTCGCTGCATTGACGTGACTCGACATGTGAATCTTGTCGCGACGGCCAGTCGCCGGGTCGGTGCGATGCAGACTGAAAGCGGTGTGCCGGAACGGCCCCTTGATCAGGTCGATGAGCATCGCCTCGGCCAGCTTGTTCTCTTTGGTCGCGAAGGGCGTGATCAGCTCGACGAGCCAGACGCGATCCCCGGACGTCCACTCCGCCAGTGTCAGCCGTTCGCCCTTCTCGAGCTTCGCTTCGGCGTCCGCCGACAACTTCGCCCAGATGGCCACGCCGAGCGGTATCTGCTCGATCCCTTGCTGGCTGAGACCTGAGGCAGCGAACGCGGCCGGGTCGATCTTGTCCGAGCCGGGCAACGGACCGAACGTGAAAATACGAAACTGCTCGGCGATCACCGCCGGCATGAAGGACCATTCGAGGTCCTTGATCCTCAGTTCCTTGTGGAGTGGCGACTGCGACAGCAGCCACACGATCTGACCGAGTGCCTCGGCTACCGTTCTCGGTGCACCGGGCGACGCCGCGCCCGTTGATTGCTTGCTGATCGGCTCCATCGGACTACCCTGCGTCTCATCGAGTTCCGTCGTCGAGCGCTGTCCTGCGCATGCATCACGCACTGATGGTCTCATCCGTGAAGCGGCACGAATCGTCTCTTGTCGTTAATGCTGCCGTCGGCAATTCGTGCACGACGAGCATACTCGCGCCATGCGCAGATGCAAACGCGGACTTGCGACGATCGAGTTGGAAGCCAGGGTCGAGTGGCGTGCTTCGACTCAAGCCGTTGAACTGAAGAAGAATCTTTGGTTTGGGCCGCGCAATCCCGCGCTCGCTACCGGCCCGCTCGAAACAGCGGACGGGCCCGGACCGTAAACCGCGCCTCCAGCGCCTGCGCCCATTTCGCATCCTGCCCGTAGAGGTCGCGGCGGAAGTTCATCCGGCCCTGGGGATCTACCCATGCGGTCCAGTAAGCCAGCAGCACCGGAATGCGCCTCTTCAGTGTGACGTTGCGCAGTTGCCCCTGCTCGATCGCGCTCGCGATCGACGCCGCGTTCCAGCGTTCCGGATCGTGGAGCACGAGCTCCGTCAGCTCCGGCGCTCGCTCGACTCGTACGCAGCCGGAGCTGAACGCGCGGTCGGTGCGCTCGAACAGGCCCTGCGACGGAGTGTCGTGCAGGTACACCTGGTACGGATTCGGAAACATGAGCTTGACACGCCCGAGCGCATTCGACGGACCGGGATCCTGCCGCAGCGTGTAAGGAATATGGCCGCTCCGATACTGCGACCAGTCGATCGAGGCAGGATCCAGCTCCTGCCCTTGCGCGTCGAGAACTCGCAGCCCCTTGCGTGTGATCGATTCAGGATCGCGCTGTGCCGCGGGCAGGATGTCGTGCTCGATGATGCCGGGGGGTACCGTCCAGGTCGGATTCAGGACGACGTAACTGATCTCGGAACGGAAGATCGGTGTGCGGCGATACGGCTTGCCGACCTGCGCGCGTGCCTGCCAGACGATCTGCTGGCCGCGCACGTAGTACACCGTGAAGGCCGCGATGTTCACGACCACGAACTCGTCGGGCAGATCCTGCAGTAGCACGCGACCGCGATCGAGATTGACACGCAACTGGGTGATGCGATCGGCGAGCGGCACGTTCAGCTCGGCGATCGTGTCTGCACCGACGACACCGTCGCTCTCAAGCCCCATGCGCGCCTGAAAGGACCGCACGCCCGCTTCGAGCCCGGCGTCATAGTCGAGCACGTCACTGGCGGCGGCCTGGTCCAGGTCGCCGCTGGCGATCAGCCTCGCGCGCAATTGCGGAACCCGCGCGTCGCTGTCACCGGGTCGCAGCGTCGGCCCCGCGGCCAGCGTCGCCTGCGGCGCTTCTGCAGCGGCGCGATACCGGGCCAACTCGCGCTCGAGTCCCGTATATAAGGAGTGTGTGGGTTTCAATGCCTCGACGCGCTGATAGATGTCCTCAGCCGCGAGCGCCTCTTCTACCTTGCGTGACACATCCATGCTCGCCAGCGTGCGGCCGTAATTCCATTGCGCATCGAACGTCTGCGGGTCGACTTTGCCGAACGACAGGTGATACGCGAGCCGCAGCAGTGCCTCGGTCAGCAGCACATCGTATTGGGCACGCACTGCGTCCGTCGCCGCGGATCGTGCGATCTGACCGGCCAGGTCCTCGAGCAGCGGCAGGTGATAGTCCTTCGGATCCAGTCCCTGGTCGTAGCTCTCCGTGAGCGCGCGGCGCAACTGTTCGGCGTTGCGCGCGTTATCCCAGGCCGCACGGAATCCGCGGCGCGTATAGAACTCTTGCAGTCGTTCGGGAAGAGCGATGCGAGCGCCGTGAATCGTGGGCGCAGCAGCAGTCGTCCATGCATCGAGCTCAGCCGCAATGGCTTGCGCGAGCGGATCACTCTCCCCTGGTGCCGGTTGCGCGAGAGCCAGCGACGCTGTGCATGCGGCGGCTGCGCAGGCAATCCAAAATCGCAAAGCCATGCTCGACGCTAGCACGCCGCTTCGGTGCGGCAGCACCGGCAGTGCAGTCACGCTGAATTGCCCGGAGTACGGATCGCGTGGAGGTGGATCTCCACCCTGTTCAGTCGCGCAGTCGAGCGTTGACTTGCGAGCTGAAACGGACGGCAAGCGCGCAGCCGATGGGATGCGAGACCTCCACGAGCGCACGTTGGAGCGGATCGCCGGGCAGTGACAGCGCGAGCGAGGTCAGGAGATAAGTCGCCATCCCCACGAGCGCACCCGCAATCACGTACAGCTTCCACGCTGCGTCGCGCTTGACGAGCCAGGTGATCGCGAGGCTGAGCAGCGCATATTCGACACCCTTGATGCTAGCGGCGAACCACTGCGTTGCCGTCACTGTGCTCGCGCCGAGCACTTCGAGAGTCGCCTTGTGCAAGGCGCGCGCGGTCAGGAACGCCACCGGGGCAGCGAACAATCCGATGAGGCCTGCAATGGAGGTGCCTGCCCGCACCGCTGCCTGACCGGCGACGAGGGCGGCACAAACCAGCGCCGACCATGAGAGCTTTTGCACCGTCTCCGCGACTATGTGCACCCTGTCCGGCAGACGATCCTGCCAAAGCGCGACGACGAGCAAGAGTGCTTCCAGCAACAATCCCAGCAGTACGCCGACCCACGCACCCTTGAGCACGCGTTGGGCGAGCTCGGACTTCTGTTGCGGAACGACGGAGGTCGAGGCGACGTCTTGCATCGGGCAGTACCAACTGGAGCATGCAGCGGATGTATTGACGCGCATCGCCGCGGCAGCGCCCACCTTCGCCCGTCAGCTATCGGCTGCTGACTTTGGTCATTGCGGGCGAATGCAGGCCAGGCTCCCTTGCCTGCCGCTCATACGTGTGTTACATACTGAACCATATGGTTCAGTATACCCAAGCCCACTTCGATGCCTCGTTCGCCGCGCTCTCGGACGTCACTCGACGCGGCGTCCTGGAGCAGCTCGGGCGCGCAGACGCTTCAATCACAGACCTTGCCGAGAAATTCCACATGACCCTCACGGGCATGAAGAAGCATGTCGGCATCCTGGAGCAGGCCGGGCTCGTCACCACGGAAAAGATCGGACGCGTGCGCACCTGCAGGCTCGGCGTGTGCCGGCTGGAGGAAGAGGCGGCATGGATAGAGAGATTTCACCAGCTCTGGGACGCACGCTTCGACGAGCTGGACAAGGTTGTTGAAGAACTGAAACGGAAGGAGAAGGTCGATGGACGCAAGAAGAGAGAGTGAGCTTGCCCCCATGAAGAACCGCACGACGGTGGAGCGGAAGTCCGAGCGTGAGCTCGTCGTCACGCGAACTTTCAACGGCCCGGCGCGCCTTGTGTTCGAGGCGTGGACCAAGCCCGAGCTGTTCAGGCAGTGGTGGGTGCCAAAGTCGATGGGAATGTCCCTGCTCTCCTGCGAAATGGATGTTCGTGTCGGGGGCAAGTACCGTTTGGAGTTCGCACACGGGGACTCACGGGCGGCGTTCTTCGGCACGTACAAGGAAGTAACACCGCACTCGCGCCTCGTCTGGTCCAATGAGGAAAGCGACGAGGGTTCCGTCACGACGGTGACCTTCGAGGAAAAAGGCGGCAAGACGTTGCTGGTCCTGCACGAGCTTTATCCCTCGAAGGAAGCTCTCGACGCTGCCGGCACCGGGGCGGCGGATGTGATGGTCGAGACCTTCGCGCAACTGGACGAGCTTCTCGTTACCCTCGGCGCGAGCGTGGCACGGTCAACTGGAGGCTAGGGTCGGAATCGAACCGGCGTAGACGGCTTTGCAGGCCGCTGCATGACCACTCTGCCACCTAGCCAGGTGGGCGCGGGCGCAATTGCTGCGCCCAAGAAGCGCAAAACCCCGGGAGCGGCCCGGGGTTCTGCTCAAGAGCTGGAGCGGGAAACGAGGCTCGAACTCGCGACCTTAACCTTGGCAAGGTTACGCTCTACCAACTGAGCTATTCCCGCTTGAGGATCGCCGGACACGGGTCCGGGCGAACGGGCGATATTCTAGGGCCGACCAACCCTCTGTCAAGGCAACGGCGCCCGGTCAGCGGTCCCCGGAACGCATCAGCTCGGGCCAGGCGGCGCGCAGGTAGACGATCATCGACCACAACGTCAGCGCCGCCGCAGCAACCAGGCAGAACACGCCGAGCTCGAACGCCGGGATGAACCACACGTCGCTCCGGAACAGCATCATCGACAGGCCGGTCATCTGGAAAATCGTTTTGAGCTTGCCCATCGAGGACACCGCGACCTTGCCGCGCGCGCCCATCTCCGCCATCCATTCGCGCAGCGCCGAGATCGTGATCTCGCGGCCGACGATCACGGCCGCAGTCAGCGTGATCAGTACATGCGGATTGAACTTGGGCCAGCGCATCTCCGGCGGCGGTTGGCTGACGAGCAGCACCAGCGCAACCGCAACCATCAGCTTGTCGGCTACGGGATCAAGAAAGGCGCCGAGCGCCGAGGTCTGGCCGAGCCGCCGTGCCAGGTAGCCATCGAGCGAGTCGGTGACGGCCGCGAGGATGAAGACGCTCGCCGCAGCGGGATTGGCCCAGGGATACGGCGCGTAGACGAGGATGACGACCAGCGGGATCATCACGATCCGCGCCACGGTCAGGTAATTCGCGATCGGAAAACTCACTGGGCCCGATTGTAAGGAATTTCAGCCCGTCGCGTGCAAGCTGTCGTAGATCGATTGCGCCAGCTTGCGGCCGATGCCATGCACTTTCGCCAGGTCGTCGACCCCGGCACGCACGACGCCCTGCAAGCCGCCGAACTGTCGCAGCAGCTCCCTGCGCTTGCGGGGCCCGAGCCCAGGCACCGTCTCCAGTACGGAATGCGTGCGCGCCTTGGCACGGCGCTGCCGGTGGCCGGTGATCGCGAAACGGTGCGCCTCGTCGCGGATGCGCTGGATCAGGTGCAGCGCCGGCGAATCGGCAGCAAGAATGCGCGGGTGTTCCTCGCCGGCGAGGAACAGGCGTTCCTGCCCTGGGCGGCGGTCAGCCCCCTTGGCGACGCCTGCCACGCACACGCGTTCGATCTCGAGCTCCTTCAACACGCTGACCGCTTCGGCGAGCTGCCCCGGACCGCCGTCGATCAACAGCAGATCGGGCAGCGGCGCTTCGCCCTTCTTGATGCGCGCATAGCGTCGCGAAAGTGCCTGGCGCAGTGCGCCGTAGTCATCGCCGGGTGCGAGCCCTTCGATGTTGAAGCGACGGTAATCGCTCTTGAGCGGTCCTTCGGGACCGAACACGACGCACGATGCCACGGTTCGCTCGCCCATCGTGTGGCTCACGTCGAAACATTCCATGCGCTTCGGCGGCGCGCTGAGCCCGAATACTTCGGCGACGGACTGGAGCTGATCGGCCGTCGTCGCCTCGGTCGCGCGGCGCATGTTGAGGCCGATCTCCGCGTTGGTGCGCGCCATCTCCAGCCAGCGCGCCCGCACGCCGCGGACGTTCGGCCGGATCCGCACGGGCCGTTCCAGCCGCTCGGACAGCGTGGCTTCGAGCAGGTCGGCGTCCTCGATCGGCTGGCTGATGAGGATCTCGCCCGGCGCATCGCGCCCGAGGTAGTACTGCGCCAGAAATCCCGAGAGCAGCTCGCTTTCCTCCGCGAGACCTGCGCGCGGGAAGAAGTTCGAGCTGCCGAGATTGCGGCCGCCGCGCACGAAGACGATCGAAACGCAGTGATCGCTGCCGCGGGACACGAGTGCGACTGCGTCGATGTCTTCGGTCACGTTGCGCGTGACGGACTGAGTCGAATGGATCGCCTTGATGCCGTTGATCTGGTCGCGCAGGCGTGCGGCCCGCTCGAACGCGAGTTGCTGCGCGGCCTCTTCCATGCGCCGGGCGAGGTCGTCGATCAGCTCGGCGCCGCGTCCTTCCAGCACCTTGATCGCGTCCGCGACGTCCTGCTTGTAGTTCTCGACGGAGATCAACCCGACGCACGGCCCCGAGCAGCGCTTGATCTGGTACTGCAAACACGGACGCGAGCGGTTCGCAAAGAACGTGTCGGAGCACGGGCGCAGGAGGAACAACTTCTGCAGCAGTAAGACGGTTTCGCGGGTGGCGCGCGCGTTCGGATAGGGGCCGAAGAATCGTCCCGGGAGCTTGCGAGTGCCGCGGTAGAAGCTGATGCGCGGGTAGTCCTGCTCCGTCGTGATGTAGAGGTAGGGAAAGCTTTTGTCGTCGCGAAGCGTGACGTTGTAGCGCGGGCGGTGACGCTTGATCAGGTTGTATTCGAGCAGCAGCGCTTCGGTCTCCGACGCGGTCGCCGTGACTTCGATGCTGGCGATCTGCGAGACCATCGCCATGGTCTTCGCCGCGTGCGCCTTGCTGCCGGTGAAATAGGTACCGACGCGGTTCTTCAGGTTGCGCGCCTTGCCGACGTACAGCACCTCGCCGTTCGCGGCGACCATGCGATACACGCCGGGCCGCTGGCTGAGGTTGGCGAGGAAAGGCTTCGGGTCGAACGCGCTCATGACACGCGTATTTTAGCGCCCGTCGAGCAGCTTCCGGGCCCGGGCGAACACGTCGACGAACATCGTTTCGGTCAGGCGGCCCGTGTTCGTGTTGTAGCGGCTGCAGTGATAGGAGTTCATGAGGATCTGACCTGTCGGCAACTCGTGCTCGGCGGCGTGCGCAAATTTGTATCCGGCGGGCTTCAGCGCGAGCGCGCGCAGCGCCGCGTTGTGAGCAATCGAGCCGAGCGCCAGGAGCAGCGGCGGCATTGGCTTGCGATTCAGCTCGGCTGTCAGGTAACGATTGCAGGTGCGGATTTCCGCCGGCGTCGGCTTGTTCTCCGGCGGCACGCACTTCACCGAGTTCGTGATCCGGCAATCGAGCAGCTTCAACCCGTCTTCGCGCGACTTCGATTCCGGCCGGCTCGCAAAACCGAACCGATGCAGCGTGCGATAAAGCAGCAGGCCGGCGTGATCGCCCGTGAACGGGCGACCGCTCGCGTTGGCGCCGTGAAAACCGGGTGCGAGGCCGACGATGAGCAGCCGCGCCTTCGGATCACCGAATGGCGCGACGGGCGCGCAGTAGTAGTTGGGATGTTCCTCGCGGCCGTCTACGAGAAATCGTGCGAGGCGCGGGCACTGCGTGCAGGTGCGATCGAAGATGACGCCGTCGGAGGGCCAGAGCTGGTGAGTCACCAGCTCATCTTAACAGCGCCCTCCCCGACCTACGCGCGCGCCTTGTGAAACTGCGCCTCTTCCGTCGAGCCCTTCATCGCCGTCACCGAGGACTGCCCGCCGGTGACCGTCTGCGTCACGTCGTCGAAATAGCCGGCGCCGACTTCCCGCTGGTGCTTCGTAGCCGTATAGCCGTCCTTCTCGGCGGCGAACTCCTGCTCCTGCAGCTGCACGTACGCCGCCATCTGCGACGTCTTGTAACCGCGCGCCAACTGGAACATCGAATAGTTGAGCGCGTGGAAGCCCGCCAGCGTGATGAACTGGAACTTGTAGCCCATCGCGCCCAGCTCGCGCTGAAACTTCGCGATCGTCGCGTCGTCGAGCTTCTTCTTCCAGTTGAACGAGGGCGAGCAGTTGTAAGCCAGCATCTTGCCCGGGAATTGCTCGTGAATCGCGTCGGCGAACGCCTTGGCTTCGTGCAGGTCCGGGTGACCGGTCTCGCACCAGATCAGGTCGGCATACGGCGCGTACGCCAGGCCGCGCGCAATCGCCTGGTCGAGGCCGGCGTTCACGTAGAAAAATCCTTCGCTCGTGCGGCCCTTGTTCTCGATGAACGGACGATCGCGCTCGTCGACATCTGAGGTCAGCAGGTTCGCAGACTCCGCGTCCGTGCGCGCAACCAGCACGGTGGGAACGCCGCAGGTGTCGGCAGCGAGACGTGCCGCTGCGAGCTTGCTGATCGCCTCGGAAGTCGGCACCAGTACCTTGCCGCCCATGTGGCCGCACTTTTTCGCCGACGACAGCTGATCCTCGAAGTGCACGCCGGCGGCGCCCGCTTCGATCATGCCCTTCATCAGCTCGAACGCATTGAGCACGCCGCCGAAGCCTGCTTCCGCATCCGCGACGATTGGCTTCAGCCAGTCGACCGAGTCATTGCCTTCGGCGTGGCAGATCTGATCCGCACGCACCAGCGTGTTGTTGATGCGGCGGACGACCGACGGCACGGAGTTCGCGGGATAGAGAGACTGGTCCGGGTACATCTCGCCGGACAGGTTGGCGTCGCCGGCGACCTGCCAGCCCGACAGATAGATCGCGTCGAGCCCGGCCTTGACCTGCTGCATCGCCTGATTGCCGGTCAGCGCGCCCAGCGCATTGACGAACGGTTTCTCGTGCATGAAGCGCCAGAGTTTTTCCGCGCCCAGCCGTGCGAGCGAGTGTTCGATGTGCACGGAGCCGCGCAGACGCACGACGTCCTCGGCTTGATACGGCCGTTTTACGCCTTGCCAGCGCGGGTTCGTTTGCCATTCTTTGCGAAGTTGCTCGGCAGCAGGTGTCGTCATGGAGGTTCTCGCTTCAGTTGATTTCTTGATACGCCGGCAAGGTGATGAAGGTCCCGAACTCAGGCGCGGTGGTGATTCGATCGATCAGCGCGGCGGCGTTTTCATAGTTGCCGGCTGCGTAGGCTTGGGCACCGAAGGTCGCAGCGAGCTTGTCGAGCTCTTCGCGCACGATCTTGCGGAACAGCTCGACCGTGACCTTGCGACCGTCGTCGAGCTTGCCGGCCGGATGCTTGATCCACTGCCAGATCTGCGCACGCGAGATCTCGGCGGTGGCGGCGTCTTCCATGAGGTTGTTGATCGGCACGCAGCCGAGCCCGCCGAGCCACGCGGCGATGTACTGAATCGAGACGCTGACGTTGCTGCGCAGCCCGCCTTCGGTGATCGTTCCCTGCGGGATCTGCAGCAGGTCGCGCGCACTGATCTCGACGTCCGCGAGCGTCTTGTGGAGCTGGTTCGGTGTCGGCATCAGCCGGTTGAACACTTCCATCGCGATCGGCACGAGCCCCGGATGCGCGACCCAGGTGCCGTCATGGCCGTCGCCAGCCTCGCGCTCCTTGTCGGCGCGCACCTTGGCGAGCGCTTCGTCATTCGCCTTCGCGTCGTTCTTGATCGGGATCTGCGGCGCCATGCCGCCCATCGCGAACGCGCCGCGACGATGGCAGGTCTTGATCAGCAGCTTCGAGTACGAGCGCAGGAAGTGCGTCGTCATCGTCACCTGCTGGCGATCCGGCAGCACGAAATCCGGACGGCGGCTGAACTTCTTGATGAAGCTGAAGATGTAATCCCAGCGGCCGCAGTTCAGGCCGACGATGTGATCGCGCAGCTCGTGGAGGATCTCGTCCATCTCGAAGGCGGCGAGAATGGTTTCGATCAGCACCGTCACCTTGATCGTCTGCGGCGCGATGCCGAGCGTGGCTTCGCAGTGCTTGAGGACGTCGGCCCACAAACGCGCCTCGCGGTGATTCTCGAGCTTCGGCAGGTAGAAATACGGCCCGGTGCCGCGCGCTTGCAGCGCCGCATGGTTGTGGAACAGGTACAGGCCGAAGTCGACAAACGCGCCCGGGACCGGCTTGCCATCGAGCAGCAGGTGCTTCTCGTAGAGATGCCAGCCGCGCGGACGCACGAGCAGCGTCGCGATCTGCGGGTTGAGGCGGTACTGCTTGCCGTCGGGATTCTGGAACGAGATCTCGCGGGTGACCGCATCATGCAGGTTGATCTGGCCTTGGATGACGTTGTCCCAAGTCGGCGTGAGCGAGTCTTCGCAATCCGCCATGAACACTTTTGCGCCCGAGTTCAGCGCGTTGATGACCATCTTGCGATCGGTCGGGCCCGTGATCTCGACGCGACGATCCTGCAGGTCGCTCGGGATGCTCGTGACGCGCCACTGCGCCTTGCGTACGTCGGCGGTCTCGCGAAGGAAATCGGGTAGCACGCCTTCATCGAGGCGCTTCTGCAGCGTCGCACGCGCGGCGAGCAACTCGGCCACGCGATCGCCGAAGCGCCGGGTCAGATCGGTGACGAACCCGAGGGCGGCCGGCGTGAGAACGGCTTCATAGCCGGGCTGCATCGGGCCACGGATTTCCAATCCGGCGGGCACTATCCGGTCGTTCGCCATGCTCTGACCCCCATTGCGTGGCGAGCACGATAGCCGTTTCCGAGGTGCGGGTAAAATATATGATGAGTTAGAAATCGATATCTGATAAATATGGCAGATGGAGCTGCGCCACCTTCGCTACTTCATTGCCGTCGCTGAAGAAAAGCACATGACCCGGGCTGCGGAGCGCCTGGGCATCCAGCAGCCGCCGCTCAGCATGCAGATCCGCGCACTGGAGCAGGAGCTGGACGTGCAGCTCTTCCGGCGACAGCCGCGCGGGGTGGAGTTGACCGATGCCGGCGTCGCTTTTCTCGATCGGGCACGCGTCATCCTCGATCAGGTCGATCGCGCGTTGGCGACTACGCGTCGCACGGCACGCGGCGAACAAGGGCGCGTCGTCGTCGGCTTCACAAGCTCCGCGCCCTTCCATCCGTTCGTCCCGCGCGTGATTCGCGCGTTTCGCGAGATGTCGCCGCTCGTTTCGCTCGTGCTCGAAGAAAGCGGCAGCAGCGAACTCGTGCAGGGCCTGCACAACGAGGAGATCGACGCGGCGTTCATTCGCTCACCGGTCGCGGACGTCGTGGGGCTGACGGTGCGGCCGCTGCTCCAGGAGAAGATGGTCGTCGCGCTGCCAAAGGGACATCCGCTGGCCGGCGGCGGCCGGAAGAAACCGGCGGCGCAGAGCCGCACGGCACCGCTACCCCTTGCGGATCTCGCTACCGAGACTTTCATCTTGTACAAGCGTCCCGGCGGTCCTGGCTTGTACGACACCATCATCACGGCGTGTCGTGGTGCGGGATTCAGTCCGCACGTCGGCCAGGAAGCACCGCGCATCATTTCGACGCTCAACCTCGTGGCCGCCGGGCTCGGCGTCTCGCTCGTGCCCGAGTCGCTGCGCCGATTGCAAATGGACGGCGTCGTGTACCGCAGGCTCGCCGACAACGCACAGCTCACGGCGCCGCTGATTCTCGCGTGTCGACGCGGAGAGAACGCGGCTTCGGTTCAGCGCTTCATCGATCTCGTGCAGAACACGGCCGAGCACATCGACGCCGACAGCGAGCTGCGTTGATGTCGGTCGTCATGCTTTTCAACAAGCCATTTCAAGTGCTCACGCAGTTCACGAGCACGGATGGGAAGGCGACGCTGCGCGACTTTATCCACGCGCCGGGCATGCGTCCTGCCGGCCGCCTCGACTACGACAGCGAAGGACTGGTGCTGCTGACCAGCGACGGCGCGCTTCAGGCGCGGCTCGCCGATCCGCGCTGGAAGACCGAGAAAACCTACTTCGTGCAGGTCGAGGGCGAGCCGGACGAGGCCGCACTGGCGAAACTGCGCCGAGGTGTGGCGCTGAACGACGGCAAGACATTGCCTGCAGCCGCTGCGCGCGTGCACGAGCCAGAGTGGTTGTGGCCGCGCGATCCGCCGATCCGGTTTCGCAAGGCGATCCCGACAAGTTGGATCGAGCTGACGATCCGCGAGGGTCGCAATCGGCAAGTGCGACGGATGACTGCGGCGGTTGGACTTCCGACGTTGCGGTTGATCAGGTGGGCGATTGGCGAGTGGACGTTGGAAGGACTGGCGCCGGGGAGATATCGGGAAGCGGAAGTCGGGCTGAAGCCCGACCTACAGCGATCTAAGTCCCCGTATCGGCAATTCTCTGCTCGCGCAACACGACGATCAGTACGCCGATGAGCGTCACTGCGCCGCCGGCGAGCATGCGCGCAGTGAGCTGGTCGTGCAGCAGCGTCACGCCGAAGAAAATGCCGAACAGCGGCGAGAGCAGCGTGATCGGCGAGATGCTCGTCACCGGATAGCGCCCGACCAAGTAATACCAGGCTGTGTGCGCGATCAGGCTCGACATCACTGTCGTGAAGAGCAGCGCCGTCCAGCCTTCCCACGTCGCGTTGCGAACTGCGCCGATCTGCCCTCCTTCGAGCAGCAGGCTCAGCATGAACAGGATCGCGCCGCCGACGAGCGCGATCCACGATTGCAGCTCGAGCGGCCGGATGCCTTTCAGGCGCTTGAGGAAGATGAGGCCGAGTGAGCTCACGAACGACGAGCACACGACCAGCGCCAGCCCTTCCCAGTACGCGAACACGCGCGGATCGAAACTGATGATCACGATGCCCGCGAACGCCAGCGCGATACCGAGGGTGCGGCGCCAGCGGATCGTCTCGCCGAGAAACAACACCGACATCAGCGTCGAGAACGGCACGCCCATCTGCGTCGCGACCGCCACCGTCGACGCATCCTCGGTCAGGAAGATGCCTGCGAACAGCAGCGCGAATGCCGCTGGCCCCGTGAGCATCGCGGCTGCGAACAGGTTGATCATCTGCCCGCGATGAATCCTGAGCATCGGCACCAGGAACAGCGCCAGCGAGCCGAAGCGCATCGCGGTGAAGAAGATCGGCGGGAACTCGCCGACGCCGATCTTCGAGGCGATGAGGTTGAGCCCCCAGATGAGGTTCATGAAGACGAGCAGCGCGAGATCGCGCCCGGCCAGCGACGTGGGATCGCCCGCACTCGTGGTGGTCACAGACATGCAGGTCGATCAGCGCAAGTAGCGATGCTTCAGGAACGCGTACAGCGCACGGACTGTCTGCGGCTCCGCGCCGACCGGTCGGCCCGGCCGCTCCTTGCCGTTCCAGGCGTACAGATCCAGGTGCACCCAGGTACGCGCCTCAGTCACGAAACGTTGCAGGAACAGCGCGCCGAAGATCGCACCGGAGAACGATGAGCTCGACACGTTGTTGACGTCTGCAATCTTGCTCGACAGCTCGTCGTCGTAGGCGCTCCACAGCGGCATGCGCCAGACTGGATCGCCCTGTTGTGCGGCGATATCGACCAGCTCGCGAGCCACTGCATCGTCAGGAGTAAACAACGCGGGCAGCTCCGGACCCAGCGCAACTCGCGCCGCACCTGTCAGAGTCGCGAGGTCGAGCAGCAGATCGGGCTTCTCTTCGTCGGCGAGCGAGATTGCATCGCAGAGGATCACGCGGCCTTCTGCATCGGTGTTGCCGATCTCGACGGTCAGGCCCTTGCGTGTGCTGAGCACGTCGCCCGGCCGGTAGGCATCGGCGGAGATCGCGTTCTCGACGGCGGGCAGGAGCAGCCGCAGCCTGACAGGAAGCCTGGCGTCCATGATGAGCTGCGCGAGCGCGAGCGCAACCGCGGCGCCGCCCATGTCCTTCTTCATCAGCAGCATCGACGCGCCCGACTTGATGTCGAGGCCGCCGGAATCGAAGCACACGCCCTTGCCGACGATGCTGACCTTCGGATGCAGCGGATCGCCCCATTCGATGTCGACGAGCCGCGGCGCCACGGCAGCCCCGCGTCCGACAGCGTGAATAGCCGCGAGGCGTTCTTTGAGCAGGTCCTCGCCAACGATCACGCGATGTTTCGCGCCATAGCGACGCGCGACTTCTACGGCCGCCTGCGCGAGCGCCTCAGGCGACAAGTCGTTCGCGGGCGTGTTGATGAGATCTCGTGCAAGCGCCGTCGCGGTCCGCAGTCGTGCGACTTCTGCAGCGTCAGCCTCGGGTGGTGGTCGCAGGTGGACCGTTCGCTGTGGATTCGCACGTCGATAACGTTCGAACTTGTACTGCCCGTAGGCCCAGCCGAACGCGAACTGCGTCGCCAGGCGACCCGGCAACGCCTCGGCCAGGTGATAGTCGCCATCCGGCAGGCGATCGGGAATCGCAGCGGCAGCCCAGCAGCTCAGCTCTTCGCGTGGATTCCGCCGGCCGAGACCGACGACGACGGCAGCCGGTCGACCCTGCGCGCCCGGAATCACGAGCTGCTTGCCGCGCTCGGCCTTGAAGCAGTTGGCTGCGCTCCAGTTCCGAGTCGACTCGTCCTGCGATGCGCGCCACTGCTCGAGGTCGTCCTCGTACAGCAGATATATAGGAATGGATCCGTGTCGTTCTTCGTTGCCGGTCATGCGGTTCGCAGGGTAGCGCAGCTTGACAAGCTCCGCAGCCATATGGTGCGATCCGGCAGCTTTTCCGGTCTCGCCTTCCCCGCCTCGCCGCCCCTCCGTCGGCCGTTGATGCGTTGCGAACGCGCACATCGGACCCACTGACATTACTCAGCAACACGCGTCGGGAGCGTACATGCAGATCTACTCGCAGAAGGATGTCGACAAGAAGGCCCTCAAGGGCGCCCGCATCGCCGTGCTCGGTTACGGCAGCCAGGGCCGTGCCCATGCGCTCAATCTGAAGGACAGCGGTTTCGACGTCGTGGTCGGCGTCCGCAGGTCGGGCGCAAGCTGGGCAAAGGCGAAGAAAGATGGCTTGAAAGTCGCCGAGCCGGTCGACGCCGTCGCCGGCGCTGCACTGGTCGCATTCCTGACGCCCGACCTCACGCAGAAGGACCTGTACAAGGAAGTGATCGGCGCCATCGGCAAAGGCGCGACGATCCTGTTCGCGCACGGCTTCAACATTCACTTCAAGCAGATCAAGCCACGCAAGGATCTCAACGTGGTGCTGATCGCGCCGAAGGGGCCGGGCGATCTCGTGCGTCGTCAGTACCAGCAGGGCCGCGGCGTGCCGTGCCTGATGGCGGTCGCTCAAGACGCGACGCGTGGAGCGAAAGCCAATGCACTGGCCTATGCACACGGCATCGGCGGTACTCGCGGCGGCGTGCTTACCACGACCTTCGCCGAGGAAACCGAGACCGATCTGTTCGGCGAACAGGTCGTGCTGTGCGGCGGGGCCACCGAGCTGGTCGTGAAGGGCTTCGAGACGCTGGTGGAAGCCGGCTACCAGCCGGAGGTCGCGTACTACGAGTGTCTGCACGAGCTCAAGCTCATCGTCGACCTGCTGCACGAAGGCGGCCTGTCGAAGATGCATCGCTTCATCAGCGAGACCGCGAAGTACGGTGACCTGACACGCGGTCCGCGCATCGTGAACAAGTCGACCAAGCGCGAGATGAAGAAGGTGCTGGCCGAAATCCAGGCCGGCAAGTTCGCGCGCCAGTGGATCAAGGAAAATCGCAGCGGCCGCAAGAACTACACGCGGCTCATGAACAAGGACCTGAAGCACCAGATCGAGAAAGTCGGCGTGAAGCTGCGCGACCGCATGCCGTGGCTGGAACAGTCCCGCGCCTGACGCCCGAGTCCCAGGAGCATCGCAATGCCGATCACCCAAGCGAAATACATCTGGCAGAACGGCAAGCTCGTGCCTTGGGAGAAAGCGACGGTGCACGTACTGTCGCACGCACTGCACTACGCGTCGTGCGTATTCGAGGGCGAACGCGCGTATGCGACGCCGCAGGGCGTGCAGATGTTCCGGCTGCGCGACCACACGCGTCGACTGTTCGATTCGGCGAAAATCTATCGCATGGACATTCCCTATACGCAGGAGGAGATCAACGCTGCGTGCAAGGAGATCATCGTCGCGAATGCGCTGAACCGCGGCGCGTACCTGCGGCCGTTCGTGTTTCGCGGCTACGGCGAGATCGGCGTGGCGCCGAAGATTCCGCCGCCGATCGAAACCGTGGTCGCCGCGTTCGAATGGGGTGCGTACCTCGGCGCCGAGGGACTCGAGAACGGCATCGATGTCTGCGTGTCTTCGTGGCAGCGACTCGCGCCGAACACGATCCCGTCGCTCGGCAAGGCGGCCGGCAATTATCTGTCGAGCCAGTTGATCAGCATGGAAGCGAAGCGTCTCGGCTTCGCGGAAGGCATTGGACTGACCGTCGATGGCACGGTGGGCGAAGGCGCCGGTGAGAATCTGTTCCTCATCCGCGATGGTGTCATCTACACGCCGACGATCGTGAACGCCATCCTGCAGGGAATCACTCGCGATACAGCGATCACACTCGCCCGGGAGCATGGTTTCGAGGTCCGCGAGCAGGCGATTCCGCGCGAGCTGCTGTACCTCGCTGACGAGATCTTCCTGACCGGCACGGCAGCGGAAATCACGCCGGTGCGGTCCGTGGATCACATTCAGATCGGGGCCGGCAAGCGCGGTCCGATCACCGAAGCGCTGCAGGCGGCGTTCTTCGGCCTGTTCAACGGCAAGACGCCGGACAAGTGGGGCTGGCTGGAGCCCGCGGACACCGGCGCGTCGCGGGGCGTCGCTGCTGCCGGCTGAGGGATCGCGAGCCGCGATGCCTCGATGAGCATTCATCACCCCGCGGCGGACCCGGGTTGGCATGCTCCGGCGATGAAAGCGAAGACACTGTTCGAGAAGGTCTGGGAACAGCACGAGGTCGCGCCCGAGACGGCGGACACCCCTGCCGTGCTGTACATCGACCTCCACCTGATCCACGAAGTCACGACGCCGCAGGCCTTTGCGGAGCTGCGTTCGCGCAGGCTGTCGGTGCGTCGCCCGGATCGCACGCTAGCGACGCTGGATCATTCCACGCCGACCGATCCTGCCGAGGTGTTCGGCCGCGTGCCGATCAAAGTCGAATCCGCCGGGCGCCAGGTCAAGGAAATGGAGAAGAACTGCCGCGAGTTCGGCGTCGAGCTGTTCGGCCTGGGCAGCGACCAGCGCGGCATCGTCCACGTCATCGGTCCCGAGCTCGGCGCGACGCAGCCGGGCAAGACCATTGTCTGCGGCGACAGTCACACGGCAACGCATGGCGCGTTCGGCGCCCTCGCCTTCGGCATCGGCACGACCGAAGTCGGTCACGTGCTGGCGACACAATGCCTGCTGCAACGTCGACCGAAGACGCTCGCGATCGAAGTCGCCGGGCGGCTGCGCGATGGGGTCACGGCCAAAGACCTCATTCTCGCGATCATCGGCAAGATCGGCGTATCGGGCGGCACCGGGCAGGTCATCGAATATCGCGGCACGGCCATCGACGCGCTCTCGATGGACGAGCGCATGACCGTTTGCAACATGTCGATCGAGGCCGGCGCGCGCGCTGGAATGATCGCGCCCGACGACACCACGTTCGCTTATCTCAAGGGTCGCCGATTCGCTCCGCAGGGTGACGCGTGGGATCGTGCAGTCGAGCGTTGGCGCAACCTGCAGACGGACAGCGGCGCACGTTACGACCGCGTTATCGAACTCGACGCGAGCAAACTCGAGCCGATGATCACGTACGGCACGAACCCGGGCATGGTCGTGCCGATCACCGCGACCGTGCCGGATCATCCGAACGACGCAATTCACGCGAAGTCGCTGTCGTACATGGGCTTGCACGGCGGCGAGCCGTTGCTCGGCAAGCCCGTGCAAGTCGTTTTCGTAGGGAGCTGCACGAACGCGCGTTTGTCGGACCTGGAGCAGGCCGCGCGTGTCATGCGCGGCCGCAAGGTTGCACGCGGCGTTCGCATGCTGGTCGTGCCGGGCTCGCAGCAGATCAAGCGCGAAGCGGAAGCGCGTGGGCTCGCGCAGGTCTTCACGGATGCTGGCGCCGAGTGGCGCGAATCGGGTTGCTCGATGTGCATCGGCATGAACGGCGACGTCGTCGCCAAGGGCGAGTACGCCGTGAGCACGAGCAATCGCAACTTCGAAGGTCGCCAGGGCGCCGGCGCGCGTACCTTGCTGGCGAGTCCGCTGACCGCGGCCGCAGCCGCCGTGGCCGGGCGAATTTCCGATCCGCGCGAATTCCTGAGGTCGTAGCATGCAGCCGATCCGCACCTTCACTTCGCGCACGGTCGTCCTGCCGTTCACGAACATCGATACGGACCAGATCATCCCGGCGCGCTTTCTCACGTCGACCGCGAGAGAGGGCTTCGGCCGACATGCCTTCTCGGACTGGCGCTACGACGCGAGCGGTGCACCGAAGCCGGACTTCGCGCTCAACCGTCCGGAGGCGGCAGGCTGCGAGATTCTCGTCGCGGGTCGGAACTTCGGCTGCGGCTCGTCGCGTGAGCACGCACCGTGGGCGTTGCTCGATTACGGCTTCCGCGCCGTCGTCAGTACCGAGATTGCCGATATCTTCCGCAGCAACTCGCTGAAGAACGGGTTGTTGCCGATCGTCGTCGACGAGCAGACGCACGCCTGGCTGCTGCAGCATCCGGGTGTGTCGCTGCAGATCGACTTGCAGGCGAGCACGCTAACGCTGCCCGACGGCACTGTCGTTCGATTCCCGATCGAGGCGTTCGCGCGGTATTGCCTGCTGAACGGCGTCGACGAGCTGGGCTATCTCCTGCAACAAGGCGACGCCGTTACGCGTTACGAGCAGACACACTCGTAGGCGGGATTCAAAAAAGTGGGCATCGAAGCAACGATCGTCGTTCTCGGCGGTGACGGTATCGGTCCGGAAGTCACGCGCGAAGGCGTACGCGTGCTGCAGGCGATCGCGTCGCGCTACGGCCATGATTTCACCTTCGCGGAGCACCTGATCGGCGGCGCCGCGATCGATCAAATGCAGACCGCACTGCCGGCGCAGACGCTGTCCGCGTGCGGCACGGCCGACGCAGTGCTGCTCGGCGCGGTCGGCGGACCGAAGTGGTCCGATCCCAAGGCGAAGGTTCGTCCCGAGCAGGGCCTGCTGGCGCTGCGCAAGGGGCTGAACCTGTTCGCGAACCTGCGTCCCGTCACTATCCATCCCGCGTTGCTCGACGTGTCGCCGCTCAAGCCCGAGGTGCTGCGCGATACAGACATCATGGTGGTGCGTGAGCTGACGGGCGGCATCTACTTCGGCGAGAAGCGTCGCACCGAGGATTTCGCGAGCGATCTGTGCACGTACAGCGTCGAGGAAATCACGCGCGTCACGCGCGTCGCCGGGCGTCTCGCGCAAGGACGTCGCAAGCGCATCGTGTCGGTCGACAAGGCGAACGTGCTGGAGACCTCGCGCTTGTGGCGCACGACAGTCGAGTCCGTGTTGAGCGCCGAGTTCCCGGACGTGGAGCTCGAGCACATGCTCGTCGACTCGGCCGCGATGCATCTGATCCGCAAGCCGTCGAGCTTCGACGTGATCCTCACGGAGAACATGTTCGGCGACATTCTGACGGACGAAGCCTCCATGCTCGCCGGATCGCTCGGCCTGTTGCCTTCTGCGTCGCTCGGTGCCGGCAAGCTCGGCGTGTACGAGCCGATTCATGGTTCCGCGCCCGACATCGCCGGCCGCGGCATCGCGAATCCGTACGCCACGATGCTCAGCGCGGCCCTGCTGTTGCGTCATTCGCTCGGTCTGAACGACGAAGCCGCCGCCATCGAAAAAGCCGTCGCGGGGAGCATTTCTGCGGGCGTGCGGACCGCCGATATTGCGACCGGTGGCACTGTCGCCAGCACCACGAATGCAGGGGATGCCGTAATCAGCCGGGTTCTAGGATAATGGCGTAAGCTATTGAATATACATGGGGCTACTATAGGCTCGGTATACACCGAAGATTTTTGCCCCAAAGCCGTCCGAGACCCGTTATGATTTCCGCCGGCGCAGGTTTCCGATCTCCTGTGCTCAAGCCTTCGGGCCCATTCTCCATGTCTCGACCTTCACCGGTCGGGGTATTTTTGGTGGAAACGGGACTCGTGTCGGGTTAGTCCCCAAGGTCGGTGTCGGCTCTTCGAGCCGACGTCGCCACGACAAAAGTTCTACGTTGCCACATCCGGGCCGGCATTACGCCGGCCCGTTTTTATTTGTCGCCCGGTTTCGAGTACGCCTCGATCCACTCGGCGTAGAACGGCGGCAGATCGGTCGAGACACGCGCCTTGAAGTTCGGCGGGCGCTTCTCCAGAAACGCGCGCACACCCTCCTTGCCGTCTTTCAAGCTGGTGTAGAACACGCCGAGCGAATCGATGCGATGGGCCTCGATTGGATGAGGTTGGGCGGCGTTTCGATACATCATCTGGCGCGTCAACGCGATCGCCACGGGCGAGCGGTTGTCGACGATACGTCGCGCGAGCTGCCTCGCTTCGTCGAGCAGCCGCTCGGCGGGATGAACGGCCTTCACGAGCCCACCGCGCTTCGCCTCTTCCGCGTCGAAGATGTCTGCCGTGTACACCCATTCGAGCGCCTGCTGGATGCCCACGATCCGCGGCAGAAACCACGAGGAGCACGCTTCCGGCACGATGCCGATCTTGCCGAAGACGAAACCGATGCGGGCCTTGTCGGAAGCGAGACGAATGTCCATCGCCAGCGTCATCGTCGCGCCGATGCCGACTGCGGCGCCGTTGATCGCAGCGATCACGGGCTTGGTGCAGTCGTAGATGGCGAGTGTCACGCGCCCGCCCGTGTCTCGCACGCGATGGACGATCGTCGGGTCTTGCAATCTGTTGTGCATGTCGTCGAGCGTCGGCTGGAGCTGCTCATCCAGCCCGAAGACATTGCCGACCGCCGACAGGTCCATGCCGGCGCAGAACGCGCGGCCAGCGCCGGTCACGATCACGGCTTGCACTGCGTCGTCAGCGCTCGCTGCATGAAACGCGTCGATCAGCTCCGCGGCCATCTGCGGCGTGAAGGCGTTGAGCTGATCGGGACGATTGAGCGTGATCGTCAGGATGCCGTCGGCCAGCTCGTAGCGGATCGCCTTGAAGTCCATCGGAGTCTTCCGTCTAAGCCGCGGCCATTGCCGTCGCCGTTCGCAGGTGCTCGCGGCAATCGCGCACGATGCGCTGGATCAGCTCGGCGCATGTGGGGACGTCGTCGATCAAGCCGATCACCATGCCGGCGCTGATGACGCCACCGTCCACTTCACCGGTACGCAGCGCGACTTTGCCGCGCGCGCCGGCCACGAGATGCCGGACTTCCTCGAACTTGGCGCCGCGCTTCTCCATCGCGACGACCTCGCTCGAGATCGAGTTCTTGAACACGCGCGCGGTGTTGTGCATGGTGCGGAACATCAGGTTCGTGTCCCGCTCGCCAGCCCTGACGAGCGCTTGCTTGACGTTGTCGTGGATCGGCGCTTCCTGGGTGCACATGAAGCGCGTACCCATGTTGATGCCTTGCGCACCGAGCGCGAGAGCCGCCGCCATGCCGCGGCCATCGCCGATGCCGCCCGAAGCGACGATCGGAATCTTCAGCGCGCGCACCGCGGCGGGAATGAGGATGAGGTTCGGGATGTCGTCTTCGCCAGGATGTCCGGCACATTCGAAGCCGTCGATGCTGACGATGTCCACGCCGTGGCGCTCCGCCGACAGTGCATGGCGCACCGACGTGCACTTGTGAACGATCTTGATCCCTTGACCCTTGAGGCGCGCGACGAAGTCCTTGGGATTGTTGCCGGCGGTCTCGACGATCTTGATGCCGCTCTCGATGATCGCGTTCAGGTACTCGGCGTACGGCGGCGGCGTGATCGCCGGCAGGATCGTCAGGTTCACGCCGAACGGCTTGTCGGTCATGCCTCGGCAGCGCTCGATCTCGCGTCGCAGGTCGTCGGGAGTCGGCTGCGTCAGCGCGGTCAGAATGCCGAGCCCGCCGGCGTTCGAGACGGCGGATGCCAGTTCGGCATAGCCGACCCACTGCATGCCGCCTTGAATGATTGGATATTCGATGCCGAGCAGCTCGGTGATCTTCGTTCTCATCGGTCAACTGCACCCTGCGGCGAAACTCGCCACAGAGTACACGGAGGCCACTTGCCGCACACCTGCTGCGCGCTCCAACCCGCCATGCAGATCGCGGATCAGATCGTCAGCGGCCTCGATGCCGACCGACAATCGCAGCAGCGTGTCCGAGATGCCCGCAACGCGTCGCGCCTCGGCATCCATCGCAGCGTGCGTCATGCTCGCGGGATGCGCGACCAGGCTCTCGACGCCGCCGAGCGACTCGGCCAGCGAGAAGCACTGCAGGCCGTCGAGGAATCCCCGGACGTTGCCGACACCGCCGTGGAGCTCGAAGCTCACCATGCCGCCGAAACCGGATTGCTGAGTGCGTGCCAGCTCGTGCTGCGGATGTGACCGCAGACCCGGGTAGTAGACGTGGCGGACGGCCGGATGACCTGCCAGCAAGTGTGCAACGAGCGCCGCGTTCTCGGCGTGCACGCGCAGCCGGGCATGCAGAGTCCGCAGGCCGCGCAGCGTCAGATAACTGTCGAACGGCGCGCCGGTCACGCCCGTACAGTTCGCCCACCACACGAGACGCTCGTGCAGTTCCGGCGTGGATGCGATCACTGCGCCGCCGACGACGTCGCTGTGACCGTTCAGATATTTCGTCGTCGAGTGCAACACCAGGTCCGCGCCGAGCGCGATCGGCCGCTGCCACACTGGCGAGAGGAACGTGTTGTCGACCAGCACCAGGGCGCCTGCAGCGTGCGCCTTCTGCGCCAGCGCGCGAATGTCCACGATCCGCAGCAACGGATTGCTCGGCGTCTCGATCCAGATCAGCTTCGGACCGAGAGCCAGCGCCGCTGCAAAAGCGCGGTCGTCGGTCTGGTCCACGAACTGCACCCGTACCACGCCGCGCTTCGCCAGGTTGCTGAACAGGCGATATGTGCCGCCATAACAGTCATGCGGCGCTATCAGCAGGTCGTTCGCTCCGAGGAGCTGCACTACCAAATGGACGGCCGACATGCCGGAAGACGTGACGACCGCGCCCGCGCCGCCTTCGAGCTCGGCGAGTGCTTCGGCGAGCGCATCGCGCGTCGGGTTCCCGGAGCGCGTGTAATTGTAGGTGCGTTTCTCGCCAAACGACTCGAACGCGAATGTCGACGTCAGATGAATCGGCGGGATGACCGCGCCGTGCTGAGTGTCAGACTCCAGCGCCGCGCGCACGGCGCGAGTGGTTCCAGAGAACGGGCGACTCATGACGCACCTCCCTGCCCTGCCAGCGCGCTTGCAAAGACCGGCTGCAGCGCCGCACCTTCTTTCAAAAACGCATCGTGGCCGTACAACGACGAAAGCTCGACCAGCGACGCTCCACCGAGCCGCGCCTGCAGCGAGCGCAGGTCGGAAATCGGAATGAGCTGATCTTCGATGACTCCGACGAGTGTCACGGGCACGCGGATGCGAGCCGCATCGACGGTGTGCAGGTCGATAGACTCCGACAAGCATACGAATGCTTCCGGAACGTACGTGGCCGCGTAAGCATCGCCGCGCGCGAGCAGATACGACTCGACCGGGAACTGGAACCGCCCGTCGATTCGTGCGGGCGCACCGCTGAACCGGGCTGCGAACTCCTCGGGGCTGCGATACGTCGCCATGGCGAGCGCTCGTGCGAGACGCAGTCCCTCGGGCGAATCGCCGTTCCTTGCTGCGTAACGGACCATCGCGCGCTGAACGCTGCGCCACGCGGTTGCCATCGGATGAGGCCGATCGGCCGCGCTGATCGACACCACATGCTTCACGAGGTGCGGATAGCGCTCGGCGAACGCCAGCGCGACCATGCCGCCGTACGACGCTCCGAGAATCGCAGCGAACGGCGCTGCGCGCAGATGTTCGAGCACCCGTCGCAGAATCTCGGCCTGGTCGTAGGTGCTGATCGAGGGGAAGTTGGTTTGTCCGGGGCGCGGTCCCGTCGTGGCGCCGCTGCCGCCGAGGAAATCGATGCCGAGCACCTGGTAGCGCCGGGTGTCGAGCGCCTTGCCCGAACCGATCACTTCGCACCACCAGCCCTTCTCGCTCGTCCCGACATCTGCCACGGCGCGGCCCGCAGAAATGCCGCCGAGGGCTGCGACCAGCGGGCCGTCGGGGTTACCCGTCACGCGCCAGGCGACGCGCACGCCCTCGAGCCGGCCACCGAGGTGCAGATGCAGTGGCTGTTCAAGCTGCAGGACGCCCTCACGCACGGGCGCGAGCGGCACGATCGGGGTGGCCAAGCGTGCGACGTGCGCGTCCGTCGGGTTGCGCCCGAAGCCGCCCTCCGACAACGAAGGCAATAGCGAACTCATTGATCGAGCACTCCATTTCCGCGCCGGCCCCGATGGCCGGACAGGTTTCGCGCATCGCTGAAACCCCACGGAGTACCCGTAGTGGCAGGTCGCCGTGACCGACCGGCTTGCCCCTTGCGGGACGCAGCCAGCTTCACAGCAACTCATCTGTCGGATGGGTGACCGGCATACGGCCACTTCCGCAGGAGTTGGCACCATTTCGAACTGGTTAGATTCGACGGTTGCCCCGGCTTCAAAGGGCCTGACCCTCAGCCGGTCTCGATGAGCGGAGGACAGTCTAGAGGCGGGAGCGCGACAGCGTCAACCGGTTGCGCCGGCGGTGTGAGCAATTTCTCCTTGTGTCCGTCGCTCCATTGTATTAGCGTGCTAGTACATTATTACAAGCACGCACTATGAAAGAGCATCGGGCACTGACTCCCCGCCAGGAAGTGCTGGCGGAACGGGCGCTGTTCAGCGCCATCCTGACCTTGCGCAGCGTCGAGGAGTGCCGGGCCTTCTTCCGCGACCTGTGCACCCCGGCGGAGCTCCAGGCACTGGCGGATCGCTGGGCTGTCGTCGCTTTGCTGCAGCAGGGCGTGCCCTATCGAGAGATCTACAAACAGACCGGCGTGAGCGTCACGACCGTAGGACGCGTCGCGCGTTACCTGACGAGCGGTAACGGCGGCTACACCCTCGCCGCCGCACGCCTCAAAGAGCAGCGACCGACGTAGAGCAGCCATGGACAAAACTTCACGCCTCAAGGTCGCACTCCAGAAGTCCGGCCGCCTGACCGACAACTCGCTCGACCTGCTGGTCCGTTGCGGCCTCAAGTACAGCCGCGGCAAGGATCAGCTCATGTGTTACGGCGAGAACATGCCGCTCGATGTGCTGTTCGTCCGCGACGACGACATTCCCGACCTGGTGCAACAGGACGTCTGCGACCTGGGCATCGTCGGACTGAACGTCATCGAAGAGAAGCGCCTGGCCTTCAAGGCACGGGGCATCGAGCCGCTGTTCGCGCAGCTCATGGTGCTCGATTTCGGCAAATGCCGGCTGTCGATCGCGGTGCCTGATGGCGTCGGGTACGACGGCATCGGCTCCTTGCACGGCAAGCGCATCGCGACGACTTACCCGAACATCCTCGCGCGCTACCTGCGGCAGAACGATGTGCAGGCGGAAATCGTCACGCTGTCCGGCGCAGTCGAGATCGCGCCGCGCCTCGGTCGCGCCGACTTCATCTGCGACCTGGTCTCCACCGGCTCGACGCTGATCGCGAATCACCTGTGGGAAGCGGACACGATCCTCGAAAGCCAGGCCGCGATCATCACCACGCCAGTACCCGTCGATGCCGACAAGCAGGACTGGATTCGCCGCCTGACGATGCGCATCGACGGCGTCCAGCAGGTAAAGGAAAGCAAGTACATCATGCTGCACGCGCCGCGCTCGAAGCTGCCGGAGATCAAGAAGCTCCTGCCGGGCAGCGAGTCGCCGACGATCGTGCCGCTCGACGGTGTCACTGACAAGGTCGCGGTTCACGCCGTGTGTCGCGAGAACGTGTTCTGGGAAACGCTCGAGAGCCTGAAGAGCGCGGGTGCGAGCGCCATCCTGGTATTGCCCGTCGAGAAGATGCTGGCCTGACGCGGCATGGCTATTCCCATTCTCAGTTGGTCGTCGCTATCGGCGCAGGAACGTCGCCAGGCACTGCGCCGCCCCGTGCAGCAGGACACGGCCGGGCTTCATGACCGAGTGCGCGAGATCGTCAACGACGTGCGTGAGCGCGGCGACCCGGCACTGCTGGAATTCACGCGACGGTTCGACGGAGTTGCCCTGGCGGCAATCGAGGTCGGCACCGCGGAGTTCGCAGCCGCCGAAACTGCGCTCAACACCGAACAGCGACAAGCGATCGACCGCGCGATCGCCAACGTGCGGCGCTTCCATGAAGCGCAGCTTGGCGCGCCGCTGCGCGTCGAGACTGTTCCTGGCGTCGTGTGCGAGCGGCAATTTCGTCCCATCGATGCAGTCGGGCTGTATGTTCCAGCGGGAGTCGCTCCCCTGCCCTCGGCGGCGATCATGCTGGCCGTGCCGGCGCGAATCGCGGGCTGTCCCACGCGAATCATCTGCACCCCGCCGCGGCGCGACGGCACGGCCGATCCGGCTGTCCTCATGATCGCGAACCTCTGCGGAGTTCGTCGCGTCTTCAAATTGGGCGGCGCGCAGGCGATTGCCGCGATGGCGTACGGGACCCAGAGCGTGCCGAAGGTCGACAAGATCTTCGGGCCCGGCAACTCATGGGTCACGGCCGCGAAGCTGCAGGTTGCCAACGATCCCGATGGCGCTGCGCTCGATCTGCCTGCGGGTCCGTCGGAAGTTCTCGTGATCGCCGACGCGACGGCGCGAGCGGAATTCGTAGCGGCCGATCTGTTGGCGCAGGCCGAGCACAGTGCGGACGCGCAGGTTGTGTTCGTGACCACGTCCAGCACGTTGGCAGAGGCGACCGCGGCCGAACTCGAGACGCAGATGCGGAAGCTGGGTCGCGCCGACACCCTGCGCAAGTCGATCGAGCACGCGCGCCTGTTCGTCGTCGATACGATCGACACTGCAATCGAGCTCAGCAACGCATACGCGCCAGAGCATCTGATCCTGCAAGTCGCGGATGCACGCGATTGGCTGCCGCTGGTCCGTAATGCCGGTTCTGTCTTCCTCGGCGCCTGGACTCCCGAAACGATGGGCGACTATTGCAGCGGGACGAATCACGTGTTGCCGACGTACGGGTTCGCGCGCGCGTACAGCGGACTGTCGCTCCACGATTTCGTGAAACGCATGACCGTGCAGGAGCTCACGTCTGACGGCCTGCGCGAGCTTGGACCAACCGCGATCACGCTCGCCGCGCTCGAAGGGCTCGATGCGCACGCCAATGCCGTGCGTGTGCGGCTCGCACACCTGGAGCGAGAGCGCGCATGAATCCGATCCTCGAACTGGCGCGTCCGGACATTCTGTCGTTGCAGCCATATCAGCATGCGGCGTGGGAGCCGTCGCTGGAGCGCATGCACGCGAACGAAATGCCGTGGCGGGCCAGCGGCGACACGTCGATCGCCGGTCTCAACAGGTACCCGGAGCCGCAGCCCGCGGAGCTGATCGCGCATCTGGCAAAGCTGTACGGCGTCGCGCCCGACAACGTGCTGGCCGGTCGCGGCAGCGATGAAGGAATCGACTTGGTCGTGCGTGCGTTCTGCCGCGCCGGGCAAGACAGCGTGTTGATCTGCCCTCCGACCTTCGGCATGTACAAGGTGTCTGCGCGCATCCAGGGCGCGGGGGTCGTCGAAGTTCCGCTGCTCAAGGAATCCGGCTTCGCTCTCGACACGCAGGGAGTGCTCGATGCATGGCGCGTCGGCGTGAAGCTGCTGTTCCTGTGCACGCCGAACAATCCGACCGGCAACCTGCTGGATCGCGCTGTAATCGAGTCCCTGTGCGAGCAGCTGCGCGACCGCGCGATCGTAGTGGTCGACGAGGCGTACATCGAGTTTGCCGGCGTGCCGAGCCTGGTCGATTGCCTGGATCGCTACGCCAACCTGGTTATCCTGCGCACTCTGTCCAAGGCCTATGCGCTGGCCGGTGCACGTTGCGGCGCTTTGCTCGCACATGCCGACATCGTCAGCCTGCTAGCTCGCGTCATCACGCCCTACTGTCTGCCGACGCAAACGATCGAGGGCGTCCTGAAGTTCACGGACACGCAGCACCGCGCCGAGTCGCAACAGCGCATCGGAGCGATCCGCGGGGAGCGTGCACGCCTGAGCGAACGGCTTGCGCGACTCCCGGCAATCAGGCGCGTGTGGGCGAGCGATGCGAACTTCATCCTGGTCGACTGTATCGATGCGGATCGCGTGCTGCGTGCTGCAGCAGCCGTTGGCTTGATCGTGCGCGACCCGCGCTCGCAGCCGGGGCTCGGCAGCAGCCTGCGAATTTCCGTCGGCACGGAGGAACAGAACGATCGGCTCGTGCACGGCATCGCGCAGGCCACCGGAGCGGCAGCATGAGCAAGCGCACCTTGTTCATCGATCGGGACGGTGCGCTGATCGTCCAGCCGCCCGATGAGGGCGTCACGCTGCAAAACCTTCAGCTGCAGCCGGGGGCGGTGCCAGCGCTCAAGACGCTGCACGACGCCGGCTATGACCTCGTGATGGTTGCCGATCATGACGCCACCACCGAGTTCCTGCTCCGGATGTTCGCCTCTCAGGGCGCGCCCTTTGCATCGGTAGTGGTCGACGCCGACACTTCAATCGATGGCGGCAGCGTATCCGAGGAGACTTGGCCGCAGATTGCACGCCGCCTGACGACGGGCGGTCGTACTGCGACGGTCGCTCGCAAAACGAAAGAGACCGACATCAACGTCGAAGTGCGGCTCGATGACGAAGCACCGATTCGTGTCGCCACCGGCATCGGCTTTTTCGATCACATGCTGGAGCAGGTCGCGAAGCACGGCGGCTTCTCGCTGCAGCTTTCGTGCGCGGGCGATCTGCACATCGACGAGCATCACACCGTGGAAGACTGCGCGCTGGCACTGGGTCAGGCGTTGAAGACCGCGCTGGGCGACAAGCGTGGCATCCAGCGCTATGGGTTCATGCTGCCGATGGACGAAGCGCTGGCGCGTGTCGCCATCGACCTGTCGGGTCGCCCCTACTTCGTGTTCGAAGGGACGTTCGGCCGCGATCAGGTCGGCGAACTGCCGACCGAGCTGGTGCCGCACTTCTTCCGCTCGCTGGCCGAGACGCTCGGCGCGGCGATCAACATCAAGGTCAGCGGCGAGAACACGCATCACATGATCGAGGCCTGCTTCAAGGGCGTCGGGCGCGCGCTGCGCCAGGCGATCCGGGTCACGGACACGCAGCTTCCGAGCACGAAGGGAATGTTGTGATACGGCTGGCGATCATCGACAGCGGCGGTGCCAACATCGCGTCCCTGAGCTACGCGATCGAGCGGCTCGGCATCGACTCGCGGGTGACGACCGATGCAGCGACGCTGCGCGCCGCCACGCACGTCATTCTGCCTGGCGTCGGCGCTGCGGCCGATTGCATGGAGCGACTGCGCGGCGCCGGCCTGATCGAAACGATCCGCGGACTGCGACAACCGCTGCTCGGTGTTTGCGTCGGCATGCAGCTCCTGTTCGAATCCTCCGAGGAAGGCAACGTCGCGTGCCTCGGCCTGCTTCCCGGACGCGTTCACCGTTTTGCCGATCGCGAGGGTCTGCCCGTGCCGCACATGGGTTGGAACCAGCTCGAATTTGCGCGGCCCTCGCCGCTCCTCGACGACATCGCCAGCGGCGATCACGTCTACTTCGTGCACAGCTACTGCGCGCCGTTGACTGAGAACACGGTTGCCACGACGACGTACGGCGAACGCTTCGCCGCCATCGTCCGCAATGACAACGTGTTCGGCGCGCAGTTTCATCCGGAGCGGTCGGCTCAGACCGGCGCGCTCGTCCTGCGCAATTTTCTGCTCGTGTCATGAAGGGATTCGGCACCATGGAACTGATTCCGGCCATCGACCTGCGGGGCGGGCGCTGCGTGCGCCTGATGAAAGGCGACTTCGCGGCGGAAACCGTCTACTCCGACGATCCGCAGAGCGTGCTCGACAGCTATCGGGCGCTCGGTGCGCGGCGTGTGCACATCGTCGACCTCGACGGCGCGCGCGACGGCACGCAACCGAATCGTCCGACGGTGCTGCTGATGGCGAAAAGCCGCGGCGTGAAACTGCAGGTCGGCGGCGGCCTGCGCACCATCGAGCGCATTCGCGAGCTCTTCGACGCGGGCGTCGACCGCGCGGTGATCGGCAGCATCGCCGTCACCGAGCCCGATCGCGTGATGACCTGGATGTTCGAGCTGGACCCGCGGCGCTTCGTGCTGGCTCTCGACGTTCGCCTGGATGCGACCGGCATCCCGCGGCTGGCAACGCACGGCTGGCAACAAACGAGCACCGCGACGCTGTGGACGCACGTCGAGCGCTTCATGAACGTCGGCCTCACCCACGTTCTGTGCACCGACATCGGCCGCGACGGCACGATGGTTGGGCCCAATCTGACTTTGTATTCCGAAGCCGTACGTCGCTACCCGGAGCTGCACTGGCAAGCTTCCGGCGGCATCGCGGCGGCGCGCGACCTGCGCTCGTTGTCCGAATGCGGCGTGGCTGCCGCGATCAGCGGCCGGGCGCTGCTGGAAAACAGGATCTCTCCCGAGGAGCTGCGGCCATTCTTGCCAAACGCATCATCCCCTGCCTCGATGTAAGGGACGGCCAGGTCGTCAAGGGCGTGCGCTTCCGCGATCACGTCATCGTGGGCGACATCCTGGAGCTGGCGCGCCGCTACCGCGAGCAAGGCGCCGACGAGCTCGTGTTCTACGACATCACGGCGAGCCCGGACGGCCGCTCGGTGGACCGCAGCTGGGTGCGGCGCGTCGCCGCGATTCTCGACATTCCCTTCTGTGTCGCCGGCGGCATTCGCAGCGTCGCCGACGCGGAGCAAGTGCTGCGCGAAGGCGCAGAGAAAGTCTCGATCAACTCGCCGGCGCTCGCCGATCCGGAGTTGATCGGCCGGCTGAGCGCGCGCTTCGGTGCTCAGTGCGTCGTCGTCGGCATCGACAGTCAATCGATCGATGGCGACTTCTACGTGTATCAGTTCACCGGCGATCCGCAGCGTACGCGGAACACTGCACGACGCACGCAAGACTGGGTGCGCGAGGTACAGGAGCGCGGCGCCGGTGAGATCGTGCTCAATTGCATGACGAGCGACGGCGTGCGCCAGGGTTACGACATCGCACAGCTCGCAACCGTCCGGCGCATCTGCAAAGTCCCGCTGATCGCATCCGGCGGCGCGGGCCAACCGCAGCATTTCGCCGATGTGTTCAGGGAGGCGCGCGTCGACGGCGCGCTCGCGGCGAGCGTGTTTCACACGGGCACACTGGAGATTCCCGACCTGAAGCGGTTCCTGCGCACGCAGGCGATCGAGGTGCGTCTATGAAGCTGCAACAGGTCACGGCACTGGACTGGGACAAGAACGATGGCCTGCTGCCGGCGATCGTGCAGGACGCACGCAGCGGCCAGGTCCTGATGCTCGCCTACATGAATCGCGAAGCGCTGCGGATGACGCTCGCCGAGAAGCGCGCGACTTTCTTCAGCCGCAGTCGCAACAAGCTGTGGACCAAGGGCGAGACGTCGGGTCACTGGCTGCATGTCGTCGACGTGGAGGCCGACTGCGATCAGGACACGTTGCTGGTGCTAGCGAGCCCGGAGGGCCCGACGTGCCACACGGGCACGCAAAGCTGCTTCGGCGACGACGTCGCAACCGACGCGGCAGGCTTGTCGTTCCTGATGCGGCTGGAATCCGTGATTGCGCAGCGGATCAGCGATCGGCCCGAGGGCAGCTACACCGCACGCGTGTGGTCGGAAGGGCCGACGCGCATCGCGCAGAAGGTCGGCGAAGAAGGCGTGGAAGTTGCGCTCGCCGCCGTCACGCAGGACGACGAGCGACTGATCGGCGAATCGGCGGATCTGCTGTATCACCTGGCGTTGCTGCTGAAGAGCCGGAATCTGTCGTTGACGACAGTTGTCCGGGAACTTGAGAAAAGACACAAAGAGTCGGGCTGAAGCCCGACCTATAGCCCAGGAATCGACGTCAGTGGGTGCGCTGTGGGTCGGGCTTCAGCCCGACACGAAGTTCAACTTCAAACCGGCACGCGGCCAGCGCACCTTTATCAGCTTCCCCGTCCCCGACAACGTGATATACGCATCGCGCATATCCGCACCGCCGAAACAAATGTTCGTCGTCATCGGGTCCGGCAACGCGACATGCTCGAACGCCCCGTCCGGCGCGAAGACCGTAATACCGCCGTTGAACAACGTCGCAGCACATACGTTGCCGTTTGCTTCCACCGCGAGGCTGTCGAGCAACTGGTGTCCCGGCAGCGTGCACACGACTCGACCGCGTCGGCCGAACGAGAACGGCGCGAGCTTGCCGGGCTCGACGATGTCGAATGCCCACAACTTCTGTGTCTCCGTGTCGTTGCAGTAGACGACGCTTTCGTCCGGGGATAACCCGACGCCATTGAACGAGACCGCCGGATACACCGCGCGATGCAGGTGCGAGCCGTCCGGCCGCGCATAGAACAGGCCGCTGTGATCGCGATGGCGCGTGAAGCTCTTGCCGATGTCCGTGAACCAGAAGCCGCCGGTACGATCGAACACGATGTCGTTCGGGCCGCCGAGCCGCTCGCCATTGAACGAATCGTAGAGCCGTTCGAAGCGACCGGTCGCGAGATCGACGCGCTCGATGCGTCCCGTCGTGTAGTCCGGCGCGGCGCGCACCGGCACGAGCACGCCATTCACCGTGCGCCACTCGAATCCGCCGTTGTTGCAGACGTAGACCGCACCGTCGGGTCCGATCGCCGCGCCGTTCGGGCCGCCCCCGAGCGTGGCGATCACTTCGCTGCGTCCGTTCCACACGCGCGTCAGCGTGCCGCGGGCGATTTCGACGAGCACGATCGAGCCATCGGGCATCGCGATCGGCCCCTCGGGGAACTGCAGCCCTTCCGCGAGAACTTCGAAGTCCATCAGATCACGAATTCGGCAGCCGGGTCGCGCAGGTTGTAGCGCGAGCTCATCGCACGGCCATAGGCGCCCGCAGTGGCGATGAGCAGGATGTCGCCCTCTTCGGTCGGCGGCAGCAGGCGATCGACGCCGAGCTGGTCGCCGGATTCGCAGATCGGTCCGACGACGTTCACGACTTCGGTCGCCGGATCGTCGAGCCGGCTCAGGTTGAGGATCTCGTGATGCGCGCCGTACAGCGCCGGGCGAATCAGCGAGTTCATGCCGGTCGCGACGCCGATGTAATGCACTTCGCCCTTACCCTTCAGCTGCGTCACCTGCGCCAGCAGCACGCCCGCTTCCGAAACGAGGTAGCGCCCCGGCTCGATCCACAGCGCGAGCTTCGGATGAGCTGACTTGAGTGCAGCGAGCGTCGCGCCGAACTCCGACAGCATCACGCCTTGCTGACCGAGCCGCTCCGGCACGCCGAGACCACCACCGAGATCGACAGTGCGCACGTCGCGGAACCGCTGCGTCAGAGCCGTCAGCGTGTCGCCTACCGTTTGCCAGTTGTCGACCGTGAAGACACCACTGCCGGTGTGTGCATGCAGCCCGACGATCTTCGCGCCAGCCGCGTTGACGAGACGCTCCAGTTCGTCGACCTCGAACAGCGGTACGCCGAATTTCGAATGCACGCCGGCGGTACGCACTTTGTCGTGATGACCGCGTCCGTGGCCGGTATCGATGCGCACGAACAGCTCACGACCCTTGAACAACTCCGGCCATTTCCTGAGCGGGTGCAGGTTGTCGAGCGTGACCCAGATGCCCTGCTCCACCGCCCATTCGTACTCTGCGCGCGGCGCGAAGTTCGGCGTGTACAGGATGCGCTTGCGGTCGATGCCCTCGAGGGTCGCGACGACGTGCTCGACTTCGCCGCGCGACACGCACTCGAATCCGAGCCCTTGCTCCTCGAACACCTGCAGAATCTGCGGATGCCAGTTGGCCTTCATCGCGTAGAAGACGGCGGCGATGCCCGGCAAGGCCTTCAGCGATTGCGCCCGCGTCCTGAGCGTCTGCCGGTCGTACACGAATGCAGCGCCATGCTCGCGACCGAGCGCGAGCAACTCGTTGCGACGATCCTGCCACCACTGTCGCGTCGCGACCGCCACCTTGTCCGCGCCGCCGTACAGCTCTTCCCACGTCGGGCCAAGCACGCGATCGGCGGTCATCTTGCGGATTGCGATCTCGTGCAGACGAGCGACCAGCCGGTCGCCGTGCTCTTCGTCGATGACGAACGTGATGTTCAGATCGTTCGCGGCCTGCGTGACCAGGTAGATCTTCTGCTCTTCGAACAATTCGAGCGCTTCGCCCAGGCGGTGCAGGATCGCGCGGATGTTGCGGCCGACGAGGCTCACCGCGGCGCACGGACCGATCACCTCGACGCGGCAAATCCGCCCGAGATCTGCGACCAGCGCATCGAGCGTGGCTTTATCGAGCGCATTCGCTGCCGGGTCCAGCGACACGGTGACGCTGGTCTCCGACGTCGACACCAGGTCGATCGACAAACCGTGCTGCTTGAAGACTGCGAACGCGTCGGCGAGGAAGCCGACCGAGTGCCACATCCCGACGGTTTCCATCGAGAGGAGCGTGATGTTCTTCTTGATCGTGACCGCCTTCACCTGCGCCGCAACGTTGCCGCCGTGCGTGGTGACGACAGTGCCTTCGAGTTTGGGCGTCTGCGTCGCGTAGACGTACAACGGAATGCCGTACTGCTTCACCGGCATGATGCAGCGGGGATGCAGAACCTTCGCGCCGCTGCTGGCGATTTCCTGCGCCTCGTCGTACTCGAGAGCACGCAGCAGGCGCGCCGTCGACACCGAGCGCGGGTTCGCACTGAACATGCCGGGCACGTCGGTCCAGATTTCCAGCCGCCGCGCCTGCAGCTTCGCCGCGAAGTAGCTGGCGGAAGTGTCGGAGCCGCCGCGACCGAGCAGCACGGTGTCGCCGCTCTCGTCGCTCCCGATGAACCCTTGCGAAATCCAGACGGTGCCGGGCGACGACCAGCGCTGCTGCAAATCCGGGTCCGGGTCGTAAGCGCAGGTCGCGGAGAGATAAGTCGCGCGCATGCTCGCGTTGCGTCGCGGCTCCGCCTTCATGACGGTGCGCGCATCGACCCATTGCACGTCGAGACCCTGGGACGTGAGGAAGGCCGCGCCGAGCCGCGTCGCCATCAACTCGCCCTGCGCCAACACGCGGGCGCGGAGCCGCTCGCTCACTTCGCCGACCAGCGCGATGCCGGCGGCGATCTGGCGCAGTCGCTTGAACTGCTCTTCGAGCTCAGGGCTGGGAATGACGCCGAGGTCACGTGCCAGGTCGCGATGGCGCTGCTCGATCTGCTCCATGACACCCTGCCACTCGTTGCCGAGCGCGAGGCTGAGGAGCTGTTCGAGCCGATCGGTGATGCCCGACAGGGCGGAATGGACGACGACGGGCCGCAGCCCTTCGGCGAGCCGGTCGCGCAGCACGCCGGCAATGTTCTTCCAGTTCGCGACCGAGGAAACGCTGGTGCCGCCGAACTTCAGCACGACCCACGGCGACGAGACACCGGGCGTCGGATCAGCCATCGTCATTGTGTACCCCAGATTGTCTACCCGAGGCCGCGCCAGACGAGGCACGGTCAAGCGCAGGAGCGCCGGCCGGGGTGGCCGACGCCAGGCCTAAAGCTTATTCGCCTTCGAAATCTTTGAGTTCTTTCTGCAGACGCCGCTCCGCCAGGACGTCTTCGAGCTTGCTCCACGCCGCCTTACCCTTCTTGGCCGCTGCCGCAGCGCTGGGGCGCGCCCGCCGGCCGACCGGGTCGATGAACTTCTCGTAACCTGAGTCCTCTTCGCTCTCGGCGACGAACTCCTCATCGAGATCGAAATGGTCGTCGTCTCTCTCCACCATGGCGATTCCTAAAAAAATTCCAGCAAAATCAAGTAGATTGGAACCCGGGCGGCGCCGGAAGCCTGCGGACTATATACGATGCGCCGGCGTTTTCAATGGCCGGGGGGTGCCCAGGCGTCCAACTCCATCCGGACCTTAGACTGGGTCCGCTGGCAGAGTTCTACAAGGGAACGCGGCGGCTCGTGTCTTGGGACGTGTGACGGGCTGTCAGCGGCTGGAAATCGTCACCGGGGCGCCGCGCCCGAGGCCGAGAGCTTCGGCCGCGCTCTGCTCCGCCCGCGCGATCTCGATGACGCCGAAGGAATTCACCAGGGCGAGAAACTCCCCCGGGCGAACGTCGCCGTAGGTCCGTCGCAGCGGCAGGCTGTGGCCGCCGGTCCGTACGACCGGCGCCGGGAAGGCACGGATCAGCTCCGCGTCGATGTTGGTGATCAGGTTGCCGAAATGGTCGATCGTGATGATCACGCCGGCGACCTGGTCCGGCGTGACGGCCGGCTCTTCCACCCACGACGGCACGATATCGGTGGTCTTCGGTCCCAGCTCCGCGGGCGTGACGCGGCCGGCTGCGATCTCTGCCGCGATCGGCGCGAACAGGTCGCGACCGTGAAAAGTTGCGCTCGGCACCGGCAGCTTGAAGCGCGCAATCGCCTTCGCAGCGTCGAGCCGGAATACCGCGGGTGAGTCGCTGCGCGCAACGACAGGCGCGAGCAGACCGTTGTCCGGCGCGACGAACGCATGCCCGGCGGCGGCCACGACGATGATGTCGCGTGCCGTGCCTACACCTGGATCGACGACCGCGACATGCACAGAGCCGCTCGGAAAATACGAGTACGCACGTGCCAGCCAGAACCCCGCCTCTGCCGGCCAGTAGACGGGCACTTCGTGTGTCACATCGATGATTCGTGCGCTGGGCAGGTGCGCGAGCATGCGGCCCTTCATGGTGGCGACGAACGGTCCCTGGTGACCGAAGTCCGTCGTGATCGTGATGACGCCGCAGGCAGTGAACATGACCGTGCTGATCCGGCGGGCTACGCTTCGTACTCGACGCGACCGAAATCCTCGACGACGACGTTGCGCTCGCTCGCGACGAGGCGGAAGGCGGCGTCGCCGGCACCGATCTTCCAGATGTCTGCATGCAGCGGCTCGCCGGGATAGACCGGACTCGTAAAGCGGACGTCGAGGCGACGCAGCCGTCCCGGATCGTCACCGCACAACGCTTTGATCAGCGCGCGGCCGACGGTGCCGTAGGCGCCGAGCCCGTGAAGGATCGGCCGATCGAAGCCGGCGCTGCGCGCGACGTCGGGATCGATGTGCAGCGGGTTGTAGTCGCCGGCGAGGCGATAGATCAGCGCCTGGTTCAGCGTGACCGGCATCTTCGCCTGCGAGTCAGGCGGGCGATCGCCCGGCACGGGCCGCGGCTTCGGCGCGCCCTCGCTCTTGCCGCCGAAGCCGCCGTCGGCGCGCAGGAAAGCGACGTTGCCCATCGTGACGAGCAGGTCGCCGCTCGAGGCCTCGTACAGCTTGCGCGTCATGTACATGATCGCGCCCTTGCTCGCGCCCTTGTCGTAGATCTCGTCGATCTTCGCCTCGCTGACGACCGTGCCTTCGACCGGCAGCGGCTTGTGCATTTCGAGCGTCTGTTCGGCATGCAGCAGCATGCGGTAGTTGATGCCGTACGCAGGATCCGCGAGCCGCATCGCTCCCGCGGCCAGCGTCACGGCGAGCGTCGGCAGCGCGACGAGGTTCTTCTCGTAGACGTACTTGAGCTCTTGCGGATCGCACGGATCCAGCGCGCCGACACCCACGCCGAGCGCATACAGGATCGTGTCCCGCCGTGCGTAGGTCTGTCGCACCGGCTCGAAGGTCGTGCTCATCAGCTTGTCGTAGTTGAGCGGCATGTCGGCGAAGCGGTAGCAGCTGGCAGTTGGCGGATGCTAGCATTCGCCGGCGCATGTGACTGGCGTAAATGGGCTCAACCATTGGGAAGCATGCGTGCAGGGTCCTCCCCTGTTGCGGCCGCTCGCCTGGGCACTCGTCCCATTCCTTCACTGGAGCGCCGTCATGCAAATCTCGTTCGATCTCGTCCAGGCTTCCGATCCCGACGTGTATGCCGCCCTGCAGGGCGAAGAGCAGCGGCAGCGCTTTGGGCTCGAGCTGATCCCATCCGAGAATTACGCATTCCCGGAGGTCTACGCGACCAACGGCAGCGTGTTCGCCAACAAGTATTCCGAGGGCTACCCCGGGCGCCGCTACTACGGCGGCCAGCAGTTCACGGACCGCATCGAGACGCTCGCCGTCGAGCGCGCGAAGGGGCTGTTCCGGGCCGAGCATGCCAACGTGCAGCCACTGAGCGGCTCGCCGATGAACCAGGCTGTGTACATGGCGTTGCTCGAGCCCGGCGATACGATCCTCGCGATGGACCTCTCGCACGGCGGTCACCTGACGCACGGGGCGCCGGTGTCGTGCATGGGCAAGATCTTCAACTTCGTGCGCTATCGCACGCTGCCGCCGCGCGGCGAGATCGACTACGACGGCGTGCGCGGGCTGGCGAAGAAGGTCAAACCGAAGATCGTGCTATGCGGACACTCGTCGTATCCGCGCGAGTTCGACTACGCCCGCTTCCGCTCGATTGCCGATGAAGTCGGCGCGCTTACGATGGCCGACGTCTCGCACGTCGGCGGGCTGATCGCCGGCGGCGCGCTCGCGAATCCGCTCGACGCCGGATTCGATGTCGTCACGACGACTACTCACAAATCGCTGCGCGGGCCGCGCGGCGGCATGATCCTGTGCAGATCGAAGCTCGCACAGAAGATCGACCAGGCCGTGTTCCCCGGCATGCAGGGCGGACCGCACATGAACGCTGTCGCCGGCATCGCGGTGACGCTGAAGCTCGCCGCACAACCAGCCTTTCGCACTTACGCCAAGCAGGTGCTCGCGAACGCGACCGCTCTTGCCAAGGAACTGCAACGGCGCGGTTGCACGCTCATCACGGGCGGCACGGAGAATCACCTGATGGTCGTCGACACGATCAAGTCGTTCGACATCGACGGCCGCGTCGCCGAGAAGACGCTCGACGACGCGGGCCTGACGGTCAACAAGCAAGTGATCCCCGACGATCCTCACCCTCCGCTGCGCCCGAGCGGCATTCGCCTGGGCACGCCGGCCCTGACGACGCGCGGCATGAAGGAGTCGGAGATGTCGCAGGTCGCGCAGTGGATGGTCGAAGCGATGCGGGCTCATGCAGACACGGCGAAGCTGGAAGAGCTGCACGGAGCTGTGCGGACGTTGTGTCGCCGGTTTCCTGTTCCGGGCCTGTGAGCGCCGGGCCGAGCTGCAGGAAGAAGACGTCGACCATGATCGCCCGCGCGCGGCGACCTGCGCTCGCCCACGCCCAGTAAGGCAGCGAGTTGCCCGCGGGATCGATGTAGCGCCGGACCTTTGGGATCGTGCCGAACGACGTGAGCCCGAAGTGCTCCGGCCGCCGCATCTCGTCACGCGTCGCGACGCCATCTGCGTTGACGTCGAGCCACATCGACAGCTCGGGCCAGATGGCGTCGGCGCGCGAGATCACGCCGTCATCGTTGCCGCCCAGCAGCGGCCGATCGTATTGCGCGAGCGCGACGAACCCATTGGGCGCAGTGCCGCCCTCGAACAACGGCGTGCCCACGCCGAAGAGCTCGGAGCCGTCGTCGACCAGGCCGTTACGGTTGCGGTCGAGCGAGAGAAATGCCTCGTCACCGCGCCGACGCACCCATTGCACGAGGTCAGGAAAGCCGTCGGCGTTGACGTCGAACGACACGCCGCGGCCCGCCGGACCGAGATCGATGCCGTCGCGCCGAGTGTCGACGACGATCGGGCTGCATTGTCCCCAGACGTGGCCGGACAGCAGACACAGAAGCAAGCTGATGAGCGTTTTCATGGGAGTCCTTTCCTTCGTTGGCCGTCACGGAATCACGCATCCTGGCGTGCAGCACTGCCGCGGTCGCGGCGAACGACAGACGTCGGTGAGCACGACGTTGCCGAGCCCCTGCTCGCCCGCCGGAATCAAAGTGAAATTCACTCCGATGCCCTGATTGCCCACGCGGACAGACAGACTGGTCTCGTCCTTTGCTTCACCCTTGTATTGCATGGTGCACTGTGCGCATGCCCCCGTAGGCACGCTGGCCCATCCCGGGATCGGATACGCGGTGGGGATTACCTCGGGGACCCGCAACGTCTCATTGATCTGGAAGAAACCGCTGAACGTCGCCCGCCTTTCGGCTGTGAGCGGCAAGGTGCTCGTGGTACAGGTAATCGTGAATCCCCCGGCGATGATCAGGACGGGCAGACTGGTGGAAGCCTCGACGATCAGTCCGACGTTGAGCCCGGCATTGCCGTTGTGGCTGAACGCCGGCGTGACCTGCTTGAGCGTCGGGACTGCAGCGGCCTGCCCCGCAACGAGCACGAAGCTCAGCGCCGCAAGGATGTTAATGCGAGTGTTCATCGTCGTTCTCCTCCATTGAGTTTCTCCGCGCGGCGCTCCATGCGCCGGCGCAATTCCGCCTCCTCCGTCGTGAGGATCTGCACATACTCACCCGACACGATCGGCTGCGCCTCCTGTTCGAGCGTCGCATTCAGCGGCTCTGTCGGCATGCCGAACGTCAGGTCGGACTGAAATTCGTCGAGAAACGACACGAGGACGCGTTGCCGTTGTCGGTCGAGCACATCCATGAGCCCCACGGCCCAGCGCCGCTCGGCTTCCGCGGCGAGCCTCGACTTCTGATAGCGGTATGCCAGCACCTCCTGCAGATTCAGACCCTGTCCTGCCTTCCTCTGTGTCTGCAGACGCTGGGCGAATGTGTCGACGAGCTGCCGACCTTCGGCTTGTAGCGTCATGCCCGGATCGTTGCTCGCAAGATAGGTGCGTAGCGCGTCGATATCCTCATCCCGGAAGCCGCGCGCCTTGAGCGCCGGCACGTAGTCCGCGACGACTTCCTCGTTCCTCAGGCGATGCAGCCGTGAATCGAGCGGCTCCCACTGCGGGTACTCGTGCAGGTCCACGGTGTATCTCCCGTCCGGCCGAGCAACCAGCCCGAACGCGCCGAGGCCCTTGAGCGGTGTTTTCTCTTCGATCGCCAACTGCACGGAGAAGTACAGATCCGACCACTGCTGGTGAGCGACTCCATCGCGAATGAACGCGGCCGGATCCACCTCCTGCTGCTTGCGCTCGAACGTGGCGAAATGCGCTTCGAGCTTCGATCGCAGCGCTTGCGATGTCGCGGCGCGCGGCACCTTGAGCTTCTCATCGAACGGTGCCGCTTGCGTCGGCCCGGCCAACAATAACGCGAGCAGCGCAACGGCGCTTGCCCCTACTTTCCTTGTCTCTTCCATGACAACTCCCTGTGATGTCCACTGACGCCGTCATTGTGTGCCATTCGCGGCCGTGCGAACGGCGGTAATCTCGCTACTCGCGCAGTTTCATCACTCCCGTTTTCAGATCGATGCCCGCACCCGCCAGCGCCGCGACCAACGGCCCGAGATGCTTCTCATACCGCTGCGCGCGGCCATTGCCGGACGCAACCTCCGACCGTGCCTGCACCGTACTGAACGTCATGATTGCACGCGGGCTCGTCTGGAATTCCAGGCATTGCGCTTGCCAATCCAGTCCGCACGCCTGCACCAGGCGCGGCGCGGCGTTCGCGAAGTCGGCAACGAAGTCTTCGTATTGAATCGTCACGAGTCGCCCAGGCAGCACGCGCTCCCAATGCGCGATGAGCTGTGCGTAACGCACGTAATAGTCGGCGATGTCGGCGAGCCGATGCGTCAGCGCCCAGTGTTTGTTGAACTCCTGTCGATAGATCGACAGACACGTTTCCACTGGATTGCGCCGCACGTGCACGATGACCGCGTTGGGCAGCATGCGCGCGATCAAGCCCACGCCCTCGAAGTTGCGCGGATGCTTGTCCGTGATGTGATCGGCACCGCGCAGGTTCTGCGGCAGGTCGCGGAAGTAGAACTTCGCCCAGTCCTGCAGCAGCCCCTCGAGCGCCGCCGGCTCCTGCTGCTGCGGCCCGATCGGCCAGCGCAGGATCCGGCGCATCGCCGGACGATCGCCGCAAGCGAAAACACGCGAGTGCGCACCGAGTACGGCTTCGATGAGCGTCGTGCCTGAGCGCGGCATGCCGACGATGAAGATCGGTCGCGGCGTATTCTGCGGTGCCGTGACCTCCGGCAGCCGCTCCGACAACGCCACGATGCCCTGGATACGTGCGACGTCCTCGGCACGGTCGTAGGAGCGCTTCTCGATCGCGTCGCGCTCACGCGCCAAGGCATGCGCCGCCTCATACGTGGCGAATGCCCGGTCGATCTCGCCACGCGCATCGTGTGCATCCGCAATCGCGAAGGTGGCAGCGATCTGATTGTCGAGCCGAATGTCGTGGCGTCGCGCGAGTTCATGAAGCTGCTTCACATCAGCATCGTCGAGCGCGCCGCGCCGCAAGCGGCTCAAGGTCGAGTACGCCGGTACGAAGTCCGGCTTCTGCTGCAAGCAGCGCCGGCAATACGTTTCGGCCTCGGCGAAGCGGCCGAGATACATCAGCGCCATCGCCCGCTGCGCGAGCATCTGCGGAAAGTCTGGATCGAGCTGCTCTGCGCGGTCGAGCGCTTTGATCGCCGTCTCCACGTCGAGCGCCTGCAGGCATACGCTCGCATACGCAGTGAACTCCGCGACTGTGGGCTTCGTCAGCAACAGGAAGCGCGCGAATGCAGTCGCCGCCTCGCCGTGCCAGCCTTGCTCGATTGCACCGCGCGCGAGCATGCGCCAGGCGTCCGGTGCCTTCGGATCGATCTTCGTCCACGCGACGCCGTTGACGTAGAGCTTCTGCCAGTTACGCTGCGCGATCAGCGCATCGCTTTCGAGTGCGTAGAAGCGGCTCAGGGCCGCTGCATTGGTGGGCTCGGTGGCGATGATCAGGCCGAGCTCCGCCATCGCGCGATCCGGCTTGCCGGTCTGCGCGAAACCTTCCGCGAGGTTCAGTCGAAACGCATTCCGGCCCGGCTCACGATCGACTGCCTGCTGCAGCAACGGCATCGCCTCGGTGCCCTTGCCACTGTGGAGCAATGCGAGGCCGCACAGGCTCGAAGCTTCTGCATCGTTCGGCTGCAGCTCCAGTGCGGCACGATAGGAGTTGAGGGCGTCGTCCAGCCGCCCCGCCTGGTGCGCGGTCACGCCACGCTCCAGGGTCTCGATGAAAACTGCTCTGCTCATTGCTCCAGTCGTTTGCCGGTCTGTGCGTCGAAGAAGTGAATCCGGTCCGGCGCGGGCTGCAGTGTAATGCGTGCGCCGACGGCGGGCAGATTATACGGCGAGGCGCGCGCGATCAGTTTCCAGCCGCCGCAGGTCGCGTGAATGAAGGCCTCGCTGCCGATCGATTCGAGCAGCTCGACGGTCCCGGTGAGACCGCCGCCGGGCGCGGCAGTGCCTTCGACGACGTGCAGGTCCTCGGGCCGGACGCCCGCGACGATCTCCTGTCCCGTTTGCGCTTTGAATGCAGGCAGGCGCAGTTGCGCACCCTCGCCTTCCAGCACCAGACCGTCGGCCTGGCGCAGGCGGCCGCGGAAGAAATTCATCGCGGGGTTGCCGAGGAAGCCGGCGACGAACAGATTCACCGGCCGCTCGTAGATCTGCATCGGTGCGTCGATCTGCTGGATGATGCCGCGATCCAGCACGACGATGCGCTGGCCGAGCGTCATCGCCTCGACCTGGTCGTGCGTGACATAGATCATCGTGGTGCCGAGCGTGCGATGCAGCCGCGCGATCTCCGCGCGGGTCGAAGCCCGCAGCTTCGCATCGAGGTTCGACAACGGCTCATCGAGCAGAAACACCTGCGGATGACGCACGAGCGCCCGGCCGAGCGCGACGCGCTGGCGCTGACCGCCCGAGAGCTGCCGCGGCAGACGATCCATGAATTGGGTCAGCTCCAGCATCTGGGCCGCCTCGTTGACCCGCTTCTCGATCTCCGCCGGTTCGTGGCCGCGCAGCTCGAGCCCGAAACCGAGATTGCGCGCGACCGTCATGTGCGGATACAACGCGTAGCTCTGGAACACCATCGCGATGTCGCGATCGCGCGGCTCCAGCCGCGTGACGTCGCGCTCGCCGATCAGGATGGAACCCGACGTCGCCTCCTCCAGGCCGGCGATCAGCCGCAGCAACGTGCTCTTGCCGCAGCCCGACGGGCCGACCAGCACCAGCAATTCACCGTCGCGGATGCCGAACGTGGCCTCGTCGATCGCGACATGCCCGTTCGGGTAGACCTTACGTACGGAGTGCAGCGTTACTTCAGCCACGGCATGTGACTCATATAGACTCGGGTCTCATGACAACCAGGGCTACAAGCTTCCCCAAGGATTTTCTGTGGGGCTGTGCGACCTCGGCTTACCAGGTCGAAGGCTCGCCGATCGCCGACGGCGCCGGCCCCAGCATCTGGCATCGCTTCGCACACACGCCGGGGCGCATTGCCGACGGCGATACCGGCGACGTCGCTTGCGACCATTATCGGCGGTTCCAGAGCGATGTCGATCTGATGAAGTCGCTGCAGCTCGGCGCGTACCGCTTCAGCATCTCGTGGAGTCGGGTGCTGCCGCAGGGCACGGGCCGCATCAATCCCGCCGGCCTCGCCTTCTACGAACGGCTCGTCGACAGCCTGCTCGCGCGCGGCATTCAGCCGATGGCGACGCTGTATCACTGGGATTTGCCGGCCGCACTGGACGATCGCGGCGGCTGGCTCAATCCCGACGTCGCCAACTGGTTCGCGGAATACGCCGACGTGGTGTTCCGCAAGCTCGACGATCGCGTCCGCTACTGGGCGACGCTGAACGAGCCGTGGGTCGCAATGAACGACGGCTACCTGCTCGGCATCCACGCGCCCGGTCATCGCAGCGCATTCGAAGCGACGCGCGTTGCGCATCATCTGCTGATGGCGCACGGCATGGGCGTGCAGGCCTATCGCGCCAGCGGCCGCAACCAGATCGGCCTCGTGGTCAACATCGAGCCGAAATATCCCGCGTCCAACGACGAGGCGGACGTCGCCGCCACCCGACGCGCCGATGCGTACATGAATCGCCAGTTCCTCGAGCCGGCCTTGCGCGGCACGTATCCCGAGGAGCTGCCGGTGATCTTCGGCCATGCGTGGCCGGCGATTTCTGCGAACGACCTGGCGACGATCCACCAGCCACTCGATTACATCGGCGTCAACTACTACACGCGCAGCGTCGTGAAGTCCGATCCCAATGCCTGGCCGTTGCGCACGGCCGGCGTGCGGCAGAAACATCGCACGCACACCGAAACCGGTTGGGAAGTCTTTCCGCAGGGCCTGACCGACACGCTGCTGTGGATCAAGAACCGTTACGGCAATCCGCCCGTCTACATCACCGAGAACGGTGCGGCCTTCTTCGATCCGCCGAGCGTCGAAACCGCCGTGCTGCCCGATCCACTGCGCATCGACTACCTGCGCAAGCACCTGCGAGCCGTCCACGACGCCATCAGCCAGGGCGCCGACATCCGCGGCTACTTCGCGTGGTCGCTGCTCGACAACCTCGAATGGGCGTACGGATTCACCAAACGCTTCGGCCTCGTGCACGTCGACTACGAGTCCCTGAAGCGCACGCCGAAGGCGAGCTCGCATTTCTATTCGCGTGTCATCGCCTCGAACGGCGCCGCGCTCGACGACCCCGTTCATTGAGACCCCGCCGCGCGCGGGAACACGATCGTGAATGGCAGCTGCGTGATGCGCAGCTCCGTGCCGATCCAGCGTGCCTGACCGCGCTGAATGGACTGACGGGCGGGCTGGTCGCCTTCCGGCCATGCGACGGCCATACCGCCGGTCGGCATCGTGATCTCGCCGACGTCGAGCACCACCTGCTCGTCCTCGACGCGCAGCGAATAGCTGAGCGGACCGAAAGGCGTGCGCAGGTTCTTCACCGCGAAGCCTTCATGCTCGGTCCAGCCTTTCGGCACGCCGGCCATGAGCACGAGCGTCTCGTCGGCCGGCCGCTCGAACGCGAACATGTCGAGCAGTGAGCGGCCGTAGTCCGAGGCGACCCAGCCGTGCGGCATGTCGCCGACGAAGCGCGACTTGCGCGGCTCGCGGCCGACGACCTCGGCCCACTGATTCCACTCGCGCGGCCGCCGGTCGTTCATCAGGAAATCGATCAGCTCCATGCCGCGATCGCGCCAGCGCAGCCGGATGAACGTACCGAGATTGCGCCACTCGTAAGGCGTGTACGCATCCCAGGTTTTGTCGGTCCGGCGTGCGGCGAAGTCTTTCCAGTAGCGCTCGAACGTCGCGATCAAAGCCTCCGGCGGCAGCATCTGCTGCTCGCCCACGGGGGACAGCGCGATCGATGTCGAGGTCGCGTCGAAGTCGCCCAGCTCCGCTGCGCCCGGCAGATAGTCGATGTTGTGTGCCTGCATGGCCACGTTCAACGAGACATAGAGATCCCGCCGGAACTGATCGCGCGATTCGATGAACGTGTGCATCTCGGTCTTGTGATCGAGCGTCCGCGCGATGCGGATCGCCGATTCATAGCCGGCCAGCGCCCAGAAATCGTCCCAGTACGAATGCATCGGCTTCGCCGAGTAGCCTTCGTGACTGATCGATGCAGGCATCAGGCCGTAGAACGCTTTGCGATCGCCTTGCTGGTTCGCCGGCGTGCGCTCCGACAAGCGCAGCTTGTCCATGTAGGCGACTGCTTTGACTGTTGCCGGCCACAGCTCTCGCAGCAGTTCGACGTCGTTGGTGTAGCGGTACACGCTGTCGATGAGGAACAGGAACTCACCGGTGCTGTCGTTCTCCGGCACAGGATCGGCGCCGCGTCGATCGACACAGCATGGCACCTTGCCATTGGCGAACTGATAGGGCGCGAACCATCGCAGGAATTCCTTCGCGTCCTTGTCGTGCCCGAGACGCAGCAGCATCTCGGAGGTCATTGCACCGTCGCGGATCCACGAGCGTTCGTACGCGCGAGATCCTGGTTGAATCGCAGGACCGTCGCGATTGATGAGCACGTGTGCGAGCGAAGTCCGCAGCGTGTCGGAAAGCGCCTTGTATTTCGAGGGCACGGTGAGCTCGACGCGATTCAGCTTTTCGCGCCACTGGGCCGCAACGTTCTCCAATGTGGGATGCGGCCCTGCAGAAACTGAAGCATGTTGCGGCAGGTCGAGCACGATCTCTTGCGTCTGTCCCGGCTGCAGATCGACGTCGTACAGCAACGCACCAGATGCAAATCCGCTGTCGTCGTGAATGCGTGCGCTTCCCACGTTCGTTGGCAGCCAATCACACGGCGTGTCAGCGGCCAGCGTGACCGCGCGGAATGCACGAGGTTGCGTGCGTGGCAGCACTGCCGGACGACCGTCGACATCGACGCGATTCTTCTCGAACGCCAGATCGTGGATCAGGCTGACGCCGCCCTCGGTGTTGAGAAACTGCGCCGGCGAGTTGACCTGGAACGGCCGCACCGTGAGCGCCAGCGTGACCTGCTGTCGTGCCTGCGTCGGATTACGCAAACGGTAGATCGCATGGAGCGTGCCGCTGCCGATAGCGCCGCTCGCATACGCGGTCGTCGTCAGCTCGATCGAACGATGCTTCCACTCGACGCTCGGGATCGGCAGATAGCCGTCAGCGAGGGAATGAGCGATCGTTACGTCGGCCCACGTGAGCCAGCCCGAGCGCGTCCGGACGAACGGCTCGATCGAGAAGCTGCCTTTACGGATTTCGAGCGCGCCGTCCTCGGACAGCATGCCTTCTTCCTGGTCGCCGTCGACGCCGACGATCGTCCAGTAGATCTGCTCGTCGAGGTACGGTCGCGGGTAACAGCCGCGGCGGCCCTGCTTGGCGAGCGAGCGGATGAATGCATTGGGCGAGGCGCCGAACTCCAGGTCTCGCACGTACAGCTCGGAGATGCCGATGTCGCGACCGGGATCGGGCATCGTCAGGCGAATGTAGCGCGCCTCCGACTCGGGCATCAGATGCGAGTCGCGGCCGCCGTTGCTCGCTTCGATGGTGCGGACTTTCTTCCAGCGGTTGCCGTCGAGCGATGTGTCGATCGAATAGCGCGGCGCGTGCAGTCCGCGGGCCCAGTCGATTTCGATGCCGCCGAATTCGCGCACGGCTTTGAGATCGATTTCGAAGGTCTGCGGCGAGGCGTCGGTCCGCGCACTGCGCCACATCGTGCTGGTCTTGCCGTCGAGCGCCAGCGCAGCGGCATTGCCGCTGGCTTCGGACGACGCCCGAGCGGTAGGCGCCGGGACGGCGCGTTGCGGGCGTAGCGGCTTGAGGGACAAGCGATCGAACCACAGGCTGCCATGTCCGCCCTCGTCGCCCGCGCTCAGGACGAACTCGATCGACTGGAACTGGCGCAGCGTCCGGTCGGTGGTCGTGCCCCAGGCGAAGTCGATCTGCCGCCGCTTGATGCGCACCTGCTGCCAGTCGCCGGAGAACTGGTAGTTCGCACGCCGGTACCACCACACGTTGTCGCCGGACGCGTCGACGAACTTGACCTCGAAGTTGTTGCGGCTGGCCTCGGCGCGCATCCAGAACGAGATCTCGTAGTCATCGGGGAGCGTCGTCGGCAACTGACGCGTCGCCGCGGCGTAGCCTGCGGTCTTGTTCAAGTTGAATTCGAGCACGAGCGCATTGCCTTCGACGCCCTTGGCGGAATGCACTGACGCGCTGACGCCGTCCGAGGCGAGCGACTTCCAGTCGGCGATGTCCTCCATCTCGTCGAGGTAGCGGATTTCCAGCTGCGGCGGTTGCTCGGCGCCCATGGCCGTCACACCGAGAAGCAGGAGTAGCAGCGCTGGTACACGCACGCTCATCCCTTCACGCTGCCCGCGAGGATGCCGGCGATGTAGTAGCGCTGCAGTCCGAGGAACAGCAGCAGCACGGGTACCACTGTGATCACTGCGCCGGCCATCATCAGCTCGTTGTCCTGCACGTGCTCGCGTGACAGGCCCGCCAACGCGACCGGCAGCGTGTGCAGCTTCGCATCCGTCAGCACGATCAACGGCCACATGAAATCGTTCCAGGTCGCCAGGAACGTCAGGATCGCGAGCGTGACCAGGATCGGCCGGATCAGCGGCACGACGAGCGACCAGAAAATCCGTGCTTCGCTGGCGCCGTCGATGCGCGCCGCTTCCAGCAGCTCGTCGGGCAGCGACAGTGCGTACTGCCGGATGAGGAAGATGCCGAACACGCTCGCCATGGCCGGCACGATGACGCCGCCGTAGGTGCTCACCAGGCCGAGCTCTTTGACCAGCGCGAACAACGGAATCATCGCCACCTGGCTCGGGATCACGAGCGCCCCGAGCAGGCTGCGGAAGATCCGATCGCGTCCCCGGAAGCGCAGCTTCGCGAACGCGTAGCCGGCCATCGTGTTGAACACCAGCGATATCAAGGTCGCCAGCGTCGCGACCAGCGCGCTGTTGAACATGTAGCGACCGGCCGCGTGCTTCGCAAACAGCTCGTGATAGTTCGCGAGCGTCGGATTGGCGGGCAGCAGCGGCGGCGGATAAGTGCTGGCGGCGCCGGTCGGCATGAACGAAACCGAAATCATCCACAGCAACGGGAACGCAACCAGCAGCGCCCCGACGACGAGCAGCGTGTTGACCAGCAACGTGCGCGGCGTTCGCGTCATGCGCCGCTCCGTTCGCGCCCGAGGCGGAGCTGCACGACGGTCACCAGGAACATCAATATGAAGAGCAGGAACGCGACCGCCGAAGCACGCCCGAGGCTCCACCACTTGAAGCCTTCATCGAACATGAAGTAGAGCACGCTGTACGTCGCTTGCAGCGGCCCGCCTTCCGTCATCACGTACGGTTCGGCGAAGAGCTGGAAATAGCCCGTCATCGTCAGGATGCTGACCAGCAGCAGCACTGGCCCGATGCCCGGCAGCGTCACGTGCCGGAATTGCTGCCAGCCCGACGCGCCGTCGATGCGCGCCGCCTCGTACAGATCCTCCGGAATGTTCTGCAGCGCCGCCAGCAGGATGATCATGTTGTAGCCGAAGTTCTTCCACACGGCGAGGATCACGATGGCCGGCATGGCCCAGCGCGGATCGCCCATCCAGTCGACCGGATCGATGCCGATCGAGGCGAGCGAGTAGTTCAGAAAGCCGTAACGCGTGTGGAAGATGTAGCGCCACACTACGGCGACTGCGACCAGCGTCGTGACGACCGGCGCGAAGTACACCGTGCGGAACAGCCCGCGGAACTTCGCGACCTTGGAATTCACGAGCAGCGCCGCGCCGAGCGATACGCCGATCGACAACGGCACGCCGAGCGCGACGAAGTACAGCGTGTTCCCGAGTGCCCTCCAGAACAGCGGCTCGCGCAGCAGCCGCGAGTAGTTCTCGAAGCCGATCCAGCGCAGGTCGCCGAAATCGTTCAGCGCGTACAGGTCGAAGTCGGTGAGGCTCATCGCCAGCGCTGCAAGTACCGGCAGGAAGAAAAACACGCCGATCACGATGAGCGCGGGCGCAACGAACCACCACGCGGCGCGCTGCGCTCTCATGTGACGCGATCCTTGTCCATCATCCAACGCCGCTTCTCGAGGATCTCGTCCGTCTTCCGGTCGAGCGCGACGCACGCCTGGTCGACAGTAGAGACACCCTGCACCACGCGCTCAGCCGCCAGACGCATCTCCTGCGCGATCCGCTCCCACTCCGGCACCTTCGGCGGCGAGCGCACGCGGTCGAGCTGCGTCAGGAACGCCTTGGCGTATGGCGACGTGGTCAATGTCGAGGACTGCCAGGTCGAGCGACGCGGCGGCATGTTGCCGGTGAGCTCGTAGAACCGCTGCTGGACGGCCGAGCGCGACAGGTACTCCATCACCGCCCACGTGGCGGGCTTGCTCTGCGAGTGACTGAAGATCACGAGGCTCGCGCCGCCCGCGCTGGAGGCACCTGGGCCATGCGGGCCGGGCATCGGCGCAGTCATCCACGCGTCGCGCAGGTCGGCAGGCATGCGCTTCTTGAACTCCGCGATGTTCCACGGCCCCGAAATGTAGAACGAGAACATGCCGCGCCCGAACTCGTCCCAGACGTTCGACACCTGCGTGTTGGTCATCTTCGGTGCCCACGCGCGCCGGAACATGCTGGCGTAGAACTCCAGCGTGCGGCGGAAATCGGCATTGCGGAAGTTGCCGTAGCGTCCGTTGTCGCGCAGCAGGTCCGCCGGCTGTTGCAGGGCGAGCGTGACCAGCGGCCAGAATTCATTGAGCGGCAGCAGGATCGAATAGCGATCGGACCCGACCAGCGTTTTGATCGCGCCGAGCATCTGCGTCCACTCGTCCCACGTTGTCGGCGGCGCGTTGAAGCCCGCCTGCTGCAACAGGTCGCGCCGGTAGTACATGACGTTCGTATCGACGTACCACGGGATGCCGAACAGCGGGCCTTCGACACGATTGGAGTCGAGGATGCCGGGGAAGTAGTCGTCGAGCGCGATGTCGCGCGACGTGCTCGCCAGCTCGTCGAGCGGCGTGAGCGCATTCAACGCGGTGAATTCGGGGATCCAGGTGTTGCCGAGCGAGCACAGGTCCGGCAGCGTCTCGCCGGCGTATGCCGTCAGCAGTTTCTCGTGTGCCGCAGTCCACGGCAGCTTCTGCACTTCGACTTCGATGTCGGGCCGCTCGCGCAGGAAGTCCTGCAGCAGCTCGACGGCATATTCGCCTTCGCGGCCGACTGCCCAGAAACGAACCGTGTTGGGGCCGTGCGCACGGCGCGTGCAACCGAGCGGGGCCGCTGCGAGCGCCGCCAGGGCGAGCATCGTCTGCCGCCGGCTGACCATCGAGCTACGAGCTCGGCTGTTGCGGCGGCGGGGTCGCCAGCCAGCCGCCGGTGAAGCCTGCGCGCTCCAGGCCGCGACGAATGTGCGGGTGACGCTGCATCAGCTTCCAGATGAGCCCGCTGCGATAGTTCTCGATCATCGCCACGATCGGGCCCTGGTCGATGCTCAGATAATCGCTGTCCACCCAGCCGAGGTTCTCGATGATCTTGCCATGACGCAGCGGCACGTTCGGGAACGTGAAGCTCGGGTTCACCGCATCGAGGAAGCCGTACTTCTGGTACAGGTTCTCGCCGAACCGTACGCGGAACGCGCGGATCGTCGGGATCACGATCTCCGGTGCGAACGCGATCATGCCGACCGACGCAGTCGGCGCGATCGTGCCGTCGTCGAGCAGATGCGTCGCAGCCGTGCCGCGTGCTGCGTATGTGAAGAAGCCGCGCTCCTCGTTGTTGAAGATCTGCACGGTATCGGCCGGACCGTCGCATGCGCTCAGGCCCCAGATCTCACTGTCGTAGCCGCGCCAGCGCATCGGGTTCTGGATCGAATACTCGCGATGCGCGTACGCCGCGCGCCGGCTGTTCTCGAAGTAGTCGATGCCCTTCTCGCGCATGAACTCGTCCTGGATGCCGCGGAAGTCGAGCCAGACGTGCGAGTACTGGTGGCCGAACATCGGGCCGAACGACAGGAATTCCTGGCCGCTGAACGTGCCCCACGAGCCCTTGTACGTCGCCAGCCACTCCTTCCACGCCTCCGGCTCGACAGGATGCGTCGGCGAGCCGAGGGCCAGGATGTAGACCAGGATCGCCTCGTTGTAGCCGCGCCAGTCGAAGCGCAGGAAGCCGGTCTCGGGACGCCAGCCGTGCGAGATGATCGGCGGGCGGTTCTGCGCCCAGGTCCATTCGACGCGGCCGTAGATCAGCTCCGCGAGATCGCGGATCTCCTTCTCGGCGCGCGTGTCGCGATCGAAGTACACCTGCGCGAGCAGCACGCCGGCGAGCAGCAGCGCCGTGTCGACGGTCGACAGCTCCGACGTACCGAAGCGCTGACCGTTCTGCATGTGCAGGAAGTGATAGTAGAAACCACGATAGCCGCTCATGCCGGTCTCATCGGGCCCCATCGGTGCGTTCGCGAGAAATCGCAGCGTACGCAGCGTTCGCAGTCGCGCCTGGCTGCGCGACACGAAGCCCCGCTCGGAGCCGATCACATACGCGGTGAGCGCAAAGCCCACGCCGGCGCTACTGGCGAACGATGGCGAGGGAAAGCGGTCCGGCGCGAGGCCGTTCTGCTTGTTCGTCGTATCCCAGAAGAAGCGGAAAGTCCGGCGTTCGAGATTGTTGATGACCGGATCGCCGTCTTTCTCAGGGTCGTACACACGGGAGCCCTCGACGACGACTCCCGGGAGCCGCTCCTTGCTGGCACCGGATGACGGAGCGGCTACGAGCAGCACCGTCAGTCCCGCCAGCACGTGCAGGCCCGCCCGCAGCCTGCGTGAATCAGCCTTCATCGGCTAACCGATGCATCATGACACCTCGATCGAGGCTGGGTGCCGGGAGAAAAAAAGAGGGGAAACTGAGCGGCGCAGCAACCGAGACATGCGCATACCGTGGCACTCCTACGTAGGAGTTGCTGCACGGCTCAGTTTCCCCTCTTTTTTTCTCCCGGCACCTCTTACGCCTCACGCGATGTCGATTATCGCCAGCTGACGTTGAATGACAACTTGAACGTGCGCGTCGGCTGACGATAGGCCGTGATCGTGCCGAAATCAGCGCTGGGCACGCCGGCGTTGCCGCGGAAGTTCTGGTAGCCGTCCGGGTTGTCCCAGTTGAACACGTTGAGCACGTCGGCGCGCAGACCCACGGTGAAGTCGCCCAGGTCGAAGCCTTTCGACGCGGCCAGGTCGAACTGCTTGCGCCCGAGGGTCGTGTCCGGCTTGAAGTTGTCGAAGAAGCAGTTGGCGTCGCCGTTGGCGTCAACAGGCAGGGTGAGACAGTTCAGCGCCTCGAATTCGACCGGGCTCTGCAGCAGGAGCTTCGCGGAGAGCGACAGGTCCCAGGGTCCGTCCCAGATGCCGGTCGCGACCAGCCGATGCTTCGGCACGTCCGTCGCCGTGTGCCAGCCGAAGCCGGCGACGGTCGGGTAGTCGAAGATGAAGTGCTCGTCGAAGTTGCCGGCATTGGTGCGGTTCTCCTCCGCGTCGCTGTACGTGTACGCGAATGTAACCCCCCACCTCGACTCGTTCGTGTACGGCTTTTCCAGCGACAACAGCACTTGCTTCGCGCGCGACTCGATGCCGTTGTCGATGATGAGCAGCGTGCCGAGCCCCGGGATGCCGTTGCCGAACGGGCTGTCGCCCCAGACGTCGTTGGCGTTGACGCGGAAGTTGCCGTTGCCGCGGCGGTTGCCCAGCAGGAACACGATGCCGTCCTTGGATTCGACGTACGAGAGCGTCGCCGAAGTGTTCCAGCTGTAGTTCCACAGGTCGAAGCGGTTGCGCACGCCGAGGCTGAACTGGTCGGAGTACGGCGTCTTCAGATCGTTGTTGATCAGGTTGATCTCGCGCCCGAGGTTCGGGTTCGCCGCCACCAGCGCTTCGAGATTGGCGCGATCGAGGAACGCGGGGTCCCAGTTCAGGCAGTTCTGCTGCGTGGCCGGGTTGCAGGTGTGCCCGGCGGTGTTGAACAGGAACTCGTAGCGCGGGAACGTGCCCTTCGAGCGCTCGAGCGACAGGTAATCGAACACGTTGCGGTCGTAGGCACGGCCGGCGCCGCCGAACAGCACGAAGCTCTCGTCTTCCGAGAAGTCGTACGAGAAGCCGACCCGCGGCTGGATCGCGCCGTCGAACGCATCGCGGTTGCTGCCGGTGCTGATGTACTTGTTGATGTCGATGCCGCCGCGCGCGAGCGTCTGCACATACGTCTGGCCCGGATTCGCACCCGGCGAGGTGTCGATCGAGTTGAGTCCCGCGATCACGTCGGCCGGCGTCACGAAGTCGAGGTAGCTCGGCGTCTCCTCGTAGTCGTAGCGCAAGCCGAGGTTGAGCAGCAGCTTTTCCGTCACCTCCCAGTCGTCCTGGATGTAGATGCCGTACTGACGATTCTCCGATTGCACGTTGCGCTCCGGCAGCCCCGGCAGCGCCGCACCGAACTGCACGACGAACGGGATCGTGGGATCCTGCGTCACGTCGTACAGGAACTGCGGGTTGAACGGCTGCTGCTCGAACGCATTGATCTCGATCTGCTTGTACTTGAAGCCTGTCTTGACCGTGTGCCCGCCGTTCCAATCGAACGACGTGAACGTCAGGTCGTCCTGGAAGCCCCAGCCCTTCTGGCCCTTGTCCTGAAACTCCTCGCCGCCGCCGAGATTGAGAATGGCCTTGCGATCCGGCGTGACCGCGCGGTAGCCCGGCGCGAGCGTCACGGGACGAGGATTGAAGGCGGCATCCTCCCAGGTGATGTGCGCATCGTTGAGGAAGCGTGCGCTGGTAAATTGGTAGCGCAGGTCGACACGCGTCTCGTCGTTCTTCTTGTCGCTGGCGAACGTCGCGGTATTACGGTCGCCGATGTTGGAGATCTCGGTTTCCTTACGGTGCTTGCCGGTGAGCTCGAACAGGTGATCGTCGCCGGCCAGCCAGTCGATCTTCGCGAAGTACAGATCCTCTTCGAACGGTGCGCTCACGGGTCCGAGCAGCGCCTGGATGTTGGGCGGGACCGCGCTCGGCGGGACGCCCTCGCCGAGCGAGACGGTCTCCGGCGTCTCGAACTCCTTGCCTTCGTAGGTCACGAAGAAGTGCATCTTGTCCTGAATGATCGGCCCGCCGAACGCGATGCCGTACTGCTCCTGCTTCGACTCGGACTTGCGGCCGGCTTTTGCCTCGATCGGATCGGACGCGCGCCAGTTCTCGGAGGTCTTGTCGTAGAACCCTTCGGACTCGAACTCGTTGGTGCCGGAGCGCGTCACGGCAACGACCGCGGCGCTGCTCAACTGGTCGAACTCCGCTTTGTAGTTCGACGTGATGACCTTGTACTCGCCGATCGCGAGCTGCGGGAACGGATTGCCGCGCGTGAGCGTCTGGCCGCTCACGCCGCCGCGTAGCACGTAGTTCTTCTGGCCGACGCCATCGATGAACACGTTGACGCCGTTCGCCGACTGGGCGCCGCTGCGCAGCTGGCTGGTCGAGCCATCCGCATTGGTCGCAAACTGCACGCCGGGGACGATGTCCGCGAACGCGAGGAAGTTGCGCGAGTTCTGCGGCAGCGCCTCGATCTGCTTCGGCGTTACGTACGTCGCGACCTCCGAGGTGCGCGTCTCGAAGAGCTGGGTCGCCGTGACCGTCACCGACTCGATGTTCTCCTGCGCGGCCGCGAGCCCGAGATCCAGGCTTGCGGTTTGACCGACCTGCAACGTGACCAGTCGCGCGATCGCGCCGGTCGGTCCCGTGACCTCAACTTTGTAGGTACCCGGCGGCAGGCCGGCGAGTAGATAGTCACCTTCGGCATCCGACTGCACGCGACGAGAGAATCCGGTCTCAGTGTTGGTCGCGGTTACCGTCGCAGCAGGCACTGGCTGTTCGCCGGCAAGCACGTGGCCGCGCAAGGAAGCGCTTACTGCTTGCGACAGTGCGTGTGGCGCAGTGGCTAGCAGACAAGCGGCCACAGCGGAGGTCAGCAGCCGGCGATTTGCCTGCCGCGCAATCGAGGTCTCGTGATTCATGGCTCCATCCCCAAACGAGTCGAAGGGCTATTTCGAAGCGGAAATATTCCGCATCTCCAATGACTGCGCTGCCGGCAGAGTTCCGACAGT
>Ga0075419_10000012_pt1 | contig 85903 bp, 66 predicted proteins | sample SoiMetdeltSBSDD3_FD_76900 | JGI IMG/M metagenome (GOLD analysis project Ga0075419, IMG submission 76900) | Bulk soil microbial communities from a Populus tree surrounding site in Tennessee, USA - Soil MetaG P. deltoides SBSDD3 | ecosystem: Environmental > Terrestrial > Soil > Tree plantation... | reverse complement strand
CGCAGCACGAAGATATCGGGATCGGTCGCGGGAACCCCGCCGCCGCTGTTCGCGCCGTTGACCGTGATCGTAACGAGGCGCTGCACGTCATTGGTGAAGCGCAGGAACACGCGATTGCCGAGCTTGTTGCTGCTGGCATCGCCGAAGGGCGAGCGACTGCAGACGGTAATCGGTCCCGCCGGATCGTTGCGCGCGATGTCGCGGTAGATCGGCAGCAGATCCTGAGCAGTGCCGACGCCGCCGAAGTTCGTCTCGCCGGTCCCGAAGTCATCGCGCCCGGCAGTGTCCTCGCCATCGAGCAGACCGTTGATCCCTGCTTGCTGCGTCGGCTGCGCAGCGCGCAGTCCGTTAGTGAGCGTGAAAATGCTGGTCAGCGCATCGGTCGTGACTTGTGCGCCGGTCATGACCGCGAACAGCGGCGGGAAGCCGAGCGCCACGGTGTCGCCTGCTTCGTTCGTTGCATCGAACAGATCCCACAGGATCTCGCCAACCGAAATTTCCGAGAACCAACCTTCGTTCAGGTCGTCGTCCGCTTCCAGGTCGAGGAAGAATTCGGTCTGCATGCCCTGCTGCGAATCGCGATAGACGGGGTTGCCCAGCGACATCGCCGAGAACGCGTTGCCCCAGCCTTCACCGAATGCCACCCGCAGATCGAGCGGTGTTTCGCTGCCACCGTGATCGCCGCCGATCGAATCCGTGCGCCCGAAGCGATCTTCGACATAGTGACCGAACTCGTGCGCGATGACCGACTGGTCGAACTCGTCGGTGTCGCCGCTGCCGTTGGCGAAGTCGCCGAGCACGTAGATGCCGTCGGCATTGGGCTTGTTGCAATCGTCCAGCTCGCCGTTGGCAAACACGATATAGCTGCTCGTGCCGATGTCGCCATCGTCCGGGCAGAAGCGCCCGACGGTCGGACGGTTGTTCGGGCTCCAGAACAGGCGCAGCTCCGGAAACGCCGCGTTCGGCGTGGCTGTGAGCACCAGCTCTTTGGCGCGAAACACGGTATCGAGAATCGCAAAGGGCGCGGCCGCCCGCTCGCCGGTGTAGCTGTTGGTGCCGAAACCGGTCGGCGCGTTCAGGTCGCGCGTGCTGTTCGCGGCGCCGCTGCTCGCGGGCGAGCCGTCGATCGCGTAGAGCGCGTCGTTCGTGCCGGCCGTCGTGTTGTTGCGGACCGAGAAATTCCAGGTCGGCGCCGCGTCGGTCTTGATCATTTCGGCGCGCGCGCGGATGAACAAACTCGTGTTCGACGGCACGCTCAGCGAGTAGTTGCCGCTGCTGTCTGTCGTGCCCGTCGCAAGCACTGTCTGGCCAGTGGCAGCGATCGCCTGCACGGTCACTTGTCGGGCTGGCGAGTTGACGACGATTGCAGGGTTGAGCCCGTTGTTGAGCACAGTGTCGAACGGGATCCGGTCGAAGGTGATGCGCCCCGAGATCGTGACGGTCGGCGGCGGAGGAGCACCGCCGCCACCGCCTCCGCCACCACCGCAAGCGGAAAGCAACGCGGCCGCGAGCGCCGCGGCGGCGGGCAATCGAACCAGTCCCAGGTATCGCGAATTCATGAGCACCAAGTCATCCGGTCCTTGCGGGGCGGGCCGAACCTACCACAGCGCGCGCTCGGACGAAAACCAAGCACATCACAGGCAGTTCAGGGGTTGAGCAGGCCGCTACAGCTCGAGCGGCCCTTCCGCAATCGCAGCCAGTTGCTCGCGCAGCGCCAGGATCTGGTTCTCCCAGTAGCGCGGCTCGATGAACCAGGGGAACGCGGCCGGGAACGCCGGGTCGCTCCAGCGGCGCGCCAGCCACGCCGAGTAGTGAATCATGCGCAGCGTGCGCAGACTCTCGACCAGCACCAGCTCGCGACCGTCGAACGTCGCGAAGTGCGAGTAGCCCTCGAGGATATGCGTGAGCTGCTCGCTCATCTCGCGCCGCGAGCCCGACAGCAGCATCCACAGGTCCTGCATCGCCGGGCCCATCAGGCAATCGTCGAGATCGACGAAGTGCGGGCCGACGTCGGTCCACAACACGTTGCCGCGATGGCAGTCGCCGTGCAGCCGCACTTCGGCAACGCCTTGCGCCGTGTCGAAGGCCGCGTGGATTTCGTTCAGCAGATCGGCAGTGAGCGATTCGTACGCGGTCTGCAGATGCGGCGGAATCCAGTCGCTCGCGAGCAGATAATCGCGCGGGTCCTGGCCGAGACGCTCGATGTCGATGCGGCCGCGATGCCGGAAGCGCTGGCGCCTGCCGATGAGATGAATCCGCCCGAGAAAGCGGCCCATCCATTCGCGCTCGGTGCGCGTGCCGAGCTCCGGCCAGCGGCCGCCGCGACGCTCGAACACGGCGAAGCCGAAGCCGTCGTACTCGAACAGCGTGCGGCCTTCCTGCACCAGCGGCGGCACGACCGGAATCTCCGCGGCCGCGAGCTCGAGCGCGAAGCCGTGCTCCTCGGCGATCGCCGCCTCGCTCCAGCGCTGCGGCCGATAGAACTTGGCGACCAGCGGCGTGCCGCGCTCGATGCCGACCTGGTAGACGCGGTTCTCGTAGCTGTTCAACGCGAGGATGCGGCGATCCGACACGTAGCCGAGCGACTCCACTGCCGCGATGATCACGTCCGGCGTGAGGCGGTTGTACGGATGCGGGTTGGTCGGGCTGCCGCGGCTCATCAATGATGGACTCATACGTGAATTGTGGAACCAAAGGGCGATGACGGATACTTCTTCATCATGACCATCCTCGTGACCGGCGGCGCCGGGTACATCGGCAGCCACGTCGTGCGCCAGCTCGGCGAGCGCAACGAAACCGTAACCGTGCTCGACAGTCTCGTCTCGGGTTTCCGCTCGGCGGTCATCCATGGCGAACTGGTGGTCGGCGACACCGCCGATCGCGAGCTGGTCGCGCGCCTGCTGCGCGAGCGGCGCATCGACACGGTACTGCACTTCGCAGCCAACACGGTCGTCCCGGAGTCCGTCGCGAATCCGCTCAAGTACTACGGCAACAATACCTGTGCGACGCGCAGTCTCCTGCAGTGCTGCCAGGAGGCCGGCGTCAAGCACTTCGTATTTTCTTCAACGGCCGCCGTGTACGGCATTCCTGCCGGCGGCGTCGCGGCGGAAGACTCGCCGACGGCGCCGATCAACCCGTACGGCATGTCGAAGCTGATGAGCGAGTGGATGCTGCGCGATCTCGGTGCCGCGACTGCTCTGCGCTACGTGGTATTGCGCTACTTCAACGTCGCCGGCTCGGATCCGGGCGGACGGATCGGGCAGTCGACGATCAACGGCACGCTGCTCACCAAGGTGGCGTGCGAAGTCGCAGTCGGCAAGCGCCCGCACGTGTCGATCTTCGGCACCGATTACCCGACTGCGGACGGCACCGGCGTGCGCGATTACATCCACGTCGAGGATCTCGCCGATGCACACCTGAAGGCGCTCGACTATCTGCGCCGGGGTGGTGCGTCCACGACGCTGAACTGCGGCTATGGTCACGGGTACAGCGTCCGCGAAGTGATCGCGATGGTGGATCGGCTGAACGGCCGGCCGCTGGCCACGATCGAGGAGCCGCGGCGCGCGGGCGATCCGCCGTCGCTGATCGCCCGGGCCGAGCGCGTCCGCCAGGTCCTCGGCTGGACGCCGCGGCACGACAGCCTGGAAACGATCGTGCGCTCGCAGCTCGAGTGGGAGCGACGGCTGCAGCGAGAGCCGCAATTGCAGCGGAATTCCTAGGCCGGAAGTGCCCGCACGCCGCGCGGATTGCGACGCGCACCACAAGCTCCAGGCTATGTTAAGGCGCTAGAATGCGCGCCTATGCGCTTGCCCCGCCCCAAGTCCCTGAGCAGCTTGATGCTGACCGGCTTCGCGCTGGTTTCGGTACCGCTGCTGCTCGCGGTCGTGATCGCCGCCACGAAGGTGCGCGCGCTCTCCGAAGAGAGCGCCGCGCTGGTGCGCAGCGGGGTCGAAACGGCGCATTTGACGCAGCAACTGTTCCAGCAGATCGCGTCGATCGAACGCAGCGCCAAGCTGTACCAGGTGCTGAACGACCCCGGGCTGATCGAGGTCTATCGCGACAGCCGCGAGCGCCTGCTGGTCACGCTGAGCAACATCGAGACCGCTGCCGCCGATAGCGTCCGGCGCACGCAACTGCAGGAGCTGCGGCAGTCGCTGCGACGGGTCGACAGTGCCCTGCTGGCACGAGGGCAGGTGCCTACGGAGCTCGTGCGCGATGCGGTCGAAGCGATTGCGCCGATGTGGGAAGCGGCGTTCAAGATGTCCGCCACGACGGGCGAGCGCATCGAGACCGGCCTGTCGCGCCTGCAGACCGCAACAGCCGAGACCCAGCAGTACCTGTTCTGGCAGTCCGCGGCGCTGATCCTGCTGACGGCTCTGCTCGTCACCGTATTCACGTTCCTGCTGATGCGCCCGATCCGCGCGATCGACAGCGCCATCAGCCAGCTCGGCAAGGGCACGTTCTCCAAGCCGATCGTCGTGCGCGGCCCGACCGACCTGGTCAACCTCGGCCGCCAGCTCGAGTGGTTGCGCATGCGCCTGCTGGAGCTCGCGCAGGAGCGCAACCGCTTCCTGCGGCACATGTCCCACGAGCTGAAGACGCCGCTCGCCAGCATTCGCGAAGGCACGGAACTGTTGATGGACGGCGCGGTCGGTGAGCTGGACAGCGCCCAGCGCGAGGTGACGACGATCCTGCGCGACAACGGCATCAAGCTGCAGCAGCTCATCGAGAACCTGCTGTCGTTCAGTGCCTGGCAGGCGCGGCACTCCGGACTGGAGATCACCGAGTTCCGGCTGCGGCCGCTGATCAAGTCGGCACTGGAAACGCATCAGCTCACGCTGCTCGCGCAGCGTGTGCACCTCGATCTCAAGGTGCAGGACGTCGAATTGCGCGCCGACCGGGCAAAACTGAAACTGATCCTGGATAATCTGTTGTCGAACGCCCTCAAATACAGCCCGCGCGGCGGTACTATTTTCATTCACGCGCACGCGGACAAGGACCTGCTGGTACTGGACGTGGCCGATACCGGGCCGGGCATCAGCAAGGAAGAGCGCACGGCAATTTTCGAGGCGTTCTATTCGGGCCGCGCCCCCACGGCCGGCCACTTGAAAGGCACAGGGATCGGCCTGTCGGTCGTCTCGGAGTTCGTGCAGGCCCACGGAGGCTCGGTGGAGATTTTGGACGGGGTATTCCCGGGCGCGCACTTTCGCATCCGCTTGCCGCTCGCGCCGCAACTCGAAGCGGAGCCGGCATAGCCATGCTCGCCCGCTGCGTCGTCGCGAGTCTGGCGAGTGCCCTCGTCGGTTGCGGGCTGAGCGAGAAGTTCACCAGCGAGCCGCTGCCCACGCCGATCGTCGCGCCGGCGCAGATTTCCGCGAGCGGCCTGCGCGCCTACCTCGACACCATGGATGGCCTCGCGAGTCCGGACCCGGCGCGACAAGCGGACGTGTTCTACGAGGTCGAGCGCGAGTACACGCGTGCGCCGACGACGGCGAGCACGCTGCGTTATGCAGTGGCGCGTGTAACTCCCGGACATCCGGCCAGCAACCCGCAGGAAGGCAAGCGCCTGCTGGAAACTCTGCTCGCCACGCCGGAGCGCATGACCCAGGAAGAGCGCACGTTCGCCCAGGTGTTGCTGCACGAGACCAACGCGCGCCTGAAGCTCGAGGCAGAAAATCGTCGGCTGCTGGCGACACTCGACGACCGCGGCCGGTCGCAGGCAAACTCGGACAAGCGGGTGCAAGCGCAACTTGAGGAAAATGCGCGTCTGCGTCGCGCCCTCGCCGAGGCCCAGCAGAAGCTGGATGCCATCAAAGAAATCGAGAGGTCCATCATTGAACGCAGTCCCACGCCCCCTGGCAGTCGTGATGCCAACTCAAGTGAAACGCAAAGCTCGTCTACTAGTCGTTGACGACGATCCTGGGCTGCTGCGGCTGCTCACGATTCGTCTGCGCGCAGAAAACTACGAAGTCGACGCAGTCGAGAGCGCGGCTGCTGCGCTCGCCGCGCTCGGGCGCGTGCGTCCGGACCTCGTGATCACCGACCTGCGCATGGACCAGATGGACGGCATCGGCCTGCTCAAGGAAATCCAGAGCCGCGCGCCGGGGCTGCGCGTCATCATCCTCACCGCGCACGGCACGATTCCAGATGCGGTGCAGGCTACGCAGAGCGGTGCGTTCGCGTTTCTCACCAAGCCGGTCGACAAGCAGGAGCTGCTCGACCAGGTCGGCAAGGCACTGAAGGTTTCCGGTTTCGCCGATACCACCGAAGACTGGCGCAGCGAAATCGTCACGCGCAGCGCGATCATGGAAGAGCGTCTCGCGCAGGCCCACATGGTCGCGGGCACCGATGCGCGCGTCATGATCACTGGCGAGAGCGGCACCGGCAAAGAGTTGCTGGCACGCGCGATCCATCGTGCGAGCCCGCGTCGCAATCGGCCGTTCGTCGCGATCAACTGCAGCGCAATGGCCGAGAACCTGCTGGAGAGCGAGCTGTTCGGTCACGTCAAAGGCGCGTTCACCGGCGCGATCCGCGAGCATCGCGGCCTGTTCCAGGCGGCCGACGGCGGCACGCTGATGCTGGACGAGATCGGCGACATGCCGATGCGCCTGCAGGTGAAACTGCTACGCGTGCTGCAGGAAAACCAGGTGCGCCCGGTCGGCAGCACCGAGGCGACCACGGTGAACGTGCGCATCATCTCCGCCACGCACCGCGATCTGAAGCAGCTCATCATGGGCGGCCATTTCCGCGAAGATCTCTACTATCGGCTGAACGTCGTGCACATCGAGATGCCGTCGCTCAACAAGCGGCGCGAGGACGTGCCGCTGCTGGTCTCGCACTTCCTCGAGAAGATCGCGCAGGAGAGCGGCCAGCAGCGTCACATCTACGCGCCGGAAGCAGTCGAGCTGCTGGTCAGCGCGGACTGGCCGGGTAACGTGCGTCAGCTCGAAAACGTCGTGCGCCAGAACGTCGCGCTCGCGACCAGCCCGATCATGAGCGCCGAGCTCGTGCAGGCGGCGCTCGGCGGCGGCCCGACGCGTCTGCCCTCGTTCGACGAGGCGCGCGATGAGTTCACGCGCAATTACCTGTCGCAGATCCTGCAGATCACGGGCGGTAACGTCAGCCAGGCGGCACGATTGGCGAAGCGCAATCGCACCGACTTCTACAAGCTGCTCGCGCGTCACCAGCTCACGCCGGAAGACTTCAAGCAGCGCTAGCGTTTCAGTCGCGCACAAAAAAGCAGGGCCCGTCTCGCGACGGGCCCTGTTTCGTTTCGTGAGAGCGTTGTTCTAGTTGGCGCGGCGGCGGCTGATCAGTCCGAAGCCGAGCAGTCCCAGGCCGAGCAGGGACAGTGTCGTCGGTTCCGGAACAGCGCGGGTGTACGAGCCTGAGCCGTACGCCTCGGTGTCGATGCGGCAACTGAACCAGCCGCAATCCTTGTCGATGAAGGTCCAGTTCCAGGCGCCCACGTCCGCGAAATTGAGCGACAGGTTGCCGAAGATCATCGAGCCGCCGGTGATGTTCCGGTTGGCGTCCAGCGTGTACTCGCCGATGGCGCCCGTGCCGCTGATGTTGTGGCTGCCGAACCAGAAGTTGTAGCTCAGCACCTCGCCGATGATGACTTCGGTCAGGTGACCCGAGTCGCCGAACAGGGTCGGATCGCCCGTAAGCGTGCCCGTAACCCCCGGAACCTCGGCGCAGTCGCCGGTCAGGCACACGCCCGTGTAATTCCACGTGACCGGAACTGCATTCGCATAGAGCGGCGCAGCCAGTGCCACCATCGCCAAAACCGCCTTGAAGAGTGTTCGCATTGTCTTGAGTCCCGTGAGTAGTCCCTTGTCGCAGCCGTCATGGTCGCGACTCCTGGACGAATGTCTGCAGGGTTCATGCCTGATCTGCAAACTCTTTCAGCATCAACCAGTTATCTTGCTGCGTCGCGACGGGCTGCGGGCCGCCTGTAAAGCACTGCGACAAATCGAAATTGCAGCGCACAAAAAACCCCGCCGCGGCGGGTTTCCTGCGTCTGAACGGACGGTGTGAGGCCTCAGGAGCGCTCCCGGCGACGGACCAGGCTTGGCGTCGAAGACGGACTCGACGCAATTCCCGTCGCCGGACGCGCAGCCATCCGGGATGGGTGCTAGCGGCAGGCTTCAGGGGCGGCAAGCGCCCTACGTCGCGACTCAAGTGACGGCGCAATTACGCCCGATCTATTTTTCGCGGGTCGCTTCGTGGGCCGCCGCGCATACGCGCGCGGCGAAGTGTCGCCACGTGAGCTCTGACATGGCGCGGCGTCGACCTGCCGTGCCGAGCCGGGCACGCAGCTCGGGATCGCGATACAGCCTCTCGATCGCCGCCGCGATCTCCTCGACGCTCAGCGGATCGACGAGCAATCCCGTTTTGCCATCCAGGATCGCATCTTCGACTCCTCCGGAGCGTCCGCCGACGACCGCTCGTTCGCAGGCACTCGCCTCGACGTAAACGATGCCGAAGCCTTCGACGTCGTTATCGCTGTCCCGCAGGCGAGCCGGCATCGCGAAGACATCGCACGCGGCATACAGGCCGGGCAGATCGTTCGCCTCGATCCTGCCGAGGAAGCGCACGCAATCGCTGACGCCGAGCTCGCCTGCCAGGCGCTTCAGAGCCGCTTCATGCAGACCTGCGCCGGCGATGGCGTAGACCAGCCGCGGAATCTTGTGCCGAAGCTTCGCGACAGCACGGAGCACCATGTCGTGACCCTTGCGCTCGACCAGGTTGGCGACCGTCAGCACGACGAAGCTGTCCGACGCGATGTCCAACCTTGTGCGCTGCGCGGCCGCAGCCGCCGCATTCGGCGTGAAGCGATCCGTGTCGCAGCCTGGATGAACGACGCGCACGCGCGCCGGCGACACGCCGAGGTCGTGCAGCAGGCCGGCCGTGTAGCGACTGTTCGCGAGAACGGCACTCGCGCTCCTCACCGCCGCAAGCGGGCGTGGCCACTCGGCCTTCCGCAGCGTGAGGATCTCGTTGCCGTGAGCAAACATGATGAATGGCAGACCGAGCGCACGGTGCGCCAGCAGGCCGACGTGGCCTTCGGCGCTGGTCGCGAGGATGAGCGCACGCACCTGATGCCTGAGCTTCAATGCACCGAGCAATCCGCTCATCAGTACGGAGTCGAACGGCGTGAACAGATGAAACGCAGCCGAGGTCCGATACACCCGCGCGCGACCTTGCAGCGTCTCGACGTGAGTCGCGCCCGGCGTGCCGACCACGCAGCGCAGATTGGGCGAAGCTGCGTGCGCGACGAGACGCTCCATCATCGTCGAGATCCCGCCGATCTGCGGCGGGAAATAGTCTCGAGCTATCAGCAACGCGCTGGGAAACTCGAGTGCCGCATCGGATTCGGACGCTGCGGGATCGGCTGCGGGCAGTATGGCGGACTGGTGAGACATGAATCTTGGCACTCCCAATCCCCGGAAGCGTCGGCAAACCTCTGGTCAGAACTGGAAGTAGATGAACGGCTGCGCGAGTCCCTGCTGGGCCACGACGTAGGACAGGATGACTGCCCCGAACATCGCGTGCCGCAGAACCAGTCGTCGCACTTCACCACCCATGAACGTCGACACGAGCTGTTCGGTGTTTCGATACAGGAATTCCACCAGGTACAGCCCGCCGATCAGCAGCCACAGATAACTGGCATGCAGCACGCCGACTCGCTCGACGCCGGCTATGCCGTCGGTCGAGAACATGCCCGTGAGCACGGTCCAGAACTGCGACATCGACTGGGCCCGGAACAGGATCCACCCGATGCACACGACGGCGAACATGGTGAGGACCGAGACCGGCGTGAGCCAGCGCGCGCCGGCCAACCGCTGCGACCAGCTCCCCTCGTCTGCTTCGGCCAGGCGCTCGGAAACCGCCAGGTAGACGGCAATTACAACGCCCCAGTACAGGCCGAACACCAGGAAGGTCCAGTTCGCGCCGTGCCACAAGCCGATGAGGCCCATCGAGATGATGTGCGCCTTGTACTTGCTGGCCCAACCGCCCTGCCGCATGTAGCGCATCGCGAGCGGGAAATAGAGATAGTCCTGGAACCAGCCCGACAGGCTGATGTGCCAGCGGCGCCAGAACTCGACCGGGTTGCGCGAAAAGTACGGGAAATCGAAGTTCTTCATCAGCTCGAACCCGAGCGTTTTCGCCGTACCGCGTGCAGTGTCCGAATAGCCCGAGAAATCGCAGTAGATCTGGAACGCGAAGAACACCGTCGCCGTGAACAGCGTGCCGCCGGAATAGGACGTCGGATCCGAGTAGACGGCATTCACGTACGGAGCGAGGTTGTCTGCAATCACGACCTTCTTGAACAGGCCCCAGACGATGAGCTGCAGGCCGTTCTCGAACTCACGCCCCGAGAAGGTGCGCTCGCGCTTGAACTGCGGCAGCAGGTGCGTCGCGCGCTCGATCGGACCCGCGACGAGCTGCGGGAAGAACGCGACGTAGAGCGCATAGTCGAGCGGGTTGCGCTCCGCCTGCAGCTTGCCGCGATAAACGTCGACGACATAGCTCAGGCTCTGGAACGTGTAGAACGAGATGCCGACCGGCAGCACGATCTGCAGTGTCGTCACGTGCGCTTGGAAGCCGAGCGAGTCGAGCAGGTGCACGGCTTCGGTGACGAAGAATCCGTAGTATTTGAAGAAGCCGAGGAATCCCAGGTTCACCGCCACGCTGGCAACCAGCAGCGCGCGCTTGCGCTTGATGTCCGGGGTGGCGGCGATGAGCCGGCCCACGCCGTAGTCGACCAGCGTGCTCGCGATCAGCAGCAGCAGGAATTTCCAGCTCCAGGCGCCGTAGAAGACGTAGCTCGCGATGAGCAGCAGCACGTTTTGCGGCTCGCGGCGTCGGATCGCCCAGTACAGGCAGAACACGACGAACAGGAAGACGATGAATGTGGGTGAATTGAACAGCATGGACCCTTACCGAAGTTGTTCACGCAGCGCGCCGAGGAAATCGGCCGCGCGCATGCCATCCGACATGCGGTGATCGAAGCAGAGCACGAGATCCTGGTGGCCGGTCCCCGGGCGCTCGGCGCAGATGCCGAGGATCGCCGCCTGCCGGTCGTTGAGCACCGGTATGAAATGAGTCACGCCGTAGGACGAAAGATCGGTGACGGTGAAGGTGCCGCCGATCACGTCGTCCATCTTGAGCTCGTTGCGGAAGTAACGCAGTGACAGGTCGCGGACCGTGCGCGCGACGTTGAGGCGCGCACCGAGCTGCTTCGATTGCACGACCGGCACCTTCAGTCCGCGGCCGCCGGCATTGATTGCGAAGCCAATGGCGATGGTCTTGTAGCGCCAACCGCGGCCCGATGCGAAGAAGCCGTTGAGATCGGGATAGTCGGCGAGCAGCGCGGCGGCTTCGTGGAGCACGAGCTCGAGCAGGCTGAACGGCGCTCCTTCCTCGCTGCTGAGAGTCCGCATGCGCGCGCGTACGTCGTCGCAGGACACGGAAACCGTGACCATGCTGGGAACGACGGCTCGATAGACGTCCGAGAGGCGCGCGGCTTCGCCGAGCTTCGATGCGCTCTCCCCGATCGGTTCGGCTCCTTCGAAGGCCGGAGTGCTGACGCTCGCGCTCGCCCGACCAGGGCCGCGACGCGCGCCAGCAGCTTCGACATCCGACAGCTCGACGCGACCTTCGCCTGGAAAGTCCGCAGCGCTCAGACCGAGCTCACGCATGCGCCGCAGCGCCTTGCGTGTGAAACGTTCGTCGCCTGCGCTCGGCGCGGTGTTGCCGGCAGCAGGTGCCGAGTCCTGCTGCGTGATCTGCGCATCGGCGCTGTCGCCGATCCACGCGAGCGGCGCGCCCACCTGCACCAGGCTCTTGACGGCGTGCTCGTAGATGAGGAACCCGGCGCGGTCCGCCTGCACGTCGAAGGTCGCCTTGGTCGTCTCCAGCGTCGCCACGACCTGCTCGGCCTCGACGCGAGCGCCCGAGTCGACGTGCCACGCGACGATCACTGCGTGCTCGTCGTTCACGTTCATCTGCGGCACCAGCAGCGGCGACGGCTCAGGCATCGAACAGCTCCACGCAGGCCTCGTAGATGTCGTCCTGGTCCGGCAGCACCATGCGTTCGAGATCGATCGCACTCGGGATCGGCGCAGCATGCGCAGCAAGGCGGCGCACTCGCAGCGGCGCACTGCCGCGGTAACCGAGCGCGACTTGCGAGATCACTTCCGCGGCGAGATCGAAACCCTCCGCGCCTTCCTCGACCACCAGCAAGCGCCCGGTGCGCGCCACCGATTCGCGGATCGGCTCGATGTCGAGCGGCGACACCGACAGGGGGAACAGCAATTCCGGCGCGATCTCTTCGCGGGCTCCGAGCGCGACCGCCGCCTGCTCCGCGTAGCCGCTCATCCGTCCAAAGGCAACGATCGTAATGTCGGGCTGACCCTCCGGACGCAGCACAGTGGTCGGCAGCGGCGCTGCCGACTCGTATCGCGTATAGCCTTCGGGCAGCGCTGCATCCGCACGCTCGCGGTACAGCAGCTTGTTCTCGATGAGGAGAATCGGATCGTCGACAGTCCGCAGCGCCTCGTACATCGCATCGACGCGCGTACGCGCGTGCAGGATCGCGACAGCAAGTCCCGGCACGCCGACGAAATGCTTCTCTATGTTCTGACTGTGCGTCGGACCGTAGCCGCGTCCGCCGCCCATCGGCGCTCGCACGATCAGCGGCGCCCGCACCTGCTCAGCGTACATGCCGCGGAACTTGGCGGCGTGGTTCAGGAGCTGGTCGAAGCACAAGGCGAGGAAATCGCCGAACATGATCTCGACGATCGGCCGTCGTCCGCCGATCGCGAGCCCGTTGCCGATGCCGACGATACCGGCCTCGCTGATCGGCGTGTTGATCACGCGCTCGGGAAACTCGTCCGAGATGCCGCGCGTGGCCTTGAAGGCACCGCCGTACGGGGAGCGCACGTCCTCGCCCAGGACAATGACCCGCTCATCTTCCCGCAGCCACTTGCGCAGCGAGCGATTGATCGCTTCGAGCTGCGGTCCCGGTTCGACTTGCGTGACGGGAGAGAGACTGCCGCGCGTCAGCGCTGACAATGAAAATGGCTTCGCGCTGTGCGCGGCCTCGCTGCTCGCGCTCGTGACGGCTCGTTCGACACGCTCGCGCGCCGCGCGTACACGCTCGTGCTGGCCGCCGAGTGACGAAATCAGTTGGTTGACTGGATCGCGCTCCGCGTAGCCACGAATCTCCGCGCTGTCGCGATCGTCGTCGCCCTTCGAGTGCGCCGCGAGCCGATACGTATCCACGCGCACGAACGCGGGCGAGGAAGTCGTGCGGACGTGATCCGCCGCCGCGCGCAGCGTTGTGCCGAGCTTCTGGTGCTCCCAGGTGCTGCCGGAAGAAGTGCGAATGCCGAAGGCCGCCGCTCGCGCACAGATGTCGCCCGCGAGCGTCTCGCGCTGCGACGTCGACTGCGCATACAGATTGTTCTCGAGCATGATCAACAGCGGCAGTCCCCACTTGGACGCCATGTTGAAGGTCTCGTACACGACACCTTCGCCGAGCGTGCCGTCACCGATACAGACCGCGACGATGCCACCGCTGCGCGCCAGCTTCTGCGCATAGGCGATGCCCGCGCTCACCGGAACGATCCCGCCCTGCACACCGTTGCTGAAGAATCGCCGCGCGCACAGGTGCTGACTGCCGCCGATGCCGCGACACACGCCGGTGCGACGGCCCATCACTTCCGCTATCAGTCCTTCCACGTCGCCGGTCCAGGCGACGAAGTGACCGTGACAGCGATGATTGGAAAAGATGATGTCGCGCTCGCGATCCAGGCTGTCGGCCAGCATCACTGCCGACAGCTCCTGGCCGATGCACGTATGCGTGGTCCCGGCGACCTTGCCTTCGGCGAACAGTTGCAACAGTCGCTCTTCAACCGCGCGGATCAGCACGGCGAGATCGAGATGCTGCTCGAGTGCCGTGGTCACTTGACGCGTTGACGGATGCGCTCCGTCACGACCGGGATGCTGATCATGTCGGTGGCATCCGCGCCGTCGAAGCGCACGCCGAATTCCTGCTCCAGGGCAATGATGAGCTCGACGTGCTTGAGCGAAGTCCAGCGCGGCTCGTCGACGCGCCGCAGCTCGGCGCCGAACTGCACACGCGGACCGAAGACGCGGGTGAACGTCTTCTGAATTCTGGTCATGATCTCTGCAGACACTACGGATTCCTCGCGGCGGACGAGCAGCTACTGGCGCGCGCTGAGCTTCGGCAGCTGCCGCCTGCTGAGCTCCTCGACGATCGTGCGGCCGATGAGCTGATGCCCTTCGATGTTCGGGTGGTTGTTGATGCGCATCGTGTACAGGCTGGCGGGGTCGTGCCGCGCGGCAAACACCGCGGCGGTGTCGATGACATCGATGCCTTCGTCGCGCAGCACCTGCGTCAGGTACTCGTGGCGCTGCGACGACGACATCTGCCGGACCACGACGTCTTCGTAGAGCGGCATGATCACGACGATGAAATCGCCGCCCCACCCGAGCGTGGTCTCGCGGGCCATGCGCACCGCGCGCTGGAACAACGACAGATCAACTGCAGGCTGCGGCCGCAGCAGCGCCGCATCGAGGCGCAGGCGTTCGCGCAGGCGCGGCAGGGTCAGAATATCGGCGAATCGCTCTTCCTGCGCCTCTTTGATGACGACCAGGCTGCGCCGGTCGAACTCGTACTGAACCGCCACTGCGATGTCGCGCCAGGAGCGATCCACTTCAGCCTGCCGGTCGATCAATCCCTGCTTGAAGTCGCGTTCGAAATATCTCGCGAGCAGTGGATCCTTCAGCTCCTGCCACGAATCGACGGTGTTGGGGTTGATGACCCACAGCACCAACGGCGGCCGCACCGGTTCGACATATTCGCGGAAGCTGGCGAGCATGGTGAGCGTGCTGGTGCCTGCAATTCCGAGGTTCACGGTGCGCGGATAGGTCTGACGGATGACCGCGGCCAGATTGCGCTCGGGCGGCACGCAGTGGCCGACCGCGAACGACTCGCCGACGAGCGCGACATCGACTTGGCGGGAAGCCAGGATCCCGCGCGGATTGTTGAAGCCGAACTCGTCGCTGTCGAAGAAGACGTACTCGCCGCCTTCGTTGCACTCGACGATGTGCGCGTGACTGGCGTGTCCCAGGGGAAACAGCCCGTCCGGCAGTTGCTGGCGCACTGCGCCCATGCGCGGCCAGTCCCGCGACAGGCCTGGCAGTGCATCCTGCCCTTGCTCCTGCAGATTGCTCACGACCTGAGACTTCGTTCGCGCGTCGAATGGTCGCCCGATGCGTTCCGCCGCCCTCATCCGCTCCATTTGCCTGCTGGGAGTGGGAGGGGCAACGACGGCGATCATGAATTCGACGGCCAGCAGGGCGACCAGCACCATGGCGAGCTCGCGCACGATGCGAAATCGGGTGGGAACGCGCATGCGGAACGCCGCGTACCCCAGCACGACCGTAGCCGCCAGTAACGTGCCAATCACAATCGCAGCGCCTTGAGGCGTATAGCGACTCGACCGGACCGCGATAAAAGCTGTAAGCGCCGCGCAGCACACGCTGCCGCCAAGCAGCGCCAGGCGAGCGATGGGACCCAGCATCGTCACGATTTTTTCTGCCTCCCTAGGGCACCGCAGACTAGCAGCGTAGCGCTACATGGTAAATTCCGGGTGCTGGCCAGAGGGACGATAGAAGAACGGTGTGACGACGGTCACGATCCACCGCTGGCCGATCATCGCATCATCTGCCCATTCCCACAGGTTCCATCGATCCATGCATTTCGACGGTCGTGCTGTTCCGCGTGACACCGAGCTCACAGCCGACCTTTGCATAATCGGCTCCGGCCCTGCCGGCATCTCGATGGCGCTCGAGCTCGCCGGCGGCCCGCTTTCGGTGCTGATACTCGAGAGCGGCGGCTTCGATCCGGATCCGCAGACCCAGGCACTGGCCAGGGGCGAGGTCATCGGTCTACCGACGTTCCCGCTCGAAGTCAGTCGGCTGCGCTTTTTCGGCGGCTCGACCGGTCATTGGGGCGGATTCTGCCGCGCCTTCGATCCGATCGACTTCGAGGCACGGCCCTGGGTGCCGCACAGCGGCTGGCCGATCACGCACGCGGAAGTCGCTCAATATTACGAGCGAGCCCACGAGCTCTGTCAGGTGGGCCCCCCCGACTACGAGCCCGACCAATGGGATCTGGCGGAGACGCCGCCGCTGCCGTTCGGCAGCAAGGACGTGCGAACGCGCCTGATCCAGTTCAGTCCGCCGACCCGCTTCGGAGTGCGGTATCGGGATGCGGTCGTGAGGGCGCCAAACATAAGCCTGTACCTCCACTCGGTCGTCACGAGTATTCGCCCCGAGGCGAACGGCAAGACGATCGCGCGCCTGGACGTGGCCACGCTCAGCGGCAACCGTTTCACAGTCAAGGCGCGCAACTACGTCCTCGCCGTCGGCGGCATCGAGAACGCGCGCATGCTGCTCGCGTCGAACCAGGTCATGCAGCGCGGCATCGGCAATGACAATGATCTGGTCGGCCGCTACTTCGGGGATCACATCAACCTCGACACGGCGGCGCTCATCCCATTGTCGAAGGACTTCAGTTTCAAGCTGTACGAGCGCGGCAATCGCAGCGTCGCACGACGGCCGCTGCGCAAAGGCGGGCGACTCGCCTCCGTGATGGGCCTGCTCGACCTCGACCCTGCGGTCCAGCGCAGCGAGCGCACGCTCAACTACAGCTGCGAAGTGCAGCCGACGTACTTCAGCGACCACTTCATGCACCGCGAGCGCTACTACATGCCGGTGCAGTCGGACACCGGCGAGCAATCGAGTTTCCGCCAGGTCAAGGAAACGCTCTCCACGATCTACCGGAATCTGAGCGACGCGGTCTCGGCGGCCTTCGGCAAGGAATCCATCCCCGATTCCTATTACGAGTTGATGAGCGTCCAGGAACAGGCGCCCAATCCGTCGAGTCGCGTCACGCTGAGCGGCAACAAGGATGCCCTCGGCATGCCGATGGCACGCCTCGAATGGCGTTTGACCGATCTGGACCGCCATACGCTCAAGGTGGCGGTGCGGCGGATCGCGCAGGCCCTCGGTGCAGCGGATATAGGCCGACTGCGGGTTTCCATCGATCTCGACGCAGCCGAATGGCCCTTACACATGCAGAGTAGCTGGCACCACTGCGGCACGACACGCATGCACGAGAACCCGCGCAACGGTGTCGTGGATGCCAATTTGCGCGTCCACGGCCTCGCCAACCTCTACGTTACCGGCTCCTCCGTGTTCCCGACCAACAGCAGCTCGAACCCGACACCGACTGTCATCGCCTTGAGCGTAAGATTGGCGCGGCACCTGAAGCAGACTATGTCATGACGGATCCAACGCGACCGACAAGGGTGGGGCGCCGGCTGTTCCTGCGACAGGCCGTCACTGTCGCTGCCGGCATCTGCTGTGCCGCCGGTGCCTTGACTGAGCTCGCGCCTCTCGAAAGCGATCGACTGCTCGCCGCTCTCGGCCTCGAGCGCAGGCAGGCAGCGCGCATCCTGGACTCCGAGGTCGCGCGTCAGGAAATCGAGCGCATCGCAGCTACGTGGCCGCAACGAAGGCTCGAGCTCGCAGGTGCAACGACGGATAGGCAGCTGCGCATGACCATCCGCCGCGCAATTCAGGAAGACTATGCGAACGGCAATCTCGTGCGCGTCGACGGTTGGTTCCTGGCAAGTACCGAAGCTCTCATCCTCGCCTTGACCGCAGTCGCTCACGCCTGAGCGCCCGATGATGCCCAAGCGCCCTCATCCCGGCCTGCAACGGCTCGCGTCATGAGCATCCGTCGCAAGATGGCCCATGGAGTGGCCTGGATGGTCGGCTTCAAGTTGCTGGAACGCAGCCTCGGCGTCTTCAGCATGCTGTTGCTGGCGCGGCTACTGGTACCCGCCGACTTCGGCCTCGTCGCGATGGCGACCTCGCTGATTGCGCTGCTCGAGTTGTTCAGCGCGTTCGGCGTCGATACCGCGCTGATTCAACGGGCCGATGCGACCCGCGATCACTACAACTCCGCCTGGACCTTGAACGCCCTGGCCGGGTTGACGATCGGCACCTGCATGCTCCTGTTGGCCATCCCTGTCGCCGCTTTTTACAACGAGCCCCGCGTCAGGAACGTGCTGTGCGTTCTGGCGTTCGGCGCAATGATCCAGGGACTGGAGAACGTCGGCGTCGTCAATTTCCGCAAGGAAATGCAGTTCGACAAGGAGTTCCGCTTCCTGCTGGCGAAGAAGCTCATCGGCTATTCCATCACGATCCCGCTCGCATTCGCCTGGCGCAGCTACTGGGCGCTGGTGGTGGGAACGGTTCTGAGCCGCTCTTGCGGCGTCGCGCTGAGCTATGTGCTGCAGCCGTTTCGGCCCAGATTCTCGCTCGCCGCGGTCAAGGATCTGCTGCACGTCTCGAAGTGGCTGCTGACGCAGAACTTCATCAGCTTCCTGCGCGAGCGCTCGTCCGACTTCGTCATCGGCCGCGTCGCCGGCTCGCATGCGCTCGGCGTGTTCAGCGTCTCGGCCGAAATCTCCAACATGCCCGGCACCGAGCTGGTCGCGCCAATCAACCGCGCCGTCCTGCCCGCCTACGTGAAACTGGCGAATGACTTGCCCGCGCTCGGCCGCGAGTACCTGTCGGTCATGGCCATGATTGCGCTCATCGCAGTACCGGCCGTCGCAGGCTTCGCTGCGACTGCCCCGTTCCTCGTGCTGCTGATACTCGGGCCCGCCTGGGTCGACGCCGCCATCCTGCTGCAGATCCTGGCCTTCTTCGGGATCACCCAGGTGCTACAGAGCAACGCCTACTCGGCCTTCCTCGCGTTAAATCAGCATCATGTGTTCGTCAAGATCAACGGCCTGCACGTTGCGATTCTGTTGCCGCTGATGACGCTCGGGACCGTGTTCTACGGGATCAAGGGCGCAGCCTGGGCCTATGTCGTCGCTGCGTTGGCCATCTTGCCGGTCACCTTGATTCGCATTACGCATTTTCTCAATTTGAACGGCTGGCAGTTCGTGTCGCAGCTGTGGCGACCGGTCTGTAGCGCGGCCATCATGTATCTCGTCGTGCGCACCTTCGGGCCGCACGCCCCGACCGGCGTCATTACTACTGGCGAAGCTGCACGCTCGCTGATGATCTGCGTTGCGATCGGCGTGCCGGTTTACATATTCGCCGTTCTCGGCCTGTGGCTGCTCGCCGGCCGGCCCCGCGGCGTCGAGAACTGGATCCTCGACCGGATTCCCGAAGCACTGCAAAAAGCGCGCTCGACGCTCTCGGGAGTGCTAGCCAGAAACGGCTGACTCCCTTTAGCACGATCACCACTGCAATGACGTCGTGCTAGCTTCAAGGTCGAGGTCGTCGTTTGCGCTGGATTCTGCCGGGCGTAGCCATATACTGTCTGCGACCCGTTCCCAAGCAACAAAGACGACACGGCTCGGGCACGTGGCGATCGACGCGCAGCCATCCATGTCATCTCACAGCACCACGTACGGCAAGATCACTTTCGTTGGTTGCACAGTCTTTCTGTTGGCGGCGGGCGCTGAGCTAAGCGCACTGATAGCCGACTCGACGATGGCAAGCCTCGCGATCGGCATCGTCGCCGGCCTGATCTGCGCAGCAGCGCTGCTGATCACCGCGGCCAGCGTCGTCGTCATCATTCGACAACGGCTCCTCGAAAGTCATCGTCCCGATCTGTATCTGACGTTGAATGCGAGTCGCGCTGAGGCGCGGATCATGGCTGCGTCCGGCTTTCGCGCGGGACGCGTGCGCCGCGTCTGCGCTCGCATGCTGCTCGGTCACGACTTTCTGGTCGGCGACGAAGTCGAGGTACGTTCACTGGAGGAAATTCGCAGCACGCTGGATGCCACGGGATGCATCGACGCGATGCCGTTCATGCGCGAGATGGAGAACTTCTGCGGCCGCACGCTGCGAGTGGTCCGCGTGGTCGACAAGATCTACGACTACAACCGTACGCGTGCGATGCGTCGTCTCGACCGCTGCGTGCTACTGTCCGGCCTGCGCTGCGACGGTGGCGATCATGGCGGATGCCAGGCGGCGTGCTATCTGCTGTGGCGGGTCGAGTGGCTGCGCCATCGCGGCGACTCGCCGCGGCTGCCGAAGGCTCCGTCGACCGCGGCCCTTGCTCCCGCGAGGGTTGATGGCGGCGCAGTGCCGCTGCGGTTCGTGTGCCAGTTCACTCAGCTCCACGCAGCAAGCAAGCCGTTGTGGACCGGAGATGTCTTCCAGGACTTGCGGCCACTGTTCGCGGGCAACGTCACTTTCTTCGCATTCTGTGCGGCAATGCTCACGCGGCTGTTCAATGCAGTCCAGGCGCTGCATGGCGGGCTCGGCTTTCCGGTGGTTCCCATTCCGGCGAACTCCATGGAAGGAACCTGGGAGAAGCTCGCGGTGGGTGACGTCGTGAACGTGCGATCCCCGGCCGAGATCGGCGCAACACTCGGTCGGCGCGGCAAGCACCGCGGCCTCTGGTTCGACCGGGAGATGATCAAGTATTGCCACCAGCTCTACCGGGTCGCAGCGCGTGTCGACCGCATCATCGACGTCGAGTCCGGTGAAATGCGCGAGATGAAGACGCCCTGCCTGGTTCTCGACGGAGTCGACGGCAGCGGCGAGTACATGCGTTTCGGCGCACAGCACGATCCGCTCTTCTGGCGCGAGTGCTGGCTCAGGAAGGCCGACGCACAAGAATCGAAGCGGCCACAATGAGCGGCGAGCACCAGTACGACCGCGCGCTGGTCTCCGGACTTGCATGGACGGCCTGTGCCCGCTGGGGTGCACAGGTCATCAGCTGGATCGCGACGCTCTATGCAGCACGCCTGCTGCAGCCCAGCGACTACGGCATCGTCGCGATGGCAATGATCGCGATCGGCGTTGCGCGCATGGTCGAGGATTTCGGCCTCGATGCGATCCTGATTCAGGATCGGAGCATCCAGGGCGAGCAGCGCGCGCAGTTGGCGGGCTTCATTCTCGGCTTCGCGGTGCTGCTGAGTCTGATCTTTCTCCTGCTTGCCGTGCCCGTCGCCAATTTCTTCCATGAGCCGCAGGTTGCCTGGGCGATCGCGGGATTGAGCGTCCTGTTCATCACCGATGCCCTGCAGGTCGTCCCGCGCGCGATGCTGCAGCGGGACCTCGCATACAGTCGCCTGGCGGTTCTCGCAATCGTGCAGACGGTCGCAACGCAGGCAGTGCTCGTCGAGGGCGCGCATCGCGGCTGGGGCTTTTGGGCCCTCGTGCTGAACTCCCTGGCGGGAGCCCTGGCCGCGACGTTGCTACTCATCTGGTGGCGACCGTACGCCATCCACTGGCCGCGCAACCCGCGCTCGATCGCCCGGGTGCTGCTGCAGGGCTGGCGTCAGCTCGTCTCGCGCGGCGCTTATTACTTTTACACCAGGGCGGATCAGACGATCATCGGCCGGGTTCTCGGCAAGGACGCACTGGGCGCCTATTCCTTCGCGCAGACGCTGTCGACGACGACGATTCAGGAAGTGAGCTCGGTGGTGACCCAGGTCGTGCCAGGAGTGTTCTCAGCCACGCAGGACCGGCGCGACGCGCTGCGCCGTTACTTCCTGATCCTGACGGAGTTCGTTTCATACCTGACCATGCCGATGGCGATCGGTCTCGCGCTGACGGCCGATCTGGTGGTGCCAGTCGCGCTCGGTCCGGGCTGGGAGGCCGTCATCGAACCCCTGCGACTGCTGTGCCTGTTCACGGTGTTCCAGAACGCGCAGCTCCTGATCTCGCATCTGATGGTCTACACGGGCCAGTTTCGGGCCTTCATGTGGTGCACGATCCTCTCGAGTGTTTTCGTTCCGCTCGGCTTTCTGGGTGGGGTGCGGTACGGCCTGGAAGGCATCGCGATAGTGATGGTCGTCATCTATCCCCTTACGAACATCCCATCTCTGATCATCGGTTTCAGAACGATTGGAATCCGCACGCGCGATTGGCTCGGCACGCAGGTGCCCGCGGCGGTTTCCTGCGCATTCATGAGCCTCGCGGTCCTCGCCGCGAGGCCCGTAGTTGCGGATGACCATTCGGTACCGGTGCAGTGCGCCCTCCTCATCGCGACCGGAATGGCCGTCTATGGCGCGACGATGCTGCTCCTGTTCCGCCAGCGTCTGGCTCAAATGATCGGGGTGGTCCTGGACCTGCGCCGCAAAGCTCCGTCGGCGCCGCCTCAGGTCGCACCGGCGCCGGTGGACTAGACCCGGCACGCGGAGCCAGGGGCGGCGGATTGCCGGACCACTCGCGCGACCACGGGTCTGTGATTTCCTTCTAGCTTCTTGTGCCTTGCCATTGATCTGACGAGCGAATCGGTTTGTACTGCGCTCTGGCCGGAGTTGCTAAAACAATGAATCCAGAGTTCACCTGCATGAGGCTCCATTCATGTCCGCACGATTGACCGTACTCGGTTCGGGTATGGGTGGAATCGGCGCTGCCTCGCACGCCCGTGCCCAAGGTGTCGAGCACGTCGTGTTCGAAGCCAAGGCCTACGCCGGCGGTCACACGACCACGCACATCCGCGACGGGTTCGTGTTCGATGAGGGCCCGCACGTGTCGTTCACGAAGAACGAGCGCATCAAGGCCCTGTTCGCGGAAGCGATCGACAACAAGTTCGAGTCGATCGACGCCTACATCGACAACTACTGGCAGGGTCACTGGATCCGCCATCCCGTGGTCACGAACATGCACGGCCTGCCCGCGCGTCTCGTGACCGATGTCGTCCGCGACTACGTCGACGCGAAGCAGAACCCGAAGCCGGTCATCCGCAACTACGAAGACTGGCTGGTGGCGAGCTACGGCCGGACGTACGCCGAAGCCTTTCCGATGCGGTACACGGTCAAGTACCACACCACGCCGGCGAGCAACATGAGCACTGAGTGGGTGGGTCCGCGCCTGTACCAGGCGAAGCTCGACGAAGTCATATTCGGCGCGCTGTCCGCCGAGCGCCCGAACATCCATTACGTGCAGGACTATCGTTACCCGACGCACGGCGGCTTCGCGGCGTTCCTGAGCAAGTTGCTGCATCAGTCGAACATCGTCGTCGACCATCGACTCGTTGGCGTCGAGCCGCGCGCTCGCGAGCTGCGCTTTGCGAACGGCAAGACCGCCAGCTACGAAAAGCTCGTTTCCTCGGTGCCGCTGCCAGACCTGATCCCGATGATCAGGGGCACTCCCACGGACGTGCTGAAAGCGGCCGACACGCTCGCCTGCACGACTGTCGTGCTCGTCAACCTCGGGCTCAATCGTCCGGACATCTCGAAGTCGAGCTGGACGTACTACTACGACGACGAGTTCCCCTTCAGCCGCGTCAGCTATCCGCGGAACTATTCGCAGCACGTCGTGCCGGCCGGCATGGGCAGCATCCAGGCCGAGGTGTACTTCTCGAAGAAGTACAAGCCGCTCAAGGAGCCGGCCGCGGCGTGCATCGATCCGGTGATCGACGGTCTGCGACGTTGTGGCGTGATTCGCCCCGATGACAAGATCGTATTCCGCGATGCCATGGTCATCCCGTATGCCAACATCATCTTCGACCTCGACCGCGCGGCCGCGCTCAAGACGGTGCACGGCTATCTCGACGATCTCGGGATCGGTTACTGCGGGCGTTACGGCGAGTGGGGCTATCTGTGGTCCGACGAGGCTTTCCTGAGCGGTGAGAGCGCCGCGCAGAAAGCACTTGAGCGGAGCGCTGCCTAGGGTTCGACGTCGTGTATCGCATCAGCATCGGGATGCCGGCTTACAACTGCGAGAGATACATCGCGCAGTCGATCGAGTCCCTGCTTGCCCAGACTTACGGCAGCTTCGAGCTGGTCATCTCCGACAATGCGTCGACCGACGGCACGGAGCAGATCTGCCGCGAGTACGCCACGCGCGACAAGCGCATCCGCTACATCCGCCGCACGGAGAACATCGGCGGGCCGGGTAACTTCCGCTACGTCTTCGCGCAATGCACCGGCGAGTTCCACAAGTGGGCGACAGCCGATGACTACTGTCATCCGAGCTTCCTGGAGCGTTGCCTCGGCGTTCTCGAGAGTAACCCGAAGACAGTGCTGTGCTATCCGAAGACGCGCCTGATCAAAGCGGACGGCAGCCCGATCACCGACTACGAGGACAACCTCCACCTGCAGGAGGATCTGCCGTCAGAGCGCTTCATGCGGCTGCTGACGACGATCGGGCTGTGCAATGCGCATCTCGGACTCATTCGCCGCGCCGCCGCCGCACAGACGCGTCTGATCGCAGCGGAGCGAGCGTCGGACGTACATTTCCTCGCCGAGCTCGCGCTCTACGGCAAGTTCCACCTCATCCCGGAGTCGCTGTTCTTCCGCCGCTATCACGAGCAATCGTCGAGCTGGAATCGCAGCGACGACAGTCACCAGCGCAAGTACTACGCCCCCGGCACCAAATCGCATTACGGGGGTCACACGTGGCGTAAGTTCGCAGGGCTCGCTCGAGCCATCTGGCACGCGCCGATCTCATTCGCGGAAAAGACGCGGCTGTCGGCCAAGCTGTCACGCATGGCTGCGTGGGATCGCCAGGACCTCGGCCGCGAGCTGATCTCGGCCTTCCAGTCGAGAAAGTAGCCGTCAGCCCGCTCGCCGCGCTTCCCGACCGTGGAAGTGCTCGGTCTGCTCGGCGCGCAGTTGGTCGCAAACGCGGCCCACGGGCAACTCGACGTCGCGATACGTGATCGGCTGGTCCTTGGCAATCGCCCGCTTCAACTTGCAGCCCACCGACAACGCCATCGGCAGGTAGTCCGCTGCGTGGCAGGTCGCATAGCTGTCGATCAGCCCGTAGCAGGCGAAGCCTCCCATCCCGTCGAGCACTTCGCCCGCGACCAGATCCTTCTTCGCGGTGGCCACCGTGTCGCAGACCGGCGCGCCAAGCGGCGCGAGCGTGGCATCGTGGAACAATACTGCGCGCGCCACCGTGTGCGGGAGCTGCAGGTGCGGCAGATGGTAGGGCGTGTAGAACATGTACAGCGGCCCTTCTCCCATCTTGAAGTACTTCATGTACTCCTTCTTGATCGGCTCGTCGTTGTAGCCCATGACGAACGCGCCCGTGTGCGGCTCGGCACCGAGCACGAAATCGACGAGCCCGCCCTTCGCGAAGTCCTGCGGCGAGAACTTCTTCAGCAGATCCTTCACGTGCGCGCACTCGTGGCCGTACATGCCGCGAATGCCCGGCACGAAGCCGGTCGCGTTGCCGATGATGGCCGACTCGAGCGCCAGCTTCGAGCCGTCCGCGAACGACGCGACCATCGCCGGCTTCTGCTTGTGCTTCTCGGCGAACTCGCGCTGCGTATCGGGATTGCGATAGCGGTTCAGGAAGCCCTTGATCTGCCCGAGCAGCACGGGCTTGTAGCCGATGCTGTCGACGAAGCGGAACAGGTTCATCGCGACGCCCGGCTCGTCGCCGTCGGTGTACGTGTAGACGACACCGGCGCGGTCCGCGTGCACCTTGAGGATCGGCCCGACCGAAGCGTCGACTTCGGCGTTCATGAGGATGATGTGCTTGCCGTTGCGAATCGCTTCCAGGGCGATCTGTGCGCCGATCTCCACGTCGCCGGTCGCCTCGATGATTGCGTCGATGCCGCCTGCCTTGCACAGCAGCGTCGGGTCGTCGGTGACGACCGGGCGCCCTTTCGCGATCGCCTGCTCGATGGCCGAGACCGAGCCGCCGGCGCGCTGCGCCGTGATGCCCGCCTGCGAGTACGCCAGCTCGGCCTGGGCGACATTGCGGTTCGAGATGGCGACGAGGCGCATCCCCTTCATTGCGGTGATGATCTCCAGCGCGATGCCCCGCGCCATGTAGCCGGCGCCCACCATCGCGACCGTAACCGGTTTGCCTTCCTGCTCGCGCTGCTTGAGTACTGTATCGACGATGATCACAGGCTGGCCCTCGTTTCAGTAAAGTCCGGCCAGCGGCGATCCGCGGCCGATATCATTTGCACCGTTTCCGGCCATTGTATGCCGAATGCGGGGTCATCGAAGCGGATACCGCGCGCATGCTGCGCAGCGTAAGCGGCCGAGGTCGAATACGTCAGCACGACGTCGTCCTCGAGCGTGAGATAGCCGTGCGCGCAGCCCTCGGGAATGTAGAACGTCCGGTAGTTGTGGCCCGACAGCTCGACCGCGGCCCAGCGCCGGAACGTCGGCGATTCCGGCCGCAGGTCCACGGCGACGTCGTAAACACGGCCGCGCGTGCACTGGATGATCTTGACCTCGGCGTGCGGCGCGAGCTGGTAGTGGATGCCGCGCAACGTGCCCTTCTGCACGCTGACGGCGGTATTGATCTGCTCGATCGCGTTCGACAGGCCGCGTTTCGCGAGCTCGCTGCGACACCAGACCCGACCGAAAAAGCCGCGCTCATCCTTGATCGGCTCGACCTCGATCACGAACGCGCCGGCAACCTCGGTCTCGCGGAACAGCATGAGCGTGCGTCGCCCTATTTCCCGGTGCGGGCGTTCGGCGGGCGCCAGCGCATCCACGGACAATCGCCGCGCGCTTCCATGCGATCGAAGGCGATCTTGTCCTTGAACGTATCCATCGCCTGCCAGAAGCCGGTGTGGCGCCAGGTCGCGAGGCGCCGCTCGGCGATCAGCCGCGCGAACGGCTGCTCGACCAGTTCCTCGCCTTCCTGGATGTAATCGAAGATCTCGTGGCGGAACACGAAGTAGCCGCCGTTGATATAGAGCTGGTCGTTCTGCATCGGCCCGACCGCCGTGACCAGGCCCTCGGCGTCGGCTTGTACCAGATGGAAGCTCTGCGCCGAGCGCACCGAGGCGAAGCTGGCAATGCACTGGCGCTTCTCGAAGTCCGCGATCTGTTGATCGAGCGGCAGGTCCGAAAGCCCGTCCGCGTAGTTCGCGAGAAACGTCGAGTCGTGGTCGAGAAAGCGCCGCACGCGCAGCAGGCGCTGGCCGATGTTCGAGTGCAGGCCGGTGTCGACGAAGGTGATGCGCCAGTCGTGCGTGTCCGAGCTGTGCAGCTCGATCTGTCCGGCGTTCGACAGCGTGAAGTCGTTCGACAGGCACTCGTCGTAGTTGCGGAAGTAGTCGCGGATCAGGTCGCCGCGATAGCCCAGGCACAGCACGAACTCCTTGTGCCCGTAGTGCGCGTAGTAGCGCATCAGGTGCCAGATGATCGGCCGGACGCCGACGTTCACGAGCGGCTTCGGGATCGTGTCCGAATGCTCGCGCAGCCGTGTGCCGAGGCCGCCGCAGAAGAGAACGACTTTCATGCCTAGCGTCCCACGCCCTCGTAGCGGGCAAAGTCGGCCGGCCGCAGGTTGCGGCGGCCGTCGACGACCAGCGGATTGCGCCCGGCCTGCTTGAGCAGCTCGCCGAGGCGCTCGAACTCGGACCAGCGCGTGACGTGCACGATGACGTCGGCGGAGGCAATCGCATCCTCCAGTCGCTGCGCGAGCTGCACGCCGGCAAGATCCGGATGGCCGACGGGACGCGCGACCGGATCGAACGCGATGACGGTGGCGCCGGCGCCGCGCAGGGCCCGGATGATCGGAAACGCCGGCGACTCGCGCAGATCGTCGGTGTCAGGCTTGAACGCGAGTCCGAGCACGGCGACGTGCGTTCCCTTGAGGTCGGGAAAATGCTTGCGCACGAGCCGCAGGAGCTCTTCGGGCTGACTGCGATTGATTTCCAGCACGTCAGTCAGCAGCGGCATCGGCACGCCCACGCTGCGACCCTGCGCAGCCAGCGCCGTGATGTCCTTCGGCAGACAGCTCCCGCCGAAACCGCAGCCCGCTTCGAGGAAGCTCGTGATCGACGCCTTGCGGCGCTCGCCGGACTGACTCACCACGTTGAAGTACGTCGCTTCGTGCACGCCGCGCATCACGTCCGCGACGTCGACGTCGCCGATCGCCGAGCACAACCGGCCGATCTCGTTCGAGAACGAGATCAGCGTGGCGAGCACGGAGTTCGACGCGTACTTGATCATCTCCGCAGTCTTGTTGTTCGTGAACACGCGCGGCACGGCGGGAAACCCTTCGTACGCCGTCGCGATCGTCTTGCGGGTGCGCTCGTCGATGCCGCCGATCACGATGCGATCGGGCTTCATGAAGTCGACGACGGCCGTGCCCTCGGTCAGGAACTCGGGATTCATGCCCAGCCCGAAGTCCGCGCCGGCACGCTTGCCGGAAGTCTTCTCGACCGACTCGCGCACGACGCTGTCGGTCGTTCCGGGAATGACCGTGCTCTTGACGACCACAGTGTGGTAATCGCGCTTCGTGCGCAACGCAGCGCCGATTTCCTCGGCAGCGCGCGCGACGTACGCGAGATCGATGCGGCCCTGTACAGCGGGTGTGCCCACTGCAATCAGCGTCATCTCCGAGTCGTGCACGGCGCGTGCGAGATCGCCGCTCGCCTTGAGCTTGCGACCGACGGTTCGCGCCAGGATCTCGGGCAGTCCTTCCTCGTGAATCGGCGCACGGCCGGCGTTGATGGCTTCGAGCTTGGTCGGGTCGACGTCGACGCAAGTGACGTCATGACCGTGGTCGGCGAGACACGCGCCGCTGACGAGCCCGACGTAGCCGGTTCCGACGATCGAGATGCGCATCAGGCGGCTTCCGCGGTGCGGTTGTGCGAATACCAGACGAGCGAGCGGTAGACGCCTTCCTGCACCAGCACCTTCGGATTGAAGCCGAGGTGCGCGCGCGCCTTGTCGATCTTCGGGCAACGGCGATTCGGATTGTCGATCAGATAGTCTGCCTCCTGCGCCTTGCCGAGCACGACTCGACCTTTGTAGCCGAACAGTTCGCGCGCAGTGTCGCTGACCATGCGCGCGAGGTCAGCCATCGAGATCTCCGGCCGGTCGATGCCGATGTTGTAACCCTCGCCATCGTGGCCGCGTACCAGCACCTTGTAATAGCCGGTGATGGCATCGGTTGCGTAGCAGAAAGTACGCGTGGGGCTGCCGTCCGAAAGCATCACGATGTCTTCGCCCGCAAACACGTTGCGCGCGAAGTCGGGCAGCACGCGCCCGTCGGTGATCTTCAGCCCCGGTCCGTAGTTGTTGAAGGGCCGCGCCATCTTCACCGGGATGCCTTCGTGCCGCGCGTAGATCACGCACAGCGTCTCGCCGAAACGCTTCGATTCGTCGTAGCACGCGCGCGGTCCCGTGCACGACACGTTGCCGCGATACGTCTCGTCGGTCGGAATCGCGTCGGCAGACGGATCGCCGTAGATCTCGCTCGAGGAATAGAACAGAAAGCCTTCGAGCGGACGCTTGGCGTCGCGTTCCTTCACCGCATAGTCGAGCAGGTTGCGCAGGCCGTTGATGTTCGCATCGATGCACAACAGCGGCTTCTGGCGGTAGTAGATCGGCGAAGCGATGCCGGCCGCGTGGATGATCCAGTCGAAGTGCTGCATGTCCGCGGGCAGCGGCTGAATCATGTCCTGGCGTCGCAGGTGCAGGTGCGGGCGCGACTTCAGCGCTTCGAGCCACGCCGGCACCCCGCGCATGTAGTTGTCGAACACCGTCACGTCGATCGCGCTCGACTCGGGCCGCGAGCGATTCCAATGCAGCGCGGCCTGCACGAGGTAGTAACCGAGGAAGCCGGCGCCGCCGGTGATGAGCAGGCGCTTGCCGGCAAGCTTGCCAAACTCCTCTGCGAGGTCGGTGCAGATCGCATCCAGGTCGCGGTCGAGCAGCTCGGTGAGTTCCAGGACGCGGCGTACTGAGGTCATTCTCTCGTTCTCGATTATGTTGCGCGACTACAGGCAGGCCTTGCGCGCATGGAAGGCTTCAGCGAAGCCACTCGCTGCTGCGCATTCGATGCCCCGCAGTCGGGCCAGACCGCGAAAGGTATCTTCCGTGAACCAGGCACGCGCGCGCTGTGACGGAAAGCACTCCATGAGTACATCCACCTTGCGGGCCAGGTCTTCGCGGGACAGCGGCACAAACAGGTTCGGATGGCCGAGGTCCCCTTCGTACTTCGGGATCTCGTATTCCAGGATCAGGTGCGAGCGGAACGTGTTCCAGGTCAGCTCGCTCAGCAGCGCGTGGTCCTGGTGGCGATCGTGCAGGAAATGCGTCAGCACCACATCTGGACTTACGGTCCCCTTCAGGGACTCGAACGCGTCCTTGATCGCCGCCGCCTCCGCCGGGAAGTAGCTGCCGCGGAATGCGAAGAACTTGAGCTCGAGGCCCGGCAGGCCGCTCAGGAGCTGAGCCGCGGCGTGACGCGACTCCTCCATCCGCCCCGCCTCGCCGGCGAAGATCGCCCAGATGACCCGGGCGTTCGGATATTCGCGTGCCCAGCGCACCAGCGTGCCGCCGCAGCCGATCTCGATGTCGTCGCAGTGCGCACCGATGCAGAGAATGGTGGGCGGCCGCTCGACAGCCAACTTGAGAGCGAGCAAGCGATCCCCCCTTGAGCCTTTGGGCCGCAGTCTGCCATAGGGGTGTCCGGGTGTCTCGCGGCGCGGCCCCGAGTGTGATGTCGATCATGGCCGGCCGGGGCGGGCGTGTAGGTAACGCAGACGCGCACCTCGCGTCGATCGAGAGTGCGCACGTCACATAAACCGCAGCACCCCTCGGAAAAGACCAGTCGCCGCATGACTCCTGGAGCTTGCCGGGCACCGAAGCGAGGCGGTTATACTCCGGGCCGAGACGCCCTTCGCTGACGGCGGCGCGGCTTGGCACCGTCGGGCACTGAGGGGCGAGCGCTCCCCTCGTTCCGACTGGCACAGGCCCTGGCAGCAAAGAATCGAGCCGCGTGCCGGTGGACTACTCAATCGCACAATGCAACGCGCGCCGGCAAGGCGCGCGAACAGCCGTGAGGTATTCGGCATCTCTGGGCCATGAAGCAAGTATTTGACCAAGTTGCCTCCCGCTTCGCGCGCAGCATCGATGGCACGATGCGCGCCGGACATTATGCCCGCGGCAGCCACTTTATCTGCCTCGCGCAGCGCGCGCTTCCGCGCAGCGGCTATGTGCTGGACTACGGTTGCGGTCCCGGTCGTCTGAGTCTGTTGCTCGCGCAATCCGGTTTCCGCGTCGTCGGCGTCGATATTTCGCACGGAATGATCGCCGAGGCGCGCCAGCTCGACACCCGCAGCTTGCCGCTCGAATTCGCCACGATCGAGCGCGCCGACGAAGTGCTGGCGCCGCGCGCCTACGACGGCATCGTGTGCTCGAGCGTCATCGAGTACGTCGCCGATGCGGACTCGCTGCTACAGGGCTTCAGGCGCTCGCTCCGCGACCCGGGTGCTCTCCTGATCAGCTTTGCCAACCGCGCGAGTATCTTTCGCTGGTATTGGAACAAGGTGGCGCCGCCCAATCCAATGGGCGCCGCGCAGCATCACGTGTGGACCTGGCGGGAATTCCGCGCGGTGCTCACACGCAACGGTTTCGAGCCCGCTACGAGACCGCTCTATTTCGAGTGGCCCTGGGACGCGCACTTGTGGAGCTCACCGTTCAAGTACGCGCGTTTCCTCGGTTCGATCGGCGTGGTGGTCGCAAGACCGATTTGACTGCGGACTGCGTGTACACTCCGCGCAGTGGTCCAGTCCCTGGCATCCTTCCTCTCGACATAATCGCTGCGCGGCGCTCGCCCAATGCAGGTAGAACAGCAGGCGGCGGTCGCACTCAAATGGCACGCGATCGCGAAGCTTTGCAGCCAGGCGTTCAGCTGGGCTGTGACCCTCATCGTGGTTCGCCTGCTCGCGCCGGAAGACTACGGCCTGATGGCGGTCAGCATGGTGATCATTTCGATCATCGCCGGGACCGCGGAGTTTGGCCTGGGCTCTTCGCTCATACAGGCGCAGAACCTCGATCGACACGAGCTGGCACGGGTTGCCGGCGCGCTCGGTCTCTTCAACCTGGTGTGCGGTGTCGCGCTCGCAGCGAGCGCGCCGTGGATCGCGACACTGTTCAACGAGCCCGGCCTCGATCTCGTCATCCAGGTGTCGACGCTGCATTTCGTGCTGTATGCGATCGAGGTCGTACCGCAAGCTCTCATGCAGCGCGAAATGAACTTCAAGCGCAATGCCGCTATCGAGGTCGCCGCAGTCGTCGCCGGCAGTGCGACGACACTGGTGCTCGCGTGGCTCGATGCCGGCGTGTGGGCACTCGTCACCGGTAACCTCATCGGTGGCACCGTGCGTACGTTGTTGTTCGTGGTGCTCGGCACGTTCGTGCTGCCCTCGTTCGTGCTCACCGGAATCGGCCGGCACATCCGCTTTGGAGGGCAGGTCACTGCCGCTCGCTTCCTCTGGCAGCTCACCTATCAGCTCGACACTCTCATCGCGGCACGCTTTCTCACCGGTCAGGCGGTCGGCCTGTATTCGGTGTCGATGCATCTTGCGACATTGCCGGTCAGCAAGACCATGGCCATCGTCAACCAAGTGGCGTTTCCGGCTGTGGCGAGGCTGCAGAATGAATTGCCGCGGATGCGGGCGCGCCTCCTCGAAGCGCTGCGCCTGCTCGCGTTCGTCGCGATTCCGGCGCTCTGGGGTCTGTCGGCGACTGCACACGAGTTCGTCGACGTCGTGCTCGGCGCACGATGGCACGAGGCGTCACTGCCGCTGGCGCTCGTCAGCATCATCGCGCCGGCCCGAATGCTCATGGCACTGTTTGCGACGGCCGCATCGGCCATCGGTCGAGCAGATCTCGATGTGCGCAATACTCTCGTCGGCGCGCTGATCCTGCCGGTCGCCTTCCTCATCGGAGTGCAGGGGAATCTGAACGGCCTCGCCACATCGTGGCTGGCAGGCATACCGATCATCCTCGCGCTCACGCTGCCGCGTACCTCCTCGGCCCTCGGGCTATCCCTGCGGAACGTGCTCGCAGCAGTGCGCGGCCCGCTGATCGGTGGCGTTGTGATGTACGGCGCGGTGTTTGCAATGCGCACAACAATCAGCGACCTCGAAGAGATCGTCCGCCTTCCGCTGCTCATAGTCGCAGGCGCCGTTACTTATCTCCTCGTAGTGGCGCTCGCGGATCGCGCCATTTGGGGAGACCTGCGACGTCTCGCGGCCGCGCTGCACGGCTGAGGCGTGCAGTTCGTCGCCCTGCGGCGACAGCGCCAAGGCCGATCACAAACAGCATAAGATGCCGTCACCTCATTCGCGGAACGAAGTCAAAATGACGACATCAGCATCAGCGCACTTCGGATGTGTGGCATTCGCGGCGCTGCTCGCGCTCGTCACCCCTGCGCTAGCGAGCGCTGCGGTCATCAACGCCAATCCTTCCAACTATCGTGCGGCACTTGGCAGCCTGACGCCGGGTGACACGCTGGTACTTGCGCCCGGAACTTATACGCAGGGCCTGCCAATCGGCGGATTGAGCGGCACGGCCGCACAACCGATCGTGATCGCGGGAGCCGCCGATCAGTCTTCGATCGTCGTCGCGCGCGACTGCTGCAATACGGTGCAACTGGACAATGGCGCCGCCTACGTCGAGATCAGAAATCTGACTCTCGACGGCCTGAACATCGATGGCCCGTTCGGCGTGGACGCGCGCGGCAACACTCACCACATCACGCTCGAGAGGCTGCGCATCATCAACCACGGCGCGCAGCAGCAGGTCGTCGGCATCTCGACCAAGGGCACGGCATGGAACTGGATCATCCGGCGCAACACCATCATCGCCGCCGGCACGGGAATCTATCTCGGCAATTCCGACGGTTCCGCGCCCTTCGTCGCGGGCATCATCGAGAACAATCTGATCGTCGACACGCTCGGCTACAACATGCAGGTGAAGCACCAGCTGCCGCGCCCGACCGGCATCGGGCTGCCCACCGGTGACAGTCACACGATCATCCGGCACAACGTCTTCAGCAAGCGCAACAACGCCTTGACCGGCGGCTCGGCGCGGCCGAACCTGCTGGTTGGCCATTTTCCGCTGAGCGGCACCGGCTCCGGCGACCGCTACGAGATCTACGGCAACTTCTTCTACGAGAATCCGACCGAAGCGCTGTTTCAGGGCGAAGGCAACATCGCGCTGCACGACAATCTGTTCGTGAATGCCAGCGGGTCTGCGATCAACATCCAGCCGCACCTGGCTACGCCGCGCGATGTCGTCGTGTATCACAACACCGTGGTCGCGAGCGGCAACGGCATTCGCGTCTCCGGTGGAGACGCCGCCTTCACCCAGCGCATCATCGGCAACGCCGCTTTCGCCGCCACGCCGATCGCCGGCCCCAACCAGGAGCACAATTTTACGGGCAGCTATGCAGCGTCTGCGAACGAGCTCAATGCACCGTTCGCTGCCATCGGTTCCCTCGACCTGTTCCCGAAGAGTGGCCGGCTGGCGGGCGGGGCGCTCGACCTCAGCCGCTTCGCGCAGTACACCGACGGGACACGCGACTTCAACGGCCGCACACGAGCCGGCGCGTTCCTCGGTGCCTACGAAGGGAGCGGTGTGAATGACGGCTGGCGCCTGGCGCTGCAGATCAAGCCGACGGGGTCGGCCGGAGCGGTTACGCCGTGTCCGCCACCCACTGTTCAGGTGCAAGACGGCACGACTGCGAATACGGCCTGCACGCCCGCGAACTGACATAGACGGTGGGAGCGTGATTCGCTTCACACCGACGCGTTGCCCTTGCGGGCAACTCTGCTGTCCGGGCGCGCCAGCCTGTTAACATCCGCGGACCAAGCCGGCATCGCTGGGCCCGAGTCGCGCCTACAACCATCATGACCAAGCTGCTGTTCGAGCTGCCGCTGGATTCGTCCGCGCGCTCCCCCGAGTCGACTTGCCTCACGCACAAAGCCGCGCGCTTGACCTATGGCGAGCTGGCCACGGGCCTCGAGCGCCTCGCCGGCGCGCTGCTCGCACTGGAACTGGAAAAGCTGGATCGCGTTGCCGTCTACCTGCCGAAGCAGTTCGAAACCGTCATTACAATGTTCGCAGCCGCACGCGCAGGCTGCACCTTTGTGCCAGTTAATCCGTTGCTCAAGCCACCGCAGGTCGGCCACATCTTGCGCGACTGCAACGTACGCGTGCTGGTCACTTCTGCCGACCGTGCATCGAACCTGGAAGAAGAGCTGCGTGGCTGCCACGATCTGCGGCATGTGATACTGGTCGACGGCGGCGCTGCTGCCCACGCGGCAGCCACGCTGTCCGTCCATAGCTGGTCCGCCCTGCTCGGCAGCGAGCACAGTGCACGACGGCATCGCGTCATCGACGCCGACATGGTGTCGATCTTCTATACGTCCGGAAGCACGGGCAAGCCGAAAGGCGTGGTGTTGTCGCACAGGAACATGGTGACAGGCGCGCACAGCGTCGCCCAATATTTGCAGAACACCGCCGAGGACAGACTGCTCGCCGTCCTGCCCTTCAGCTTCGACTACGGGTTCAGTCAGCTGTCGACGGCGTTCCATGTCGGCGCCAGTGCCACGCTGATCGATTACCTGTTCCCGCGCGACATCCTCGCACTGCTCGTCAAGGAGCGAATCACCGGCCTGGCAGGCGTGCCGCCGCTGTGGTCGCAGCTCGCAGACCTGCAGTGGCCTGCCCAGATCACGGAGCATCTGCGCTACATCACGAATTCTGGCGGCGCGATGCCCGGTGCGACACTGCGCCGACTGCGCGAGGCCGTGCCGCGGACTCAGGTGTTCCTCATGTATGGGCTCACGGAAGCGTTTCGCTCCACCTATCTGCCGCCTGCAGAAATCGACAAGCGCCCTGGCTCCATGGGCAAGGCGATCCCAAATGCGGAGATCCTCGTCGTCCGCTCCGACGGCAGCCCGTGCGCGCCGAACGAGCCGGGCGAGCTGGTGCATCGCGGCTCGCTGGTGTCGCTCGGTTACTGGAACGATACGGCCAAAACGGCAGAGCGTTTCAAACCCGCGCCCGGACGGGATCCGGGACTGGTGCTGACCGAGTTGGCCGTGTGGTCGGGCGATACCGTGCGCATGGATGAAGACGGCTTCCTGTACTTCGTCGGTCGCCGCGACGAGATGATCAAGACCTCGGGCTATCGCGTCAGCCCGACGGAGATCGAGGAAGTCCTGTTCGGCACTGGGCTGGTCGCCGATGCGGTGGCAGTCGGCGTGAAGCATCCGACACTGGGACAGGCAATCGTAGTCATTGCCACGGCAGCGCCGGGCAAATCAGCAGACAGTGAAACACTGCTCGCTGCATGCCGGCAGCAGCTCCCGGTGTTCATGGTCCCGCAGCACATTGAGTGGCGCGAAGCGCTGCCGCGCAACCCGAATGGCAAGTACGATCGGCCGAAGCTCGCGGCTGAGCTCGAACATCACTTCCCGGAGCAGACATAGAATGTCCTCGGGCCTTCCTCCAGAGGCGCTCCCGAAGCACGCACCTCACCCGTATTTCTCCGTCGCCGCGAACGAGCTCGCTGTCGCTGGCCGTAGCGTCAGCGAGATTGCTGCGGAGGTGGGCAGCACTCCGTTCTATGTCTATGCGCGCGAATACATGACCCGGCGAATCGAGCACCTGCGCCGCGAAATGCCTGCTGGTCTGCACCTGCACTACGCGATGAAGGCCAATCCGATGCCGGCGGTCGTACGCCACATCGCACCGCTCGTCGATGGGTTGGACGTCGCCTCCGCACGCGAAATGCGGGTCGCTCTCCAGGCGGGCACGCCGCCGGACCGCATCAGTTTCGCCGGCCCCGGCAAGATGCCGGCCGAACTGGCCGAGGCTGCGCAGGCGGGCATCGTGCTGAACGTCGAGTCGGAGCTGGAGGTCGCACGCCTCGCGCAGATCGCACGCGAATCCGGCAAGCGACCGCTGGTGGCCGTCCGCGTGAATCCGGATTTCGAGCTGAAGACTTCCGGCATGAAGATGGGCGGCGGGCCCAAGCAGTTCGGCGTCGATGCCGAGCGCGTTCCGGTGCTGCTTCAGGAGATCGGCCGCCTGCCGCTCCAGTTCGTCGGCTTTCACATCTTCAGCGGTTCGCAGAATCTGCGAGCCGACGCGATCATCGAAGCGCAGCAGAAGTCGATCGCGCTTGCGCTGCGCTTGGCCGAAGCGGCGCCAGCGCCGGTCCGCCTGCTCAACATCGGCGGCGGCCTCGGCATCCCCTACTTTCCGGGCGAGCAGCCGCTGGCACTCGGCGAGATTTCCGCGAGCCTGCGCGCGCAGATGCAGAACGCGCGGCAGGCGATGCCGCAGGCGCAAGTCGTGATAGAGCTCGGGCGTTATCTCGTCGGAGAAGCGGGCGCATACATCTGTCGCGTCGTGGATCGCAAGATCTCTCGCGGGCACGTGTTCCTGATCACGGATGGCGGCCTGCATCATCACCTGGCGGCATCCGGAAATTTCGGCCAGGTGCTGCGCAAGAACTATCCCGTGCTCAACGCGAGCCGCGTCCTCGATTCCGCACGCGAGAACGTGTCGGTCGTCGGCCCTCTGTGCACGCCGCTGGATCTGCTCGCGGATAGAGTCGAACTCCCCGCAGCGCGCGTGGGCGATCTCATTGCCGTGCTGCAAAGCGGGGCGTATGGGCTCAGCGCCAGCCCGACCGCATTCCTGAGTCATCCGCCGCCGGGTGAAGTCCTGGTCTGACGCTGCGGTCGCGGGCGGTTGCCGGAATAAGGCGTGGGATTTGCGGCCGGCAACGCCGCGCCGACCGGCTTGCGGGAATCAGCAGTTTTTGCGGCAGCTCGCTCCTTCGCAGTGGCCGCGGCCAGATTCAGCATGATCATCAACACGCCGAAGAACCAGATCCGGACCTCGAATTTCGCATACGTGACGAACAGATCGGCGATATACATCGCCGTGATGATTCCGGCGGCCGCCGGGATCATGGCGCGCATCAGCCCGGGATCGTCTGCGTAAAGGCGGCTCAGCTTGCGCAAGCTGAACAGACACCACACCAGCAGCGAAAGGAACAAGGCGATGCCCGGAATGCCGTGCTCGACCAGCATGGTCATGTAGGTATTGTGAGATGCGCGGACACGCGGGCCACCTGCCACGACCTCCGTCAGCATGTCTCCGGTCATGTACTGCGGGCTGAGCACCACGGTACAGGTGGCTCCGCATCCCAGCGGATGCGACGCGAACATCTTCAACTGCGCTTGGATCAGCACCAGCCGCCCGGAGCCCGTGTCCTGTTCCGCCGATTCGGCGCCGAGCGCCTTGATCGACTGCATTCGGCTCCAGTACGAAGGCCCCGTCAGCAGCAGGAACATGACGAGCGCCAGCACCGAAAGCACGCGCACGATCTTCGCCAGCCTCTTCGGCGTGAAGAAATTGAACACCAGTCCGCCTGCCGCCAGCGCCAGAAAGCCGCTGCGGCTGATGGTGGTCACGAGTCCGTTGAGAATGATGGGAATGAGCACGAACAGCACGATGCGCTCCCGCTTGCTGCCGGTGAGAAACAGGGCGGAGGCGCAGAACGTGCCGATGACTATCGTGAGCGCGCCGGCATTCGCTTCGCCGATACCCGCGCCGCCGAAGCCCTCGAAGCGCCCGCCTTCGTACGTGGTGAAAGCGATCCAGCCGAAATAGAAGCACCCCAGCACGAAGGTCCACAGCAGCATGCGCAAGTGCGCCACCGAGTCCACGCATCGGTAGATGAGAAACAGCGAGAGCATGAACTTGACGTAGTAGCTCAGGAGCTCGCCGTGCTCGGCGCGATCGAGCGCCCACAACGACTGCACGCCGAGCCAGGCGATGAACAGCAGCAGCGCGATCGTCGGCCACTGGCTCATGAAGCCGAGCACTGGCTTCTTCACCTTGTTGCCGAAGAAAACCGCGAGCAGCGTCACGGCGGCGGCAATCAGTGCCCAGCGCACGTTCAGCAGGATGCCCTGACCCCACCAGCGCAGCGGCGGGCTGAGGAAGAATGTGGCGATATACGTGACCACACCGAAGATCGGGTGGCGCGCGAGCGCCAGCAGACATCCGGCGAGGAATGCAAATGTGAAGAGGAGGCCCGTGAGGCTCAACCGTTCGCTCCTGGCCCAGCCCGCTCGGGCCGGTGGAACATATTCTGGCACACCCCGGCGCGAGCGCCGCGCAGACCTATGGGCTACCCGGCGTGACCCAGCGCTCAGAATGACCGTACGGTCGATGGCACGCCTGGGACGGATCGTTTATTCTTCGGCCCCCGCTCAGGAACACGCATGTCATATAAGTACGACGGGGACTTCTGCGACTTCTTCCGCGTGAGCGCCGGCCGCTCATGATCAACGGCGCGTACGCCTATGTGCTGGTCGTAGTGAGTGCGGTGCTCGCGGCGACAGGTCAGCTGTTCTTCAAGCTCGGCGCCACCGGGGCCACGGCTGTAGCAGATTTCCTCAACCTGCGGGTGACCACCGGGCTGGTGCTCTATGGGGTCAGCACGATCCTGTGGATCGGCGCCTTGTCGAAACTGCCGCTCACGCGCGTCTATCCTTTCACGATCCTCACCTTCGTGACCGTGTACGTCGGGTCAGTGGTGATCCTCGGTGAACGCTTGAGCGCTCCGGTCCTGATCGGCGCGACACTGGTGCTCGTGGGGCTCTTCATCATCGTGATGTACTAGGCCTGCGGCGACGCCTCGTGTACCGGTTGCTTCGGATAATTGCAATCCTCGTGGCGCTCGGGTGCGCGGCCGCGCTGCTCGCCGAGATCCTGTTCGCCACCGATCTGTTCGGATTCGAGCTCGAGCCATTGTTCGGACTGCTGGGCTGGCGCGGCCTCGCGTTCATCTTCGTCCTCAATCTTGGTTTGCTGGTGCTCGGGCTGCGCTGCTTTTGCTGGCTGCGCCGGCATGATCTGCCACTGCGCCGCACGAGCAATGTGCTGCTGGCAGTTGCGGCGATCTGCATGTTGTGGCTGCTCGAGTGGGTGTTCATGGAGAGCCCGCTCACGGTGCGCCTGGTGACACCCACTGCCGTTGCGGATGCGATCGAGCTGCCCGATGCAGTCGCACGTGACTTCGCCGGCTTCTCGCTCGCACGAAACATCGACGATCCAGCACGGCTGGAACGCATGCGCGTGATGTACGAGCGCGCGCGCATCAACAGCCCGGACGTCTTCGGCTCACATCCCATCGGCGCCACCATCGATCGCTATGCTACGCGTTACGACGTTGACCCGGACCTGCTGTTCTTTTTTCTGTACGTCGGCAGCTTCTGGGGAGAGGCCGTGTCCGGGCCGGTGCCCTACTTCAAGTCGATGTCGGCAGAGACCCTCCGCGATCTCGTGCAGATCCATCTGCCCTCGTGGTTCATCGAGAGCGACACACGGCGCGCGCTAGTCAGCGGCAAGACTCTCGAGACGCTGTTCGGTCAAGGGCTGGGATTCAAACTGCGCTACGCGCTGCATAAGGCCACCCTGGACGTCTCCACGCAACCTTACGATCTGAATCTGTATTCCGACATTCTGCTGGTCCTGCGTGAGTACCCGGATGAGTTCCCGGAACTGAACGATTCATCGGCAACCGGGATCAAGGGCGCGTTGCGCGACGCCGTTCGTGCCATTGGCGCCAGCGCTCTCGCAAAGCCTTACGAGGAGCCCTATTCGCAGGCAGCGCTCGGCGCCGAGTACTACGAGGCGCATCGCGGCGAGCTCAAATCCTTCGGACGTGCCGCGTTCTACCTCGCAGCGCGCGATTTCGATTTCGCCACGCGCGTGGCCGCCCTGATCGTCAAGTACCAGTCCGATCACTACGCGCGGCGCATCGGCGAGGAGCGCTGGGACGCGATACCGGCATGGCAAAAATCGGCGATGCTGGCCATGACCCGCGACCTCTACGTGCCCAACGTCGGTCGGTACGGTCACAACCTTTACGCATTGTGCGAGCTCAACTGCACGCCCGTGGAATTTGTGGCTGACCGGGCCAGCAACGACCCGGCGGGTCCGGGCCCGGGCCTGTCGACCTTATGGCGGCCGAAGGACTACACGTTGTTGTGGGGCGGCGCGGCCACCAAGCTGCGCATCTTCAACGAAATGTGGGAGACGATTCACGGTACGCCGATTCCCGGGCTGCCGCCGGAACACACTATCGAGCAGGCGCGCGGCATAATCGCGCTGGCTGCTCCGAGGTAATCTCATGAATGGACAGTTGGCGCTGACGCCGAAGGCTGCGCTGTTACCGGCGATCCGCGGCCGACGGCTTTCCATCGTCGTGCCCTGCTACAACGAGGAAGAAGTGCTGCCGGAGACAGTATCGCGGCTGCGCGCGTTCCTCGATCGTGAGATTCAGCAAGGCCATATCACGGCGGACAGCGAAGTCGTGCTGGTCGACGACGGCAGCCGCGACCGGACCTGGGAGTTGATCCGCGAGCTGCACGCCGCGGACGCGCGGATTCGCGCCATCAAGCTCTCCGGCAACCGCGGCCACCAGACTGCGCTGATCGCGGGACTGTTCTCGGCGGTTGGTGACGCGGTGGTGAGCATCGATGCGGATCTGCAGGACGACATCTCCGCCATCGAGGCGATGATGCTCGCCTATCTCGAAGGTCATGAGGTGATCTACGGCGTGCGGAAGAGCCGCACCACCGACACGTTGTTCAAGCGCTCGAGCGCGGGCTGGTACTACAGCCTCCTCGGCATGCTCGGTGTGAAGGTCGTGCACAACCACGCGGACTTCCGCCTGCTCAGCCGCCGGGCGCTCGAAGCGTTGAAGGAGTACTCCGAGGTCAATCTTTTTCTGCGCGGCATCGTGCCGTTGATCGGCTTCCGTTCCACTTCCGTTTACTACGATCGCACCGAGCGCTTCGCCGGCGAGTCCAAATATCCGCTGCGCAAGATGCTGGCGCTGGCCGCTGACGGTATCACTTCGTTCACTGCGTTTCCGTTGCGCCTCATCGCGCTGCTCGGCCTGCTCGTTTCGCTGCTCAGCGTGCTGATGATCATCTGGGTCGTGATCGTGAAGTTCTCGGATCGGGCCGTACCCGGTTGGGCATCTTCGGTGGTCCCCGTGTACTTCCTCGGCGGCATCCAGCTGCTGAGCACCGGCGTGCTGGGCGAGTATGTCGCGAAGCTGTATTTCGAATCCAAGCGCCGCCCGCGCTATTTCATCGAGGAAATGTTGTGAGCGATGTCGAGGCCGTTCGTGCGCGCCTGAAACGCATCTTCAGCGAGGTGTTCGAGGATGCCGGCGTGGAGTACAGCGATTCACTCAGTCGCGAGACTCTGCAGGCCTGGGACAGCCTCGGTCACATTCGCCTGATCTCAGCCACCGAAGAGGAGTTCGGCGTCCAATTCACCATCGAGGAGATCGAACGGCTCACCAGCGCCGCGCAACTTCTCGAGAAACTCTCGCGGAGCGCTTGAAGACGTGACCTCGCCGACCGCGATGACCGACTTGCCCTGGCTGCCGCGCCCTGCCGCGGATCTGCGGGCGCGCCTGCGCGCACTGGAGCAGGAGGCGCCGGCCGATTGGGGCTTGCAGCTGCGCGGCATCGCCAATCAGTTTCTCTCGATCAACCATGCGATGGCGGTCGCACAGACACTGGAGCGTCTGCGCGAGCGCGGGCCTGCATCTGCGCTCACCGCGTTTCGTCTCGGACTGGTGAGCAATGCCACGGTGGATTTCATCAAGCCGTTCCTGGTCGCATCCGCGCTGCGCTATGGCATTGCACTCGAAATCGTCGCCGCCGATTTCGGCCAGTCCGTTCAGGAAGCCCTCGATCCCGGCTCGCGCATCAATCAGGCGCGCCCGCACGCAGTTTTGCTGGCGATCGACCATCGTGGCCTGCCGTTCCGGCGCGCGGACTCAGCAGGGTGGCCGCTGTTCGACGCGCAGCAGGTCGTGGACGAGTTGGCCACGATCCGCTCCGGGTTTCGGCAACACAGTGGTGCGGTCTGCCTGGTGCAGACTTTGCCGGCGCCGGCCGAGTTGCTGTTCGGCAGCCTGGATGCCGCAACGTCCGGCACCTTGCGCGCAAGCATCGCAGAGGTGAATGCGCACCTGGCGCGGGATGTGATCAGCAGCGGCGATGTGCTCATCGACGTCGATTGGCTCGCGCAGTCGATCGGCCTCGAAACGTGGTACGACGAACGCAACTGGCACATCGCGCGAATGCCATTCGCGCAGCGCGCTCTACCGTGCTACGCGGAGCAGGTGGCCCGGGTCATCGGCGCGATGCGCGGCAAATCGCGCAAGTGCCTGGTGCTCGATCTCGACAACACGATCTGGGGCGGAGTGGTCGGCGATGACGGCGTGGACGGCATCGCACTCGACCCGGGCGACGCGCGCGGCGAAGCGTTCCGCGCCGTGCAGCGCGCCGCGGCGGATTTGCGCCGGCGCGGAGTCGTGCTGGCAGTCTGTTCCAAGAATGACGAAGCCATTGCACGCGAGCCGTTCCGCTCGCATCCGGGAATGATTCTGCGCGAGAGTGACATCGCGGTGTTCGTCGCGAATTGGGACGACAAGGCAACCAACCTCGAGCGCATCGCACGCGCACTCGAGCTCGGCATCGATTCGCTGGTGCTGCTCGACGACAACCCGGTCGAGCGTGCGCAGGTGCGCGGCGCGTTGCCCCAGGTGGCGGTGCCGGAGCTCGGCGCAGATCCCTCTTCCTTCACCCGCATCCTGATGGTCGCCGGCTACTTCGAGTCCACGGGCTTCACGGCCGAGGATCTCGCGCGCGCCGACCAGTATCGCAGCAACGCCGAGCGCGAGCGCGCACTGGCCGGATCGCGCGATCTGAACGATTTCCTGCGCTCGCTGGAGATGGTGATCGAGTTCGCGCCGTTCGGCGCTGCCGGCCGCAAACGCACCACTCAGCTCATCAACAAGACCAACCAGTTCAACGTGCGCACGCGCCGCTACACCGAGCAGGAAGTCGCGGCTCTGGAGCAATCCCCGGAGCACTACACGCTGCAGATCAATGTGCGCGACCGGTTCGGCGACAACGGCATGATCAGCGCCGTGATCTGCAGCAAGCGCGGCGAGGAATGGGAAATCGATAGCTGGCTGATGAGCTGCCGCATGCTCAACCGCGGCGTCGAGCAGGCAGTCTGCAACCGCATCGCCGGCGATGCACTGCGGGCAGGGGCCAAGCGACTCATCGGCATCTACCTGCCAACCGAGCGCAACGGCATCGTGCGCGACCTGTTCCAGCGCCTCGGGTTCGAGCAAGTGGAATCTACTGCGACACAACAACGCTGGCTGCTTGACCTCGCAGCATTTCAGCCGCTGGAGGTCTTCTGTGCGGAGCAGGCCGCCATCGCCCCGACCACCGCCAGCGCCATGTAGGCGCGACGTGCGATGACGTCTCAGGGCACCAGCCTGCGGGTCACGCTTGAGCAGAGCGCAGAGTTCGCGCGTCTCTCCGGTGACAGCAACCCACTGCACGTCGATCCCATCCTCGCGCGCCGTACGCAGTTCGGTACGACCGTCGTTCATGGCATCCATCTGCTGTTGGGCGCGCTGGACCGGCTTGCCGCGAGCGGCCAGGCGGACGATCTCGAGCCGGCCGCGCTGACGGCAACGTTCAACAATCCAGTGCGCACGGGTGCGCAGGTGATCCTGCAGGTCCGGCGTGACGAGCGGGGTCGCGTCCGCATCGCTGCCGAATCAGAGAGCCGCCCTGCGTTCGTGGCGACGCTCGAACTACAACCGTGCGACACGCGCAAGCCTGCGGGCCTGATCGACGCGCCATTTGCAGTCGCGACACCCGATGACGTGGCACTTTCGCCCTCGCTACCGTCGGGATCGGTGGAGCTGCGACTCGATGAAAAGCTGCTAGCCGCTCTGTTCCCTGCGCTGGCGCAACGGCCCGCGCGAGCCTGGATCGCGGATCTGCTGGCCACGACGAATGTCGTCGGCATGCGGTGTCCCGGTCTGCATTCGATCTACTCGTCATTCAAACTGCAACGCAGGCCCGCGGCGGAAGCCGCAGCGGCGCACAAGCTGCAATACGACGTCGAGCGCACCGACCTGCGTTTTCGCATGGTTCGCATGCGAGTGTCCGGCGCAGCGCTGGAGGGCACGATCGACGCGTTCTTCCGCCCTGCCCCGGTGCATCAGTTGTCGTTGCGCGAGCTCTGCACGCTGGTCGCAGCGAACGAGTTCGCCGGTCAGCGCGCGCTCGTCATCGGCGGCTCGCGCGGTCTGGGTGAGCTTGCCGCGAAAATCGTAGCGGCAGGCGGTGGCGCGGTGACGATTACCTACGCCCGCGGCGAGGCAGATGCACGCCGCATCTGCACGGAGGCCAGCGCAGCAGGCAAGAGCTGTATCGCCAGGCATCTCGACATGGAAGGCATTGCAGACGGCAACATTCCGCCGTGGCTGGCCGCGGACGCCTTCACGCACGTCTATTACTTCGCCTCTCCTCCCATTGCGAAGAACCCCACGGCGCTGTGGAACCATGCATTGTTCGAGCAATTCGCACGCATCTATGTTCATGGATTCGCGCTCGTTGCAGGACACATGCTCGGCGCCGCCGAGGCGGAAGGTAAGCCGCGCTTCTTCTACCCTTCGACGATCTACGCAGAGCAGGCAGAGCCCGGCTTCGGCGAGTACGCCGCGGCCAAGGCTGCAGGCGAGTCTGTGTGCGATCAGCTCTCGCGCCGGCATGCGACGCAGTTCCTCAAGCCACGCCTGCCTCGCATGCGAACCGATCAGACCAGCGCCGTGCAGGATTCCGGGATGCAAGAGTCATTTCCGGTCCTGCATCCGCTGCTGCGAGCGTTGCGCTGACATGGCTTCGCAGGCGGTAGTCACGCCGATCCAGGCGGCGCAGCTGGAAGAAGTGGGCCAGTTCCTTCACGACCACCTGAATCGACGCTTCACCGCGCGGGCATGGAGCGACGCGCTGCGTCACCCCTGGTGCGAAGCGCCGCCGAACTTCGGCTTTCAGCTGCGCGATGGCGGCAGGCTCGTGGGCGTGCTGTGCGCCATCTATTCCGATCAGGCGGTCGGCGGGCGCACCGAGAAGTTCTGCAATCCGCACAGCTGGTGCGTGCTGGACCAGTACCGCAATCAGGGCATCGGGCTCGTGCTGGCCGCGGTCAAGCAACGCGGCTATCACTTCACCATGCTCACTCCGAACCCGAAGGTCGCGGAGATATTCCGGCATCTGAAATTCAAGGATCTGGATGCCGCGACCCTGGTGTTTCCGAACGTGCCGTCGGCGCGCCGCCTGTTCCGCGGCGGTCTCATCGAGACGCACCGCGATCGCATCGGTATGCATCTCAGCGGTTCGGACCAACGCGACTTCGAGCTGCATCGCCAGATCTCCTGGCTGCACTTCGTCGTAGTGGGACAGGGAACCGATCGCTGCCTCGTAGCCTACAAACCCACCCGCTGGAAGCGCATGCCCTGCGCTCGGCTCGTTCACGTGAGCAATGCTGAAGCCTTCGAGCGGCTGCGCGGCCTCGTTCAGCACGGGCTGCTTTCACGAGGTCTGCTCCTCTCTCACGTCGAACAGCGTTTTGTCATGGGCAAACCACCACTCGCGCTGACAGGCAAGCGAGGACAGGCCAAGTTGTTTCTGAGCCCGACGTTACGGGACTCACAAATTCGCGATCTTTATAGCGAGCTCGCTGCGCTCGACGTCTAGCGCTTGGTGCTACCGTTGCGCTGCTTGGCTTCCGCGCGTGCCAGCTTGTCGCGCAGCCCTGGCAACGGCATTCCCATTGCGTACGCCTTGTCGGCGTACTTGCGAGCGTTGTCGAGATCACCCATGTCGACTTCCAGCAGACCGCGGCTGTAGTAGTAGTCTGCGCTGGTGGCACCGAGCTCTTCTGCAGCGACGTACTGCTCGCGCGCCTCATCCAGACGCTTCGCCCGGTGGAGATAGATCGCGTAGACGATGCGGACCCGCCAATCCTTCGGCACAAAATTCTGCGCCCGCTGAAAATAGCAATCGGCTGTCCAGGGGCGGCCGTCCGGCGTCAACGCTCGCAGCTTGTTCTTCAGCTGCCAGTTCGCCATCGAGTTCAGCGCGCGGTAGTGGTTGGGAAAAGCGCGCAAGACGAAGTCGATGTCCAGGGGCAGTGGCGCAGTCTGGCCCTTGATGAGCAACTCGACGTCCTTGACGAAATGGTTGCTCTCGACCGTGTTCAGGTTGACGGCGCTCCCGCCATCGTTCACGTCGTGGTACTCGCTGAAGGAGCTGAGCGGCTCGCAGCTCGAGAGATCGGGCGCCGCGGCGAGGTACGCGGGCCACGTGAGCACGGCGAGCGCAACGAGACGCTTGCAGAAGGGGATGGAGCGCATGGCCGGGCTATCGTACCGCAGTCCTGCGGCGACGGCCTTACAACCCCGTCATCGGGATCCGGTAGACATACGTCGGCCCGCTGATGTCCGTCACGACGACCAGGGCTGACTGACCGTTACCCATGTCCTCGACCACTTGCCATTTCGAGTACGTGCCGCTGTTGCCGTTCGGCGCCGTCATCTGCGCGCCGCCCGGATTGATGAGCGCCCATTGCCATTGCCCGGCCGGATCGTAGACCGTGGTGCCATTCTGCACCTTCGTCGGAATCTTCAGCCGATAGAAGCTGCCTCCCAGAGACTTGGGCTGGCCAATCGCAATCGAGCGACTCGCCGGAACGTAGGCGCCACCGGACCCGCCGGCGAAATAGCCGCTGCCAGTCACGTTGCTGACTTGTGTCCAATCGCCGGCCTGACCTGCCTTGGTGAGATCCAGCACGGTGATCGTGTTCCGCAGGTGATCGCCCGCGACCAGGATCCTGAGGTCATGGGCCACGGCGACCCACCCGCCCCAATGTCCGAATGACTGATTGGCCTGGTAGAACTTGATCGTTCCCCGTGTGCCGGTGGTGTCGATGGACCAATAACGCGTGAGATTCGCGCTGTTGCCGCCGAGCCCCCACACCTTGTGCCCCACGCGGTCGAAGGCGCTGACGCCGAAGATCATCGAAGACAGATCACCGACGTTCGGTATCTGACCGTACGTCTCCCACGGACCCATGCCCGACGTGTAAGGCAGCGGCGAGCTGCCCGCACCGAGCCCTTCGCGGTTGTACGCGACCACGCGATTGATCGTGCCGCCACCGCCGCTCGAAACGCTGTTCTGTAAAGCGAACCATACTCGTCCATCGCCGTAGCATTGGAACGTGGAGTGCATGGCACGCGGGCGCCCGTCCGAGTAACTGCCGTTGCCTTCGTTGGTCAGCGTGCCGATCACCGAATTTGGCGTCGGGTCGCTCAAGCGGCGCCAGGTGGGCGTCGCCGTGCGCAGCGCAAGCGCGTAGCCCTCGTTGCCGGGATAGTCCGCGTGGCCACCGTTGCCGACGAGCAGGTATTCGCCGCGCGCCTGATCTACGGAACCGCCAGTCCAGGCGGTCGTGATGCTGGCCGGCGAATCCGGGAATCCTTCGGAATGCGGTACGGGGCTGGGCAGTCGATCGACGATGCGCTGCCCGGAGCCCCCTGCGATGGTGCTCCATGTGCGCTCGGGCAGCGCTAGAAACCATTCAGGCGCTTCACCGGGCGGCGCTGGTGTGCTGCCCGCGCAAGCAGTAAGGGCGGTTCCACCGCCCTGTACGGTGAGTTCCGGCGGCGGGCACGGTTGTGCCTGGGCCCGGACGAGATACGGCAGCGCAGTGAGCCCCGCCGCGGTAACCAGAAAATCCCTGCGTTTCATGCGCGGCTCCAGACTCAGACCAGCGGACAGGGAATGAACTGCTTCGAGAAGATGAGCTGGTCGTAGCGCTGATACCATCCTTTCACTGCAGGTACGTTGTTCATATAGGCCGAAGGACACACTGAGTTGAACGCCGGCGGGTGCAATTCATACGGCTCCCCGTTGCCGTTTCGATCACCGAACAGCCATGCGAGCGCCTGATTGTTGAACACCTTCGTATAGGTGGTCTGGCCGGCACGCGCCACCCACACCTCGAGCTTCGTGTCCTTGTTGGCCCATTGCGAGACTGCTTTGCCTTGGTCCGCCTGATTGTCGTGACCGGGAACCACGTGCACCAGCACCGTTACCCACTCGGCCGCGCGCGGCCATTCCCAACAATCGTTCGCGCCGGAAGTCGTGACGCCGATGCGACACGTGTTCTCGTAAGGACCGCCTGCCTGCAGACTGGCTCCGCCGCCTGCGCCCTGCGGCGAGCTCAGGAAGCTGTTCGGCATGCTGCCGCTCGCCGTGTACATGCGATACGGATACGTGTCGTGGAAGTAGACCGGATCCGGGCCGCCGCTGTAGATGACGATCTCGCTCTCATGAGTAGAGCCCGTGGCATCGATGAACATCAGCTTGCCATTGGGATTGCGCGTGTCGCTGCTTTGCGGGCCCGCGTATCCGGTCCAGCGATCCGGGGACATCTTCACGCGGAACTGGAAGTAGAACTCGTTGCCATCCCATACGTTCGACTGGCCCTGCCACGTCGCATACTGCGTGTGGTAATCCTGGTGACCGTAGTAACCGCCCCGCCAGTTCCAGTTCTGCTGGGGACTGCTGGGGTCCCAAGCGCGCCGCGGCAGCGCGCCGTTCGCGCCGCGATCGGCCGTGCTCAGCCCATTGTCGCCGGCGCGGATTGCGCTCATCGGTCGCCACCAGCCGCCATTGGCGATGCCACCCGTGGGCACGGTGATCTCCAGACAGCCGCCGCTGCCAATACCATCCGACTCGAGGAATTTCACCGTGCTGCCATGTGTATCCGTCGGATCGTTGCCGTAGCCGCCGGCCACGCGAAACGCGTCGACTTCAGCACGCGTCAGAAAGTTGTGCGCCCACACGACTCCGGGACCGCTGGCGCGCGCTGCAAAGTCGGCATCCGCGTCCGCCGCGCTGCACGCGGTGTTGGCGGAAGTGCCGCCGGACACGCTGATGTTCGGAGGAGGACAGGGTCTGGCCTGCCCGAAGCACAAAATCGGAAGAGCTGCGCCGGCCAGTCCGGCCGACGAGGTGACAAGGAAATCTCTGCGCTTCATTTATGGGACTCCGATGGCTCCGCGCCGCTGAAGCTGAACTGTGGCGTCGACGCCCCATGCGCGGGCGTGGATCAGCATGCGCCAATGGGCGGCAAGAATAATGACGTCGGTCACATTTTGCGATGTCTCAAAGGGCAGACGCCCGCTGCAAAACGCCTCAGACATTCTGAGTGTCGCCGCGCTGAGTCAGCTTGACGCGGATGCGGGCCCGCGTGTTGCGCGATCAAGAAGCCGCGCCAGCTCACCGGCCTGCGCCTCGCGTGAATATCGCGCAACGGTCTCTGCACTGGGACGGCGGCAGGCACCGGCGCGCACAGCATCGAGGAAACGCATCAGTGCAGATTCGATCGCCGGTGCCGAATCGAGCGGCGCGATGATTCCTGCGTTGACTGCATCGAGCGTGCGCGCAGTATCGCCCGCTGGATCGGTCAGCGCGAGAATCGGCCGGCCGGCGCGCAGATATTCGTAGAGCTTGGCCGGAATCTGCGCGTTGCAGTTGGCCGCCTGCAGCAGCAGCAGCCCGTCCGCATCGAGCATTTCCTGCAGCGCGCCGACGTAGTCCACTCCGGGCTCCAGCCGGACGATGTCGCTGATCCCCAGCCGTGCGAGGTCCTCCGCGTAATCGGATTCGGAACCGCTGGCGCGCAGCACGATCTGCACGTCCTGCCCGCTGATCGCCCCCTTGTCACGCAGCGCAGCGACCGCTGCAAAAAAATGCGTTGGATCGCGCTCGCTGCGATAGATGATCCCGCTGTGTAACAGCTTCAGAGCGCCGGGTCTGCGGGCCGGCGGCGCCGCGCGGACCGTCTCAGCAGCACGAAACGTCTCTTCGTCATAGCCGTTCTCGATGATCGACATCTTCGCGCGCGGCACCTGCGGAAACCGCTCGGCGTACATGTCGATGGCGCTCGGCGAAGTGAAGACGATGTGATCCGCAGCGCCGAAGATCTCGCGCTCCAGCGCGCGCCAGGCGACGTTCGCCTGCGGTTCCGGCGGCCAATCGCTCTGCCACATCGGATCGCGGAATTCCGCAATCCACGGCAGGCGCGCGCGGCGCGCCACCTCCAGGCCGATGCGATGCGCGCTCGCGATGGGAAACGTTGACCAGATCGCACGCACGCCGGATGCGCGAATGATGCGCAGCGCCTTCGGCACGGCCCAGAAACGCCAGCTGGCCCACCGGTCGGGCAGCGCGAGCCAGATCGGATAACGCCCGAAGAGACTCACCTGGCGTGCCGCGTTCAATCCAAACGCGCGCTGCACTTCCAGATCTGGCGGCACCTCGTTGCCACGAACCGCGCCGACATCATCGTAGGCTCGGGGATCGATGCTCAGCACGATGGGACGCCACCCGAAGCTGGGGAGATGACTCGCAAACCGCAGCGTGCGCTGCATGCCGCTGCTGCCGCGCAGTGGCGGAAAGTGATACGCGATCAGCAGTACGACGTTCACCAGCTGGTGACCCAGTCGCAAACCCAATCCTGCGCCTGGCGCTTCCAGGCTTCCCGCGAGAAAGTATGGTCGGCACCCGCGAGATCGCGACGCGTGATGTGCGGTTGTTCGAGCAGGCCGGACCAGGCCTGTGAAGACTTCACCACTTCGTCGAACTCGCGCGCGATGTAGTCGTTGCCGCTCATCAGAATGAGTACCGAGCCGCGGAAGCGGCGCAGTCCGACAGCGGTCTTCACGGGAAGGGGCAGATTGGTGATGTCGGAGTCGTCGCCTGCAGTCTGGCTGCGCAGCTTGCGTCCCGCGAGATACGCGCCGAAGGTGGCTGCGAACGAGCGCAGGGATTGCACTGGATTGAATTGCGCCGCGGCCACTTTCCGCCAGAAGTCGCGCGACGCGAGGCGGCTCAGGTAATAGTGCTTCATGATGACTTCCGCGCGTCCGCCTTCGGTGCGCACCCACGGATTGACGAGCACGAGACCGCGCGCGCGCGGATCGCGAAACGCGTAGAAGAGAATGCCGCTGGCCGACTCGCACTCGCCGAGCAGTACGACCGAATCCGTGTCAGGCTCGTGTGCGAGCAGCGCTTCGATCGCGGCGCGGATGTCCGCTGCCGATTGCTGAAACCCAAGATGCTGGCCGGCACTGTCGCCCATGCCGCGCAGGTCGAAACGCAACACGGGGTGGCCACGCTCGGCAAGCCGACGTGCAAGCGCTACGAACTGCCGATGCGCGCCGGCGCGATACTGCGGACCACCGGCAACCACGACGACCACACCGCGGCGGACGCCCGGCTTGCCACGATGAATCATGCCCAACAGATCATCGCCCTCGCACCGAAAAGTCACGGGGTATTCCGCTGCGCCGGTGACTTCGCGAACCGGCTCGGCCGCCGCTGCGGCCGGTGTCTGCGATGCTGTCGCCGCAGCGGACATGAGCCGCGTCGTGGCGTCGATCAGATCCGGCGCGACTTCGCGCTCGTGCACTTGCCAGAAGCTCGGACCCACCACGCGCTCGAAGCGAACGTCCATTTCCACAGCTTGCCAAGCCTCGACGACCTTCATGCTGGCGCGCGCTACGTTCGAGTCGGCAGCCGGAACGACCTCGCACCAGAACACGCTGCGTCCGCGCATTCGCGTGGGATCCGGCAGACTGAGCATATCGATCTCGCGCGCCAGCTCGGGATTGAGCCGATAGCCGGAGACTTCGACGATCTCGCCGGCAGCAGCCATCTTCCGCAGCGCTTCCGTGGTCTTGATTCCGTCGCTTTGCTCCAGCTCGGCAGCAACGCGGATGCGCAGGAATTGCGTGAAGAACGACTTGCCTTCCACGACTGGCTGCCAGAACAGCAGGCGCTCGATCTGCTGATCGGCAGCGGCGAGCTCTGCCGCCATCAGCGCTCCGAGACGAATGCCCCACAGCGTGCGGCAACCGTTGCCGCAGGCACGCAACCATTGCAGTCCCAGGACGAGATCCTCGCGCCATCCGCTCCAGGTCGCTTCGGAGAATTCCCCGGCGCTGTCGCCAGTGCCGTACGGGTCCAGCACCAGTGTGCCGATGCCGACGTGCGCGAGCGCACGCGCCTGCATCGAGACCATCGAGCGGCAACGATTCATTTCCTCGCCGAATGCCGGAGCGAGCAACACATCGCCCAGCGCGTGCGGCCGCCCCTGCGGCAGGTAGTACAGCGCCAGCAACGGACCCCGCCTGCCCTCCAGACAGAAGGCACGCACGCGTGGGTCGCGAGCGCTCATTGCGCCAGCTTGGTGGAGACGAAGCGCGCGAGCGAGCCGACGGTGGCAAAGACTTCAGCCGAAAGCTCGTCGTCTTCGACGGCGATACCGAATTCGTTCTCGAGCGATGCGACGACCGAAACCACGGCCATGGAATCGAATTCGGGCAGCCCTCCCAGCAGCGCGCTGTCGGCGGTGAGCTGGTCGGCGCGGCCGCCCAGACTGAGCGTATCGCGCAGGATCTTCTTGACGTGTATCAGTGTGTCCATGGTTGTTATCGAAATCGTCGCGCAGACGGCCGCCGACGCCCGTATGCTCGTGCCGGCGGAAGGGTGGAGGATATCGAAACACTGCGGCAAACTCTCGACGCAGTCTCAAGTTTGCCAGAGGCGGCCCCGACTGGACTGCGCGGCGACCATAACATTCAACAAGTCACATCCAAATAAGGCTAACGATCAGGGACATGGCGTTATTCGGCTTTCTGGCTGGGTCCTCACGAGCCCGCTTCCAGGAATTTGCGGCGTATGGTGAGGCTCAGGCGCAGTCTGGCGGGCTGTCCGGGGCCGGGGCGCGCCTCGACGCCGCAAACGCCTGCGCCTGCTGGGCACCAGCGCTCGCAAATGAGAACGGCGTCACGGTCCTGGTGAGCGGCAGTCCCTCGCTCGACGGCGTCGCCGCAGCCACCGATGCCACTGCGGCAACCGCTATCCTGCAGGGCTATCGCCGGCTGGGCGACCGCATTGTCGACAGCCTCTCCGGCCGCTTCGCCCTGGCGATCCTCGAGCCCGAGCGCTCCCGCGCACTACTGGCGGTCGATCCGATGGGCATCGAGCGTGTCACCTTCTGGCACTCTGGCAACAGTCTCGTGTTCGGCTCCTCCGCCGAGAGCGTAGCGCGATTTCCGCTGCTGAATGCGCGGCTCAATCATCAGGCGCTGTTCGATTACCTGCTGCTCCACATGGTGCCGGCACCGGATACGGTGTTCGCGGGCGTTTCCAAGCTGCGCGCCGGAACCTGCGCCATCTTCGAAAACGACAACGTGCGAGTGCAGCGGTACTGGCATCCGCAGTTCACGACCTCCCGTGGCGATAGTTTCGAGACACTGAAGCAAGCGCTGCACGCAAGCCTTCGATCCGCGGTCCGTGCCGCGCACCCGGATGCGTCAACGGGCGCGTTCCTGAGCGGCGGGCTCGACAGCTCTTCGGTGGCCGGTGTGCTCAGTGAAGTCGCCCCGGTCGCGGCGCAGACGTTCTCCATCGGATTCACGTATCCGCAATATGACGAGCGATCGTACGCGCGTATTGCAAACGCGCACTTCGGCTGTCGCGGTCACGAATACGTCGTTCAGGGCACCGATATCGTGGAGACGTTCGCGCAGATCGCGCGCGTCTACGATGAGCCGTTCGGCAATTCCTCCGCCCTGCCCGTCTACTATTGCGCGCGGCTCGCGCGGGATCACGGAGTGAGCCATCTGCTTGCCGGCGATGGCGGCGACGAGTTATTCGCCGGCAATTCGCGCTACGCCGAGCACCAGGTCTTCGAACGCTACCACCTGCTCCCTGCCTTCCTGCGCCAGCGCCTTCTCGAGCCATTGATCACCTGCTGGCCGGACGCGCTGCTGCTCGGGCCGCTGCGCAAGGCGCGCGGCTATCTCGCCAAGGCCAACACGCCACTGCCGACGCGTCTGGAAGCGTACAACGTCGTCACTGAGCTCGGACCCGCGCAGTTCCTGCATCCGGACTTCCTGCCCACCGTCGATCCGCGGCTGCCGTTCCGGCGCATGCACGAAGTCTGGGACGCCGCGGGTACTGCGAATACGGTCCAGCGCATGCTGTTCTACGACTGGCAGTACACGCTTGCAGACAACGATCTGCGCAAGGTCGAATCCATGACCGCGCTGGCCGGCGTGCGTGTCTCATATCCGATGCTGCATCCCGATGTAGTATCGATGTCGCTGCGCGTGCCGCCGCAGATCATGATGCCGGGCCGGCAGCTTCGTCACTTTTACAAGCGCGCGACTCAGGGCTGGCTGCCGCAGCAGATCATCGACAAGAAGAAGCATGGCTTCGGCCTGCCGTTCGGCCTCTGGCTGCAGGATTGTCCGCCGCTCAGCGAGCTGATCTTCGGCAATCTTGCCGCGCTGCGCGCGCGCCGCGTGGTTCACCCGCAGGTCATCGAACGCCTGCTGCACTTGCATCGCAGCGAGGATGCGAGCCACTACGGCGTATTCCTGTGGGTGCTGGCGATGCTCGAGCAATGGTTTCAGGAGCATCGCACGGCGCCCGCGGTGTAAGCATGGATACTCTCTCTGCATTCGAATCAGCACTGGTGCGCCTCGGCGGCACATTGCTGTCGCGCCGGGGCCGCGCTGCATCGCTGCTGGTGCTGATCTATCACCGCGTGACGACCGTTGCGGATCCGATGATGCCCAGTGAACCGGACGCACACAGGTTCGCGGCGCAGATGGATCTGCTGGCCGACAACTTCAGTGTGCTACCGCTGCGCGAGGGTGTGCGACGTCTGCGTGAAGGCACGTTGCCGGCGCGGGCGGTCTGCATCACGTTCGATGACGGTTACGCCAACAACTTCACGGTGGCGATGCCGATCCTCCACGCGCGCGGCTTGACCGCAACCGTGTTCGTTGCGCCGGCATTCCTCAATGGCGGTCGCATGTTCAACGACACTGTATACGAAGCGATCCGGCAGGCGCCTCCACAGCTCGACTTGCGCGCGCACGGACTGGACCAGTATTCGTTGAGTGACGCGCCATCCCGTATCAATGCCGCCCAATCGATCATCCTGAAGCTCAAGCACCTGCCAGCAGCGGAGCGCCGCGGCCAGGCACAGGCACTGGCCGAGCACGTCGGCGCGCGCCTGCCGGCCGATCTCATGATGACTGACGACCAGGTCGCGCGGATGGCGGCGAGCGGAATCGACATCGGCGCTCACACGATGACGCATCCGATCCTCGCCACCCTCGACGAGGCCACGGCGCGCGCGGAGATCAACCAAAGCAAAGAGCGGCTGCAGGAAATCACCGGTGCGCCGGTTCACAGCTTCGCCTATCCGAACGGCAAGCCGGGCCAGGATTACCGCCACGAGCATGTCCTGCTTGCGCGCGCAGCCGGCTTCGAGCTTGCCGTATCGACCAGCTGGGGCGCCGCCACGGCCGCTGCCGACCCCTGGCAGATTCCGCGCGTCGCACCGTGGGACCAGCGCGCGTTCCGCTACGCCGCGCGCCTGGTGAATGCCTATCGCGAGCGACATTTTCGGGTCGCCTAGTGCTGTTCACGACTGCTGCTTTCGTGTTCCTGTACCTGCCGTTCGTGATGGCCGGGTTCTTCCTCATCGGTCGCTTCTCGCGCGGCGCGGCGGCGGCTTGGCTATTCGCGGCATCCGTGTTCTTCTACGGATACTGGATGCCGCAGTACACGCTGCTGCTGCTCGGCTCGATTCTCGTCAACTTCATGACCGGAAAGCGTATCGGCGGCGTGCCGCGCGAAGCCCCGGACTGGCGGACGCGCGCGAAGCGGTGGCTGATCGCCGGCGTCACCTTCAATCTCGTCCTGCTCGGCTATTTCAAGTACGCCAACTTCTTCGTCGATTCGCTGGCCGCAGCGCTGGGACGCGAGCTGCAGATCGAGCGCATCCTGCTGCCCATCGGCATTTCGTTCTTCACGTTCACGCAGATCGCGTTCCTGGCCGACGCGTATCAGAAATCCTTGCGCGAGTACAAACCGACGCACTACGGTCTGTTCGTCACTTACTTTCCTCACCTGGTCGCCGGACCGGTGCTGCATCACGCACAGATGATGCCGCAGTTCCAGACCGACGCGACGTATCGCTGGCAGTTCGCGAACGTCGCGGCTGGCACTGCAATCTTCTGCCTGGGGCTGCTCAAGAAAGTCGTCGTCGCCGACGGTATCAGTCCCTATGCGGACGCCGTGTTCAACGGCGCGGCGGCCGGCGCCATGCCGTCGGCAGCGGAGGCGTGGCTTGGCTCGCTCGCCTACACCTTTCAGCTCTACTTCGACTTCTCGGGCTATTCGGATATGGCCATCGGTCTGTCGTGGCTGTTCAACGTCCGCCTGCCGTTCAACTTCAACTCGCCTTACAAGTCGCTCAACATTTCGGACTTCTGGCGGCGCTGGCACATGACCTTGTCGGCCTTCCTGCGCGACTACCTTTATATCCCGCTGGGCGGCAACCGTCATGGCCCGCTGCGCCGCTACGCGAACCTGGCGATCACGATGGTGCTCGGCGGCCTGTGGCACGGTGCGAACTGGACCTTCGTTTTCTGGGGCGCGCTACACGGCGTGTATCTCGGGATCAATCACGCCTTCCGCGCAGTCACCGCGGGGATTTCCGCAAAGCTGGACGCGAGTCGCGTGTTCGCAGTCGTGAGCTGGCTGCTCACGTTCCTTGCCGTGATCGCGGCATGGGTGTTCTTCCGTGCTCCCACGTTCCAAGCTGCCACGCGCATCCTGACGCGAATGGCCGACTTCGGTGGCTGGCACCTAGACGTTGGAGACAATCGCCTGCTGTGGAACGCGGGGCTCGACATGACACGCGGCTTCTGGGTGTGCGCGGTGCTGGCGGCAGTCACGGTCCTTGGGCCCAACAGCAATCTCATCGGCGAGAGACTGCGCGCCCTTTGCGAACGCGATACGCTGCGGCGATCGCTCGCGTTCGGCTTCGCCGCGACACTGGTTGTGTTTCTGATCGTTCTCAACGAATCGCGGGATGCCGTCAGTGCCTTCATCTACTTCAACTTCTAAGGGCGTGCGGCCGTTGTCCCCGCTCGCCGGTCTCGCCGGTCTCGCCGGCGGCGTAGCCGCGGCGCTGCTGGCGCTCGAAATCGCCTTCCGGATTCTGCCGGTCGGCACGTCGACGAACACGGGCTACTACATCGATCCGCTGCTGCTGACATATCCGGCGGGGCAGCGTTTCACCAGCGCGACCGGTTGGGACCTGCAGAACGCACGGCGCAATCACGCCAACAATTACGGTTACGTGGCCGACCACGATTTCGTCGAGAACCCGCGCGCAATTGCTCTCATAGGCGACAGCTACGTCGAGGGCTCGATGCTGGAACGGCAGGACCGGTTTGCGGCACAGATCGAAGCGCAGCTCCGCGATCGGCCGGTGTACTCCTTCGGCTCGCCGGGCACTGCACTGCTGGACTACGCCGAGCGCATACGCTTCGCGTCCGAGCGCTTCGCCATCAGCGACTTCGTTCTGCTGCTGGAGCGCGGAGATGTGGCGCAATCGCTGTGCGGATCCGGAAACGTAGCCGCGCGCTGCTTGGATCCGATGACGCTCGAGCCGCGCATCGAGAAACAGCCTGAGCCCGGACGGGTCAAGCAGCTGGTACGCCAGTCCGCGCTCGCGCAGTACGTGTTCTCGCAACTGAAACTGGATCCTGTCCGCTGGCTGCGGTCGCTGCTGCAGCGTGAGCACACGCCTACGCCAACAGCGGCTCTACCCGGGCAGAAACGCGCCGAGCACTTCGCTGCGCGCGTGATCGACGAGTTCTTCACGCGCACGGCACCGCATCGCCGCGGCAAGCTGATCCTGGTCCTCGTCGGCGAAGACACCGATGGCACGCAACGGCAACTGCGCGAAGCCGCAGAACGCCATGGTGCGCTCGTCATCCAGGGCGAACCGCTCTTGCACGCCGCTTCGGCACAAACCGGCTTGTCGACGCAGGTCTCGCCGCGGGACGCGCACCTGAACCGTCTCGCATTTGCCACCCTCGCCGAGCGCGTTGCAGCGCTACTGGCCCGCGCCGACTGATCCGCTCGACGCCCGGCTCACCACGTAGCGGTATTTGCCGGATTTCTCCGGTGCGATCTGTTCGACCTGCGAGATCGTGAGCGGCGTATCCGCACCCAGCCGGCGCGCGAGCTTCACTGCGATGCGCTGCTGCAGCTCGCCGGTGAAATCCGCGCTGGGAACGATCTGCAGCTCGATGGAGAGATCTTCCGCCTGGATGAACTTGAACGCGCGCACTGCCGGGTCGTCGCGCACCTCGTAGATCAGGGCGAGCGCATGCATCACGTTCCCCGAACGAGTGCGGATGAAGTCCGTCGATCGCCCATGGACCGTTGCCAGCACCGGCAAGCCGCGGCCGCATGCGCATGGCTCGCGCGACTGCACGGCCATGTCGCCGGTGCGGTAGCGGATGAACGGAAACTCGGCGGTCCCCAGGTGCGTCACGACGACCTCGCCGGTTTCCCCAGGCGGCACTGGCGCGCCGTTGGCATCGACGAGCTCCACGAGAATGTGCTCGGCCGACACGTGCAGCGAGCCCGAGCGGCACTGGTGAGCGATGAAGCCGGCATCGCGCGATCCATAACCATTGGCGACCGGCGCGCCGAAGCCCTGCTCGATGACCTGTCGTTGCTGCGGATAGAGGGTCTCGCCCGTGACGAAAGCGACGCGTACCCCGAGATCATCGAGCCGAACCCCGCGCTGCAGAGCATGCCCTGCAAGCAGCGCGACTGCAGAGGCGTATCCGAACACCATCCGCGGGCGGACACGCCGCAGCGAGTCGAGGAACTCGTCCATGCGCTGCTCGGACATCGCAAACGCCGGCAGCAGGTGGGTGCGGAGCAGGCGATCGCGCATTGCCTTCAGACGATCCTGCGCACCGAGCTCGATGGGAGAGCCCCAGATCACGACCTCGGGATCCCCGATGTCGACGTCCCACCAGCGCGTCGCTCGCCACTTTGCAGCCACGTCGTGCGATACGCGGCCCATGCCCATGTAGAACACCAGCGGCTCGCCGCTCGATCCGCCCGTGTTGTAGCGCACGAGTCTGCGCGCATTGATCGCCTTGAGCTGCTCGACATTTGAGCGGATCGCGGCCTTGGTGAGGAATGGCAGGCGCTCGAGGTCTCGCGGCGAGGCGAGTTGCTCGGGCGCGAAACCGGCTTCAGCGAAGAGTCTGCTGTAGTAGGGAACAGTGTCGCGAACGGTGACGCAAAACTCTCGCAAGCGACGCGTCTGAAGCTCCAGCAACGCCGCGCCATCCAGCCATTGAGTACGCTCGAGCTGTGCACGCAGCGCCGTACTCGTATGCCCCTTGAGGCGCTCGTGCAGCGGAAAGAGCACCGCGCTGCACAGCCGCGTGTAAGCGCTCATCGTCCCGTTGCCGCGAGCGTTGGACTCGCGCCGGTCTGAGCGAGCCGCCGATAGAGCCCGAGCCACCGATCCCTGACGACCGGCCAGCTACAGCTCGTCGCGAGCTCGCTCGCTGCGGCACACAGCCGCTGCCGCAGTTCCGCATCGTCGAGCACGCGGCGCATCGCCTCAGCCATTTCCCCAGCCGAGTCCGCGGGCACGAGCCACGCCGTGCGTCCGTGCTCGACTAGATACGGAACGCCGCCGACATTCGTCGTCACGATCGGCACGGCGCAAGCTGCTGCTTCGAGCAGCGAGTTCGGCGTGTTGTCCGCGCGGCTCGGATTCAGCAGCAAGTCGGCATCCCGATACAGGTTGGCGATCTCCGCAGTTTCCAGCCGGCCGGTGAAGCGCACGACGTTCGCAAGGCCCAGCGATGCGCTCAGTCGCTCCAACGCCTCACGCTCGGGGCCCGAGCCTGCGATCGAGACACGCAGATCTGGCAGGCGCTCACGCAGCAGTGCGACTGCGTGCAAGGCGGTGTCGATGCCGTACAGCGCTTCGAGGTTGCGAGTGATCACTACATGAGTGCGCCGGTCCGGGCGCGGGGCGGCAGCACGCGGCGTGAACATCGCGAGGTCGACGACGTTCGGAATGACTTCCGCTTCGAGTCCGTGTTGCGCAAACACTTCGTGGAGGAAGCGGGATGGAACCACCAGAGCGGCCGCTCTGCGCAGCATCGGAATGACGCTCGACGCAGACTGGCTCAGGAACTCGCGCGCGAGCCCACCGCGGTAATTCACGACCACCGGCACTCCCTGCGCAACACCCGCGGCCACGGCAGGTGCTGCCAGGAGACGCCAGGCCCAACCGGAATTTGCCATCACATGCATGACGTCGATCTGCCGGGTCAGGCGCGACAGCGCACGTCGATAGGGAATCTGATGCACGAGTCCGCGGATGCCGCGAAGTGATGCGATCCACGCAGGGCGATGCGGCTCGTTGGTGCGCACGAGCGCAACGTCGAGCCCTTCCGCGCGCAGCAGCGACGCCAGCTGCCGCGTCTGATTCGCCATTCCGCCGAATGGCGGCGGCAGCGGGCCGACCAGCCCGAGCCGCAGGCGCTCGGCATCCCCGCTCATCCCGTGGCGCGCAGCAGGCTGTTGCTGCCGGCGTTCAGGACGTTGCGCAGGAATGCCTCGAACATGAGGACGGTCCAGAGCGGCGCGCTGTAGTCGCGGCGCCCCGACTGATGCGCCTCCACCATCTCTTTCAGCATCCGCTGATCGAAGAAGCCAGTGTCGGCCAGAGTCGTACCGAGCACGGACTCCCGCACGCGCTGGCGCAGCGGGCCGCGGAACCAGCGCGCCAGCGGTACGGCGAAACCCATCTTCGGCCGATAGAGGATCTCGTGCGGCAGGTGCGGCTCCATCGCCTTCTTCAGCAGGTATTTCCCTTCGCCGCCGCGCACCTTGAACGAGGATGGGAGGCTTGCGAGCCATCCGACCAGCTCATGATCCATCAGCGGCTCACGCACCTCGAGCGAGTGGGCCATCGATGCGCGGTCCACTTTGGTGTTGATGTCGCCGACCAGGTACGTCTTCAGGTCCAGGTATTGGATGAGCGCCAGCGGGTCGTCGGTTCCGGCGCGCACTGCGTGGTACCGGAATACTTCGTCGACGCGATAGCCATTGAGCGCGCTACGCATGCTCGCGGAGAACAGACTCGCGCGCATCGGCGCGCGAAAGATCGAAACGCTGTGCAGATAGGCCTCGACCGCGTCGCGCGCCAGCGACTCGAACGTCGTTTTCGCGCGCAACGGACGTGGCGCCCAATCGGCCTTCGGATAGATGCGGCCGAGCAAGCCGAACATCGGCTTGCGCAGCGCCAGTGGCAGGGCGGCTCGCAGGCGCTCTTCGGCGAGATGCATGCGGTAGCGCCGGTAGCCGCCGAAGTTCTCGTCGCCGCCATCGCCCGACAGCGCGACGGTCACGTGCTTGCGCGCGAGCTGGCAGACCCGATAGGTCGGAATCGCCGAGCTGTCGGCATACGGCTCGTCGTAGAGCGTGGCGAGCTCGTCGATCAGGTCGAAGTCCTCGCGGGCCACGCGCTCGACGCGATGTCGGGTCTGATAACGGTCGGCGACCTGCTGCGCGAAGCGCGCTTCGTCGAACTCGGGATCGTCGAACGAGATCGCGCACGTGTTGACCGGCGTATCGCTCACCTGTGCCATCGCGGCAACAACCGCGCTCGAGTCGACGCCGCCGGAAAGGAACGCGCCCAGCGGCACCTCGGAGATCATCCGCAGGCGCACCGACTCCTTGAGTCTGCGTTCGAGCTCCTCGAGCGCAGCGGGCAGCTCGATGCGATTGTCGAGGGTGAAGCGTGCATCCCAGTATTCCGTAGTGGCCGGCACAGGCTGCCCGCGACGCAATGTCAGATAGTGCGCCGGCGGCAGCTTGCTGACGCTCGTGAAGATGGTGCGGGGCTCGGCCACGTAGCCGAGCGCGAAGTACTGCTCGACTGCGCACGGATCCATGTTGCGCGTGACGCCCGGGTGCAGGAGCACCGACTTGAGCTCGGAGCCGAACACGACCATGCCGTCCGGCAGCACGGCGTAGAAGAGCGGCTTCACGCCGAGGCGATCGCGCGCGAGGAACAACGTCTCCTTGTCGGCATCCCAGATAGCGAACGCGAACATGCCGCGCAAACGCTCGACGCACTTCTCGCCCCACGCCTCCCAGGCGTGCACGATCACTTCCGTGTCGCTGCGCGTGCGGAACTGGTAGCCGAGCGCCTGCAGCTCGGCCATCAGCGGCTGATAGTTGTAGATCTCGCCGTTGAACACGATGACCGTCGAACCGTCGGCGTTGTACAGCGGCTGCTGCCCGGTCGCCACATCGATGATCGCGAGACGTCGATGCCCGAGCGCGATTCCCGGCGCGTGATGCTCACCGTGACCGTCGGGACCGCGGTGACGCTGCGAATCGTTCATCCGTTGCAGCAGGGCGCGGTCGAGCGAACGCCTGCCGCGACTATCGAACATTCCGGTAATCCCGCACATCAGGCGGCCTCCCCGTATTTGACCGACTGCTGCTTGTACAGCGCTTCGTAATCCTGGAGCATCCGACGCAGCGAATACTCCTTCCAGATTCGTTCGCGCGCGGCCTGCCCATGCGCAGCGAGCAGGGCGGGGGCGCGAGCATAGCCCAGCAGCGCTGCGGCCAGCTCGGCGGAATCGCCGGGCCGGACCAGGCGGCCGGTCGTGTCTTCCTGCACCAGCTCGAGGTTCCCGCCGGTGCGTGTGGCAATCACCGGCAGGCCGCTGGCCATGGATTCGAGCACTGTGTTCGAGATTCCTTCGCGCAGCGAGCCGAGAACATAGAGGTTCGCTTCGCGCAGCAGTGCGGCGACGTCGTCGCTACTTCCCGGCAACCAGGCCTGATCGGCCAGGCCGGCTGCGGCCAGCTCCTGCAGCGCACCCTCGCGCAGCGGACCGTCGCCAATCATCGCCAGGCGCAGCTTCGCGCCGGCCGGATCGCGGCGCGCGTCGATGAAGGCGCGCACGAGATTCAACGGATCCTTGATCGGACTGAAGCGCAGCACGCTCATCACGACCAGGGTGTCGGCGGGAAAGATGGACGGCGGCAGCAGCACGCGCGGTGCGCCACGTGCGCAGTGAAATTTGTCGGTGTCCACGCCGTTGCAGATGCGGACGATCTTTTCGCCGCGAATGCCGACGGTCGACGCCAGCCAGCGCTCCAGCTCGCGCGAGACCGTCACGAAGCGGCTGATCGCCGGGCTCGCCAGGCGCCGCATCGCGCGATACTTGCGATTCGTACCGGTAGGATCGTAGACGTCCCAGCCATGCTCGCCGTGAATTCGATACGGCACACCCGCCAGCCGCGCGATGACCGCACCTTCGAGCGTTGCCAGATTGCGCGTATGAACGATGTCCGGCGCGAGCTTCTTCAGCACACGATAGAGCCGCACGTAGGCAGCGGGATCCTTGCCTGGCTGCTTGTTGAGCGCATGGACTTCGACGTCGGAGCGGGCGATGCGCTTGCGAAACTCCGAGCTGTCGGTCAATGCGATGATGGCATGCCGGAAAGCAGCCTCGGGCAGCCCGTTGATGATGTTGACGACGCCGTTCTCCAGACCGCCGTAGTCGAAGCGGAACACCACGTGCGCAATCAGCGGCCGTGGATCGGTGGCGGCGCTGCTAGACGATCGAGACGCCATGCTTGCTCCGTGAGGCGTCACCAGGCCGCAGCGACGCATAGACCTCGCGATAGCGCGAGGCGGAGTTGCGCCACGTGCACTGCTCGGCGACATATTGGCGGCCCGCGTGCGCCAGCGCAGGCCAGCGCTCACGCTCGCCGAGCAGGCGCAGCGTCACGCGCGCGAGATCGTCGACGTCCCCCGCCTTGAACAGATAGGGACGTAGATGCTGCGGAATGAGCTCGCGATGACCGCCCACATCCGAGACCACGAACAAGCGGCCGAGCGACATGGATTCCAGAGGCTTGAGTGGCGTGACGAGCTCGGTGAGGCGCATCGACTTGCGCGGATAGACCAGAACGTCGACTACCGAATAGTAGCGGCGCACTTGCTCGTGAGGCACGCGCCCCGCGAAGCGAACACGGTCGGACACGCCGAGCTCCGCGGCAAGCCGCTGCAATTCCGCCTCCGCCGGACCGCCGCCGACGAGCAGCACGCGAACCCCCGGTTCCGCGCGCACGATTGCGGGAAGCGCGCGCAGCAGCAGATCCAGCCCTTCGTAGCCGTAGAACGAGCCGATGAAGCCGAGCACAGGCCCTGCGCCGAGGCCCAGTTCATCGCGCAGACCCGGCTCTGCCTGCTCGATGACGGTGAAGTCCCGGATATCCACCGCGTTGGGAATGATTGTGATCCGGTCGGGGGCGATGCCGCGGGCATGAATATCCTGTGCCAGTCCGCCGCAGATCGTGGTGATCGCGTCCGCGCGTTTCAGCACGTGCGTTTCCAGGGCACGCGACAGCCGGTAGCGAATGCTACCTTCCGTCGTCGTGCCGTGATCCACGGCGGCGTCTTCCCAGGAGGCGCGCATTTCATAGACGAACGGCAGGCGATGACGACGGGCCACGCGGATCGCTGCAAGGCCGTTCAAGCAAGGCGAGTGAGCGTGCAGGATGTCCGGCTCGAGGTGCTGCACAAGTTCCTCCAGCCGACGCGTGGTCGCCGAGACGACCGACCACTGATCGATCAGCGGCAAGCGTGCGAGCGGTCCGACCGGCAGCGGCGTGCGGAAGAAGCGCAGACCCGCTGCATCCTCCTCCTCCGGCCCAGAGGCGTAATGCTTGGGAGTCGTGAGATGGAAAGTCTCCCAGCCGAGCGCGCGCTGCTCTCGCAAGAGCGCAACGGTCCGGAACGCGTAACCGCTCTGCAGCGGCAGCGAGTGGTCGAGGATATGAAGAACTCGCAGCGTCATCGGCGTTTCGGAATTGCGCGGCGAAACATTACCAGCAGACGCCACTGTAGCGCGCGCACTTGACCTGCGCCCGCGATAATCCCACCAGGTCGACGACTGCAAGATCCTCGTTGTCGTGATTTGCGAGCGCCTGCAGGATGGCCGGCGAAGCAAGGCTCACGATCAATACCTGCGCGCCGGCGATTGCGTTCGTGCAGTCCTCCACCATGAGACTGCCGATGTGCGGGATGCTCTCTTCGATGAAGCGCTTGTTGGCGCCGATGAGGCGTGACAGGTTCACTTCCGGATCGAAGATGCGCAGGTCGTAACCTTTGCCGATGAGCCGCTCGGCCACTGCAACTAGCGGGCTTTCGCGCAGGTCGTCGGTGCCTGCCTTGAAGCTGAGACCGATCATGGCAACGCGCCGCACGCCCGGCACCATGACCTTGTCGAGCACGTGATCGATGTGCGCACGATTGCTGCCCATCACCGAGCCGAGCATCGGCGTCGTCACGTCCTTGATCTTGCCGACGTAGGTGAGCGCGCGCAGATCCTTCGGCAGGCACGAGCCGCCGAACGCAAAGCCGGGCTTCATGTACGCCGGCGAGATGTTGAGCCGCTTGTCGCGACACACGAGGTCCATTACCGCGCGTGCATCGACGTCGACGGCCTGCGACAGGCGGCCGATCTCGTTCGCGAACGTCACCTTCACGGCGTGGAACGCGTTGCACGCGTACTTCAGCATTTCCGCGACGCCGACCGACGTCGTGATGAATTCGCAAGGCAGATGCCCGAACAGGTTCTGCAGCACACCGGCCGAGCGCGTTGACTGCGTGCCGATTACCGTGAACGGCGGATTGTCGTAGTCCTTGATCGACGTGCCCTCGCGCAGGAACTCCGGCTGAAAGCCGACGCCGAAATCCTGGTCGGCTCGCTTGCCGCTGGCCTGCTCGAGAATCGGCCGCATGACGTCATCGATCGTGCCGGGTTGCACGGTCGAGCGCAGGATCACGGTGTGAAAGTCGGCCTTGGCGCCGATCGCCTGGCCGATCGACTGCATGACGCGCCGGATCGCACCCAGGTCCTGGCTGCCGTTCGGGCTCGACGGCGTGCCGACGCAAATGAACGACAGCTCGGTGTCGCGAATCGCCGCGGCTACATCGTCGGTCACCGTCAGGCGACCGGCCGTGACCACGTCGCGAGTCAGCTCCTGGATGCCCTCCTCGACGATCGGCGAGCGGCCGGAGCGAATCAGCTCCAGCTTGTGCGGATCGACGTCGACGCCGACGACATGATGACCGTCGCGCGCCAGGCACGCTGCCGAGACGGCACCCACATAACCGAGACCCAATACGCTGATCCGCATTTATGCCCCACTCTCCGGCGACGCAACTACGCAGCCTCGGTGCGTCGACTCACAACACCATCAATCAGTCCGTCCAGGCGCCGCATCGAGCTTTCCCAGCTGTGATGCGTCAGTACGCGCACCCGACCGGCATGCGCGAGACGCTGTCGCTCATCGCGCGAGCCGAGAACTTTGGCGATGGCTGCCACGTACTCGTCGGTACTACCTGCGGTCAGCAGATGCTCACCGACCACAGCGTCCACTCCGCCCGACGCCTGACGACTGCAGACGACGGGCACGCCCATCGCCATCGATTCCAGAATCTTGTTCTGCGTGCCCCGCGCGATCTCGAGCGGAGCGACAGTCAACGCTGCACGCGTCACATAAGGACGCACGTCCGGCACCGAGCCTGTAACGGTAACACCGTCGATGCGCCCGAGCTCGCGGATGGCGCGCGACGGATCGGCACCGACGATCTCGAACCGCATGCCAGGCAGACGCGCCCGCAGCTTCGGCAACACGTCCCGGCAGAAATTCTGAACGGCCTGCTGGTTCGGGTAATAGTCCATCCGGCCGACGAAAGCGATCAGCCCCGGATCGTAGTCGCCGCCGGCCGGCGCGAAAAAGGCCGTATCGACGCCGTTCGGAAACCAGTCGGTCGGCACCGTTACGCCGAGCTGGCGCAGCGTATCCAGCTCGGCCCGGGTCGTGCAGGTACACAGGTCAAAGTTCTGACTCAGGAGGCGCTCGGTGCGCTCCAGCTTGACCGCTTCGAGCCAGTAGCCGGCCGCCAGCGGGAACGGGCGGCTGGTGGAGTACTCCCGCCACTTCTGCGAATCGACGTCACCGTAGTCGAAAATCTTCGCCGGGCCGGTGACCGATTGAACATAGGGCGCGACCGACGAGCAGTGGACGAACACGAGGTCGTAGCGGTGCGTGCGCAGCTCCTTCTCGATCTGCCGCGCCAGCGAGCCGGAATAGAAGTAGCCGAAGCTCGACGGCTTCGAGGTCGGCAGCCAGGCGATCATGCGGCCCCACGCCACGCTGTCCGGGATCACTTCGACCAGCACACGTGCACAGTGATCGGACAGGCCACGCGCCTGCGAGACTTCGTCAGCGTTGCGCGCGAGCGAAGCGACCGTGACTTCGTGGCCCTGCGACGTCAGGTGTCGAATGATGTTGAATGGGCGGATCTTGCCGCCACGCTTCGGCGGAAACGGCACCCGGTGGCAGACGAACAGGACTTTCACGCGGCCAGACTCGAGCGCAGCTCATCCGTCAGGCCTGCCTTGGTGGCGCCGTCGAGATAGAGCCGGCACCACAGTTCCAGGTTGATCAGCGCCAGCAGGTGGTCGGTGCGATCGGCCTGTTGCTGCTCGTGCTCGCGGACCGTGCGTAACACCGTATCGGGATCGAGCAAGCCGCGTCGCTGCAGAACTTCGCGCGACAGCACATCGCGCACCAGCGCCGCGAGCTCCGCCTTGAACCACGCACCGATCGGCGCACCGAAGCCGCGCTTCTCGCGATTCAGAATCGTCTCCGGCAGCACGCCGGCCAGCGACTGCTTCATGAGGTGCTTGAGGCCGCCATCGTGGACCTTCACGTCGCCCGGGATGCGCGCCGCCAGTGCGACCAGGCGCTGATCGAGCAACGGCACGCGACATTCGAGCGAGACCGCCATGCTCATCTTGTCCGTGAGCATCAGCAGATCTTCGGGCATCTGGGTCGCGAGATCGACGTCCATCAGTCGTCGCAGCGGATCCTCGGCAGCAGTGCCGGCGAAGGCACGCGCGATGCAGTCGTCGAACGCTTCATCGCCGCCTTTCAGCAGCGAGCGTCGTTCGGTGCGGTTGAACACTTCCATGAAGGCCCGGTAACGCTCTTCGACGCCGAGCGAATCGGCGAGCAGGAACGCTTTCGCGAGACGCAGCTTGTTGAGCACGCGGCTGTGCCGGTCGCTCGGCAGGCGCCGCGCGATTGGCTCGATGATGCCGCGCCGGACAAAGGCCGGGACGCGGTGATACAGGCGCCGGTAGTGCTCGTCGAGGTAGCGCGTGTAGCCGCCGAACAATTCGTCGCCGCCGACGCCCGAGAGGATCACGGTGACGTCCTGGCGGGCGAACTGAGAAACGAGGTACGTCGTGATGAACGCCGCGTCCGCGACGGGCTCGTCCATGTGCCACAGCAACTCCGGCAGGAGCGATGCGACGTCGGGCTGGACCAGGATCTCGTGATGATCGGTGCCGAACTGCTGCGCCACCTGGCGCGCGTACGGCAGCTCGTTGTAGAGCTCGGCGCCGCTCGATCCTTTGAAGCCGATCGAATACGTCTTCACCGGCTGCTTGCTGTGTCGACTCATGAATGCGACCACCGCACTCGAGTCGAGGCCGCCGCTCAGGAACGCGCCGATCGGCACGTCGGCCACCATCTGGTCGCGCACGGACCGCTCCATCTCGGCGCGCAGTTGCTCTGACCATTGCTTCGCATCCACGGTGCGATCGACTTCGGGCGCCAGCGTCCAGAACTTGTGGATCGTGCAACGGCCGTCCGTCACGATGAGCGCACTGCCCGGCGGCAGCTTGCGAATGCCGCTGAAGATCGAGCTCGGCTCGCAGACGTAACCGAACGCGAGGTATTGCGCCAGCGCCGAGCGGTCCAGTGCCGCGGAGGTGCCGGGAATGCGCAGCAATGCCTTCGCTTCGGAAGCAAAACTCAGCTCACGCTGAGTCTGGCGATAGTAGATGGGTTTGATGCCGAGACCGTCGCGAGCGACGATCAGCCGGCGCCGCGTGCGATCCCAGACCGCGAGACCGAACATCCCTTCGAGCTCGCCGAGGAATTTTTCGCCCTGCTCTTCATAAAGGTGCGCGATGACTTCGGTGTCGCTGTGCGTGGCGAACCGATGGCCCGAGCGTTCGAGCCGCGCCCGCAGCTCGCGGTAGTTGTAGATCTCGCCGTTGCAGACGACCACCACCGAGCCGTCTTCGTTGGTGATCGGCTGATGTCCGCCCGCGACGTCGATGATCGACAGGCGGCGCATGCCGAGCAGCATTTGTCCGTCGCTGAAGCTGCCCTCGTCATCGGGCCCGCGGTGGACGATGGCGTTGCCCATGCGGCTGAGCACGCTGGGATCGTGCTGCTGCGGGCCGGAGAGAGCCAGGATGCCGTAGATGCCGCACATGACGTCCGGACCTCAACCCAGGTAGCGCGCCACAGGCGGACCCAGCATCTGGGTCACGCGCAGCGGCAGCCGCTGCCACAAGCGAATCACACGCTCGTACTTCGGATTGGTCGGGCTCAGGTTGGGCATGCTCGCCGCGCGCACCAGGAAGTACTCGTAGTGGAGTTGCTCGGGCTCGAAGCCCCAATGCACCTTGAAGTCGAACGCTCCCGTGCCGCGCTTGCTGCGACCGTAGTCGAAGATCTTCAGACCGCGCTCGCGCGCGCGCTCCATGACCGCCCAGTACATGAAGTCGTTGCCCGCCACGGGACGGGCCCCGAGCGTGCCGCCGCCGTAGTACGGCAGCACCTCGTCGCGGAAATAGAAGCTGAGCACACTCGCGACCGCTGCGCCTTCGCTCAGCACCGTGAGGATTTCGCAGTCCTGCCCGAACGTCGACTGCAGCAACTCTAGATAGCGCTTGGAGAAGACCGGCGTACCGAGATTGCGTAGGCTTTCGGAGTAAATGTCGTAGTGGCGCGTCGGATCCTGGTCGATCGCAGTCGTCAGATTTTTCTGCTGACCTTTGCGGACCATCGCCCGCTGCTTGCGCGGAATCGCCAGCATGTTCGCTTCGGACTCGGCTGCGATCTTCTTGCGGAACGTGACGTAGAGATCCTTCGCGGGCCAGTCCGGAAACTGACGGCGACGATTGCGCAGCTCGAGGTAGTCGACTCCGAGGCTGCGCGCCAGCTCGCATGCACGCGCGATCAGCGCCTGATGCGTTGCTGCGTCGTCGCTGACGATACCGCCGTAAACGCAGAACGGCGTGGAGATCAGCGCATTGCCGAAGACGAGGCTGCGCACGTGCGCGAGCGGCAATACGCCACGAATCTCGCCATCCTGCTCGGCGAGCAGGTAGTGGGTGCGATGACCGAATGCGCCGGTGAGCACCCGCTGCCATTCGGCGAGATGAAAGAACGTGCCTTCGGGATGGCGGCGGACGAAGTCGTTCCAGCGCGCCGCATCGGCTGGCTGATACGCGCGCACTGTGCACGCGGCCACCTCCGATCCCGGCATCAGCGGTTGCGCGTTCACGCTCGGGCCTGCGCGCCTGGGGCGAAGCCGAAGATCTCGTCCATGCGACCCCAGCGGAAATCTTTCAGCAACCGCACCAGCCGGCCCTCTGTGGCATCGAGGTTCGTGTAGTGGCGGAAGCGCGATTTCAGCGATGAGCCGTGAATCCGCGGCTGACCGGGATCGATCTCCCACGGGTGCGCATAAAAGATGGCCGACAAGCGATCGGCACGATTGACGCGTCGCAAGGCCCAGCGGAACAGCGCATAGGGCAGGAGACGGAAGTATCCGCCGCCGCCGCAGGGCAACCGCTGGCCGGCGATCGCGACAGTCGTCAGCGGCACTTCCAGCAACTTGCCGGAAGCAACGCGGTAAGGCGCGCGCGGCGAGTCCGGGATGCCGTACAAGTCGTGGCGCACCGGGAAGATGCTCGAGTCGTATTCGAAGCCGAGCTCTTCCAGGACATCGAGCGCCCACATCGACTCGCGCACGATCGAGTACGTGGCGGCTCGATAGCCGCGCACCGGCGCGCCGCTCAAATCCTCCAGCAGCGCCTTCGCATACGTCGTTTCCTTGCGGAAGGTCTCGCGGGACTGCTTGTACACGAGCTCGTGCGTCAGGCCATGGCAGGCGACTTCGTGACCGGACTCGTGCAGACGCTTGACCAGCGCCGGATGGCGCTCGGCCACCCAGCCGAGAACGAAAAACGTGGCGCGCACCTGGTGCCGCGCGAACAGGTCCAGCAGCCGCAGCGTATTGTTCTCGACGCGCGACTCGAGCGACGACCATTTCGCACGGTCGACGTCGGATGCGAAGGCCGTGACGTGGAAATAGTCCTCCACGTCGATGGTCATTGCATTCAACATGCTGTGGGCGGCGTCGGTGGAGAGCACATCTCAGCGTCCGAGTGTATAACGCACGCCGACGAAGGCGCGCGTTTCGTCATAGTTGCGCGCGATGCCGTCGCCCGACCCTTCGTAATAGAAGCCGGTCGCACGCAGCGACCACGCGCTCGTGAGCTGCCAATCCATGCTGAGCCCGACGAACCACTCGTCGAAACCGACTCCGGTCCCGGCGACGGACTGTTCGACGAACTCTTCCTTGCTGTAGTCGCCTTCCACGCCCAGCGTAAAGCGCGGGGTCAGCGCTCTTTCGACGGAGAAGGTCGCGCCGACGATATCGCGGTCGAACAGGTCCTGCTCCTCGTAGCGTTCCTGGCTGCCGTGAAGGTTCACTGTGACGGCCGTCCGGTCGAGATCGGCCGTCAGTCCCAGGTACACGTAGTTGTTGCGGAAGACGTCCGCGATCGCCAGGACATCCGCGGTGCCCGGCTGGATGCCGAGCGCCTCCTGATCGAGGCGGAACGCCTGTCCGGAGTCCTGGAACTCCGAACCCGCGTTGAGCTCGAGGGTCGTCCGCGCCGTGAGCTCACGAGTCACGGTGAGACGTCCCAGCCAGCCATCCGACGGCTCGCGATCGCCGCGCGTCGTCTCCGTGTAGCCGACATCGACGACGAGAGCGGTCTTCACGCCCGTCGCATCGAAACGCAGGAAGGCTTCGCGGATCTCGTTGTCCTCGAACGCGGGGTCGTTGTTGTCGTACTCGATCTGCGACCAGGAGCCGTTGAGCGACACGTTCGACATTTCGGAGAGCGCGTGGATGAACGCCGCCGAGGCGTCGATGCCAGTGCTGTCCTGGTCGGCGTCCTCGTAATAGGTATCCGACCAGCGACCGGATACGAAGATGCTGTTGCGCGCCCCGAGCGGCAGCGTGATGTCGGGCCCGGTCGACAGGTAATTGAAGTCCTGCCGATTGTCGGGATTGTCGGCCACGAGGCGGTTATTCGAGATCTGCCCGTAGTTGTCTTCGAGCATCCAGACGAAGCGATCGGGGATGAGCGCGAAACCGAGAGTGGCGTCCACGCCGCCGATGACTTCCGGATCGAACGTGTTGTCCAGGTATTTCTGGTATTCGAGGTTGGCACCGACGTCGGCAGTCAGTCGCGGCCGCTTGGTGTCGATCGCCACGCCAAGCCCGAGGGTGCCGATCGTCTCCGATTCCGGGTCGACGCTGGTGCGCGCGACGTTGTCGGTGTGATCGACACCGAGATCCAGAGTCAGCGTGGTGGCCGCGTGTGCCGGCGACGGCGCCTGCGACATCGCAACCGCTGCACTGATCAAGGCCACTTTCATGGCCTGCTCAAGTCTTCGAGATTTCATGTGCTCCCCAGCAGCCTTGCGTGCCAGCGCGCGGCTTTCGACAGTAGTTATCGCGCGCTGGTCCCACCGTAGCCGTAACCATAGCCGTAGTAGTAGCCGGCGGGTCCTTTCAGCTCGGCGCCGTTGAGCACCAGGCTGATGTGGCGATCCTCGCCAAGAATCCCGACTGCGTCTTTCACTGCCTGCTGCGGCGTCACGCCGGCTCTTACCACCAGGACGATCTGCCCGAGCAACGCACCGAGTGCGCGTGACTCGTTCGTCAGCAGGATCGGCGGCGAATCGAACAGCACGATCCCGCGCCGATAGATCGTCGCGAGGCGCTCGACGACGTCACGCATGCGCTCGCTGGCCAACAGCTCAGTCGCACTTTCGGACACCGTGCCCCAGGGCGCGAAATCCAGCCGGGGCACGTCGGTCGGTACGATGACAGATTCGACCGCACGATTGTGATCGGTCAGAAGGTCGAGGATGCCCGGATGGTCCTGCAGCTCGAAGGTTCGTGTCAGGTGCGGCTTCGGTGCGTCGGCGTCGACGAGCAATACGTCCAGCTCCGTTTCCCGCGCGAGACTCAGCGCGAGATTGAGACTGCTGAACGTCTTGCCATCGCCCGGCAGCGCGCTCGCCATCATGATCGTGCGGCGGGCAGATTCCGATCCCCCCTGCGCGTAATCGATGAGCGGACGCTTGATCGCGCGGAACTGATCCGACAACTCTCGTTCCTGTGCCACTTGCGGCAGCATCAATGCAGCGCGCAGCTTGTCGTGATCCAAGTGCAGCAGCTTGGTGCCCTCCGCGCGCAGATCGGCAGGCGAAATTTGCGGCGGCGCCGGCTGCGGGCGCTCGACTGGCGCACGCCCGGTGGTCCGTAGCGGCGCGCTCGGCGGCGCCTTCGGCACAGGCGGCGGTGCCGGGCGCGAGGACTGCAGCTTCTGCAGGGCTTTCTCGACAAGACTCATCAACGCTCCCCTCTATCCTGCCGCCATGGGCGGAGCCGTCGACCCGGCTGACACGACCGCAAAGCCATATGCGGCCAGCAACAAAATCGCTGCCCCCGACAACGCCACAGTCAGCAGGCGCTCGCGCATCTTGGTCTTGTTGGTCCAGGTGCGACCGACGGGACCGATCACCGGCAAGTTGAGAGCATCGGCGAGCGTGCGCGTGTTGTAGAAAACCGGGCGGATCATGTTGAGCAGGTACGCGCCACCGACGCCAGCACCCAGCGCCATGAACAGCACGGCCGAAATCATCACAAAGCGATTCGGCGCCACCGGCTCGAAGGCTGCCACCGGCGGATCGATCACCTGGAAGGTGACGACGCCGGTCTTCGCTGCGTCCTCGGTCAGCTTCGCGGTCTGCAAGCGCTTGGTCAGTTCCTGGTACTGCGCGCGCGTGACGTCATAGTCGCGGTTCAACCGTGCCAGCTCGGCTTCGACTTCCGGTACGTTGTTCACCAGCCGCCGCAACTCGGCGACGCGAGCCTGGCGCGTGCCGAGATCCTGGCGCAGCTCGGCGAGCTGAATCTCGGTGCGGTTGAGCTCGGTGCGAATCCCCTGGTACACGGGATTCGACTTCAGCGACTGCGACAGCGAGCCGGTCGCCTGCTGTCCATGGCGCACCCGGTCCAGCTCCGCGTCGCGCTGCTGCTTGAGATCCTCGATCGTCGCCCGGACGGCGATGACTTCCGGATGCTTCTCGGTGTACTTCAGCAGCAATTCTTCCTCGCGGGCCTCGAGCAGCCTGATGCGCGATGCAAGGTCCGCTTTGCCGGAGTTCGCGGGCGCCGTCGTGCTCTGATCGTCGAACCCGAACAGGAACGGCTCTTCGCCGGAGAGCTGTCTCTGGATCTCGACGCGGCGCGCTTCCGCAAGCCGGACCTGCTCGCGCACGCTCTCGAGCTGCACCATCTCGGTCTGCATCCGGGCGAAGTAGTCACCGCGGTTGTCCGGCATCTTGCCGATGTTCTGCTTCTTGAAGTCCGCGAGACGCGCCTCGGCTTCCTGCAGTCGCTTCTCGTAATCGTTGAGCTGCTCGCGCAGGAACTGCTGGGCTTCTTCCTGACCCTGCCGCTTGCCGCTCAAGGTGTCTTCGACGAACGAGTTCAACAGCGTCTGCACGACTTCGAGACTTTTGGCGCGATCGTTGTCGTGAAAGGTGATGCGATACACACCGTCGCTGTTGGAGTTCGGCGTGCGGGCATCGGTCGTGATCGCGATGCGGGTGCGCAAATCCTGGATCAGCAGGTCCGCTTCGGCGGGCGTCTTCGCGCGCACGAACAGATCGGTCTCGCGTGCCACGCCTTCCAGGCGTGGACGACTCAACAGCGCCTGGCGCACGACGGCGAGCTCGGAGTCCACGTTCGCGCGCACGGCGAGGCCCTCCAGCAGCGGACCCAGCATCGACTGCGTGTCCACGTAGACGCGGGCGGTGGCCTCGTAGATGTTCGGCATCATGAAGACGAACAGCCAGCCGACGCCGCAGACGGCCCAGCTCACCGCGATGGCCAGCCAGCGAAAGCGCCACGAGCCGCGGATCTCGTCGAGAACTTTGACAATCAGTGCATGCATGCGAGTGGCCCGGTCAGAAAACAGCCTCGGGAACGATCACCATGTCCCCGGGACGCAGGGGCACGTTGGTCTCGACCCGCCCCTTGTTGATCAGGTCGTTGAGCTTCAATTTGATGCGCTGTTCCTTACCGTCATCGCCGGTGCGCACCAGTGTCGCACGATTCCCCGCCGCGAATTCTGACAGACCGCCCACCTGCAGAATCGCGTCCATCACCGTCATTCCGGCGCGGAACGCCAGCGACCCGGGTGTCTTGACCTGGCCGATGATCTTGACCTGGTTGAACGCGTTCATTGGGTTCGTGACGATCACGTTGACCTGGGGAGTACGTATGTACTCCTTGAGGGCGGTCTCGATGTCGCGGGCGAGCTGGTGCGGCGTCCTGGCGACCGCGACCAGGTCCTCGACCAGCGGCGTGGAGATCTTGCCATCGGGCCGCACCGGAATGGTCACGGACAGGTCGGGGTGCTGCCAGACATAAATCTGCAAACTGTCGCCCGGACCGATCTTGTAATCCTTGCTGTCGGCCTCGATCGGGGACGCCGCCGGGGCCGCCTGCGTCGTCACGGGAGGCGGTGTCTGCGGCGCGGGGGCTGCCGGCTTCTGGTCGGCTGGAGCGGCTGCAGCGAGCGGCGCAGGCGCGGGCGCCAGGAACATCCCGATCAGAGCAATTGCAGCCAGTGTGCAGGCGCCACGGCGCCGGCCGGGCAGTCGATCGTTCATCACATAATCACCGTGGTCAGCAATTCCATAGTTCGGATGGGTTAGATCTGGGTGCCGAGGCTCGCCAGGAGCCTCTCGGCCTCTGCTCGCGACGGAAAATCCTGGGTCGAAGCCAGCAGCTTCGTGAGCACCTTCGCGGCAAGCTCCTTTTGCCCGGACTTCGCATGTGCCACTGCCAGATGGTACGCGATCTCACCGTTCTGCCCGCCGCCGGCTTCTGCTCTTTTTAGCATCTCGAGCCCCTGCTGGATGTTGCCCGTTTGGACAAGGATCCAACCGAAAGTGTCGGCAATTTCCGGTGCTCCCGGCGCGAGCTCATGCGCGCGGCGCGCCAGGTCTACTGCTTTGGGGTCGCCCTGCTGATGCAGCAGCCAGGCAAGATTGTTAAGTGAAATGGGGTCGTCGCGACCGTCGGCGAGCAAGCGCTCGTACTGCGCGATCGCTTCATTGCGGCTCCCGCTCGACTCATAGAAGCCGGCGAGGACCTGGCGCACGGCGTTGTCCCCCGGCGCCCGTGCGAGCCACCGCGTGAGAACTTCTTCCGGTCGCGGCAGCTTCGCAGTGCGACGAACCTGGAACAGCTTGATGGCGACCGACGAGCGCGGCTGCGCCCGCTGTGCGGCCTCGTACGCCTCTATTGCCGAGTCGAAGCGGCGCGCCAGTGCATAGACGTCGCCCTGACGCTCGTGACGAATCGCAGGAGCCGCGTCGGCCGTGAGCGTTTGCATCCTCGCGAGAGCCTGGTCGACCTGACCGCTGCGGGCGTCGATCTCGATGAGCATCTGTTCCGCGACTTGCCACTTCGGGCGCTGGCTGGTCGCGGCCTGCAGCAGCGCGCGGGCATCGCCCAGGCGACCGAGGTCGACGAGGAGCCGCGCTTCGTGGAGCGTCGCTTCGGGCAAGCCAGCCGTTCGCGCCTCGCTGAAGCGCTTCAGCGCTTCATCGGTCAGGCCGGCCCGGGCCAATACCTGCCCTGCTCCATCCAGTGCCGACTTGCGATCGGGCGCGACCGAGATCGCCTGATTCAGGAGGTCACGACCGCGCGGCAGATCTCCCTCGATAAAGGCTATTTGCGCCAGGCGCAGCCGCGCGCCGACGGCGGCGGGATCGGCGCTCACCGCTTCTTCGAGCCAGCGTCGCGCCTCGGCGCGATCGCCTCTGAGCCACGCGATTTCGGACAGTCCCTGTCGCGCCACCTTGTGCTTCGGATCGATCTTCAGGATCTCGGTGAGCCGCCGCGTCGCGTTCGTAGTGTCGCGAGCGCGTACGTCGAGCATCGCGAGCAGCATGCGTGCCTCCGTGGAATTCGGCTCGCGTGCCATGATGCGTTCGAGCAATTCACGTGCCCGAGCATCGGCACCCTTCACCGTGAGCCAGGTGGCGGCAGCGCTGAGCACGCCGACATCATCGCTGTTGGCTGCGATCAGACGGTCCACTTCGCGGCGCGCTTCTTCGGGCGGCTTGCCCGAAACGCTCGCGAGCAACTGCAACGCGCGTGCGCGGCGCGCCAACGGCGATTGCGCCGGTACGGACTGCAACAGTGGCAGCGCCTTGTCCGGCGTTCCGGCGGAGATATAAGCGCCCGCAAGGTCCAGCCGCCGGGCGATATCGTCCGGTGTCGCCGCAACGCTGCGCTCGAGATGCGCGATGCCATCGGCGCTACCCGACTGCAGCAGCGCCGCCCCGAGCAGCCAATCCACTTGCGGGTCGCCAGTCGCGGCATTCAGGACGCCGGCAGCGCGGTCGGGCTGTTGACGGCTCAAGTACACCTGCGCGAGCAATTTGCTCGCAGCGACGTTCTCAGGGTGCGACGCGAGAACTTTCGTGAGCAAGCCTTCGGCCTGCTCGGTCGAACCTCGTGCGAGGTGCGCGGCCGCGAGCAGGAGCTGCGACGGCACGTGATCGGGAGCCACGCGCAGTGCGCGCTGACTCTCGGCGACAGCGTTCGCGCCATCGCCCTTCATCAACGCGATGCGTGCCCGGAAATAGTGAGTGGCGAGAGATTCGGGCGCCGCATTGGCCATGGGCGCGAGGCTCTTCGCTGCGTTGTCGAGATCGCCGAGCGCGAGATTCGCCTCGGTCATCGCGATGTGCAGCGACATCTGCTCGGGAACGCGCAGAAATTTGTAGTTCGCTTGCCGCAGCTCCTGCAGCGCGTCGCGAGCCTCGGCGGGCTGACCGCGCGCCATCAGCAGCGACGAGCGCAGCAGCATGGCCAGCGCCTGCTCGCGCCCTGCACTCTTGATCGCTTGCGTCAATTCGAGCGCAGCTCCGCTGTCGCGCACGGAGGTCAAAGCTGCACGTTCCAACAGGGCCTGCGGATCGTCCGGCGTCAGGCGCAACGCCTCGGCGAGTTGCTCCTCGGCTTGCTGCGGATTCCCCTGACCTGCGCTGACGATGGCTCCGACCACCAGGCGGCGTGTCGGCGTCAGCGACTCGTCCTTCGCCAACGCTGCTGCCATGTCGTCGTACCGGCCTTGCGCGCGCAGCACTTCGTATTGCAGGTCGAGCATCGCACGGTCGTCCGGCTTCGTCGCGAGGGCGCGTTGTAATTCCTTGTCGGCAGCAGGCGCATCGCCGCGTCGAAGCAGCAGGTCCGCCAACAGCCCGCGTGCGCGCGCGTTGCCCGGCTCTTTCTCCAGCACTGTATTCAGATCGGTCATCGCCGAGCGATAGTTGGTCTCGTCCAACTGCGTCGCTGCTCGCGCGATGCGTTCGTCGGTGCTGGTCCAGAAGTCGCAGCCTGCGAGGGCAACGAGGACCATGGCCAGGCCCGCTGTGTTGATGAGACGTCCTGACATCATCGCTCCTCTACAGACGTGTCGGGATCAGCGCGGTGAGCGCGGGTCCCTGGTCGCGCCAGAACCCGAGAACTCGCTCGGCGGCCGCGTCGCAGTCGGGAATGCATTCCGACGCGAGCGCCACGGTGCCGGCCGGCACCGGCCGCCAGATCGCCAGCGCGCCGTAGTACAACTGGACCAGCGCGGGCGTCGACGTGATCTTCCCGCCCACACGATAAATCTGTCCGATGACCCACCGGCTGCCGGTCGCGTGCTGGGCAACGATCAGTGCCAGCGGGCTGTCGATCGATGCAGGCGCGCCGCGCATGGACCATTCGCTGTCCGGCGCCACGGTGTTGTGGACCCAGATCAGTTCCCGATCCTGGCGCTGCGCTCCATAGACGTTCACGTACACGTCGACCGAGCCGTCCATGCCCTCGTAGCGGCTGCGATGCTGGGCCGCGACCGCCCGATATTGTGGATGCCACTGCCCGTTCGGCGGAAGCGGACCCTGCCATGCACCGGTCGTGACCGGCAGTTCCTTCAGCGCAGGAATGCTCAGCGCGGCATCACCGTCGGCGGCAGTCAGCGTCAACGGCAGACCGAGCAAGGCAACGGCCCACAGCCACGCGGTGTATACGACCCTCGTCGTTGGATGTTGCTCGATGCGTGCAGTCGACGGGACGTCACGCCCGAAATGACGAATACACAGCTTGACCGCGCCCAGCAGCGGGATGAACAGCAGCCAGCCAAAGGTGAGATGGTCGGTCGCGACCAGGTAGTGCTCCATGTTCGACACGTGGCCGGCGTAGATGATGATGGCAACCCGGATCCAGTTGATGAGCAACGCGAACAGGATGGCGATCGCAACGACAGCCGCGCGGCGCGTGGCTCGCAGCCCACGCGCCGCGCCGCCAATCACTGCGAAGGCGATTGCCGCGATCAGATAGCGCTTGCCGCTGCACGCATCGGCGATGACGAACTGCCCCTCGGGAATCGTGACGTGATTGCCGTCCACGACGGTGGGGACTTGCAACAAAGCGAGAGCCTGCTCGACAACGACTGTCGTCAGTCCCTGCAGCAGCGGCACCAGCTGATCCCAGATCGGAATCGCAAAGTAGAGACTGGCGAACGGCAGCAGCAGCACGCGCGCGATCTGCCATCCCAACGCTGCCACGGTGGCAGCCAGCAGCAGCACGGGCAGCAATACCTGCTGCAGCGATTCGCTGTTACCTCGATAGGCAACGATCCAGCAGCCCAGGAACAGCAGCAATCCCGGGAGTGCGGCAGGTACGGCGCGTGTCGGCGTCGTATCTATCTGCGGATGGAGACGCACCAACCAGTAGAGCAAGGCCGCACAGACGACAAAGCCGTGCTGATAGTCGGCAGACTCCACCCACAGTTGACCGAGCGCACGCCACGACGGCCAGGTGGCGGCGACAGCGACAACGACCAGCAGGTATACGATGCCGGAGGGCGTCGGGGTTAACTTGCTGCTCGTCAGAGCACTCGTGTCAGGCGTATGCGCTGCCACGCCTTCGCTCACTTGCTCAGCGCCTGCCCGGCAGCGCGCAGTCCATGCCGCTCCATGAGGTCATAAAGAGTCGGTCGCGTCATGCCGAGCAATTCGGCCGCACGCGAGATGTTGCCGTCGACGATGGCGAGGACCTGTGCGATCACCTGGCGTTCGGCGCGTGCGCGCACCTCGCGCAGGTTGAACAGCGATTCGCCGTGCGTCCGCTCGTCGAGCCCGAGGTCCACCGCAGTGATCAGCGGCCCGTCGCTCATGATGAGCGCGGATTTCACCTTGTTCTCCAGCTCGCGGACGTTGCCCGGCCATGAATACGCATCGAGCGCCGCCAGTGCGCTCTCCGTGAAGCCGCGCCGGCCGCGACCCGGCGGCCCGCCGAACTTGCGGATCATGGCGTGCGCAAGCACGGTCGCAGCGCCGCGCCGATCGCGCAGCGGCGGAATTTCGATCGTCACTTCGCCGATGCGGAAATACAGATCCTGACGGAACCGCTGTTCCCGGATCAGCGTCTGCAGGTCGCGGTTGGTGGCACAGACGATCCGCACGTCGACAGAAATTTCCTGGCGCCCGCCGACGCGCTCGATCTTGCGATCCTGCAGGAAGCGCAGCAGCTTCGCCTGCAACGCGAGCGGCATGTCGCCGATTTCGTCGAGGAACAGCGTGCCGCCGTCCGCCGTCTCGATCTTGCCGACGGTCTGCTTGGCCGCGCCCGTGAAGGCACCCTTCTCGTAGCCGAACAGCTCGCTCTCGAGGAGCTGCTCGGGAATCGCGGCGCAATTGATGGCGACGAAGCGACCGGCCTTGCGATTGCTCGTCATGTGCACGGCGCGTGCGACCAGTTCCTTGCCGGTCCCGCTCTCGCCGAGGACCAGCACCGAGACGTCGGTCGGCGCGACCTTCTCGATCATGCGGCACACCTTGCGCATCGCATCGTCGGTGGCGATGAGGCCCTGAAACGGGGTGTCGAGCTGCGCTTCGCGCAGCGTGCGGATCTCTTCTTCGAGCGCAGAGATGTGGAAAGCGCGCTGCACGATCAGGCGCAGCACGTCGGTATCGACCGGCTTCTGATAGAAGTCGTACGCGCCGAGCGAAACCGCGCGCAACGCGCTGTCGCGGTCGTGGTTGCCCGTCACGACGATGACCTTGGTCGCCGGCGCGATGCTGACGATCTCCTTGAGCGTCGCCATGCCTTCGCTGACCCCTTCGGGATCGGGCGGCAAGCCGAGGTCCTGCAGGACCACCGGCGGCTCGAAACGGCGCAACTGCGCCAGCGCTTCGCTGCGGGTCGCGCTGAACAGCACCTCGTGCTCGTCGAAACACCACTTGAGCTGCTTCTGCAGGCCCAGGTCGTCCTCGACGATCAGCAGCCTCGGCTTTTCTTCACTCATCGGTGATCCCCATTCGGTTCTTCTGTCAGACCGGGCTGGTGGCACCGGCCACCAGGGGCTCGGCGAGCGCCGGTCCGCAAACGGGCATGCTAATCGTGAAGCGTGTGCCCTGTCCGGGACTACTCTGCACTTCCACGCTTCCCTCCAGGCGCTGGATGTACTCGCGCACCTGGTAGGCACCGATGCCCATCCCCTTCGCCCCCTTGGTGCTGTCGAACGGCCGGAACAGCCGGTCGCGCACGAATTCGGCGTCCATCCCCTGGCCGGTGTCGCTCACTACGAGCTGGACCTGGCCGCCGCGATTTGTCAGCGCGACGCTGACAGACCCATCGGCCCGGGTCGCGTCCTGCGCGTTGCGGATGACGTGCTCGATAACCGTCGTCAACCGCTCGGGATTGGCCTGCACCAGCGCCGTGTCGGAGCCCTGCAGGACCGGCCGCGGCTGCCGCGTAGAGCAGCGGCTGACCGCCTCGCGCGCCAGATCGGCGAGGTTCACCCGCGCCAGTCGCTCCGGTGCGGTCGAGCCGCGCAGCTGATCGATCAGGCGCGTCATGCGCTCCACTGCGTTGCCGATCGTGCCGATCGCGTCGTCGATGAATTCGGGGTTGCGCTTGTGACGCTCGTAGTTGTCGACGATGAGCCGGAGCTGCGCCGCGGAGTTCTTCAGGTCGTGCATCATGAAAGCTGTCAGCCGGTTGTAGGCCTCGAACTGGCGGCTCTCGGTGAGCTTGCGGTCGGCTTCCTGCTGCGCGATTTGCGTCGCGACGTGCCGGCCGACGGTCTTGAGCAGGTCGCGATCCTCGTACGTGAGCTCGAACGGCGGCGGCGGGTCGTACAGCAGCACGAAGCCCATCAGGCGATCGAGCTGCAGGAGCGGTGACACGATGCGGAAGCTGCGATCGCTGCGCAGCCACTGCGGCAGCATGAAGTTGCCGTACATGTCCGGCGCGCGCTCCAGTTCCTGCAGGTCCACGATCCATTGCGTGCGCGCCAGAAACGCGGGCAGGTCGGCATTCGCCGGCAGCGCCTCGATTTCGGCGATCTCCTCCAGCTTGCCCGGCCACGCCGCGACCGGCACGAAGCGCCCCGACGCTTCGTCGGCGAGCCACAGGATGCCGGCCGGGCTCGAAAAGATCTGCGCGATCGCGCCGATTGCAGTGCGCCGCACGTCGGCATCGTGGCCGGACGACAGCGTGCTGATGAACCGCAGCCATTCCACTCGGTAGTCGTACTTGTTGCGGTAGAAGTGCTTGCTGAGGAACACGCGCGCGCGCCGGCGCAGAACGGAAGAGCCCACCAGCAGCACGAGCAGCAGCAGTGCACCGCCGAAGAACACGATCTGACCGAGGCGACCCCAGTTGCCGCCGAACTGACGCACGTAGTAGCCGCCAGCAGCCATCAGCAGCAGATACGCGCCCACACCCATGAACGTCGTCGTGTAGAACACCGCCTGGCGCGAGACGAAGACGTCCAACGACCACTGCGGCTCGCGTTGTACCGCGACTGCGATCAACGGGGCGGCAAACGCAATGATGGCGCCGCGCGCGTTCCATGCATCCGCGACGATTGCCCGCAACAGCTCGGCCTGCGAGTACAGGAACAGGTCGTAGGTGAACAGCGCGCCGACACCGCACACGAGGTACTTCAGCGAATCGCGCGCGACCTCGCTGGAATTGCGATAGATCTGCTCCAGCAGAACGAGTCCCACCAGCGAGGTCGCGAGCCCCATGCGCGACAGCAGCAGCTCCGGCGGCACGACTTGGACGCCGTTGCGCTCCAGCGCGCCGAGCACGGGCGGCGCCAGCAGCGCGAGCACCGGCGTCGCTCGCGCGAGAAGCATCAGCCCGCGTGGTGCTTTGCTGCCCGCGATAGAGCACAACGCGAACAGCCAGGCGCCATTGCGCAGGGTCTCGGAGAGGTACAGCGGCAGAATCGGCGCGCGGCCGACGAACGCCTCGACCGCGAGCAGCAACGCCCAGCCACCGGTGATGGCACTGGCGGTGATGACGTAAATGCCCTGGCGGCCGCCGCGCCAGCTCACCATCATGAGGACGGCCAGCAGCATGAATGCCGCAGCGGCGATGCCGTAGCCGATCGCGCCCACGATGTTCATGGTTTCCCCTTGCGCGCCCGTCCAGTCCCCTTCACCGAGCTCCCTTGCCCCAGACGATGACCTCGACCGTCTGCACCAGGATTGCGATGTAGAAGATCAGGCTGTGGTTCTTGACGTAGTACAGATCGTACTGAAGCTTCTCCATCGCGTCCTGCTCCGATGAGCCGTACGGGTAGCACAGCTGCGCCCAGCCCGTGATGCCCGGCTTGATCGAATGCCGTTCGCGATAGTACGGAATCGTTTCGTTGAGCTGCTCGACGAACTCCGGCCGCTCCGGGCGCGGGCCGACGAAGCTCATCTCGCCGCGCAGTACGTTGAGGATCTGCGGCAGCTCGTCGATGCGCGTCATCCGGATGAACGAGCCGATGCGCGTGATGCGACTGTCATTCTTCTGGGCCCACTGCGCCTTGCCCTCGCGCTCCGCGTCCTCGCGCATGCTGCGGAACTTGAGCAGCTTGAAGGGCTTTCCATACTGACCGACGCGCACCTGGCGATAGAAGATCGTCGAGCGCCAGCCGTCGCTGAGCTTGATGGCCACGGCCGTCAGCAGCATGACCGGCGCGGTGATCGTGAGCATGACGAAGCTCGCCACGATGTCGAACAGCCGTTCGAGCACGCTCTGGGCGCGCCCCTGCCGGAAGCCTTCAGCGAAGATCATCCAGCTCGGATTGAGAATGTCGAGGCGGACCTTGCCGGTCTCGCGCTCGAGGAAGGTCACCAGGTCGTTGATCTCCACGCCTTCGAGGCGGCACTCGAGGAGCTGGTCCATCGGGAAGCGGCGGCGGCGATCGTCCATCGCCACGACGATCTCGTCGATGCGCTGCGCCTGGCAGCAGCTCAGCAGATCCTGGTCCGTGCGCATCAGGTGTTCGTGATCGCGCAGCGCCGAGACTTCGTCGCCCTCAGCCGCCACGTAGCCGACGATCACGAAACCACGGCGGTCGGAGCGGCGGCGCAGCCGCACGATGCTCCCTGCGCGACGACCCGCGCCGTACACGAGCACGCGGCGCTTGAAGACGTCCTCATCGACGATGAAGTCGAACAGGATGCGTACGACTGCGATGGCGCCGAACGAAACGAGCGTGCTGAGCAACAGCGCGCCGCGCTCGATGCCCAGCGCCGGCAACAGGTAAGCGATGACGGCGATCACCATCGCGCCGCCGAGCATGCTCGCGGCTACGCGCGACAAGAGTCCCGCGAGCCGCGCGCGCTGCCGCGAGTTGTACAGGCCCATCGCGGCCATGCTCACGAACATGACTCCGGCGAACAGCAGGCTGTGCGGAACCCAGGGTGCGGGATGCTGCGACGGCAGTACGGGACCGCTCAACGTGAACGGCACCGTGTAGTGCATTGCCGCCAGGAAGATTGCACCTTCCAGGGTCGCCAGGAGCGCCAGCGGGAGCTGCCAGT